>Ga0114978_10005068_pt1 | contig 10568 bp, 11 predicted proteins | sample S_140212_EF_Meta_FD_87027 | JGI IMG/M metagenome (GOLD analysis project Ga0114978, IMG submission 87027) | Freshwater microbial communities from Lake Simoncouche, Canada to study carbon cycling - S_140212_EF_MetaG | ecosystem: Environmental > Aquatic > Freshwater > Lake | place: Lake...
AGCCAGGCCCCTAGGGTAAGTCCTAGCCGCCAATTTCAATTGTCATGTTGACAATGCCAATTTAGACTGTCACAATGACAGTCATCGATGGCACTTTAGAACCCCCTAGGGTCCTCAAAAAAGGAAATTCTTCAACATGAACAAGTACTTAGAAACTTTACGCAATGACTTCCAAGGCAGCGCCGATGCCCTAATCGACAAAGCCCAAGACCTTGCCAAAACACTCAAACTAAACCAAGAAGCCACAGAAGGCAACGAAAGACTGCTTCGCCACTACGTGTCTATGGGTGTCGTAGACAAGCCCTCCCGCGAAGGCCGCGATGCCCTTTATGGCTTCCGTCACTTGGTTCAGTTTGTAGCCGCCAGGCGTTTGTTGGCCGAAGGCCTTCCGTTGGCCAAGATTGCCAATTACACCGGCGCAGTGCCAACTGACGCCCTCGCCGCTTACATCGAAAACCCGGACCGCGTCAGTGAGGCTGAGTTGTTGGTGGCGGTATTCAGGTCTGAATCGCCGGCGCTCAAAAGCCCTGCACCAGCCTCGCGCAAATCTGCTCCGCCCAAGCCGCTTCAAAGCATGTCCACAGGCATGGGCATGGTAGACGTCATGCACGAGATGCGCGACATGGAGCAGAGGGTTCGCGTGCAACTAACCGACATGCAACACAAAGTGCACATGATGGTTGAAGACGCTGTGAAGAACATGGGTTCGCAACCACGCGACATTCAAATGTTTGCAGCCGAATTCAAGCAAGCCGTTTCAACGCTGGCACACATGATGGACGATGCAGCGCACCGCTTTGACTCACTGCTAAAGAAGCCCATGCTGATGATTGAAAAGCAGATGGACCAGCAAAGGTTCATGTTTGAAGAAGCGCATAAGCAGAAAGATTTTCTAGAGCGCATGTTTGGTGATTTGTTCAAACAACAGCAACGAGAACTGCACAGGTTTTTTGAACAAGAGTCAGAAAAATTTGAAGAGTTTCGAAAGATGAATGAAGCCATGAATCTCGATATGCAGTATCGAATTAAAAACATTGAATCAAGTTTAGTTAGCACCTCACAAAAAAACACCCCCCAACCCAACGTATGAAAGCAGGCACACCATGAAAATCGTCATCAACCCCATCCGCCCCGCCTTAAGCCACATCGACCAAGACTTTCATGTCTTGGTGCGCTTGCAATCCGAACATCAAGCAGGCTTTAAACGCACACCCCTCAACTTGGCGCTGGTAGTAGACCGGTCTGGTTCTATGCAGGGCCTAAAACTAAGAGAAGCCAAGCGCTGCGTCATTGACCTCATCAAGCGCATGAACCCAGAAGACCAAGTGGGCTTGGTGCAATACGACGACAGCGTAGACACCATCATTCCCCTTACGCCTGTAGAGCAAGTGAGCGGCATCATTGATGCATTGGTTCAAGGCATCAGAGCCAACGGCAGCACCGATTTGCACGCCGGCTGGTTACGCGGCGGCGAAATGTTGGCGCCTACCGCAGGCCGCGAGTCAACCTGTCACGTTATTTTGTTGTCTGATGGTCAGGCCAACAGCGGGCTTATTGACACCACACGAATTAGCGCACAAGTATCTGCACTGGCGGGCGCAGGCGTTACCACCACCACTGTGGGTTTGGGCGCTGACTTTAATGAAGAGCTGATGACCGCCATTGCACAAGCCGGCCACGGCAGTGCGCACTATGGCGAGCGCGCCATTGATTTGGCAGAAACATTTGATGCAGAAATTGGGTTGTTGTCGCAACTCCAGTGGCGCAATATTGAGATGTCAATCTCTGGTGGTGCAGCGCACATTGAAATGCTCAACACATACGACCGCGCAGGTGCAGGTTGGCGCATGCCGTCTGTGGCCATGGGCTCTGAGTGCTGGGCATTGCTGCGCATGCCAATGCGTGAAGCCATTCGATTGCAAGAAGAAAATGGCACCGTCATCAAAGTGAAGGTGCAGGCTGTAGACGCCACTGGCACTCAGTTTAGCTTTGAAGGCCAACTGCAGAATTTGCCCATTGTGGCGCCTGCTGCCTACGAGTCTGAAATGGCCCACGAGTTGGTAGAGCGCCGCATCAACGAGCTCACCGCAGCCCTGTTGCAATTGCAAATTAGAGAAGCTGCGTTGGTAGGCGATTGGTTGCATGTTGAGCAATTGCTCAACAGACTGGAAACCATGGGTCGCAACGAACCTTGGATAGCAGCCTCCATTGCATTCACAAGGCAACTGATGAGCGAACGCGATGAGCGCCGCATGTCTAAAGAAATGCTTTACAAATCCAGAAAGATGAACAACCGTTTGTCTAGCACCAATGAGGTGATGTTCAGCTTGCAGTCGGACATTGAAGAGCAAGCGTTTTTGCGCAGAAAGTCTAGTGAAGGCCGCAGGTCAGAGACTTGATGAAAACCGCTCTTCTTTTTGCAAACCTTAGGCGGTTTAACGCCCTGCTGCCATCGCTTGCACTTTTGCTGATGGCAGGGGTCTTGGCTTGGGCTGCCTTGACAACTGACAAGCCAAGCCCACCCAAGACCGTGGTGCCGCCAGAGCAGCCTGAAAGTTTGGCAAGTGATGTGCTTGAACTGCGCAAGCTAGATGTCGATTTGGATTTAGGGCCGAAGCTTGTCATGTTGAAGGTAGTGAGCAAGAAGAAGTCTGGCTCGGCTTACGACAACTCAGAAATTAGAAATTTGGTGTTTGTTTCAGATGACTCAGAAGCTTTGAAGTGGGTGTTTCCATCGCAAGAGCAAGAGTTGGTCAGTGTTCATCCTTTAAAGAATGCTGAAGGTGACATTAAAGGAATTTATGTCGAGGCTGTTGCAAAGTCATCTGAAAAGAAGGCTTCTGGCTTTCACTCTAGCTCAATTTACTTGGTCTCTGCAGATGGGACTGTTTTGAAGAAGGTCTTGTCAGATGTTGATGAAGTTGTGAGTAGGCGCAACGATGCTCATAAGTTGCGCTTAATCTATAAGAACCAAAATACCGTGCGAATGGCTCAAATAGACATGCAAGATTTCAAAGTGCTAGCAGATCGCGAGCTGGCCAAGATGAATTAATTGGGGTCAGAGCAACATTGTTTTGGCATGCTTCAACATGCGCATCCGTTTTCAGATACCCAACCGATAAAACCGCGCAGCATTACCCACAAAAAAATCATGCTGCTGCTTCTCCGTAAATCCTGAAACCATGTTGGCAACAGAATTTAACAAGGTCGCAAAATTAACCCTCAGCCCAGCCACAGGAAAATTGGACGCAAACATACACCGCTCAATGCCAAAAATACCAATGGCACGCAGCACAATTTCCTTGTTGGAAGCATAGTCCCAAGCCTGGTCTTTCAGACCAAACTCAGAAACCTTGAGGTGCACATGGTGGTGCTTGGCCAACGCCTCCATGGCTTTGCTCCAAGCACTGATGCCCTCCGCACTTCGATCCCAAGGAAATCCGGTATGGTTTAAAACAATGGGCGTATTGGGAAATTGCCGAGCAACTTCAGCAGCTTCATAAAGGTGCCAGTACGGCACCCTCAAGTCCCAACTAAGGCCGTACTTTTCTAATCGAGCATACCCCTCCAACCATCTCTGATCTTGCATGCCACCAGGCAAATTGTTTGTCAAAAGATCGGGCCGTAGCGTGGTCTTAGGTTTGGACCGAATGCCCTTCACCAAAGGAAAAGCGGCTTGCTTAGCCAAGACCTCCGCCGCATTGTCAGTATCAAACCAAGCGTGCGCCACAATGGCCGTAGGTAAACCTGTTTGCTTGTTAATGTCTGTAAGCCATTGGGTCTCACCTACTTGATCGTCTCGGCTCCACTCAGCCTCGCAATGCACAGTGGCCAGCACTTCAAAGTCTTTGCTGTCTTGCAAATAGTCTTTGTACAAATAATTGCGCTTGATGGCATCGTAATTTCCCAAGAAGAAGTTGGGTTCTTCATGGCCTTTTAACCAAGGGTAGTCATTTTTTTCTAAATCCCAAAAATGATGGTGCGCATCTATGAATTGCAGCTTTTTTTTCTCGAAATTTACTTGCGTCATATCTGTGAGATCAGTGAGGAAAGAAGTGTTGATCTTGTGATTGTCTAAGTTGGTACAAGACGCTGTTGGAATCTATTTCAACATCTCCACCACTGACAATTTTTCCTTTTGGAATAGGACGAATTACTTTTGCACCAGCGCACAAATAATAGGGCAATGGATTGTCGGGCGACATTGGCTTGGCGCCAATGAGTTGGTGACCCAAGCCTGAAATGACATGCCTTGTACCAATCTCAAACAATTCACCCACTTCAATTTGACGCTGCGCAACTGCAATTAAATCGACAACGGGGCGTACGTCTCGGCCGCCGCAGCTTGTGCCCAGTTTGACCGCCGAGAGAATTGACATGGCAGCCTCAGCACCTAGCAAATGCACCGGGTTGTGAATCAAGACATATTTGCCGTTGGGGCAAGTTGGTATGCCCTTGGCTGCAAAAAGCTTTCCTGTTTCTAAATCGGGCGCCTCTATCACCACAAAAACACCGCCTGCAAAGCTAAGCTCATCGGGCCTGCGCAAACAGTTGAACATGTCTACACGGCCTTTGCCACTGAGAATGCCGCCCTCTTCCTTGGGCCTAAAAATACTGGGCAACTCAACTGTTCTGGCCATTGGCGCGTGTAGGCTTGCGCAATCGGGCAACAATCCGGTGTGATTGGCAACGATGCCCATTTCGCAAAGGTCTGGCACTGTGGTCAGGTCAAAAGGAACACTTGCTCGATTTGCTAAAACCTCGCCCCATGAATGAGGGTCGTTGGAAATAAAGTTTTGCCCTACTTCTTTTGAAACCACAGTTTGGCCCCAAGCCTTCACCTCGTTTGTAGCGGGCGTCCATACAAAATCTGACTCGCTAGATTTACCCGCAGCAATGACCGGCAAGCCCAAGAGCCGGGCCCACTCAATGAGGCCGATCAACAAACTAGGCTGGTCACCATCTACTGGGGAGACGACCACCTTGTGTTGCTTGGCCAGTCTGGCCAACTCAGCACCCACCACAATTTCAGCCTCCTTGGTGGCCATGACCACATGCTTGCCCGACTTGATGCACGCCAATGCAGTGGCCGCAGCACTTTCAGGATCGCCCGTGGCCTCGAGTACTGCCTGCAATGGCAGTTGAGCAAGCCAGTCTGCACGGCTAAGAACAACACACTGGTTTTGAGAGATGGCGTTTTTTGCAGATTCAAGATCTTGTGCCACAAAAATTCTTGACTTGTCGATGCCAGACTGAACTGCCACTTGGAAGGCTTTTTCAGGTTGTTGGTCGCAGATGGCAACCACCTTGACGCCCTTCATTCGATGAATTTGAGAGACAAAAGTAGCCCCAAATTCACCAGCACCGACAAGACCCACGCCTGACTCAGTGGAGTCGGTCGTAGAAAATTGATGGAAGATAGACTCAATGTTCATGCTTTATTCTTGCATACAAGAATAAAGTCTGTCAAACTGATCTAAGTCATGACGAAAATAAAAGCCAACACCCCTACGCCGCTAGACAGCCTGTCGGCTGAAACAAAAAAGAGCGCCGTTTTGAAAAAAGGGGATATGCATGCAAGCACCGCACACATATTGCGCAACTTGATCGTTGCAGGCGCCATTGGCCCCGGTGAAAAATTAAATGAACGCGAATTGTGCGAGCGCCTCAATGTTTCCAGAACGCCCGTGCGCGAAGCGATCAAAACGTTGGCGCAAGAGGGCTTACTAGATATACAACCCAATCGCTCCCCCACAGTGAGCCTACTGGATGCAGAAGAGACTGCCGCACTGATCGACGTTGTATCGGCCATTGAAGCACTTGCGGGCGAACTGGCTGCAGCCCGCATTACAGAAGCAGAAACAGCAGAACTTGGCATTCTTCACTACACGATGCTAAAGCACCGCGCAAAGGATCAACTACCAGACTATTTCAAAGCCAACAAAGCATTTCACCGATTGATCTTGGAATATTCCGGAAACCCAGTGCTGCTTTGGGTTTGGGACTTATTGGCACTTCGAATCGATCGCGCACGATACGCCTCAAATTTATGGCCCGAACGCTGGGACAAAGCGATGGTTGAACACGGTGCAATTCTTGAACGCATCAAACAGCACGACAGTCCTGGTGCTGCAAAGGCAATGAAGTCCCATGTTCAAAATGGACTCTCTATTGTTGTGAAGTCAATTCGAGAGCAATCAAAACCCGTCAAAAAGAAACTCAATTCCAATTCAAAGAACACTTGACGATCAAAATCTTGTATGCAAGAATTATCAAAAAAGGAGACAGACATGACCAACTCAAACCAAACATCTTCCATCAACAGGCGCAGTGTTTTGCAAGCAGGGGCTGCAGCTTCCATGGGCTCTTTTTGGATACCTTCAAAAGCAGCCGTAGAACTGAAACTCACGCACCCTGCCGACCCCTCGCACCCCGTGCACATTGAAGCCGAAAAGATGGTGAAGCGCATCAGCGACCGCACCAATGGAGAGATCAAAATTACGATTTTTCCCAACAACACGCTTGGCTCACCCGTCGAGACGGCCCAACAAACCAGGCTTGGCGCCATCGACATGATTTTGATGAACCCATCCAACATCGAATCAATTTCCAAGCCTCTTGGCGTTATCAATATCCCCTATCAGTTCGACAGTTACGAGCACGCCCACAAAGCACTCGATGTCACGGGCCGCGATTGGCTGGCTCAACAATTCGCAGCGGTAGGTTTCAGCTGGATTGCCAACTTTGAGTGGGGCTTCCGTGCACTGTCAAACAGCCGCAAAGCCATTCGCACGCCAGACGACATCAGAGGCCTCAAATTGCGAGTGCCACCCGAATTGGCCATCAAGTCTGCCTTTGAAGCCTTGGGCGCCAATACCCAAACCATTGCCTTCCAAGAGGTTTACTTGGCGCTGGCCAATAAAACAGTCGATGGCCAAGACAACCCCATTGGTACCACCTTTGCAGCTAAATTCTTTGAAGTGCAGAGCCATATTGCGCTGACCAAACACATCTACACGTCCATCATGTTGGTCGCCAATCAGCGTGCTTGGCAAAGCAAGCTGAATGAAGCGCAGCGCAAAATTATTTCAGAAGAAGCAACGGTTGCTGGGCAAGCAGCCAGAAAAGCAGTTCGCGAAAAAGAGGAAGAGCAGATTGCGATCATGCAGAAGGCTGGCGTGGCCATTACCCGACCCGATGTTGCGCCCTTCCGAGACAAAATGGCCCCTGCATACGATGTGTTGCGCAAAAGCATAGGCGACGAAAACTGGACAAACTGGTCACGCGCAGTGACAGCCGCTAAAACTTAATTCAGTCTGTTCTTCAATGCTTGTTGCCTTCATCCTCTTTGCGACCTGCATCACAATTCTTTTAGGATTTCCAATTGCAGGCGCATTGGGTCTGATCGCTGCGGTCATCATGATCGCAACAAGCGGCACGGACCTGCTGTTAATTTTTATTCAAAGAACCTACGTCGCCACCACATCATTTCCGCTGCTGGCCATTCCGTTTTTCATATTGGCCGGCAACTTGATGAATGTGGGCGGCACCACCGAGCGCATTTTTGAAGTTGCAAAACTTCTGGTAGGCCGAGTCAGAGGTGGCTTAGCCCACGTCAACGTCATTGGCAGCATGATTTTTGCAGGCATGTCGGGCTCTGCCGTTGCGGACGCTGCAGGCTTGGGTGTCATTGAAATTCGGGCAATGATCAAAGAGGGGTACACGGCCAAATTTTCGGCCACCATATCTGCTGTATCGGCCACCATTGGTCCCATCATCCCCCCCAGCATTCCGTTTGTAATTTATGGCAGCTTGGCCAATGTCTCGGTGGGCGCTTTGTTTTTGGCTGGCATTATTCCTGGTCTTTTGATGGGCATTGGCTTGATGATTGCCATTGGCCTGCAAGCCAAGAAATTGAATTTGCCAGTCTCTGAGGGCGTGCGATTTAACAGTGAAGCATTGAACACGTTCATTAAAGCCATTCCGGCTCTCGCTATGCCGCCAGCCATTCTGGTTGCCATCTTTTCTGGTGTTGTCACCCCCACTGAAGCGGCTGTTTTGGCGACTGCGTATGCGTTTGTGCTGGGTCAGTTCATCTATCGTGAACTGACCTGGCAAACTTTAGTTGACACAGTGTGGGATTCTGGAAGACAAACAGCCCAAGTGCTGTTCATCATTGCAATGTCTGCCCCATTTGGATGGGTGCTGATTCAGCAACAAGTGCCCAATCAAATTCTGCAGGCACTCATGAAGTTGTCGGCCGATCCCATCATGATTTTGCTCATCATCAATTTGGTCCTGCTGTTTTTAGGCATGTTTCTAGAAACAATTGCCATCATGATCATCACGTACCCCATCCTTGCACCTGTGATTGCCGCCATCGGAATTGACCCCATCCATTTTGGTGTGATCATGGTCGTCAACATGATGATTGGATTGGTCACGCCGCCAGTAGGACTTTGTTTGTTTGTGGTGTCGGGCATTGCGAAGGTGCCCATTGCAGACATTGTGAGTGAACTGGCGCCCTACTTACTGGCCATGGTGGTGGTATTGGGTCTTGTCACGTATGTGCCTAGCTTCTCAATGTGGTTGCCGCAATTATTCGGTTTTGGTCTCATCAAATGACATTCCTCATTCAGCTCGATAAAACAATCGCCCATGTGTTGAAGTGGACTGTCATTGCATGTTTCTTTGGACTCTTTTTGCTATTGGGTTTTGGAATCGTACAAAGAAGTTTTCCCAGTATCAGCGTCTCGGGTTACGACGAGCTCATTGACCTTCTGTTTGTATGGCTGACGTTTGCTGGAACGGCTGCGCTTTGGCGCGAAGGATCACTTTACAGAGTGGGCGCATTCGACAAAATCTGGCGGCCTGGTCTGAAGCGCTTGATTTCAGTCGCTATTCATTTATCGATGCTATTTTTGCTTTGGATCTTGGTGTATTACGGCGCAGATTTTGGTTTTAATTCAGGCGAAACCACACCCTATCTTCAGGTTAATAAAATTTACTGGTATGTGGCCATACCCTTGAATGCATTGCTAATGAGTATCTATAGCATCGTCGCAATTTTGCGAATTTATCGACATCCAGATTTCGTCGAACATCAAGAAATCAGTACCTTAGGATAGGTGTCCTTCCATATGAAAAGACTTGCCAACAAAGTAGCCATTGTGACGGGGGGCGCTGGCGGTATCGGCGCAGCCACCGCCAAACTTTTTTGTGAACACGGTGCCAAGGTAGCGCTGGTCGACTTGCCAGATTCACCCTTAGAGGCAGTTTCCAAATCTGTTCAAGACGCCATCCCGGGTGCTGAAGTGATTTGCATTCCTGTCAATCTTGCCATTGAAGCTTCTGCAGCAGAGGTGATCTCGCGCGTTGTGTCACATTGGGGCCAACTGGACATCTTGGTGAACAACGCTGGCATGCGGTCTTATGAGCCACTGGCAGACTCAACGGCTGATGTTTGGAATCAAATCATTGCTGTGAATTTGCTCAGTTATGTGTACATGGCCAGAGAGGCATTGCCAAGTTTGCGACAAAGTAAAGCTGGCAGTATTGTCAATGTGTCTTCAACACACGCGTTCCATCCCAGGGTAGGGATGGGGCAATACGATGTGACCAAGGCTGGCATTGTTTCATTGACCAAAACTTTGGCCTATGAAGAAGCGCAGCACCAAGTTCGTGTGAACGCAATTTGTCCGGGTGCAACACTTACGCCCTTTCACATCAAGCGCGCGGTAGAAGCTCGAAAGTCTGGCATTGAAATTGATCACCAACGCTATGAACAAAATCTGCTGAAGCGCTGGGCAGCCCCTGTCGAAATTGCCTACCCTATTCTTTGGCTGGCGTCATCAGAGGCTTCCTTCATCACTGGCAGCTGCCTCATGGCGGATGCGGGCACTTTAGGTTAGTAAGTTAGTGATTTAATTGGGGTCAGAGCAACATTAAATTAATGTTGCTCTGACCCCAATTAACTGTGCATTGAATCTGTTGGCAAGTCGATCAATATGCGGTCAAATACGCATTAGCTCGTCCAATGCAAACAAACATTTAATCCGAAAATAGCCCCATGAAACTTAGCGTACAAACCACCATCAAAGCCCCGCTAGAAACCGTCTGGCGGTTTTACACGTCTCCCGAACACATCTTGCAATGGAATGCAGCTTCGGACGACTGGCACACCACCACCGCCTCGGTAGAGCTTAGAGAAGGCGGCACGTTTAGCTCGCGCATGGAAGCCAAAGACGGCAGTGTTGGGTTTGACTTTGCTGGCGTTTACACAAAGATCATCACGCAAGAGCGCCTTGAGTATGCGTTTGGAGACCGAACTGCCGCCGTAACGTTTACACCAAGCGCTGAAGGCGTGCTTGTGCAAGTGACCTTTGATGCAGAAACAGAACACACCGAAGCTCAGCAAATAGAAGGCTGGCAAGCCATCCTAAACAGATTTGCCAAACACACTGAAAATAATTAATTGGGGTCAGAGCAACATTAAATTAATGTTGCTCTGACCCCAATTAAACAAGCTTAATCTTTAAGCCAGTTAGGAGCGAGTCGTAACGACTCTC
>Ga0114978_10005071_pt1 | contig 10564 bp, 11 predicted proteins | sample S_140212_EF_Meta_FD_87027 | JGI IMG/M metagenome (GOLD analysis project Ga0114978, IMG submission 87027) | Freshwater microbial communities from Lake Simoncouche, Canada to study carbon cycling - S_140212_EF_MetaG | ecosystem: Environmental > Aquatic > Freshwater > Lake | place: Lake...
CCAACAAAGACATGCAGAGACTCGATCTCTCATTCGCAATTCAACGCTAACAAAACGGAAATCCGCAAAGAGAACGACAGATGACCAACCGATTCCCGACGGGAATGGGTCTCATCAATCATGAGTTGCGATCTGGAGATTAACTTGAATTGTCTGCCGAGAAGAATTCCTGACACAAAAAACACGGAATTCCGAATAAAATGTGAATTTTTCCAGAAAATCTCATGAATCTCGTCCCTGCTTCGATTTTCAGCCGTGCCGTGCGGAGAAAATGCGGGGTTGAAATTCGCCACTGTGAAAATTACCGCCGAGCAGCCAAGATTCACATTGGTTGCCATGCCTCAAGGTGATCCGAATGATAGAATCATTGCAGACAGATCAAAAAGGCATTTCGGGAAGGAGTTTTCAATTGGAACTGGATTGGATTCGCCGGACTCCGGTCACGCTGGAAACGCTGATTATTGCTGTCGTTTTGTATGCCAGTTGTGTATTTCAAGCGACCGCTGAGCACCGACGATTTGACGAAGTACAGCGAGATTGGGGGGCGATTCAGACGCAACATCGATCGGAAACGCACGAGGGAGTTCGAAGAAACCGCGAGTCCGAAATCCAGGGCGCCGTCGAACTCTGGAATGGGGCATGGTGGCGGGTCCCTTTGACGGCATTTCATCACCATCATCTACCTCATCTGTTGATCTCGTCGCTGGGGCTGCTCTATTTTGGCAGATTATTAGAGCGACTTTGGGGGAGGTTTTGCATGGCGTGCTTCCTGTTTTCTGCAATCAGCATCCCCAATTTGCTGGAATTGGCAGATGGCCATGGAGTGATGGGTTTGAGTGGCGCCGTCTACGCAGTCCTGGGAGGACTCGCTGGTCAACGGGCATTCGATCACGAACACCCACCGGCGCTTTCGATCGAGGGATTGTTTTGTGGTCTCTCGGTGATGGCGGTTGGTTTCCTGGGAACAGCGGGGGAACTGGTTGTCATCTCCAATCGCCTCCATGTTGTGGGATTTGTTTATGGTGTATCTGTCGCATGGCTCGGTTACGGGCAATTTCGACAAACCCCTCTTCCCCGGTTCGTGGCAATTCTGCTTTGCCTGCTCCTCATCCCCGGCTTTCTCGTTGTCGCCAATCCGTTCTGGATCGGTCGCTACCACTGGTATCGGGCAACGGTTCAGCGCACTCCCCAATCCGCAGAGCGAGCATTAGAACGGGCGATACAGCGCGACCCGTCACTCACCGGGGCCTGGCTCAGCTTGGCCGAGGCTTCTGGCAAGCGGGAAGGGATCTTGAAATCGTGGCAGCAGCTGATCACCGGTTTGGCAGCCAACCCTTCGAGTGAATCCTTGATCGCAAGCGCGCGACGACTCTGGCGTCATCTGGATCTTCACCAAAGGGACGAGGCCAAGCTGATGCTGGGCTCTGCGTTTGGAAATCGTGCAGAAATCTGGTTGAACTCCATTCGCAGTACGGTCGAAGTATCGGCCCCTCTTCTGCCAGAACACCACACGAATCATTTCGGTGCAGAGATCGATTTGTCCGGCCTGTCGCTGGATCAAAAAGTCAAACTCGACTGGCCACCACAAACCCCCGAGTCTCCGTGGAAACAATCCCCCCAGGAAAAACTCGAAGGGAATCAGGCCGTTGAAGGAGAATCTCTTTGACGACAACCGTTGCAGACTGCAAGAGATGAGCGAACAATGTCTGCTGCAAACAAGAGTTTTTATGTGGAATTGGGACCGGATTCGGCAAAGTTTTTTTCGAAATCGATCCTGATTGGAACCAGAGGGTGTCGAATCGACCTGAAAGACCGAACAAACGTACTCTGCACGTTGATCCGCATGGCGAAGCTTTATCAGCGGTCTGATCTTACGCAAGGTTTTCGTTACGCCGATGACGATTGAAAAACGGGTGTCTGGCGAGTTAGACTCTCAAGTTCATTCGTTTTTTGATCGATCTCGGTCGGAATCCTGTTTGAATTCCTGTAAGTCCCCTGTTTGGAATCTGGAATTCTGTTTGGACCACTTCCCCATGAGCTATCATTTGTTGACCGGGGCCACGGGATTACTGGGCAACTACGTACTTCGTGATTTACTGTTGCATCAGCTTCCCGTCGCTGTCGTCGTGAGACCGAACCGAAAACAGTCCGCACGCCAGCGGATCGAATCGATGCTTTGCCAATGGGACAGACACCTTGGCAAAGCCTTGCCCCGTCCCGTCGTGATGGAAGGTGACATCGCTCAACCCGATCTGGGATTAGATGCGGTGAACATCCGCTGGGCCGCCGAATACTGTTCGGCAGTCATTCATAATGCCGCCAGTTTGACGTTTCATTCGACAAGCAACGAGGGTGAGCCTTGGCGATCCAATATCGAGGGGACACGAAATGTCCTCGAATTTTGTCGCAATACGGGAATTCGCAAATACCACCATGTTTCCACGGCGTACGTCGCGGGACTCAGGCAAGGGCGGGTGCTGGAATCCGAACTCGATGTCGGCCAGGAATTTTCCAACGATTACGAGTGCAGTAAGCTTCGCTCTGAGACACTGGTTCGTGAAGCGGATTTTTTGGATGAGCCAACCATCTTTCGACCTGGAATCATCATTGGCGATTCCCAAACCGGAATGACCACGACCTACCATGGTTATTACGCCGCCCTCCAACTGGTGAATACGATCGTCCGCGCCATGCCACCGAACGAGACCGGACTGGTGGGGGGCGAGCAAAATCGGATGACACTGACCGGAATGGAAACCAAGTATCTGGTCCCAGTCGATTGGGTCGCTGCGATCATGTCCCACGTAATCACACACGGAAAATGGCATGGCAGAACCTACCATTTGACCCCCAAACACCCGGTTACCGTCCGCTTGATCCGGGATGTGCTCGAACAATCCACGGGATTTTACGGTGCAACCTTCTGCGGACCGGGGAGCCAACCCGAAGGTGCCTCGGAATCGGAAAAACTGTTCTATGAACATATCCGGGTTTACAACTCGTACTGGAAGATGGACCCCGAATTTGACACCACGAACACCGAACTGGCCTGCCCGCAGCTTCCTTGCCCTGAAGTCAATCGCGAATTGCTGTTGAAGCTGTCTCAAATTGCGATTGAAAACGGATTTCCAACCCCCAGCAAAAAGCCAATCGAGCCCGATTTTGACGCCGAACGCCACCTTCAACCTTTGCTCGATCAGGCAGGCGCCAAGCTTTCCCGCTGCGGTGACGAGCGATTAATCGGCTTGGACATTGCAGGCCACGGGGGTGGACAATGGCAGTTGATTGTTGCGGGAAAAGAATTGATTTCCGTTGAAACAGGACTGCATCCAGATCGTTCAGCCACCTGCCATCTGGACATTCAGACCTTTGCAGATTTAATGCAAGGAAAGATCACCTGGAAGCAGGCCTTTGCGAAAGGGACAACGCAGATCAGCGGGACCCAAAAAGGGACGCTGGAATATCTGTCAATCCTCGAACAACTCGTCGCACAAACCGTGTAACCGGATCTCAGCATCAGAGCGTCGCGATTGAGCGGCAGAACCGATGCTGAGCCAGGGACCCTCAAGACATTTCCCCATCCGTTTCGAGGCTCCCAATCTAGCGCCGGAACTCGAGGCGATCTTCGGCAACGACTGCCGAAGATCGGTACTAAGGTTTGGCTGGTTTTTGGGTCAGGTAGGATATGACGACTGTGCTCGTTCTTCTCGACCAAGTCGATTTGGGATTCCGATATGACAAGGCAAGGGGCTGATTTCCAAAGCGTGAGTTTTGTACGAGCATGCCCTGGAATCATTCGCATGAGCGGTGACCAAATTCTCTTGAGCATAGGAGCCAGGACGTGAACAAAGGATTCGCCTTTTTAAAAAGCGCAACAGTTGCGTTAGCGATGATTGGGGTCATGTTTCCCCAAACTCGCATTCTCGCCGAACAAAAACTTCCCGCCAAACCTGCGGTCAAGGTGCTGGCACAGAATACCACGCTGGATGTTAGCCTGAACAAGGCAGGGGCATTCTCGGGTCGTGCCGTGGATCACAGCGGGTCTCCGATCGAAGGAGCCAAGGTCGTTGTGAAGCAAGGGCAGGTCGAAGTTGGCCGTGCCGTGACCGATGAAAACGGTCGCTTTGTCGTACAAAATCTGAAATCGGGTGTTTATCAGGTCAGTTCCGGGCCCGCTCAGGGCACCTACCGACTTTGGTCCGAGCAAACCGCTCCCCCCTCTGCACGGACACAAGGTGTGATTGTGCTGGGCGAAGATGGTGCTCGTGGTCAATGCGGCCAAGCTGGTGCTTGCGACGATGACGGTTCCGGATTGCTGCTCTGCTGTGCAGGTACAATCCTTGTTGGTGTCGCCATTGCCGCGCTCGTGATTGCGATCTCAGCGAATAATAAATCGGATAATTCGCCTGCACCGCACTCCCCTTGATCCGGGGATCGCTTTCTCGCATGAGAAACTCGCCGCCAGAAGTTGTGTCGCACCTTCTGGCGGCGTTTTTATTGATCGAAACAAAATCTGTACACCATCAGCCCCCATGGGGGCGGTGACCCGGTACTTCGAACCGAAATCATCGGTCGATCTTGCTCGTGCTGGCCCCCCGCCACAGAAATGACCCTGCACGAAACCGCTGCCTCCCTTGGGCATCGCTGAGTTTCCAAGACTCAACTCCGGCATCCTCTCCGGCACTTTTTGCCTCTTTGAAAAAACTCTGCCCCCAATTCCTGCAGTTGACACCCCAAATTGCGACTTTTTTCGATTTTCTGCACTCGACGTTTTTTTCAATTCCTTGAAAATTGTGAAATGGTGTTCGGGGCAGGTAATCCGGGGATGAATCTCCTTGGGTGTCGCCCGTTGCGAACCGAATGGATTTATCCCTATCGCTGTCGACGAGGAGCATAAAATGATCAAGAGAACTGGTTTCTTCAAGGGAGCACTGGTCGCGCTCGCCATGGTCGGAGTTGTGTTTCCGCAAACACGTTTGCTCGCTGACCAAAAATCACCTGCCCAACCTATTGTCCGCGTGGTTGCCGAGAATTCGACCCTGGATGTCCGCCTAGGTCAAGGAGGGACGTTCACGGGTCGTGCCGTTGATCAAAATGGAAATCCGATTCAGGGTGCCAAGGTAGTTTTGAAGCAAGGTAAACGGGATGTCGGCCACTGTGAAACGGATGAAAATGGTCGCTTTGCGGTCGCAAACCTGAAATCCGGAGTCTATCTTGTGAGTTCTGGAGCGACAGAAGGGATCTATCGTTTGTGGTCGGAAAAAACAGCCCCCCCTGCGGCGAAAACCCAAGGCGTTCTGGTTTTGGGTGAAAACGGTGCCCGCGGACAATACGGTTGCTGCTGCGATGATGGTTCGGACATGCTGCTTTGCACCGGACTGTTAGTGGCGGGAGTTGCGGTTGCAGCACTGGTGATCGCGATCATCGCGAACAATAAATCCGACAATGATCCGGCCCCCGCTCCCCATTCTCCCTGATCTGCGATCGGGCATGGAATTCATAACGAAGACGCCAGAAGCTCATACGGAACTTCTGGCGTTTTTGCTTTCCGCGACGCTGGCCTGACTTTGTATCTCATTCGATTCAGACGGTGGCTGCGAAACCATCACCATGGAAAGAGACGGAAGCCCAACGCTGGAAGCTCGCGATCACAGGACCGACTTCGATTCTATTCGAGTAGTTCGTTCCGTTCGACGGCCGCATCCTCTTCAGTCTGGATTTCCCCCTGAAAATCCGTGACCTGCAGCTTTGGATCCGTGTGTTTTTTACGCGGACGTTTTACAAGTTCGTCCGGCGAAGCCTCGGCCGTTTTCTCGGATTGATCCGTCGAGTCCTGCTGTAACTTTCGCTCTTTTGTTCGCTGTACCACGGCAACGTAACCAGTCGCATGCCCCGCGGCGGCACCGCCGACACTCAACAAAAGTCCATCCCAAAAGGGGACAAAAGCTCCGGTCAATGACATAGAGTGAACTCCCATCTGCGGATAAACCACGCGATAGGTTTCCCGTTCGACGGTCCAGTCTTCGTTAGTCTGCGCATAGCCGAGAATATCATTCACCCCCTGTGTGTGTCGCCAGAGGGACATCAACGGAAGCCCGTTGACGACCGCATAACTGCCAGGTAACCATTGAGCGTGAATGCTTTTCGCGTAAGCCGCTTCATGAAGCACGACGGCGGAGACATCCGAGTTCAGGTAGAGCGTGTTCGTAAAGGGATTGTACTGATCCCCACCGAAGACGCGACCGGGAATCACCGAGTAATGAATCAGGCTGATGACTCCGGCGGAATAGCGCCATCCGGCGGCCACATGGTGATTCTCACGCAATCGACGCCACTCCCCCTTCGGATCGTATTGGTTCACGCGAATCAGGACATCCGTGAGCTCATTCTCTTCCAGATAAGCCGTCAGTTTTTCTTTGGTTTCTTCGGTAAGGTTATGGTTATTCACATGGGAATTCAGCGGAAGAATTCGAGACCAGATCCCCGTAAGCCAGGCGATGCTGTCCAGCGTCTTTTGTGGCTTTCCGTATTCGTAAACGACTTCGGCGTTTGCAGCCCCATCCCCCCAACGCGAATTTCCATACCGATAAGGTAATGAAGCACATCCATTGCCACCCAGCCAGCAAATCACAGCCAACCAGATCCAAAGGGACGAGTCTCGTGGGAACACGAAAATTCGGAATACTGACAACCTTGCTCTCCCCGATACGTTCCACAGCCCCAATCGGATTTCTCATCAGACCAGCAGATCAGCAAATCCTGAATCGGAACGGCCCCCGATAGACTCATATCGTTTACGGCAGATCGCGACAATTCCGAGTTACCCGTGAAATCATCGCTGTGGCGAGCGATCAAAACGAGATTTCACCAAACCCATCATCGTGAATTTTGGGTCAAATCTGCTGAAAATTGAGGAATTCCACGCTGAAAGACAAACAAAAATCAAACCACCGCAAAAATCGAGCAGCGACCAAGATTTGCCACGAAAAACCAACTGCGGCAATTCCAGCCATTTGCAGCCAGTTTTTGACAACCGACGAGCAGTTGCCTCCCAAAAAAACAGCCGACCGCAACGGATACAGACCGGTATGCACCAGGTTTCCGTTACGATCGGCTTTTCGGTCCCGCTTACCCAAACGTTATTTATCTTCGGGCAGCGGGGTGTTTCAATGGCAACCAGGCACCATTATGGGCACTGCTCGCAACGCATTGCTGAATGAAATACATCCCTTCGACACCATCGTAAACATTGGGATAAACCGTATCACGATGTTCGAAAGACTGACCTGCCGCACGCTTAACCATATCATCATAAGCGAACCGATAGACGTTCGCGAAGGCCTCAAAAAAGGCTTCCGGATGACCACTCGGCAGACGACAAGCCGCTTTTCCCGACGCATTCATGCACGACGCATTCGGATCACGAGTGTAGATTGCATGTGGCTGCCCATTCCGGCGAACGAGCATTTCATTGGGGTTTTCCTGGCGCCAAGATAACGCCCCCTTGGTCCCGTCCACTTCGATAAACAGATCGTTTTCACGACCGTGGGAAATCTGGCTCGCCGTCACGGTCGCCAGACCACCATTCTCGAGGCGGATCACTGCATGACCATAGTCATCGAGTCGTCGACCTGGTTCAAAGGCCTTCAAATGACACGAAACCTGATCAGGAAGCAGCCCCGTCATGTACCGAGCCAGATTGTAGGCGTGAGTACCAATGTCACCGAAGCAACCCGCTGCACCCGATTTTGTGGGATCGGTTCGCCAAGCCGCCTGCTTCTGATCCGACTCTTCCAGTCGCGTTCGCAGCCAACCCTGAATGTAGTTCGAACGAATCGCCTGAATCTCCCCCAGTTCACCGCTGCGAATCATTTCACGCGCCTGTCGCACCAGTGGGTAACCGGTGTAATTGTGGCTGACCGCAAACACCGCACCCGATTTTTCCACCAACCGGGCCAGTTCTTCCGCTTGGGCCAGATCAAACGTCATCGGCTTATCACAGATGACATTGAAACCCGATTCCAATGCCGCCTTGGCTACCGAGAAATGCGTATGATTGGGGGTTGCCACGGTGACAAAATCGATCCGCTTGTCGGCGGGAAGTGCCGCCTCTGTTTGGCAGAGTTCTTGAAACGAACCATAAGCCCGCTCGCTCGCAATGTCATACGAAGGAGCCGACGCCTTGGCACGGGCGGCATCGGACGAGAGAGCCCCAGCCACCAGCACCGCTCGGTTGTCCAGCACGGCCGCCGTCGCGTGAACGCGGCCAATAAACGATCCCTGCCCTCCGCCAACCAGAGCCATCCTGAGTTTTCGGTTCAACGATCCATTGGTAGTTTCCATGATGTGCTCCTCTTAAAGCATGCTGAATCGACAAGGTGATACACGTGACAAAGGGGGGTCACCGACAGACCCGATTTCCCGGAATTTCGTCGTCCGGGGAAATCGGAGCATATCGGCCCGATTGCCACTTTTCCATCGAGTCTCATCCGCATCCGCCATCTTCCTCCAGCCCGTCAAGAATTGAACAGACCACCAAAGTTGATCCCGTTGACGACTCCCGACTCCCTCGGTCATCTGCCCGTGGCATCCACCACAAAACGGGCAGAGCCCACCAGCGACTCTCAAAAATTGGCAGCCGTTTCGGGGTGATTCGGTTGCTGATTCGCAGGCAATTCGACAAACTTCAATTAGGATGAATTTCCGAAAGACGCGATTCCCAATTTTCCAATTCAAAACCACAAAATCGGCAAGGGACTTGGCCCCAAAATTCGCTTGCATTCTCACCGGATTACTCCCCGCCTGATCGACGAAAGATCGACTGATGCCTGATTTCTTGCACCGCTTTACTCTTGTTGCCTGCACGGCCATGCTCTTCGTGACGCAAGTCAGCCAGGCAGACGAGAAACTCAAGGGAATTGCCTGCCGCTCCGTTCACCTGGCCTACAACACGACAGAAAGCTTGGCATTCTGTCTCGATGTCAAGGTAGACTCGTCCGCCCACGGAACCTACTTCATGGTTTGCGGCTGGGACTCGGGTTACTTTGGCCTGCAAGAGTTGGCCGATGGCAAAAAAGTAATTCTGTTTTCCGTCTGGGACCCAAATGATCAGGACGATCCCAATTCCGTCCCCGAAGAAAAACGGGTCCGTACCCTGCACAAAGATGATCAAGTTCGGGTGGGCCGGTTTGGTGGCGAAGGAACCGGCGGACAATCATTCTTCAACTATGACTGGAAAATCGGCGAGACCTACCGCTTCATGGTCAAAGCCAAAAAAGCGGGGAACCGTAGCGAGTACTCAGGATATTTCCTGGTCCCGGAAACAAAGATCTGGAAGCATCTGGTCACCTTTTCCACACCCAACGGCGGAAAATTACTCCGCGGACAGTACTCGTTCGTCGAGGATTTTCTCCGAAATCGCGTCTCGACCACCCAGACGCGCCGCGCCCATTATTCGAATGGCTGGTTCCAGACACCGGCCGGTGACTGGCAACCAATCCTCACCGCTCGGTTTACCGCCGACGCCAACCCCGTGGTGAATATTGATGCGGGAGTGAACGAGGGGCGATTCTTTCTGGCAACAGGCGGCGAAATTTCTAACTCCACCATTCCGTTGGGGAAGTCGATGACATTGCCCGATGATCCCCTGCGGGTTGCACCCACCACGTTTCCCGGCCTGAAGTGAACGACCTTTACAGAGCAGGGGACCTGTGCGAGTTTTTATCTCTGAGTTTCTTGTCGGTGGTGGATCAGCGGAAACCTCGGTCTCGCCGTCGATGCGCCGGGAAGGACTGTTGATGCTGCAGTCCGTAGCCGCCGATATCGCTCAAATCCCCGGATTTTCTGTGATCACCACACTCGAATCCGAGATTCCCTGTGCAGGGAGTTTCGCATCCGTCAACATCGAAGTGGTCCGCGTGCAGAATCAGGCGGACGAGGCGGCCACTTTTCAGCAGTTATGTCATGAGGTCGATGCGGTGCTGGTGATTGCACCCGAAACCGACGGGATACTGGCCCAGCGATGCCATCAGGTACGGGACGCACCGACGGTCTCGTGGAACTGCACACCCGAGGCGATTGAACTCTGTGGCGATAAACTGCGAATGGCGGATCACCTGCACGCAGCGTGTCTGCCCACCATCCCGACTCAATCCCTCGATTTTGCTGTTCCACCCACCGAATGGACCACCCCCCTCGTGTTAAAACCACGCGATGGTGCGGGATCATGCCTGACGTTTCTGATCCGGAATCAGCTCGAATGGAACCATGCCGCTCATGCATATCAAACGGCTAACGCCCGCGAAAACGGTCTACTTCAGCCGTTCATCGCCGGGAAAGCACTGTCCGTTGGAATCAACCTCAGTCTCGACGGCAAGCAGCGGGAATGTCTCCCGGTTGGCGAGCAGTTTCTTTCCGCTGATGGACGTTTTCACTACCTCGGTGGCCGAATTCCCGCTGAGATTTCACCCACCGTCGCCGCAGAAGTTTGTAAGCTTGCTCTGGCGGTTTGCCAATCCATCGAGGGCTTGGCTGGCTATATTGGCCTGGATTTGATTCTGACCGA
>Ga0114978_10005073_pt1 | contig 10559 bp, 11 predicted proteins | sample S_140212_EF_Meta_FD_87027 | JGI IMG/M metagenome (GOLD analysis project Ga0114978, IMG submission 87027) | Freshwater microbial communities from Lake Simoncouche, Canada to study carbon cycling - S_140212_EF_MetaG | ecosystem: Environmental > Aquatic > Freshwater > Lake | place: Lake...
GCAAGGAGGTTCTTCCAACCCTTCATGTTCTTGGCCAGAAGAACCATGTGATAGTAGTCGCGGTTGGTCTGGTCGTGCGGTGACCTGTTCGGCTTGTAGTAGGCCTCGACACCGACAATCGGGAAGATCTCGTGGTCAATGCATGCCTGGATGTGGTGCAGCGCACCGCCCAGCGTTCCGTGGTCGGTAAGGGCAAGCGAATGCTGCCCCATCTCTGCGGCTCGCTTGGCGTAATCCTCTGCTGTGCCCATCCCATCAAGGACGGAAAACTCGCTGTGTCTGTGTAGGTGAGTAAACATGAGTGCCCGGAAGAGGACTTGAACCTCTACACCCTATGGGTACCAGGACCTAAACCTGGCGCGTCTACCAATTTCGCCATCCGGGCTGTGCGATTAGCGCTTGCGCATGAACGGGTTGGTGTTCATGGCCTGCTCTAGATTGCCACTTGCACCGCCCTGATCCTGCGGAGCGCCGGAGATCATCGAGCGCACCTTGTCAGAGTCTGGTGCCACGCTGAACTCCTTGAGGTCTGGCGCGTCAGCGGCCAGCTTGTCATCGTCGGAGGACATCGGCTGTGGGCCGGAGTCCACGTCGGCAGGAAGAATCGACCACGAGGTCTTCAGGCCCTGACCCTTGCGGGTGATGGTGAAGTCTCGGGACGAGAGACCCTTGTACTTGGCGTTGATCGCGGAGAGCTCCTCCATGACCTGAATGCCAACAGTCCAGACGGCGACCTGATCCTGCACGCCAACCTGGACAAGGTTGCCCATCTGATCCTTGAGCATGCGACCGTCGTCGTCACGCTTGTAGAGCGGAGCATCGCGCCAGATCACGCTGATCCAGCCACGAAGGGCACGACGAAGACCGGCTTGTGCCATGGGGCAGGTGCTGGTCATGTCGACGTAAGGCTGGCTCTGGTCGAGCGACGGGATCCAGTCCGGGTACTTCTTGTTCTGCATCGTGACCTGATGGCAGTAGGCTGCCTCGGCCGAGATGAAGCGAACGTTTCCTTCATCGCCGTCATTCGGAAGACGGAAGTAGATGAAGTTGCGCGGGCCACTGAAGGACGAGGCCTTGTCTGCAATCGCCTTAGAGGCGTCTTGAACCTTGCTGAAATCGAAACTCATGATGTTGTTTTCTCCTGTTCGGTGAGAAGGTGTGGATTGGTGGGGTCGAGAACTGTTTGTGCTCTGCTGATTAGGTCATCAACTTCTTCCTTTGTGCTGTCTGCTGGATCGCGATCGTGCTTCGGCACCACGAGTACCGGCAACCGAGAAACTAGCAGGTCCGCCGCCGTGCGTGCCCCTGTAATGCCCGGCGCATCGGAGTCGAAGTATAGGATCACACGATCCGCAATCTTGGCAATGATTTCGGCGTGCCCTTTGGTAAATGTCGCGCCCGAGATTCCTACGGCATTGTCGTAGCCATATTCACGCATCTTGAGTGCGTTGAGTTCTCCCTCACATACAATGATGTCGCCGCCAACGTGCTTTGCCTTACACGCTAGATATACGACTTCACCAGTGCTGTATGGGACAAACTCAAATCGTGGGCGTCCGTACACCCGGTATCTTGGCTGCTGCTCGGCACGAATAGCGCGCCCCTTGAAGCCGATCAGCTTGCCGTCGAGGTCACGCACGGTAAGCACCGCACGCTCGTCCGCATTGTCAAAGCCAACCTCAAGGTCGATCAGGGTCTGTGGGCTGAAGCCACGATCGAGCATGTAAGTCATGCCGTTGATTTCAGATGCCGCCTCCCTGTTCTCAGCAACCATGTTCCAGTCAACCATGAACATGTCTAGCGTCTCTTGCTGGAGCTCAGGATTGACCACTTTGACCTCTTTGGCCGTTTCCTCAAAGAGGTCGTCAATCTCCGAAGCAAGATTGTGGATCGGCTCACGAAAGCCGCCACCGAAGTACTCACGAAGCCACTTGCGGGAAGCGAATACGCTTACCTCTTCCACCTCTGCAAGAAAGGTTGCTGCATTTCCACGGCGCTGGCAGCCAAAGCACAGCCACGCAGTGTTGTTGGTGTTCATCGAGGCTGATGGACTTGTGTCCCCATGCTTGTGCCCTGGGAATGGACACGAAAACATAACCTCATCCCCGCGAGCGCTGATGTTCTTCACGCTCATCAGCTCAAGGAATTCGATGACATCAACCTTGAAGTCCATTATCCCCCTCGTCCTTTTTGAGGGCGTTGACTACGCTCAGGGCAGTCTCAAGATCAGAGTTCATGAATGCCATCGAGTCCCGCCATGGCTGGAAGTTCATGTGCTCGACATCCCACAGGAGCTCCGTATTCAGAGCCCTACCGTCGCGGTTCTTGACCAGACGCAACTGCATTTTCTTTGCCTGACGCATCTCGTCATCGCAGTAGAGATCGAACATCACATCCGAGTCTCGCACGATGCTCTTTGAGTACGCGATGTTGGAGCCCTTGAACTCACCCTCAGACACGGCGTTTGTTTGAGCGACGCCGATAATCGGGATGCCAAGGTCACGTGCGGTCATCTTCAAATCACGGGTGATCTGGGTGACGGCTTCCCAGTGAGCGTTTGTCTTGCGCGTGGTCTCCATTAGCGTGATGTAGTCGATAGCTACGATGTCGGGGCGGTACCTCTGCATCTCGCTGTAGACACGCTCGGCCGTGCAGCGACCCACGTCATCGATCACGATGATGTCTGACTTGGCCTGCTCGATATCCTCAGCAGCCCGCTCCCACTTCTCCATCTCTTCGTCGCTAAGATCAAAGCGCTTGAGATTGTTGTAGCTGAAGTTGGTCTTGAGTGTGTCGAACTTGCGCATGATCGCTTCGCTCTCCATCTCTAGAGAGAAGAGGAGCGGCGTCTTGCCCTGCAGCCACGCATTGAACAGGATGAACATTGTCAGCGTGGATTTGCCTGTGCCGCTCCAGCCAGAGACGGTGATGTACTCATGCGGCTGGATGCCGTTGGTCACGTTGTCGATCTCTGGGATGCCGTAGAGGATTCCCTTTACGCCACCGTCCCACTTCTGCTCGTGATACTTCTGGATGCGTGACTTCACGTCACCAAAGCGAGCGATCTTGCCAGAGATAAACATCTGACTCATGTCACGCGCCGCGGCCATAAACTCGTCCTCAATACTGGCAGCACGACCTGGGTCGTCCACCGCTTGGGCGAGGTTACGCACGTGGATCATCGCAGAGCGACGACGTGCTTGTCCCATGAAGCCGTCTAGGACGTACTCCAGCGGTTCCTGAACTATCTCAGGACGAAAGTTTGGTGCCTTTGCCGTGACAATCTCGTTCAACGCAAGCGTCGAGGGGGATGTCTTGTAGGCAACGAAATGATCAACCATCGCTAGCCACAAATCCCTACAGTCCTCGGAGGCAAACATCGAGGGCTCAACGCCCATCGCAATTGCCTGCTCTAGGCTTTGGGTTTGGGCCAGCTTGTTGATCAGCAGCTGGTCAAAGTCGGCCATCGGGCTAGTTGCCCTGGACCATTGCCAGAACTGCCTGGCGCTCCTCTGCGATCACTGCCTCGACGGCGGACACGCAGTCGCGAAGCCCGGCATCAATTGCCTCGGGCGTATCTTCGACGTAGCGTGTCACCGAACCGTTGAGCGTGACGTTGCTGTAGTTGGGGAGACCGATCTTCTCTTCCGCACCCATCGTCACCTTGGCGAATGGGCGGCCATCGGGCCCCACTGGGATTGCGTCGTCCTTCATGATTCCTCCGTTGTCTGTGCCTTGCTCGTTCGCTCAGCACGTTCTAAGAACATTGTACAACATGTTCAGGTTGTTAGAAGGGGTACCAGACCACTTCCATCGAGGCGGCACAGTACCAGACACCAAAGGCCAAGGTCAAGAGGCCACCAAACATTGTGATGTTTTTGGCTCCAATGTTTGGCGCAACTCGATCGAGCCCACGGTACATTGCCCATGAAAGCAGAGCCATTGAAACGCCGGAGAACAACGCAATTACGCAGAGGGCTGCAATCGCGGTCCAGCTATCACTCATGCGACCAAGGATCAAGGCAACGACCCCGGCGCTTCCGCCAGCACCATGGAGGAGGCCAATTGCAAAAGCTCCGAGCGGTGTTCTGATTTTGTGATCGTGGTCGGTTGGGCCGTGGATGTGGATGTGAGCATGTGCGCCGATCTCGTGGTGCGCGTGCTTGTGATCGTGTGACGTAAACCTTACGGATGCCCAGATGGCTCGCAGGGCAAGAGCGCAAATCATCAGGCCGACAGCAAACTCAAGCCCGCGCTGAACGCCTGACGGAAGCTCGGCAACCAGCAGGATTAGCGGGATGCCAACAATCAACATTGTTGCCGCGTGACCAGCACCCCAGGCTGCTCCGATGCGCATAGGAAACTTTTGCTGACGCAAGATGCGAAACGTGAGCATTGCTGACAGGTGGTCAGGGTCTGTTGCGTGCCTTAGGCCAAGCAGAACGGCAAGAAGAAGTACGAACACAAGGCTGTTTCCTGGAGCATTAGCAATCCATTCGTCAATTCCAAACATGCTGTGATGGTACTACAGCCGCAGGTTGTGTAATACTTGGCCATCAAGAAGCCGACAATAGCTCTGGACAGCAGCACGGGCCTTTCCTTGTGTGTAGCGCAGACCTTGACTCGGGGGACGAATGCGCGGACCCCTAACACTGGTTAGACATGCTTGAAAACCCTACAACGTTTGACTGGCAAGATGAAGATGGAAAGATCTGGAAAAAGACGATCTATCCTGACTTTGAGATTGCCCCTCATGGTAGAAGAGCAAACAGTTCATCTATCATTGAACAACTTGTAAAGGGAAACATCAAAGGGTCTACAAGATATTTCCTCTAATGATTGAATGCCTTGTAGACAACAGGGTTTACATAAAGGGTCTTCCTGATTGGGCAAAGACCCACATTAGAGAAACACTCTCTATTGATAACCCCGAAAGAGAAAATGCTAAGAAGCAGAAGATCTACGGATGGTTTAACATCCCAGAGAAGATCGAGCTCTATGCAGATGATGGGGATAGCCTCCTGGTTCCAAGAGGAGTGCTATGTGATCTGCGGGATTTCTTTGATCATCATGCACTAGACGTTCACTACAACATTGATGGTGTGGTCTGTGTGGACGCACAGATACCGGAGATCAAGTACGATCTTCGCCCGCATCAAGTTATTGCCTCTCAAGAAATATGTGACAGCGGTGTAGGCATTTACGAAGCACCGCCTGGATCGGGTAAAACCGTCACTACACTTGCGGCCATCTCTCAGGTTCAGCAGCGAGCTCTGATTGTGGTCAACACAACCAACATCGCATCGCAGTGGGCTGATAGGTGCGAGACATTTTTGGGTTTTCGTCCGGGGATCATTGGAGATGGCCAGTGGGATGAGTCCCAGCCAATTACCATTGCGTTGAATCAGACTCTAGCCAGCAGGATCCCTACGTTGCAAGATGACTGGCTCAAGTCCTGGGGATTTGTCTGTTTGGACGAGTGTCATCACGTCACCGCCGGAACGTTCTTTGATGTAATGAACGCCTTCCTGGCCAACTGGAGAATTGGCGTATCGGCCACACCAGACCGGGATAACGGACTTATGGGCGTGGCTTATAGCGTTCTCGGCCCAGTCATCCACAAGACAGAAAAACAGCAGCTAATCGACGATGGGTATTTGACAAAGCCCGGTGTCTTTAGAGTGCAGACCAAGTTCTCATACAACTACTGGTCTACGCACTACGCTGACAGCTCCTGCGAGATCCCTAACTGCGATCGAGTTGACAAGCATAGGCATCAAAATAACTACCAACAAATGCTTTCTGCCTTGACTGAGGATGAGGATCGAAATCGCTTGATTGCTAGCAGGGTTGGCAAGAACCATGACTGCGCAAACCTAGTGCTGTCAAAGCGCCTGGGTCACTTGCACGCACTACGCAATGAGGTTATGAAGCTGCAGGTTTTTGATCCCGCAAGGCTCTTTATGCTTACCGGCAAGGAAGATACCGCGGAGCGTATGCGGGTCGCGGCGGAGGCCGAGTCTGGCAAGTGCGTTATCTTCTCAACCATCGCAGACGAGGCTCTCGACGTGCCCAGGCTTGATCGACTCTATCTTGTGTGGCCCACTAAAAACTCAGCTGTGATTCGTCAGCAAGTTGGCCGCATCGAGCGAGTTCATCCGCGTAAGAACTCTGCAATAGTTTACGATTTTGTAGATGCCAAAGTGCAGCCTCTTTACAAGCAGTGGATCAAACGCGGCATCGACGTGTACGCCGTAGAGAGCCTAGTTATACATACCTGATGATGTAATACATGCCGATAAACGGCGGGCGCATATCAACCCCCTCGCCTGAGTCTGAAGTGCTGCCAGCTGTAATGCTGCTGTCCACGTAATGTTGATGCCCGCCGTGAGCATCAAAAGAGTGTCCATGGCTGGAGTCGTGTTCTGTGTGGTTGTGGTCGTGCGACGCGGCGGCTGCATTTAGGTTTCCGGTTGCTACGGCGCGATTGCCTGAGGCTACAAAAGCGTGATTGTGCTTGATAGAGCTGTTTACAAAATTGTGGTCGTGGCTTCCATACAAGCCAACCATGTTCGACGATACAGTTGCATTTGGGTTTCCGTTGGCGGGATCCATCATACCGTGGCCGTGGCTACCATGGTTTGTTCCACCAGTATGTCCCGAAGCATTTACAAGAGAATTTATATTAGTCCCCCCGGCATTTGCAGCGTCACCAACACCAAAAACTGCTCTGCCGTTTGTGTTGGGAATAAGAAATGTAGCACCCGACTGGGTGATCTGGTAGTTATATCCAATAACGTTAAAAAGAGCGGCGTAAGTTCCGGTTGTTGAAAGCGATCGCCCATCACACGGAAGCCATCCGGTTGAAACATCCGGCAACATTACGTCGCGCCCGGCAAAGGGAATCACAGAACCAATCGGGGGCAGGTTGTTGAACATGTAATTCATGTTGTCGCGAATCTGGATATTCCAGTCGCCACTTGCCCATGTGGATGGTGTAGTCCAAGCCATTACTTGACCTCTGTAATCATCATACGCTCAGCAATACCCATTGTAAGCGTTGCGGAAAGACCACTACCACTGCCGGATCTAGACTTCACGTTTGCAAGTATAGAAAACGTGTGCGTCGACGACGGAACGCCAGTGACGATGTGAGTGTATTCAAAGATTGGACAGAAGTCGAGCGAGTCCACTTTGACCAGTCCGTACTGATTGCCTGTCACCTCAGCCCCATCAATGCCGTAAGACAGGTTTAGGATTGTATCTGCCGTAATTCCCGAGATCCTAATCCTGGATGTGATTTGAACAGGGCCACCAAACACAGCAAGCGTCTGGGAGAAAACGCTTAGGTTGACCCACGCGGGCGACAGCGTGGTGATCTGAACAATTCGATCTTCAAGCACAGAGCTCGTGTTTGCGGTCGGTGCTGTGACAAGGATGTTGGCGTTGCGCCTAGCAACGTCATCAACAACGGAGTTTGTGCTCTTGAAGATGTCAAGAAAGTCGCTTGGTTGGATGTTTCTTGCCATTTATCCAATCCCGACTGTAACTCTGAGAGTAAAGTTTTTCATGCCCACAGAAGCAAAATTGTAGTTGCTTGAAACGTAACCAAAAAGCTTGAATCTAACCTTAAACGCGCAAATTGCTACGTTTGTGCTGGACATATCTTGCGTGTCGATCGCCACGTTGCCAGTGCCAAATATTGCCGAAGAGTTAGATGTGCTGTTGCTGTATGAGCTGTTCCACTCAATAGTTCTTTCCGGGGCTGCTGGAGAAGCTTGAACGTCAGAGCCTAGATATTGAAATGCCAGCTTAGATGTCACATATGACGGGCCAACAAAACCATAACCCGGGTTGGAAGAAGTAACTAGCTCAAGCGGCGGAGGCCCAGACCCCGGAGGCCAATAAGAAACCTCTTGATAGGTAGAGACCTCCGAAGGGTCCTGTCGTGCAATTGGCTGGGCTGTAACCTCGACATTCCAATACAGGGATTCATTGGTCTTTTTTGCAGCAAGCAGACTGGCCATTGGAACCCAAACAATTCCTGCCTGGGATCTGTTACCAACAACCGCTTTTGCAGTTGGCCAGAGAGAGCTATAGGCTGCGGAGTTATTAATTGTGTAGTTGGTTGCTGGAAAGTCAAAATAGGAATAGGTTCCGGCAATTGCGGCTTGATTTGCAACGCCTTGAAAGTTCATTGTTGAACCCTGATAGTGAGATGCAACGGCAACCGTTGAAGAGCACAGGTCCCTAACGGCATTTAGGTTTCCGGGCAGGCTTTTGTTAAAAGACTCTGTTCGGATCCCAGACTCGCCGGTCACCCATTTCTTGGGGTCAGTAAACACTAGATAGTCCTTACCTGAAAGCAAAGATTGACGCTAGAGTATTGCGGCTGCGGGGAGTTGTTTGATTGACCGTAAGCACGCACCTCCCAGATCTGATCTCCGTTGCTGATTGATGCCCACGGAGACACTTCTGTGTATGTTCCTGCGGTAGTTCGCGTGGCAGACGCAAAGATGCTTGATACGCCCCCAGGAATCGGCACTCCGAAGCTTGACATGCTCCCAAGAGAGGGCACTCCCATGCTTGACGTAAGCCTTTTATTCAGGTGTAGCACAGAACCAAGCGATGAATTGGTTGCCATTGTATAAGACACAGCAACGCGCCACTGCTTTGTGGGGGGCGCTGCGGCGTTTTCACTGGTGTACTCGATCCCAACACAACCAAGCGCAAAACCATTTCCATACAAATCTGAAGACGTGGGATCAAAATTAGTGCTGTAGGAAATAATGCCGCTGACATACGGGTTCAACAAACTTGGGGTTGATGTTGACTGCGCAAATAACACATTCATATTGTTCTTTGCATCTGAATTCAAATACGCTGCCGTAACAAGCTCGCCAGGGCTGTACGTGTGAGTGTTTGTGTACATTAGAAAGCAACATCCCCGTACACAGGAAAGCTGTATTGAGCAGCATTTGCCTGCGTGTGCGAGACAGTTTCCTGAGTATTGGCCTTAAAGCGCAAAGACCAGGAAATGTCAGAGGTACTGACCGAACCATTTGTTGCCGTGATGGCAAGGCTTACCGAGCAGACGTAACGCTCTGCTGTCAGGGCAAAAGGGTCATTTCCAAAAGTATCATGACGCTTGAAGCCTGTCCAAAACGCGTATTGCGTTGCCCCAAGCATCGCTCCAGACACGTAGTTTGTCGCGTGTGCCCAGTAACCGCTGCTGTTAAGCACGTACGGTTTGTACTTATAGCTGTTCTGCCAGGGGTAATCTATGTCCACGCTGGGGATTGTTGAGGCGGCGCTTCTCATATGCAACGCTGCCTCAACGGAAAAGCTAGAAGCGCTAACGTATGAAGCTGCAATGTTTACGTCGATAGAAATGCCAAGGTTTGGCGAGTATCTTGACAACTCAAGCATATTTACATACGTGCTTGGCCCACCAAGAAAAATCTTTGTTTGGTCGGTAACTGTTTGTACCGGGGATGGCGGAGTCCAGTGCACAACTGACGGTGTGTGTGGGGTTGCGCGGTTATCCAGCGCAAGCATGTTTGCCCGAAGCTGACGATTTAAGTCAGTGGCGCCCACAACAGCACTGTCTGTCCATGTTATTGGGGTAAATACGGTGTTTGTGTATCCGACTCTACGCATCAGGTAAGGATTGTTGTCACTCCAAGGACAGAGTATGTAGCGTCTCCAACAATCCACGTCTGAGCCGCAGGAATGTTGACATAGGGCTGGCTGGTTACCGAATAACCGGTACCCGTTAGTGTAACAGCAGAGGTTTTATTTCCAGAGTTTAACGAGCTGTAAATACCGCCGCTGTCTCTAAAGACCATTCCGATCGTGGAAATAGTTGTTCTTAGTGGCGCAGCTAGCTGTAGCCCTGTGACTTTTTCTGCCCCGCTTGCGTCAAGGTTTACGGTTGCGCTAAATACGCGAAAACCCTGGTCAATCAGTGGCAGCGAGGGGTCTTGGATAACAACGCGAACCTTGTCGCCAAGGCCAAAGTAGTGAGAGTCATCACCAGAGTTGCCATCAAAGCGCGGGCATCTTTCGTCCTCGTCAATGGTAATTAGGCTTACGTCAATTGTCTCCATTGGAAGTCCGCGAACCGCAATTTCTGCAGCAGCATACGCCCTGCCTACATCAGAAGACACCTGACCCAGGTCTTCCGTTACCTCGTACAGACCGTATTCACTTACGCTATTAGAGTCTTCAACAACCTCTACGCTGCCGGTTGTAATGGCACTCAGCCTATTAGTGAAGCCTGCCGTGTCAACCTTTCGACTAAACGTTGAAATGTTTTGATTGGCAGCCTGATATCCCAGCACCACCTGATCCACGCCACTTGCTGCAGATGCGCTTCTGTCGTCTCCCTGCTCGGAATAGATTCGCATCTCTGTTCCAACAACCTCAAAGTCAAAGCCATTTTCGACTTGCGATAGCTCAACGATTGCAGACCCCATAGAAGAAAATCTTCGGTAGGTACGCGTTCTGGAAACTGTTGTTTCTACCGTTGTAAGCGTAATGCCAGTATCAAACTGGGC
>Ga0114978_10005074_pt1 | contig 10559 bp, 10 predicted proteins | sample S_140212_EF_Meta_FD_87027 | JGI IMG/M metagenome (GOLD analysis project Ga0114978, IMG submission 87027) | Freshwater microbial communities from Lake Simoncouche, Canada to study carbon cycling - S_140212_EF_MetaG | ecosystem: Environmental > Aquatic > Freshwater > Lake | place: Lake...
AAACACAGCAACATTGTCATACATCCAGCGATAAATTTCTTCCATCTCTTCTGGACGAGCTTGGCTACATAAGAGTTTACGTGCTTCGCTAATCTTGCCCTTCTTAAACAAGTCTACCATCTCCACACGATAGTCTCCTGCGCCATCAACTACTTCTGGAACCTTTAAAGTACCATTAGTGCTGTGCATTTGTACATTGTTAATACACTTACGTAGATCGGGATAAGTGCCTTGCACAAAGGTATCCAGTGTGTCTAGATCAAATTCGATGTCTTCTGTAACAAGGATCGTAGCGACCCGAGCAGTAAACTCAGTTAAGTCAGTGCGTTCAATTTTAACTTCTTGACAGCGACTCTTTACTGGTGTAATAATTCTGTGTGGGTAGTTACAGGTAAAAATAAAGCGAACACTATTTGAATAGTCTTCCATTAGATTACGTAGTGCCGGTTGCACTGAATCTTTGTTCATATAATCTGCTTCGTCGATTAGAACAACCTTAAAGTCACCAAAAGGCATAGTTTGACAAAAGCCAATTAGCTTGTCAACCCATTCAATCTTACGACCTTCTTTACTTCCGTTAGCAAACAAGATGTCAGTGTCCTGGACGCCGATTTCGTTTAACAACACCTTTGCTAGTGTAGTCTTACCAGTGCCTGCATTGCCACTTAACAAGATATGAGGAATTGATCCGTCTTTAATCCACTTGGCAATCTGTTCTCTAAGTGCATCGTCTTTAAAAACATAACCTTCTACAGTCTTAGGACGATACTTTTCTACCCACAACTCTTTCATACTAATTCCTCAACAATACCTAACACTTCTGCTAGTATAAAACAAACACCAGCCATTAGCAAGTTACCTGTAACCAAACAGCCTCCTGCTACAATACGTATAGCACTCTTTCCGAGACTAACATATAAATGTTTCTTTGCATCTGGGTGTTTAACTGTTGACGTTTCTGTTGGGGTATTATCAAGTACCTTGTCTAATCTATTTCTAAGGTCTTTCATTATTTCTATATTTTGTTCGTTGTCTGTCATGATATTTTTCCTTTAAAAATGTTTCTGATAAACTGCACAAGATTATAGAATCTCATGCTATATGGATTGATTATTGGTGGGTGATGAGGACACCTACCTTGTTTCCAATCGCAGGTAACGCTGTACTCTTGATTACAAGTATCACATTTCATATTTTTCCTCTTGGCATGTACTGCTAGTATAGAGGTTAAAAAAGGGTCTGTCAAGACCCTTTGGTGTTATTTAACAAACGGTTTTAAGTCCGGCGGTGTCCAACCCACAGGTTTAAGAACCTTGCCATCTTCACGTTTGCGAACTTTGCCTGTGTCGTGATCAACTTTGGCAAAGTTAGTTCGCATGACTTCTTTCCAAGCACCTTCTGCATCTGCTCCCATACTATGGATAGCGCCAATAGTAACAACTAGGATATCAATAAGTGCATCCAGCTGTTCTACTGAATCTTCTGCTAGGGTAGCTTCTAACAGTTCTTGATGTTCTTCGTCAATAAGTTTAATATACATTGAGAATTGTTTTTCATCAAATTTATCGACGCTTTGATCACAAGCTCGCATAAATTTTTCTTGATCGCGGAATGGGTTGGTCATATACTTACAAAATCTTGTGGGTTAATACTTGGAGGAGCTTCGCCGCCGTCTAATCGACCGATGATAGCGTCTTTAGGCTGTTCAGTATCCCACATGATGATGGATTTGTTTTCTACCATGCGGATAGTAGTCTCTGTACCATCTTCATACTCATATAGTATACCTCGAGTCCACCGACCGTGTTCAATTAGGATCCAATCACCGATACCAAATTCTTCTGCGTGATCCTTACCTACTGCCCACACCTGCGCCCATCTAGGATGGATGCCTCGATCCTTTGCATCATCACTCATTAACACAATACCACCGGCAGTTGTTTGCTCACCAAAGTTCATATTGTTAACAAATACCTTATCGCCGAGCGGTATAATATTACCTTTTACTGCATTAACGTTCACAGTTATTCCTTTTCTTCTTTAGCGGCCGCTTCAGCTGAAGCATAAAAGTCTTTTAGAATTTCTTCACGACTGCGGACAATTTGTCCTCCTGGGCCTAGTTCATCGCCTCTAGCATTTACTCGAACATTGCCCACTGCTGGCGTTAATTCGTTCTTTTGACGTAATAGATCCATATCTACTATTCTACCGTTTGAAGTACGGTACACTTTTTTTGGTTGCGGTTTTTGTGCCATTTTACTAGCCTCCTATTATAGTATTACTTATCTCAGAAATTCCTGCCAGTCTAAATTATATTTCATACTGTCTATGCGATGTACGCCTATTAAGTATAACACGTAACTAGCAACAGAGCTACCTCTTCCTACACCCCAAACTACTCTATTAGTTCTACAAGTATCAACAAAATATTTCATCCATTTTAATAAAGGCATCATATCTCGTCTTTGAAATTCTAATAATTCTGCACCAACTCGCTGTAATTGATCTTGTGTAGTGCATTGATCTAATACCCATTTGGCAATGTCCATTTCTTTATAGCTATCGGGCATTAACCAATTTTCTTGAAGCGACTGATCAAATTCTTCTACGCTAATGTCTAGTGGATAATATTTTTGTAATTCTGCAACACCCGCTTCTTTTGCCGCAGAATTAAATTTATCAAATTCTGCATCGTCAATATCAACTAGGGTAGTTTTTAAGATATCCAATTTTCCTTGATAGATAATATCAAGTATGTCAGATTTGGAGTAGACGGGTATTCCTAAAAGGTCAATATGCATTCAGCTATTTTAACTGACTTTTATTAAACTGTCAAGATCTGTATCGCGTTTTTGATATTGTTCTTGCCACATCTTGGCTCTGCGGTTTGCCAATTCTTCTTTGTAGCCTTCAATTAGTATTATTAGCTGATGCTGAATACTAGCATTGCTAGTTTGAAAATAACGCTTACTGAGCTCTTGAAGTTTATTCTCGAGCTCGTTATCTTTTAACTTTGACAAGTCGGGAGATAGCGGATGTAACATTAGCTTATATTAATCCAACCAGCAGTATTGGATGCAGGGCTACCCTGTGCTAGTCCTGTGTCTGGAACATAGGATTGAACACGCTTAGTAGTAGTATTAAAAATCATCATACCTACTTCCGGAGTTAATCCAGAAAGGGTAACTCCATCTACTAATGGTAGTTTTGGTATACCATTAAAAATGATTCTATCAGTAACAGCATCACCTAATGTAGCAGTACCAGTTACTGTTAAATTTACCACTGCGGTATCTCTAACAGTTTGTCCAAACTGTCCTAGATATTGTGCGTAAACAGTCTCGCCACCATCATAGGACCAAAATTCAACAACTACTGGATTTGTTTCGCTAGTAACATATAATGGTGCCGGCCAGTTGCCTTCGTACTTAATAGTACCGCCAGCTACTGAATTTGTAAAACTCAGTGTTCTAGCTTCCTTGGCAGTTCCTGTTCCACTGCCAACTCCGGTAGCTTTAAATGTAACCCCTACAGTATTTGCAGTAGCACCAATAGCTGTAAAATTAGTATTGCCTAATGCAAAAATAGTATAGACATTGCCTACAACAAATGCTCCTGCTGTAGTTACATTGTATGTGCTTAATGTAGCATCAAGGCGCAGTTTAGCAAAACGTCCATCTTCAGTGCCGTCTGGCTGAGGAAAACCAATAACATCCAAACTAGTGCTAGATGATAATAAAATAGAATGATAGGAACCTGCTGAATAATTTAATTCTTGTCCGCTTGGCAATACAATTGCTTGTCCGCTTTTAACAGTAGCTTCCGAAGTTCCTAGCAATTTAACAGTTTCTAAACTGGCATTAATGTCAAATTCGTTTCTTTCGCCCAGCTTTACAGTAGTTTCTGCTAGTCCACCAGTTTTAAAAAGTTCTTCGTCAAGATAGGTTAGTGAATCTTTAATTGCACTAAAATTATCTCTAAAGCCTTGACTTTCGTTATCTTGCCCAGCAACTGGAAAATCCTGGTCAATATCTAAATTTCTCATTGTAGCCATGTTATAGTATCCTTGATTATGTATTTATCATACGTTAAACTTGTAATTAGGAATTTTCAAATACTGATCTTCGTTATTGCCCGAAACTGCATCGATAATAAATCGATCAATTTCAAAGTCTAAGCTAGTAAAATCAAATCCACTATATGCTATATTTTCTAAAATATAGTCTGCTTCACCCGGCTTACAGTAGCACAGGGGCACTGCTTTTATATAGCCTGTTGCGGGCGTTCTCGAATCCTGCGGAGTTACCATCCAGGGAGGCAAAAAGCTATTTTCTGTGTCAATTTGTCTAGGACTGCCGTTACCCACAACTAATGTTTTTATATTTCGTCTAATGTTACTAACGCTTGACGGATAGATATATTCAACGTCTGTACCGCTGGCCTTGACCACAGTATTGTCTGCTCCTAGACTATCTCCTGTTTTTCGAAATCGATCTACAGTATCGTCGTTTAACTTATCGCGTATTTTGCTATTAGAAAGATCCAGACGTCCATTAACTGGATTTATGTCAGTTTGATTAACTTGAACTTTAGAACGGGAGCCGTATGATAACTTTATTGCCTGAGCAGGACTAAGTTTTCCAATTTCGTACTCGTCAAAAATTTCAAGATATATTACTTCATATATTGTATCGTTTGAACCCTGGTTCCTTGCAATGGCTTTCTTTGGACTGCCAATGCGGAAGCGTTTACGTTTGGTGTTCATAATTAGCGCAGGCACATAGTTTTTAATTTCTAGTGTTTCAATACCTGCATATATTAACATTTTCAATTCTTTCTGCACACCATAATTTGGATCGCTTGATCGATATATTTTATTCTCAGTAAAAATATCTAGGTCGTTGATAAACGTATAAAATTTTGCTCTTTTTGCCAATGTTGGAAACGGCTTGACATAAACATTACTGAACAATTTTACATCGGGATCTTCTACAAATACTGTAAAGGTTCCGGATATTGCACTGTACTTAAATTGATCTTGTGCTAATACAGTAAATGTATATGATCGGTCTTGGGTTCCCATACGACCGTCAAACGTAGTGGTTCTACTATCATATGTTGTAAGACCTGTAATATTATTTCTAAAGGTATACTTGTCCCAATAAGATATATTAAAAGGACTACTACTTGTATGTGCAAAGTTGGCCTTATATAATTGATCTTGATATTTTACAACATCATTAATTTTATATTGTTTTCCACTCTTCCAAAAACTCCTATAAACAATATTTCCAAACTGCGTAACCCTGCCAATTAGTTCACCGTTGGCACGTAGTTCAACACCTGGAGGCAATGTACCCCCAACTTGTCTATAAGTAAGCACCGCACCAACTACTGTAGTTTCTGCTTGTATTTCTAGTTGACTTGATAAGTTTGCTCTAACTGACCCCAAGTTAGCAGGAGTTAAGAATCTAATAACGCTGTCAATCTCTCCAAGCACCTGCATGGTAAAAGTTTTTGAACTTGTACGTGTTGTATACAGCTGACTTAGTACTCTGTAATAAGAATTGGCAATAACAAAACTTTTAATAACTACATTCTTTAGGGGCTTATCTAATTTAATAGTGTCATATGCTTGATTAGACAGCACTTCGTAAGAGTTAATCTTGTAAGTATAAGCACCAATTCGTATGTTGTCATTAGTGATCAATTGTTGATCACTTGTTGGTAATTTGTTAATTTTTAAATAATTTTGACCAATTGGCGCTAATTCTGCATTGACAATTTCAACTTCAATTTGTTCAAGATTTTCTTTATCGTACTTTGTTGCACTAACTGTAAATTTATAATTTATTGTAACAGCTGGTTGGTAAGGAACAAAACCAAAAATTTCGCTGTTGCTAGGATCAAGTGCTAGACCTGCCGGCAACTCGCTTGGAGTACCATCGGGGTTAAATTTTTCTAAACGATAATCAACTGGCCCAATTGCTGGATTAGGATCAAATGTATCTAGTATAACAGTAACATAATTATTAGCACGTTTAGTTCCTAGGTTAGCCGCGCTTAACCAAATTGGGCTACGTAGATAGGTGCTGTCGGAAGTATAGGAAATATAAGCACCGCCACCAATTTTCATTATGGTATTATCTGTGCGTAAGAAGTCATCTCCAACTACATATATTTTAAATGTACGTTTGGTAATAGTTTCGCCGTCACTTACACTAACAATAAATTCATAGAATCTATTTAATTTTTTAGGAGTAAGTACTTGTTCGTATCCTGCAATACCAATGTTAGGCAACGGAGCAAAATCATACGGATAATCATCAAAGGTGTTAACGTCGAATGTTCCGTCTCGAGCTGTGATGTCTAGTGCAAGAATAGGATCAATAAATCCAGTAATGCGTCCGCTTCTACTTAATGTTAGGCCAGGTGGAAGTTGTCCGCTTTTGTCTTCAATAAAAAACTCTAACTCATCCCCTGCTCGTAGATCAGTATCAGTCGCTAGTAATTGAAAATCAATGTAGGATCCGTCTAATACAAATGTCAGAGGCGCTTTTAATAACTGCACAGTACCTGTTACAGATCTAGTGCCAAAATTAATACCTACGTCTCTATAGGTTATAGTATGTGATATTCTATAAATGTATTCATCGGGAGTTTCAACTCCAGAAAATCCTGGACGTAAAACTTTTATTTTATCATTGTTGATATCATTCAAAGAACTAGTTACTGAGATTATGTTATCAAAAACAAAATCATGCGCCTTATCAGTTGTAAGGGTAACAATGTTATTGTATCTTGATGCACTAATAATACGTGCTATTCTATAAGGCAATGCCCCAACAGGCAATGTGCCTTCTGTAGTAACCCATCTTGGAGCATCTGCACCTTCAACTGTAATTGACAAGGTACGATCTGATATTTCTTTAGTAACTAAGTTTTGCGCTCGGATAACAAATGTTGACACAGTTGACCTAACAACTTCGTAGGGTGATCCTGAAATATAATGATCTATTAATCTAAGACCTTGGGGTAATTTACCCGAGATCAAACTAAAAGTCACATTAGATAAGTCGGCGCCGTTAATCAGCGGTAGAGGTATGCGATTGTCCGTCCCGTGGATATCCTTAAATACCCTACCTTCTTGTAGGGATCCAAGTGAGTGCCCAGACTTTACGCTCCATATATTCAGCATATTATTATCCTATATGCTGTATTTATTGTTAACTTAGCGATACCCAAGCACCATTTGCATAGCCCAAGAACTGACCAATGCCGCCCGGACCACTGTCTGTACAATAAATTACATCACCGTTGCCTGGAGTTAATGCGTTTCTTTGTGTAGTTGTATAGCTGCCAAAACGTACAGGTACATTAAATGTTGCTCTAGTATTAGTCAAATCAGCCGCAGTTGTAAATCCAGGACTAGCTGAACTAACAACTTTAAACCCTGCAACTGAAATAGAACTTCCAAGAACTAGCAAATCTAATGCAACGTCAACATAATCATTAAATGTTGTTTCTGGTGCTATAATCAGTGCCCCACCGACAGTTGCACTAGTAATGCTATTAGTAATAACATTACCAGTTAGTGGCCCACTAAATCCAGGAGCAGTTATGCTACCAGTAGATTCAAATGTTCCAAGAACTGTCATGTTCCCATCGTTGTCTAACGTCAATAAAGTTGCGCCATATGCACTATTAACAATTTCTAAAACACCGTCCGAGTCTAAACGGAAATATCGGTTGGGGTTGGCCGCAGAACTATATGTGTTTGTAACTTCTAAAAATCCGTGATATCCTAATCCGCCTCGTTGATTATAACCTGCAAGACGTAAACTAGAGTTGCTGCCATCACCACCGGTAATAGTTGCAGTTCCAAACGAATTAGCACTTGTGCTAGTTACGTTACCAGTTACGTTTCCTGTAATGTTACCAGTAACATTTCCAGTTACATCACCATAAAAACTTGTAGCGTCAACTCGTCTATTAATAACAATTTTATCACCGCTTTGTAGATATGTTAGGGTTGGACTATTTGCATAGTTACCAATAGTAATACCTGCACCATCTGCCGCTCCAACACTTGTAGCATTTTTAGCAATGTTGATATTGAGATCTTCTACATCTAATGTAGTAGTATTAAGTGTAGTAGTAGTTCCGTTAACCGTTAAGTCACCACTAACTGTTAGATTATTAAATGTAACATCACTTGTTGTAGCAACAGCTTGACCAATACTAATAGTACTTCCGCTTACTGTTACTCCAGTGCCTTGTGTTATTACTGTAACATCAGCACTTCCATCAAATGCTACACCATTAATGTTTTTAGTAGCGGCAAGTTTAGTTGCTGTTGCCGCATTACCGCCAGCGTTCCCGTCAATACTAGTTCCAGTTAATGTTTGAGTTGCACTAGATCTTTGAATATCAATTTCTGTAGTACCAACATAAAATTTCTGTCCAGCATATATTCCGTTAGTAACTGTTGAGGCATTACCAGTTAATGGTCCTGTAAACCCTGTGGCAGTTACTGTTCCGGTAATGTTAACATTTCCAGTGCCTGTAATATCGCGACTATTTAAATCTAAGTTACCGCCTAGTTGTGGTGTTGTATCTTCTACAACATTCAACAAACCAATACCATCTAATGTAACAGTTGCATCTATTCTATTTGCATTATCTTGTGTAGTGCCATAGGTAAAGACAACATTTCCAGTACCGGCAACAAGAGCCGCACCCACTGCGTCAACTGCTCGTTCGTCAGTATAAGACGACGCAGCCTTTCCGCCTAATGTTCCAGTAACACCGCCATCGGTACTATCGCCAACATAAAGTGCTTTTTCTTGTGTATCGTAAACAAGCTCGCCTTCGACAAATCTCTTAGTTGTTCTGTCTGCTGTTGGTCCGCGTCTAATTTGTAATGCCATTTTATTCTCCGTTATATAGTTCCAGCGTCTATGCCAAAGTCGCTAGGGTTATTGAATGTGCCCATATCTGTTCCTACTGCATACAAATAGTAGCTTATAGGATCCACAAACACTGGATTGATAACTCCGTAGTCGAATGTATTTATTCGTCTTTCTAGGTTACTTACATCCACGTAAGCAGTTTGGTTAGGGCTTCTAATTAAACCGGTTACGTTACCGGATAGTAGCCCTGTTATAGGTTGTGTAAATGTTTTAAATCCGTCAATTGTTTGATTGCCTTGGGTATAAACACCATTAGTAACCGTACCTGCATTGCCAGTAACACTTCCAGTAATTGTGCTAGTAAATGTCTTAACCCCGCCTATTGTTTGGTCGCCCGTAGTGTAAACACCGTTTGTAACAGATCCAGCATTGCCGGTTACTGTTCCTGTAACATTACCAGTTAACGGTCCTGTAAAACTTGTAGCAGTTACAGCGCCAGCATTAGTAATAGCCTGGCCCTGGAAGTTAACAGCACCATTAGGTCTAAAGTCTAAGGTAACAACATCGCCTACAAGTCTTACACGTAGATTACCGTCAGCATCAATCTTTCTAAATCGATATTGAAAATCTACAACTTCTTTAAAAACTGATTCTCCGGTAGTGCCTACGTTAGCACCACTGGGATCTGTTCCCAATCTATTACCTAGATATAGAAAGTTTCCGTTGATTTTTAAAAATGCTTCTCTAAGATCGTCACCTGTACCGTCGTTGGCAACTTGCCCAACGTTAACAAGATTGTCTTGAATTTCAAATGGAACTGGCATAGTTGTTTCCTTTAATGTTTACCTACAACAGCTTCGACAACGCCTTCGCCGTCTGTTGTTTTTACTGCTAATGACTTACCAATAACGGTACCAACTTTTGGATCGTTGTTAACAATCGCATATCCTGGTTTACCACTTGATACTAGAATGTCGCCTTTTTGCACACGGCCAATGACCTTAACTGGCACACGCCCCTGTAGAGCGACAACTGCTACATGATCACCTACTAACGAGTTGTTCATAGTATGTGCGGCTTTTAACGATATAACACCAGCAACTCTGCGATCGTTAAAGATGGTACTTTGAGTTACTTCGTGTTCTCCACCAAACACTAGTACTGTTCCTTCTTCATATTCTGCATCTGCTAGATATTTTTCAGCTAAGTCACCATAGTTGGCAGTAGTAGCAGTACCTGCAAAGACACTAGCCGTTAATGTATTTGTACTTGGCTTGTATGTTAAGTCACCGTCAATGCCTATAGCAGCCTGTGCACCGTCGGTGCCTTGACTGGTAAATGTTACATATCTTGTAGTGCTTGCACCACCCTCATCTTTAACTTTTACTGTATCAGCCGCCGCCGCACCTAATGTCAATGCACAACTAACGTTAGTACTACCATCTATCGATACGCTGCCAGTAGCACCACCAGTAAATGTAATTGTACGTGCAGTTTTCCACTTGTCAGCACTTGCCGCATTAGCACTAATATTTTGCCCGGATCCAAGAGCATTACTAATAGTAGTACTTAAATCTGAAATGTCAGCTGATGCAATCTGTGTCCAAGAAGGAGCAACGCCGTTTGAACCGTCGCCGACTGATTTTA
>Ga0114978_10005075_pt1 | contig 10558 bp, 12 predicted proteins | sample S_140212_EF_Meta_FD_87027 | JGI IMG/M metagenome (GOLD analysis project Ga0114978, IMG submission 87027) | Freshwater microbial communities from Lake Simoncouche, Canada to study carbon cycling - S_140212_EF_MetaG | ecosystem: Environmental > Aquatic > Freshwater > Lake | place: Lake...
AATCTCAGATACTTCAATGGAGAACACAATGAATGTAATTCACCATAGTGAATTCTTTATTGGATTATCTAGTGGATTAAGTTGGTTAGCTTGGGGTATGGGTAAACACGTAGTTATGATTAGCAACTTTACAGAACCTGACCATGAGTTCACAACAAACTGCACAAGAATTGTTAAACTTGATGTTTGTAATGGATGTTGGAACTCTCCAATTCATAAATTTGATAAAGGAGACTGGAATTGGTGTCCTGTCCACAAAGGAACTTCAAGACAATTTGAATGCCACACATCAATAACACCTGAAATGGTGATTAAACAAATACAACATCTGTTAAAATAAAAAAAGGGACATTAAGTCCCTTTTTTTATTTCTGATATCCAAAAATATCATAGTACCATTTGTACTGATTATATATCCAGTTTGAAGTGTGTTCTCCCAACACTTCTTTAGAATTATCAGGTAACATACCTAAAGTATTTCTAATAGTATGGTCACCATATATACCGTGAACAGTATCATCTTCAATTGTAATTTGTGGAATATGTTTGTAATCATGTTCAAATGGTTCCAAACCAAAAAATCTATAAATTGAATCAAGTTGTGGTTGAGGGTTGGTACACAAATCCTCATAACGAATGAAAATGAAATTTTGAGCAGTTTGGTCTAAAATAGATTGATGTAATTTGTTAACAGCATATCCTATTGGGTGTCCTGAAGCCCATGTTTCAACCCTCTGTTGTGTTGTTATGTTTGCTAGTTTAGCATTATCCAACATTCCATCATCAACATCAGGATGTTGTCTAAACTTTTTTTCCATAGAAGCAAATATTGCTCTCAAATCCCTTACCATAAAAATAACTTTTGGATTGGGATTAATTTCACTTATAAGTCTATAGTATGAACCCCAAGCTCTATTCTTATCTAATATATAAGGTTTGTCTGTAAGGTTTTTGATATATCCTTTGAATCCTTCTCTGCAGTAGGAATAGAATCCTTCTCTCCACATATCTTTATCACCTGCTTTGGATTCTTTGTTTCCATTATAACCAATTCGGGTACCTAACATAAGGTCAATCATACCTGATGTTGGGGTGACATGAAATTGGGGATTTTGTCCTATAATATTTTGTAGTAATGTACTACCTGCTCTAGGCAATGAAGATTGGTAAAAAATTGTTTGTTCCATATATCATTAAAAATAATAAACTTTTTAGATATATCAAATAATTTTTTAATATTTTATAGGGTACAGGTTTTAATACCTTCATTATATTCTTCGGTACATGATCGTAATGCTCCCTCAAAACCCCCAAAAGCAAGTCCAGCGTTTTGTGTTCCCGCTCCTGCTAAAGCATATCTTGCAGTTATTAAAGCTCCACCTGCGGACCAAGATGTACCATTATATTCTTCGGTGCATGATACTGATGCCGGAGATACAAACCCACCAAAAGCAAGTCCTGCATTTTGTGTTCCTGCTCCTGCTAAACCTTGTCTTCCAGTTATTAAATCTCCACCCGTAGACCATGATGTACCATTATATTCTTCTGTACAAGAAAGGGTAGGGTATCCACCAAAAGCAAGTGCTTCATTTTGCGTTCCTGATCCTCCTAAACTATATCTTGCTGTTGATAAAGCACCTCCTGTGGACCATGATGTACCATTATATTCTTCAGTACAAGATGACGCGGAAGGTCCGGCGAGTCCACCAAAAGCAAGTCCAGCGTTTTGTGTTCCTGCCCCTGCTAAAGAACTTCTTTCAGTTATTAAAGCACCACCTGAGGACCATGATGAACCATCATATTCTTCGGTGCATAAGCCCTGCCCTCCTCCTGAGGGGAAATAATAACCACCAAAAGCAAGTCCTGCATTTTGAGTTCCTGCTCCTGCTAAACGATATCTTCCAGTTGATAAAGCACCACCTGCAGACCATGAGGTACCATTATATTCTTCGGTACATGTCCCTAATGAAGGAGCAGGTCCACCGAAAGCAAGTCCTGCATTTTGTGTTCCTGCTCCTGCTAATTTATATCTTGCAGTTGATAAAGCTCCACCTGCTGACCACACTACCCCACAATATGAATATTGTAGTCTGTTAATGGTAGAATTATACCACCAAGATCCAGTATTAGTTGTGTCAGAAGTACATGTTAGTCTCATATAATGCTATTTATAAAAATGTTTAATTAACCGAATATTTTAGATTATAGAGTACAGGTTTGAATACCTTGATTATATTCTTCGGTACAAGAACCATAACCACCAAAAGCAAGTCCAGCACTTTGTGTTCCTGCTCCAGCTAATCGATATCTTGCAGTTGACAAAGCTCCACCTGTAGACCATGATGTACCATTATATTCTTCGGTACATGATACACATGAATAAGAGGGACTTCCCAATCTTCCACCAAATGTTAATCCCGCGTTTTGTGTTCCTGCTCCTGCCAAACCAGATCTTGCAGTTATTAAAGCTCCACCTGCGGACCATGATGTACCATTATATTCTTCGGTACAAGATAAAGCCATTGGATTATAATAACCACCAAAAGCAAGTCCTGCGTTTTGAGTTCCTGCCCCTGCTAATTGACATCTTGCAGTTATTAAAGCCCCACCTGAGGACCATGAAGTACCATTATATTCTTCGGTACATGATAAAATCGCAAAATAATAACCACCAAAAGCAAGTCCAGCGTTTTGTTCACCCGCTCCTGCTAAACAAGCACTCGCAGTTATTAAAGATCCACCTGCAGACCATGATGTACCATTATATTCTTCGGTACATGAACAAATGCCGAAACCATCAAATTTACCACCAAAAGCTAATCCGGCACTTTGTGTTCCTGCACCCGCTAAACGACATGTTGCGTTTATTAAAGCCCCACCTGAGGACCATGATGTACCATTATATTCTTCGGTACATGATAATCCATATAAGAATCCATCAGTACCACCAAATGCTAATCCCGCGTTTTGTGTTCCTGCACCTGCTAAACTATATCTTGGGGTACTTAAAGCTCCTCCTGCAGACCATCCTCCTCCAAAATAAGTATATTGTAACGTGTTTAATATCGGATTATACCAAACCGATCCCAAATTTATGTTGTCTGATATTGTGGTTAATTGTGCCATTTTTTAATTTATTTTATAGGGTACAGGTGCATATAACTGCTCCTTGGTTATATTCTTCGGTACATGATACTAAACCATAATTCGATTCTCCACCAAAAGCAAGTCCAGCATTTTGTGTTCCTGCTCCAGCTAAACTATATCTTGCAGTTATCATAGCACCACCTGCGGACCATGATGAACCATTATATTCTTCGGTACACGATAATTTAATAAATGCATTACCCATTCCACCAAAAGCAAGTCCCGCAGTTTGTGTTCCCGCTCCCGCTGATTGTTCTCTTACATTTATTAAAGTTCCACCTGTAGACCATGATGTACCATTATATTCTTCTGTACACCCCAATACTGCAAAATAATCATCTAATCCACCAAACGCAAGCCCTGCATTTTGTGTTCCTGCTCCTGCTAAGTAGTGTCTTCCAGTTATTAAAGCTCCACCTGCGGACCATGATGAACCATTATATTCTTCGGTACATGATACTGATGCTGGTGATGCATATCCCCCAAAAGCAAATGCCTCATCTTGGGTTCCTGCTCCTGCTAAGTAATATCTTGCAGTTATTAAAGCACCGCCTGAGGACCATGAAGCACCATTATATTCTTCGGTACATGTACTGTAAAAAGGGGATGTAGGTATACTACCCCCAAAAGCAAGTCCTGCATTTTGTGTTCCTGCTCCCGCTAAACCATATCTTGTAGTTATTAAAGCACCACCTGAGGACCATGATGAACCATTATATTCTTCGGTACATGATACTGCCGCAGGTGCCACTCCACCAAAAGCAAGTCCAGCATTTTGTGTTCCTGCTCCCGCTAATTTATATCTTGCTGTTGATAAAGCTCCACCTGCTGACCATGCTGCTCCAGCATATGAAAATTGTAATCTGTTTATAGTGGAATTATACCATACACTACCTACTGTGGTTGTATTTGCAGAAGTTGTTAATCTGGCCATAATCTTTTACTATAAATACTATATCACCCTCAAAATTTCATTGATATCGAACATATCTTTTACATTCATATATGGACACTCATGAATGTTATTTTCAAATTGATAATCAAACGTGTATGACCCTATTAATTGATTTGCCCGTTGTGGTAACTTCGCTTCAATGTTTGTATGTAGGTTATAACCAAATACTTTAGGTGAAGTTCCAACCCACAGAACAGTAGATTTCTTATTTAATGCCGCAGCCGCATGTTGTAAACTTGAATCAATTAATACCCTTTTTTCAGAAGCTACCATCAAAGAGAATAATTCCATGTTGGACATCTTACCATCCATTCTTTCAACACCATCCAATGGGTATCCATCAGTTCTTGTTATTTGAATAACATGATAATCATTTTGGTATTTTTTTACTATTTGTTGAGCGATTTCAATAGGTATATCCCTTGTCCATGAATATGAATACTTTTGACCATCCATTGGACCTCCACTCGTCTGAATCACCATGATTGGTTTATTCCTTTTCCATAAACCTAATAACATACCTTGTGGATAATTTGGAATAATAACAGGAATTTGACTTTTATATTCCAATCCCATCAAATCACACCAATTGTGTATCAAATGTTTTTTCTTTGTAATGTGGTCAGTTTGATGATATGGCTCGTGTTTTGAAATTATTACATCTTTATTTTCAATGTAATCTTCATAAAAATAAGGAGATTGACCTAATTGATATACTCTATCCACATCCATGTTATTTAGATACACCTCAGGCCAAGAAGTAACCATGATAAGTTTTCTATCAGGATATCTTTCTTTAATTGACTTAACTAAAGATGTTCCCGCAATATTTTTTCCCATCCCACCTTGAATATGCCAAATGAAATATTTTTCTTGTGGAATATCATTCTTTGGTGTTATGACCTCCTCAGAGGATTTTGAAATGTTGAGTTGTTTTGGCTGATATATATAACCTTGAGACATTTTTATTGAAATTTTAATTCTGTTAATGAGGTTTCCTCTCCAAGTCCAATTGTTGGAACTATATTAAATGCCAAACTACAACGAGTTTTATCAGTTTTATTTAGAGGAACCGAATGGTGTAAGTAAGATGGAAATAATAATAATAACCCTGGCGTAAATTCTATTGAAAATTCTTTTTGAGCATACTTTAGTTCTCGTTTATCTTTCACAAGTTTAGGTGATAAATAAGAGACATTAAAGCCTCCTTCTAATTTATGGAATTTAATTGCAGGTATTTTATCAGTTGGTTCCCCAAAATAAAATACACCTGATATCAAACTATTTGGATGAGAATGCATGGTATGATGTTGCCCAGGATGTTTATAAGATACCCATGATTGACCAAATCTATAAGAATCATACTCATATCCTAACATTTTGCCATATTGATTAACAAGACCCAAAATATAATTTTTCAAATCTTTGGATTCTGGTTCATCTAAAATATAACTATTCTTTGACCGTTCTCCATAATTTGGAGAGTCAACTTCTTCTGATAACATTTCTTGCTTGAATAACCATGGCACAACTTTGGAAAACTCCAAAGGTATTTGTGAGGCGAATACTGGTGTTGGAAATAGTTCTAAAACTTCGTAATTAATTTGCATAGCGTCCAAATATGATTTCTGATATTGTTTCTCGGTCCCCTAAGGTTCCTTTAGTTAAAGCATTTACTCCTAAAGCTTTCCTCACCCTATTTGTCCTATTCGGAGGAACTCCATGTGTCACATAAGATGGAAAAATTATGAAGTCATTTTGTTTTGGAGTAAAATATATCTCTTCTTGAGAGAATTGATGTGATTGATAATCTGATAATAATGATGGCTCAAACGAAGATCTACCAAATGATTTTACATCTTTGGAGAAACATATCGCAGCATCATTTGATTGAAATTCATAATAGAACACTCCTGCCATTAATGTATTTGGATGAGTATGTGCCTTATGAAATTGTCCAGGTTGTTTATAGGTTAACCATGATTGGGCAAATTCCAAATCTTGGTAACTATATCTCATTACATTGGTCGCAAAATCCTTGAAGCAGGACATAAAAAACTTTTTTATATCCTCACAAACAGGATGGTCTATAATATAAGAATTTTTTGATATCTCTCCATATCCACCAGCAGAAGCAGGATTCATTTCCTGACTATTAAAATAATTAATTAATTGTGTGGTATCTCCCTCATACCTATTAACGTATAATGGAGTTGGAAACATTTGAAATACTTGAGATGCCATATATTAATTTTTGTGAAAAATCATATTTGTTTCACTATTGATTAGGAGAAACAAAATTGAAAGCAATAGATATTCTTTCTGAGTTAGTATTGTTCCTGTCAACGGAATGTTTAACCCATGAAGGAAATATATAAAACTTGGATTCTTCGACTGGACATGGAATTGAAAGGGCATTAGCCATAGTCATTTCTCTTTTAACCTTTGATGTTAGAAAAAACTCTGCGGAATCTCCTCTGTGTAATACCAAATCACCCATGTTAGGTTCTGGTACAGAAACATAATAAGTCCCTGATAATACACTATTTTGATGGTCATGAGGTAAATTGTAATCGTAAGGACCATTAATATTTATCCACCAATTACCTAAAACCAAATCCGATGTTCCAGTATAACGTGCGGTAACATCATTAACAAAAATTGTAAGGTCACTAAATAATTTTTCCAAATCACTCGGAATCGGAGTTATTAATTCTCCACTGTGCCATCCACCTCTGTTAGAAATTAAAACACCTGGCTTTTCATCTCTAACTTTATAACAATAATCGGCAATTGATTTATTATCAATTCCAGTAACAGGACACTCCCACACTGGAGTTGCCCACCATAATCTTTCAAAAACCTTAAATTCCATATATTTTTTTTTATTTGAATGGACGACCTCCCGTCCAAAATACTAAACATTTTCTTTGTCCTCTTGTTATTGGTTTTACTCGGTGCATTAAAAAGGAAGGAAATATAACAACATCACCCTTTTCTCTCGGTACTGTAACAAATCCATCTTTACCTCCCATCCATATTTCAAATTCACCACCATCATAGTCATTTGAATCTGAAAGTTGAACGGTCATCGCAAGTTTTCTTTTATTCACTCCATAAGCACCGACATCCATGTGCCAATCCAAATGACCTCCGTCTTCAGGGTAAATAACATAATGAATTGGGTCTGTTACAACATCAATATCAAAGTGAAATACTTTTTCATTAGCTTCCAATGACATTGGAAATAATAACTCATATAACCATTGCGAATGCGATTCAGGTTTAATATAAGCAATATCTCGATTATTAGTTTTATAAGAATTAGTGTCAGTTCCTAATTCCGCTACACCAGTTCTTCCTTTTGAGAAAGTATAATTAGAATGAACCATTTTGTCTAATTGGTCTATCATCTCATCGTTAAAAACATTTTTGAAATAATAGAATGTATTCCAATTTGATGTTGGTTTGAAATCGTTGTATGGTTTTAATGGATACATATTAGTTTTCGTTTTTTTCTATATGATTGTACCATCCTGTTAAGATGTATTTAGTTTGAGTTGGAGAAGGTATTCCTCTGTGTAAATGAGTCCAATCGGATGGCCAAATTACTAATTTTCCTTCTTCAGGTCTTTCGAAATGATGTTGATAATAAAATTCTGTCTCTCCTCTATCGGTTACAGTATTAAGATAAACCATCCAAACAAGAACTCTGTTTGAATACTTCAAACTTGCCCTTTCACAATGGTACCCAAAAAATCCTTCACTTGGTTCGTAACGTTGCATGTTGAACAAAGGAGACATATCAAATGGATCCATTTTGCTCATAGCAAGTTGATGATGAACTATATAATCATCTTTACCCTGTTGTATTATAGGAACTAACCGAGATAACAAATCACCCCATATTTCGTGTTGTAAATATCCAGGGTGAAATGTTAGGTCAGTTGATTTTTTTGAATCAGTTGAGGAAGACCCGTTTGGTCCATAAAGAACACCAGGTCTTTTCTCATCTGAAGATTCAAACTTTTCTATAAAAGAGTTACATAGTTCGGAACTTACCGCTCTTTTTTTAGAATATACAAACATAAATTCTATTGTTGTGGATTTTGTCCTGGTCCTAATTGTAGTTTAGCTTCACTAAAGTTAAGAAGTTTTCCATCTTTAGCTAATCGTTCAACAGTTTGTAATGGACCTACAGCATTGATAACCTCTGAAGGTGAGGACTGTGCTCCGAGTGATTGTACCCTATTTTGAAGTGTTAATCGTAATGATTGTACTTGATGGGTATTCACTTCTTTGTCGTCAAATGAACCATCGTTAAGTTCATCTTTAATTTTGGACCATGTCTTTAATTCACGAACTCTATCATGAGCAACTTGCTCCATGTTCGCCTTTACATAAAGGTTTTGGTCTAACTCAATTTCAAGCTCCATGATTTTCAAATCATCTGCTTTTTCAACCGCTTTTTCCATTTTGCGTTCAAGCTTTAATCTCTCTACCGCGTTTCTTCTTAAGTCGAATGAAAGTCCCATCATCGCATCAAAATGTGCTGACATCTCTCTTACTGATTGCCAATACTTAGATGCTGGAGTTGGGTGTTTGGCATCATTCAGAACCGATACCCTCATTTCGGTCTCGGTTCTGAATATTTGTTTCTTTTGCCAGTTATCTATAAGTTCTTCTCTTAATACAACAATTGCTTTAGCATCTTCTTCTTTAAGAACACTAAGAATTGGTTTAAGTTCTTCAGTAACTGCCAACATTTTTTCGTTTACTTCTATCATAAATTTCAGTTTTTTTTTCTTTATTAAAACATAATCAATTTATTCTGAAATTCAATATTTTTTTTTAAGGAAGTGTAACAATAACTTGTTGACCAGCATTTGGATGTTCCTCAGGATAAACTGATCCAGCAATAGCTGCGTCTACAAGTGCCTGTGCCTCAATTTTAGTTTTTGAAACCGCTCCAACTCTAGCTGCCCATGTTGAATTTTCGGTAACCCATACATTACCAGGATATCCTGCTACGTGAGCTGACTCATTTTCTGGATGAGTTATAAATCCTTTTCCTGTGTTTGTTGCTTGATAATATGCCATAATTTTTTGTTTGTTTTTAAGTTTATTTGTTTTTAAGTTTATTTATTTCTTCTGATAAATTATTTATTTGTTCTTGTTGTTCTTGAATTGATTTTACTAATGCTGATACCAATTTTGTATAGTTCATTCCTTCTACTTCACCTAACTTATTAGTTGAAATCAAATTCGGATAAACATCTCTAACCGATTCTGCAATAAATCCAATATCATGTTTTTTATTCATTTTCCAATCAAATTCGACTGGTTGTAATCTCATAACATTTGACAATTGTGATCCCATAGGTTCGATGTTGTCTTTATATCTTTGTGCCGATGTTTCAATTAGACAAGAAACTGTGGTAGTACCACTAACTTGACTATATTCAAAGGTTTTTGTGTTTACTACTGAAGAAGTATATTCTTCGGTACATGATACTATCGTAGGTGAATAACCTCCAAAAGCAAGTCCTGCATTTTGTGTTCCTGCTCCTGCTAATTGTCGTCTTGCAGTTGATAAAGCTCCACCTGCGGACCATGATGAACCATTATATTCTTCGGTACAAGATACTGGTGTATATGGTGCATTTCCTCCAAAAGCAAGTCCAGCATTTTGGTCTCCTGCTCCTGATAATTTACCTCTTCCAGTTATTAAAGCACCACCCGAGGACCATGATGTACCATTATATTCTTCGGTACATGGACTTGCGGGTGATCCCCCAAAAGCAAGTCCTGCATTTTGTGTTCCCGATCCTGCTAGATAATATCTTGCTGTTGATAAAGCTCCACCTGAGGACCATGTTGAACCATCATATTCTTCGGTACACGATAAATCACTACCATCATATCCACCAAAGGCAAGTCCAGCATTTTGTGTCCCGGCTCCCGCAAGAAATCGTCTTGCAGTTGATAAAGCTCCACCTGCGGACCATGATGAACCATTATACTCTTCGGTACATGATGCTGCCGGAGAGTTTCCACCAAAAGCAAGTCCAGCATTTTGTATTCCTGCTCCTGCTAAGAAATATCTTCCAGTTATTAAAGCTCCACCTGTGGACCATGATGTACCATTATATTCTTCGGTACATGCACAACCTGGAAATCCACCAAAAGCAAGTGCTGAAGTTTGTGTTCCTGCTCCTGCTAATAGAGATCTTCCAGCTATTAAAGCACCACCTGTGGACCATGATGCTGCCCCAACAGCTTCATAACAAAACTGAACACTACCTCCACTGACAGTTAATCCACCATCTATGTTGGTCTGTCCTGTAACACTTAAAGTTGACCCATCAAACCTAAAATTAGATTCTGCAACCGCAGCATTTGAAGTTCCATCAGATGTTAATATTCTATTATCTCCTGGCGTGGATATTGTGCTAA
>Ga0114978_10005078_pt1 | contig 10556 bp, 12 predicted proteins | sample S_140212_EF_Meta_FD_87027 | JGI IMG/M metagenome (GOLD analysis project Ga0114978, IMG submission 87027) | Freshwater microbial communities from Lake Simoncouche, Canada to study carbon cycling - S_140212_EF_MetaG | ecosystem: Environmental > Aquatic > Freshwater > Lake | place: Lake...
CGAAAAATGTCCTTCAAGTTTTCGGGGAGGTAACTTCGAATGGTCGAAGTGCGCCCCCCCCTCGATGGTGATGGCTCGACGATCCGTGATCAGATAGACCGCTTTCGATTTTTCGCGACCGCCCCACAAAGGGGATGACAGCATTCCAATGCCGATCAGAACGCATGGAATTGGAGAGAGCGGAAACATGTCAGATCCTTGGTTGTTTTCCAACCACCACATTACGCACATCACTGCCCAACAGAGCCCGAAGTAGAAGGTAAGAAGAGCAGCCTGTGACAAATGTTGAGGCTTCGACATGGCATTCCAAACGACGTTTTCATCGGGAAGAAGTTCGCGTGAAATCAAATCTTGCAGGTCTAGTGGAATGTTTGGATCGAGCATGTCTTGATGGCCGTACGTCAGAGGTAAATGGGCCGCGAGCCCAAGAAAGGTCGAGTTAGAATCCGGCCGTTTGTTTAAAGAGGGCATTTTTGAGTACCGTCAAAGTCAAGATTCGAGCGAAACATATCCGTTTGCGAGCCCAACGTTAAAATTAACCGGCGTCGCACTCGCCGTCCATGTTGTATGCATTGATTTCAGGCATTTGTTTCTGCTTCTGTGGATGAATCTGTCTATTCTGGCGTGAAACGTCGAACGTCCCCTTTGTTACTTGACGTTCGAGGCGTGCCGCGAATCTCGCTACCGAACATTACTAACACATCAGCAGAAATGCGGCGGCAAGCAATGCTCGCTCTTCTTCACTCCCCGAATCAACCGTCGCGATATGCTGACCTGACAGATTGATAACCTTGGTTCCTTCTACGCTGAGCAATGCCCCTGGACTAAGACCAACCCGAAAGACGGAGCCATCACGTACTTTTTCGCGTTGAAACATGACGCCACCCGCCGATGCTGCTAGTCTAACCCGAAAGACGGAGCCACCACGTACTTCTGCCAATACCTGACCACCCAAGTTGCATAGCTTGTTTCCATCCGTGAGGCCGATGGTTTGTCCTTGGGAATTCATGATCCTCTCCCCCGAAAGTTCGAGCAAGACTTGGCCATTAAGGTTTTTGACGACTGGCATTTTCACGTACTCGACTTGTTGTGTGACTGAAGGCTACAGTTGAAATTCACCGGCGGCGTACTCGCCGTCCATATCGAACACCTTGTTCGCTCCCTTGATTTCAGTCATTTGTTTCCGATTCTGTGAATGATTCTGTCAATTCACACGTGAAAAGTCGAATGTTCTCTTTGTTTTTTCACGTTTTCCGTGTTCGCGGCGGAACCGCCAGAGGTACGCGTCAACGTCGATTCTTTCTAAAAACAACAAAACGCATAGGGCTTTTCCGTGCCCATGATTGAAATGGTCAACAATCCCGATGGCCAACCTCGCGGTCGTTGCGAAGGTGATTCGACTTTTCTAATACTTCTCGGATCATCAGGGGACCTCATGCAAAATATCCACGGCGTTGCCCCGATTGCCGAAGAGAAATCAAAGGGGTCAGGACTCATTGACTTCGAAATACCGGCTTTTTAGACTGATTCGATGCCACGACCAAGACGAGCAGATGAAGCGGGAGGGTTATACCATGCGCTCAATCGTGGTAATGGCCGGCTGCAGATCTTTTGGTAAGACGACGATGATGCTGTTTTTGAGCGAATCTTGGCGGAAGGACTGAAGGAATACCATGTTTCGGTTTTCTCCTTTCAGTTGATGCCGAATCATTGGCATCTGATCTTGCGTCCGAACGTCGACGGTGAGATGGGCCGATTTCTACGCTCGGTGACCGCGACGCATACCATGCGCTCTCACGCTCATTACCACACTTCGGGAGACGGGCACGTGTATCAGGGGCGCTTCAAAAGTTTTCCGATCCAGGATGACGAACACTTCCTCACCGTCTGCCGATATGTGGAGCGGAACGCGCTGCGAGCGGAATTCGTTTCCCGAGCGGCAGAGTGGCGTTGGGGATCGCTTTGGGACTGGAACCAGAAACCCGAACCAAAACCACCCTTGCTCTGCTCTTGGCCGATTCCTCGCCCCCGAAGCTGGATCGAACGGGTCAACCAACCGCTCACCGAAAAGGAGCTATCGGCGGTCCGCGACTCGGCCAAGAAAGGATGTCCCTTCGGGGATCTTGAATGGGTGGAATCGACCGTCAAACGATTCGGCTTGCAGTCCACCGTACGACCCAGAGGACGACCTCGCGTCAGAAATCCGACCTCATTCAATATAAACGAGTCTTGACCGCTTTTATTGTTTGCTGGGCATCACTTTGTAAAGCTTTTTATTGCGAGGATCTTCGGGATTCGAAGATCTTCGAATCAGCCCAAACCTAAAGATCTTAAAGTGGAGCAAAGTTCCAAGGGTCCCGATACGGTCGCGAGAGCTGATCGTTTGCGGCTGCATCACCTTCAAATCGTTCTGTCAGTGGATTCCAATTCAGGCGACGACCGAGTTCGATGGCAATGTTCGCCAAGTGGCACAGCGTTGCACTGCGATGACCGGTTTCGACATCACTGATCGGAAGTTCGCGAGATTTCACGCAATCAAGAAAGTTCTGGTCGTGATTGTTGCTGACTGCGACGGACGAAACATGCACGTTCGACAGGGTTGCAAGCAATTCAGCAGGTTCTGTTTTCAATGCATCTCGGTCGACAAGCAACTTGGCATTCTCGAAGACAAACGTGAGCCCGAGCGGAATGTCAGGCTGCAGTTGTCCGACCACAACGTTGACCCCGTTAGCAAACTGCAAAGTTGCTCGACACGAAGAACAAACATCGTACAACCCGCCTCCCTCGAATTTTCCTCGCCCTTCCACCGTCAATGGGCCGGACTGATCTGCGTTCAGCGCCCACAATGCGACGTCAAGATGATGAGCGCCCCAATTGGTGATCTGACCACCAGCATAGTCTCGGAAATAACGAAAGTTGTAGTGGGTGCGGTTTTGGTTATGGGGGCGCCATGGCGCTGGGCCGAGCCAAAAGTCGTAGTCAAGTTCCGCTGGCGGGGCAGAATCCGGTAATTTAGTTCCTCGGAACCGGACGTTGGGTACACCGACCAAAATCTCTTTGAGCGATCCCATCCTGCCCGATCGCACGATCTCGACAGCTTTGCGAAACAAAGGATCGGAACGTTGCTGAGTCCCCGTTTGAACGATTCTTTGATGTTGTCGAGCGACAGTGACCATGCGACGACCTTCGGCGATCGTCAACGAAAGTGGCTTCTCGCAGTAGACATCCTTTCCTGACTCGATCGCGTGAATCGTCGCCATTGCATGCCAATGATCCGGAGTCGCGACGATGACGACATCCACATCCCTGCGATCGAGCAACCGCCGATAGTCAGAGACTGCGTCAACGGTTCGGCCAGCGTCATGACAAAGCTTGACTGCGTCGGCCAGATGCGATTTGTCAACATCGCAGACAATCGCCGCATTCCGAAGATGCCCTTGCAATAGGCTACATCCCCGACCACCGGTTCCGATATGTCCAGTCACGATCCGCTCATTGGCGCCGAATGCAGAGGCTGGGACAAAATAAGGTGACACTCCCCAAGTGGCGACCCCCGCCGAAGCCGTTTTCAGAAAGGTCCGACGCGCAACTTTCTTCACCGATTGAGACAAGTCGGACAGCGTTTTTCGATGTTCACTCATGAATTCACCCCAGTATCCCGAAGAGATCTCAATTGTCGGTGATATCGAATGTTTGTGTATTTGGCCCCGCCTCAGTGACCTCAGCAGTCAATCCTGACGTTTCCGGTCGAGACAATTTCGCTGGCAGAAGTTGCTTCGCAACTTTCGCGATGGCTGGTTCATCGGGCGTATCGTAACTTGTCTTCTTTTCAACGTACTCGGTTTTCGTAATTGCGACTTTGTGCAATCCAGCAACCGCGCCATCCTCATGATCGAAAGTCGTCAGAACGAACTCACCCTCGATGTTCGTCCGCCCTTGTGCCGAAAGCTTTCCATCGGGAGAGTGATACACGACCAATGCATTTTCAAGAGGTTCTCCAGCGAGTGTCACAATCCCCGAGGCCCGGAAAACAGACGGACGCTGCTTTTGCCACTTGTCTTGCGAAGTAGAACAACCGACTTGCGAAACGATCGCAAGACAAATCATCAACCTGCTAACAAATGTCGTGTGTGACTTGATTCGGCGAACGATCAATTCCATCGGAGTAAATTCCTTAACGCTCAAGGGCGACGAAAGCCGTCGCCCTTGATTCAACGAATTGTCAGGACCAGCGTAACGCTAGTTGTTGTTAAACAATTTAGAAATCACTGAAGATTTCCGAGGCGCTCTTCGTGCCCAACGCACCCCAAATACCGTAGGGGCTTGCGCCCGTCACGACTTCGATGGCGGCTTGATTCCCTGCATCAATGTTCTCGCTGATGAATCTGACTGATCCATCGGCCATCAAAGCGTGAACCCCTCCCGTGTGACGACTTGAGGCAGTGTGCATCCCGCCCGCCCAGTGCGTTGCAGCTTCGAGGCAGCTCGGGCCGTTCGGAGGAATCATCGTGTTGAAGCGGCTGAACAAGCTTGCTCCATCATTCCACCGGCCACCCTGGATGCCGTTGTCTCCATTAACCTCAACCGTGTAGTTGCCGTTGACGAAGAGAGATCGGCAGTTGGCTGGTGTGTCTGTTGGAGCACCACCGTTGTTTGCAATCCGCCCGAGGTCTGTGTCTCCCCGAGGCGTCACGTGCTCGGACATCGCAATCGTGTTGCTGGAGCCATCCGTGATGTCACGCATTGACGTTCTCGATTGCTGGCCAAACAAGCCACGCGGATCGCGGCAATTCCGACCGTCGCTCAGTTCGTCCACCGAACACATCAATCGGCTGCTGTCACCACTGCAAAACAGGTAGTTCGCCATCGCCTGGTTGTTCGTATCAGACGTTCGTCGATTTGCATCCGATGGACAACGCAATGCCGTAATTTGAATCGTCCAGTAAGGATTTCCACTCCAAGGTGCCGATTGAGCGGCTTCGTACTGGGCCGAGAGAGCTGCCTGGTCGTAGTAGGGAAGGAGTGGAACGAAGGCGCTAACGCGACTCCGCGAAGTCGTCGCTGTTGGACACGCACTCGACGATCGGCAACCAGAGCCGTTGGTCCCTCCAGGGAACACCAGAAACACGTCATGATAGTTGTGCAGCGCCAATCCGAACTGTTTCAAATTGTTCTTGCATTGTGTCCGCCGAGCGGCTTCTCGCGCTTGCTGCACGGCCGGCAAAAGTAAGGCGATCAAGACCGCGATGATGGCAATCACCACCAGCAGCTCAATCAGTGTAAACCCTCGAGGCAACTTGCGTCTTCGACCCGAAGACAGACGATTCGATGAAATCACTGGCCACTTCCTTTCAGATGACTCGACACCACAACCCGCCGTCGGCTCCGCGACAATCAGAGCAAGCACGCCTGTGTCGCTCCTAGCTCTTTTTAGTCACCACACATTTGGGAAATATGTGCAAAACATTAAGTTTTCGTTAACTTTACGGCGTTAGTCGACCGCGACAACGCTTGACCACGCGATGCCCGGCCTTCTGTCGCCTGAATGATTTCCCCATGAGAAATCCGTTGTGGCGTAACTTGCGGTACAAATCCAATGGCACCTACCGCAATTGAAACGTTGCGGCACCATTCGGATCGACGCCCGACGCCAGAATTCGATCAATCTCTCGCAGAATTGGGGGAAGCGAACCAATCCCATCGATAATGAAATGCGCACCTGCCGCACCAAGCGTCGCTCGAGCGGATTCTTCGAGCCGATCGATGTCCGACTGGGATAAGGCCGCCAATTCAGACTTGGAGAGTCCGAATTCGTTACCCGTCTTTGTGACGGCGATCGTCCAAGTTCCCGCGTTGCGGCCCGCTTCAATCCCGACCGGAGTATCGTCGACGATTGCAACGTTGCGCATCGGATAAGCACCAAGATTTTCCGCTGCGCGATAAATCATCCAAGGTGCCGGTCGCCCGGATTTCGTGTCGCCAGAACAGACCAATGTATCGGGTTCGTACCCATTCGCGGCGACGAGTGGACACACGAAACCCATCAATTCTCGAGTGTATCCCGTTGTCGATCCAATTTTCAATCCACGTTCTCGGCATGCGGACGCCGTCTGAATCGTGCCAGGAATCAAGTCGCAATGGTCGCTGAGCGTTTGCATTTGCAGCGGCAGGAACTCTTCATAGAGTCGATCGATCATCGCGTCGTTGGGGCTGTTCCCGTGAATTTTTTCCCAAACGGAAGTGATCCGGGGGAGTTGCAAGATCGCGACCAGGTGGTCGCGTTTCGCGCGACCCATTGGCCCGCGCGCCTCGGCGACAGTGATCTCGATTCCGTAGCGGCGAAAAATCTCGATAAACACACGTGTGGGTGCTCGACTGCCAAAGTCAACCGTGGTTCCTGCCCAATCGAAGATGACTGCTTCTAAAGGGGAGTACGATGCGATTGTCATGATAACCTTTTGTTGAAGTCAAAATCGGAGTTCATGGTCAGATCCCAGTCCTCCCAAACGCGTTCCGCCAATCCAAACGACATTGTCATGCCAGCACCGCCGGTCGCCGTGCAGATACGGACATTCGGATGCGGTGCCTTAAGGAACAACGGCCCTTGCGGGTTTTTTGCGTAGGTTCCATTCCAACGTTCGGCGATCGTCCAAACCGGTAGACGAATGACTTTTCGCAATTCACTCAAAATTAAGTCATCAATCTGCGCTTTGTCGAACGGCGAAATCTGATCGTCGTATTCGTGAGAATCCCCCAAGACCACCTCGCCAAACTCGTTCTGTGATGCCATCACATGAATTCCGAGGCGATCCAGTTCTGGTGCTTCTTGGGCGATACGAGATTGCAGCTGCGCGAGGCTTTTGCAGACATCGAAATTGCGGTAGTGACGCAACGTCAACCCACTGGCCAAATGGGGACCGATCCACCACGAGTCAGGTTGCGCTACCGTTCTCAGCATTTGCAGCTTGCAGCGAGTCAAACCCGCTGTTGTGAAGACTTCCGGGAAAAGTGTCTCGAAATCGGCTCCACCACACACGACAACCCGATCCGTTACAAATGCTCGTCCGTCAGCCATTAAAAGCTGATCGTCTTCGACCGCTTTGACGGCAGAACCGAATTCGAATTGAACGCCAAACGTGCCCGCGAGCCACTTGGCAAGCTCAGCAATTGCCGTTCGTGGGTTGACGCAAAGTTCCGCTTCGCTGAATAGACCGCCAATCAATCCTTCCGGATTTGCACCGGCAGACATTCGAAGAACCTCCGATGCTGTCAGAAGTCGGCACGAATTGCCGTTCGCTTTCGACCATGCGGCGAATTCTGTGACCACGGCCCACTCGTCGTCACGATGCGCCAAATGAATTGACCCACACGCATTGACCCACAGCCCAGACGCGCGGCTCAATTCCAGCCAGCGCGCACGGGTATCCATCGCGATGTCGTACAATCCGCCAGCAGGTTGGCCGATCGGCCAAACCATCCCAAAATTTCGGACGGACGCACCCCGAGCGACGGCCGACCGATCGAAAACCGTGACTTCATGACCGCGTTTCGCGGCAGACCAAGCATTGGCCAACCCAACAATCCCAGCGCCGACGACGGCCACTTTCAGTCGATTCACGGCAATTCATTCCTCAATTCATCATTCGACTTGTCATGAGCGGCAAGGGGGACGGGAGGTTCCGAAATGGCGACTCGGTCGAGCAATTCGACAAATTCTTCGACTGACGGAGTCACGAGGCTTGGGACTTTCGCGGCGTCGTCCCAACGACGCAGGCGAAGTGCTGATGAATAGTGCGAAGACGTCTTAAACTGCGCGATCTCGCTGACCGACATCGGCCCACCTTGGAGTCGCAGGCTTGTCACCGAAGGTGGGCTAAGCTCATTTAAATAGTCGGGATCAACGGCACAAAGATATCGCTTCGCAGCAACGTGCAAACGCACGGGTTCCGTGACGTGAGGGCCGAAGTGATGCGTGAGCCAAGCCGCTGCCCGATTTTCATGCACGTCGTCGATGTGCTGTTCAGGTGCGTCATCGGGCAGATCATGAAGCAAGTGGCCGATATCATGAAGCAGCGCAGCAGCGACTAAAGCTTCGTTGGCACCCGCTTGCTGCGCGAGCAGCGCCGCCTGAAGTGCATGTTCGCGCTGCGAAACACCTTCGCCACCGTATTCCGAATCACCTCGAGATTGGAACAGCGTGGCAACGACATTGCCAATCGAATTCATGGTGAGCCTCCTTTCAATCCGTTTGCTCGCATCAGGCGATCTTACCCGTACGACGTGACTGTCCCATTTCGTCATGAATACGACAAGGATTCGCGGGATTACTCGCCAATTTTTCACATTCGTTGGCTAACATCGTTGACAACCTACTGGACGATCCTCGGAGACAAGTTCCGTTTGGGTTGATTTTCGCCAACCGATCACAAGTTGACGAGAGAGATTCATTTGGTAACGGAGAAAGACAGACATGGCGGAACAATCCAAATCGAATGTGAGTGTTTCTGCGTCGAGTTCAAATTCTCGGTTCGGACCATTCTGGTGGACCGTGGCGGCGTTTGGAACGTACTTTTGCATGTATGGTTTCCGCAAACCGTTCACGGCGGCCTCTTACGTAAACATGACCGTCTGGGGCATGGACTATAAAACCGCGATCGTGACTGCACAGGTCTTGGGCTATATGACATCGAAGTTCATCGGCATCAAAATGGTCGCGGAAATCTCGTACGAACGTCGAATTGCGCGGATCGTCGTTTTGATCGCCGTCGCCGAATTCGCGCTCATTTTATTCGGGTTGGTGGCCTCACCCTGGAATTTTGTATTTTTGTTTTTGAATGGCTTGCCGCTTGGAATGGTCTTTGGACTTGTTGTTGGGGTTCTGGAAGGGCGACGCCAAACAGAACTGCTGACTGCCGGTCTGTGCGCCAGCTTCATTTTAGCCGACGGTGTGACGAAATCTGTCGGTTCATGGCTCCTCCAATTGGGTCTGTCTGAGTTTTGGATGCCAGCGGCAGCAGGTCTCGTGTTTTCAGTACCCCTTTTAATCTTTGTTGCGATGCTGGCGAACGTTCCACCGCCGAACTCTGAGGATGTTTTGGCGCGAAGCGAACGTCTACCGCTGGATTCCATCGCGCGCAAGCAATTTTTTCGTCGGCATGCAAGCGGGTTGGTCTTTTTGGTATCGGCGTACACCCTTGTCACAATTCTCCGGAGCATTCGTGCGGATTTTGCAGCGGAGATTTGGAGTGGACTGGGTCTGACGATCGTCCCCGAGATATTCACTCGGTCAGAGATGCTCGTCGCTGCAACGGTGTTCCTGATCAACGGTTTGACGGCGTTCATTCAGGACAATCGTCGAGCCTTTCATGTGGCGATGAGCATCTCGATGTTGGGACTGGTCCTTTTGCTGGCAGCACCTTTTTGTCTTCAGGCGGGATTATGTGACGGCTTCACATTTATGGTGCTTGTCGGGTTGGGCCTCTATCTTCCCTACGTTGCGGTTCAAACGACGATTTTCGAGAGGTTGATCGCGTTGACGCGTGATCGTGGAAACTTGGGATACCTCATTTCGTTGGCAGACGCTTTTGGTTACCTCGGCTACGTCGCTGTGATGCTCGGGAAGAATGCCGTTCCAATCGGCAGTGGCTTTCTTGTTTTTTTCGTTTGGACATCCGTTTTGACCGGCGTCTTGGCAATCATCGCCCTGGGCCTCGCGTGGCGCGATTTCATGTCTCGGTCATCGAAAAACTCTGCGACGTTATCAACAGCCGGTCGAGACGTATTGATTTAAAAAACCAGGGGGAAAAAACCCAGGGGACACTAAAATAATTTCAAACCAGGGGACACTAAAATAATTTGGTTTGCCAAGTCAGTAGACTCATGACGGCGGAGCGGGTGGGGGCAAAAGCAATTCAAAGGGCAAGAAATCACAAATTTTTCGTGATCTCGCTGCCGGAAAAAGCAAGAAAACGCGATCAAGTCGCCACGAGGCCGACGAAAACAACTGCCTCATTGATTTTTTAACCAGCGAGGGGATCTTGAATTTGCCTCCGTCGGATTTTATCGAATCGTTGCTACTCAGAGGATCGCAATAATTCGCGGACGCAGGGACGCATGCGGTGTGGAAAGCCGGAAATTCGACTGCGTGCCGCACGGATCGTTTGGGGATGACCGGCGACGGTGCCGAATAATTTGCCGAAATCCTGCACCAACTCGACCCACGCAGTGGCAGCGGGAATTTTGCCGCTCAATCGCTGAAAAAGGGGCGGCGTCGACGGCGCAGTCGTTCCTCGCTTGCCGGGCGCCACCTGCCGGGCGGTCCAATCGAGTAACTCCAGATAATCCCCCTGTGATAGCAGTCTGTTGAAAAACGGGGACTGGCTCCGACCAACAATAAAAACCACTGGAATGAGACATCGTGCGAGGTGCCTGTACCCGTTTTTCAACAGACTGATAGGGGAAGAAAACCCTTGTCGCTGCAACGAAACCGATGGGAACTGGCTTGCGGTCCCAAACGCTGATCATCCGCTGGGATCAACGCAATCGGTGACAAAAAC
>Ga0114978_10005079_pt1 | contig 10554 bp, 20 predicted proteins | sample S_140212_EF_Meta_FD_87027 | JGI IMG/M metagenome (GOLD analysis project Ga0114978, IMG submission 87027) | Freshwater microbial communities from Lake Simoncouche, Canada to study carbon cycling - S_140212_EF_MetaG | ecosystem: Environmental > Aquatic > Freshwater > Lake | place: Lake...
ACCGTGTCGGGGAGAGAAAGGACATAAAGACAGGGGGGGTGTCCTTCTGTGCTAAAAAAACGCCTTGTGAGCGGCTTCCTTTACGACTGTTGCACGGCTTGCAAGCGATAACCATGTTGTCCATGTCCATGGCAAGCTCTGGGTGATTCTTAATGCTCAGCACGTGGTCAATCGTGAGGTCTTCACTAGATCCGCAATACATACACACATGCCCATCTCTATTGAGTACCTTGACCCTAGCGCGTCTGTAAGCCTTTGTGTTTCGAGGATCACCCTTCTTGCTACTCAATGCCAGCCTTTCCTTAACCAATGATTCCATGCGTTACACGCATTGCCTTGATACCTGTGATCTATGTACTTGAGCCCATAGCGTATCTGTTCAATAGGACTCTTATCATAGATGATAGCGTTCTTTAACTGAGGTATCCCATACGTATGGTACTTACCAGATAGGTTGCCTATTGCATAAGGGTTAAACGCTGACTCTTTACCATATAACTTAATTAGGCAAATAGCTTCTTTCTTTTCTAATGATAGGCGAATAAAGTCTTTTGGTTTCATAGCATCTATTGAGCCACTACTAGCGTGACTCATAGGTAAGCATAGAGCTGTCACAATAGCGAGTGCTACCGAGCGAGTTAGTCGTAAACGACTCGCTCTGAGCCCCTGATGGGCTCTAGCCCGTAGAGTACCATGCCTGTCAAACATGTGGATAACTCCCGCGTTAAATGCGTGTCGCCCCCTACTTATCCACAGGTGTGCATAACTATTTAGAATCTGTACTGTAGAAGCCTGACCCCTTAAAGTGTGCTGGGACAGAGCTATAAATCTTGCGCATTGGTGATCCGCATAATGGGCAATCGACCAGATGGCTATCGTTAATCGAGAATTCTTTGTCATATCTGAGGTTGCTCTCACATTTCTCTGTGTTTTCGCATTCGAACTCGTATATGGGCATGGTTACCTTATGTAACCTTTTGACACGTCCTGCATGGCACATCCTTTAACTTCCATGATCCGCATACAGCGCATCTATCAGGCTCTAATTGTACCGAGTCTTGTTGAATATCGCCGTAACCTGCCATTAGCAATAAGTCCACTAAATCGCTCATGCGCATAAAAGCAAGGTATTTACTCGCGTCCTCGCCTTGTCCGTTCATTCTGCAAACAACGATGCTTCTTTCTTTGCCTTTAGCTCTTTCTTCTGATTGTTTCAAGAATGCTAAAGGTTGAAAGGAAGAACGTGCTTTTACCTCAACGTCGAACGGGACATTGACCACGTCCTTCCCTGCACCCCGACCAACGACTGCGCTTCCCCACCATTGCGAGAGATAGGCTGCCACTACTCGCTCAGTCCGCAATCCTCGGTCTTTTCTGTGTCGCGTCATGCACGTCCAGCAGAATTAACTACGCCACATTTACAAGTCCAAGACTGTTTCATGTAACGATGTTTGATTTGTAGAATTGTTGGGTGTTCATTGCACCCTTGACAGATGATTGCCCAACCCATGTCTTGCAAGATTTGAGCAGAAGCTCTGATATGTGCCAGCGCTTCCTCATCTGGAAATTCCTCCCATTCGTTGTCTTGATTCTGGAAATACAATCTACCCACGATCTGCTCGCTTTCCCCACGTGCCATCTGGCTTTACTTCATACCAAATAGGCTCACACTTATCGTCTGCTCCTGCTGCTGATCCGCTAGTTGCTTGATTAGGACAACGCCAATGACCCCAAGGCTTATTGCCAGCCTTGCTCACACCATGCTTCCATATTCGAGCCCCATGAATACAACTCTCGTCTGGCATTGTGCCGCCAAGTATCGACTTGACCGTCTCGACTGCTGTTTCCATAGTCTGAGGTGCTGGAGCTTCCCACGTTGTCCATGGATCATCTGCCTTTGCTACTGGGACGTATTGTTGAGATGTGTCTGCCATCTTAGCCTTTACTTCTTCGACCTTAGCCTTTACTTCATTGTGCGATTGCACCTTTTGCATGTCCTCGCGTGTTGGCTTTTTGTCTGTGTCTAGCACAAGGCTTAAAGCGCGACCCACAGCACTTGTAATCGTATCTTCCAGATAAAATTTACGCATGGACTGCGGATATGTAGCAGCTACTCCAAAAGCATAATCAACACCTGCTGGCTGTGTGTCCTCATGCTCACGATAAACCTCTGCCATTGCTAGGACTTCGCCTTTTGCATTGTCAAGGCTTACAACCTTTGTGACAATCCTGCCGCTCTTGTGCAATTTTTGGAACCTCGCAACACGATCGGCAACTGTTTCATAAGAACTTAAATCAAACATTAGTCAATCTCCTCTGATAGGGCGAGTTCTCCTGCAATAGCTCCGTAACCAAGCAGGTCGAGCCAATGGTCGAGCAAGTATGGGGACTCTTGTGTTCGGCTAATCTTGACGAGCTGCATGATGATGGCGACTTGATAGTCGTGTATCGGAGTCTCAAGATATGCAGATAAGAGCATTGCGGTTCGGCGCATATTGTCTTTACTGTCACCGTGAGTATGGTTGCGGACACGGATAGTGTCGCTTGCTGTGGAAAGTAGTTCATCTGCCTTCATCGCCCTACCTGCTGCAAGCTGCGTTGAGTCTTACGGTAGGCAATACGCCCCGCAATTTTTCCGTGCTCGTGTCCCTTTGAGTAACCAAGAAGAAAGCCAGTAAATGCACCGACTAGCCCCATAAGAACGAGTGCATGATCTGTATTCATTATCTCCAACTTTCTGTTGCATAAGTTGAAGTGATAATCCATTGTTCCATTACTGAATCATAGAGAACTGTGTATTCCTCTTGCATACCCTTGAGCAGCGCCTTGGCTAGTACGACGTCTGAATAACGTTCGAACCAATACACGCACTTGTGGCTGTAGTTAATGACGCCGTCTGTAAAACGACCTTCTTGAGCTTCCCAGTCTGATCCGTGGAATAGCATCGAAGTCTCTGTAAGGCGTTCGAAGTCTTGCTCTACTTCTGAGATTGTAGAAAACATTTGAGCCCTTTCTTGTAACCATATCTTGGCTACGAGAAGAACTTTACGGCAATCGGACTAGACAACAACCCCTTTTTGATAACGAAACGATAACAATGTTATCCACATCTTCGTCCCCAAAATCGGGTCTAGCGAACCCTTCCATACCGCTTCCCATGGACTATGAACGTCCCGTCCTTTTCTATGTTAATCATGTCCACCTGTACGCCTTTAACGTCCTCGGTCATAATCTGGAACGATTGCTGCCAATTAGCCGTCCCTCGCGTGTAATGCGCCTGTTTTAAGTCCATGAGGTGTCCAGCATCAACTCCCCTGTGAACACGTCTTAAAACGCCTCCAGAGGCTTCTGAGAAGGCACTCTGACCCGCTCTGTGCGTATGCCCACAGATTACGTTGAAGCCCATTTTGCGGGCGTGTGTCAATGAGGTCATTCCCGCGTGAGGGCTAATGCTTCCTTCATCCCCATGGATAGCAATCCAGCCTTTAGCGATGGCGTATGGCTTTTTGTGGTACTGAATGCCAAGCTCATCTAGGTGCATAAACTTTTCATAGCGTAATTCAGGCAATGCTAGGAATGCAGGTATCTTGCGCATAATGACGTTGTACAAACGATCTGTGTGGTTGGATCGCGTAACGTGGGCTTCCTTGGCATACTGAGTCAAAGACCAGAGGACTTCAATAGCCTCGTTGCGGTCATCGTCTAGGGTCTGCTCAAACCAACCCATTTTATTTTCTTCCCACTTTGAGACTTGAGGAAGGTCTAGTTCATCGCCCAAAATTACAACTGAGTCATGCTTAAACTTAGATAGGAAAGCCGAGATATTGGCTACGGTGTGTCGGTCGTGATAAGGCACTTGCAAGTCAGGAATGACAATAGTGCGTTTCATTTAATCCTCGTCGTCGTCCTCGTAGGGTATGTTGTCGATGCGATTGGGCAGAGAAGGAAGAATCCAGTCAGGATAAGCGTCACGATCTGTAACAATGGCAAGAGCTATATCTATAGCAAAACCGCTTTTACGCAGCGCCTTGTACATCTCGTTAAGAGTTATTGCCCATGCGTCTAAAGCGTTGTAAGTGTCTAGGTCTATGACCTTCTTCTTAGTTGCCATGCCAATAATTATCGGTCAAGAAGTATGTTGTAAATCTCATCGACACGCGAATTAAGTCGCTTAATTTCTGAGAGTAAATGAGTAATGACGTACCCAGATAGACCCCCTATTATGCCAAGCGTGGCAATGTAGAGCGTGAAAAAGTCTTGTTGGTTCATTTCTTAGGCGTTGCGTAGCCAAATACGCCAGCGACTAGAGAGCCAAGGATAGACCGATAGTCCAGAGAGAAGTTTGAGGTAGTTCCCCATACTGCTAGGAATGCTCCTATGCTCATTAGGTAAGGGTTCTTCATGTTCATGCTGTGCCGCCTATCATTGGGATATTAAAGAACGAGCCATCTGCATCGCCCTTCTTAGTGAAAGAGATATGGCAATGCTTAATATGCGGATTGATTCCACGATAAGCGACCCAACGCCATAAGGATTTCTTTGAGCAAATCTTGGAATTGAAGATGACGTAAGCAATTCGCTTATCGCTTCTTGCTGCGATGCGAATCTGGTCTGCAAGATAAGGCATGAGGTCTTGCTCTTTTGTTCCAGATAGATTCCTTGTAATGTCAATTGCTCGAACAATCTGTCCGCAATTAGGGTCTGGTATATGATCAGATGTACCAGCCTTAACGTGTCGCGCATCTGCGACCCACCCGTCGCTGGCTCTAGAGCGACTTGGAAATGAATCATCGACTTGAAGCCTTAACTGTTGCCCAGCTTTGCATAACTTTGGAGTCATGCCAATAGGAGTTTAGCTTCGTCTGCTGTGATTCCAAGGCGATCTAGTAAAGCAGCTTTAGCCGTAATTTCTGCTTCTTGCTCCACGTCGCGTTGAATTTTGGCATCTTGGTCTAATTGGTATTGAGCAAACTCAGCATTGGTCATTTCTCTGTCAATAACTTCGTTAGTTTCGATGTCATGGATTCTTATAGTTGGCTTTGTCATTTTATGAGACTCCGTAGGTTAGGACTGTGCCGCCAGTAAAATTACCGCCGCTGTGAGTAAAAACAATTGAAGAAATGGCTGTAGTGCTTGAAAAAATACCGCCAAAAATAACTGGCTTGCTGCTGCTGTCGTTTTCAATAAATCGTCCATAAAGTTCAAATGGCTTAAATGCTGTAGAAGAAGTGTAATTATCAAACTGTAAAGTCCAAGCATTATTAGCATTGTTGGCTAAAGTATTATTAAGCGCAAAAACAACTTTTCCATTAGTGCCGCCAGTTGCAGCCGAACCTTGCACCCCAGCGAATTGAATGTTGGCTGTGTCATTGTTTGGTGCGCCAAAAAATTGACCATTACTTGCACAAGTGACACCTGTAATAACGAACATAAGAGATTTGTAAGACTGTGAAATTGAACTGATAGTCGTTGATGCTCCGCTTAATGTGGTGGTCGATAAAAGAGTCATACCGCCAGCCGCGGCAGTAGCCCACTTTAATCCAGTTGCTTCAGCTGAGTCTGCTGTTAAGACTTGACCGTTAGTGCCTACGCCAAGGCGCGCATCTGCTGTTGAGTATGTGTAAAGGTCGCCCTTAGTTGTTAGAGGGCTTGAACCGCCTACTGATACCCATGTTGATCCTGAATAATACTGAGTTGCATTTGTGTCCTTGAGGTATGAAATCATGCCTTCTTGTGGGCTTGCGATGGCAGAAGTACGAGCTGCTGCGCTTGCAAATACCATTACCACCTGAGAGGCAAGGTAGCCGTTAGCGGAGGCAGCCGTCAAAACGTCCCCAGTCGCAAACTCGATGTATCCCTGTCCTGCTGCCATTGTTTCTCCTAGTAACTAAAAGTTGATTGTCCGATTATACCGTAGGTACTGCTGCCAATAATGATTCCATCTATTAAAGGCTCGAGCGTGGTGATTGTAACGCTCATTTTATTTGGTCCAATATCCCAAGAAAATCCTTGCGCTTGGAGTGTTTTCTGGATTGTACTGCCTTCTTGAGTCACGTTAGTGATGTTCAAGTTGTCGAAATAGTCCAAGCCAATCATAGTGTCGGTTGGAACTGCTGGATCTAGCAAATCGACCAACATTTCGTCGATTCGGATTGTGGTTTCTTTTCTGCTATTGACATAGTTTTGAGCTGCGCCCAATACCTGAGCATCGGTCTCAGCCACAAGATTTTCTTGCGTCAAAGAATGAGGAAAATATTTGTCAATGGAAGGCTGAGAAATGACCGCTTGCGCGCTTCCTCCAACACGATTAAATCTGACTTCATTTATGATCAATTTATCGTCAAAGGCGTAGCGGAGATTTTTATACGGAATGCCTGTAGTTTGATTGAAATCTGTAGCTGTATTGGCAAGAGTGCTAGTGACTTGGCTACGAGACTTAAATACAAGTGTGCCGTCTGGACTCATGTATAGAGCCCCTAAACCTTCCGAGAATTCTACGTTCTTAACAGCTTCGAGGGTTGTGCGAATAGTTGCTGGATCAGCAACACAGGTCGCATCTCCTGTTGCTATAGATCGCATTGAAACAGGGAATTGCACATCGTCCAAAATCTTGCCTATGCGTGTGCCTGTTGTTTGACCTGCTGGGGTTGTAGCAACCGTTCCAATGTTAGCCATTTGTAGCAATCTAAAGCCGTCGCTGCATAAAATATCTACATAGGCAGTTTCTTGTCCTTGAGGAAAGTAATACTTGTAGTCATTTACATAACCTGAAAATAGGAAGTGCTGCGCTGTTGCTGTAGTAGCTGACACACGCAACTTACGCAAAGGTACAAGGTAAGGGTAATAGGGAGACGTAACCGACTGGGGATTAAAGAAACCCTGAGGATCGAGAATTCTAACAACTGCTGTGCCAGCCTCGTAGGTATCCTTCATAATGTTTCGACCACGACGGATTGAAATTGAATATACGTCAGGAGTTAAATCAACTACAGGAATTACTACGTCAGATGCGCCAAAAGCATTAACCCCAATGACTCCGTTATCAGGTGATCCGATAACAAAACCCACCCCAAAAGTTGCTCCCGAACTAAAGTCGAATGAGACTGCTATCTGTGCAGGTAATGCCATTACTCAAATCCACCTGTGCGACGGTTAATGTATGCAGCATTACCGCTAGATAGAGATTGATTTTGTAGGCTCTTGGCGATTGCGTTAGTAAGGTCGCCTTCACCTGTTACCTTGATTTCAATGTAAGACTGTCTTTCAGCCATTGCTGTAGATCCTGCCCCTGCATAGCCCATTGCTGTTGTTACAGGAAGTGTGGTTACGTTGGTTGGAGGGATAATTGGAACTGGTCCTATAAAATTAGGGTCTCCTACTTTTGGTCCTTGAGGGAGAATATACTCAGGTGTAAACCCAACAACTGCTCCACTTGTAGGAGCAACTGGGAACTTTATGTTATTTAACTTATCTTGGAATTGGATAATCCACTCATCAAGAAAAGCAAAAGGATTCTTAATTTTGGCATCGCCAATGCTGAGGAAGTATTGGTAGAGCTTGCCAGACTCGTCTTGAGCCATGAGAACCTGTTTAGTGAGGGCAGATGCAAGAACATCGTTGCCGTTCAGGATCGCAGCCTGAGCCTCTAAGCGAATTTTGTCATCTTCTGTAATCTTGCCTTTAAGGGCAGCAATAATTTGAATCTGAGCTAAGTCAAAGACTGTTCCAGCTTTTTTAAGTGCGGCTTGCTTCTTGAGTTCTTTAGTCTGTTTTTCTTGAGCAGCCGCAATGTCCTTGGCTCGCTTAGCTGCATCGGCTTGTGCTTTCTTTTCCGCTGCGCTTTGTGCAGGAGTAACAACCCCAGCAAAGGCTTTGTCTTTATTGCGACGTAGCATTTTATTGTAAGCATCTACTTGAGCAGCTTGTATATCTCGGCTTAGCTGATCCTTGTTAATGATTAGACCGAGGATACCCATGCCATTAGCATTCTCAGCAATAGCCTTAACAATGAGAATGCCCTCAGTCAATTGGTCAATCCAACCAACGGTCTTATTGGCTAAATCATCAATCTGAGTAATTAAATCCTGCAAGGTTGCTGATCCGCTGAGACTCATAAGTGAGTCAATAAGAGCTCCACCAATAAGTTCAGATGCTTCTCCAGCTGCAACGCCAAGGGCTTGCATCTTTCCTGCATAGGTGTTTAAGAAGGCAGCATTAGCACCTTTGTATTGGTCATTAAGTTTTTGTTGTAGGTCTGTGAATTTGGCAGTCTTAAGCTCTGCCTGAGTCAATCCAAGATTGTATTTGCCAAGGGCTTTAGTTTTACCCACATAGGCAGAAGCCAAATCTTGTGCGACTTGAGTAAGTTCCACGCCACTACCGACTGAGGTGTCAATCGCAAGTTGCAGTAACTTTTGGCTCTCTGTAACTGAGCCTGTAGTCTGAAGCAAAGCCTGAAACGCTGGACGGAGCTGACTGTCTGCAACGCCTGAAGCCTTGGAAAGATTGTCTATGTAGCCAGTTATTGCAGGGTTAGATAGTTCAAGCCCTAAGTTCTTAACCGCTACCGCTAGGCGTGTGGCTTGCTTCTGATCCTCGATAAAAGCCTGAGCAGCATCTTTACCAAACTTGATAACAGCAGCACCTAATACTGCTGGTCCAAAAGTTCTAGCAAGCCTTAAGACAGATTTGTTTAGTGTATTGGTTGCAACCCCAGCGTCTTTAAATGCTTTCTTGCCTGTAAATTCCGCTGCTATATCGACTCTTAAATCTGCCATCAGACTGTGCTCCTAGCGTTAAATTTAGATGCACTATTTTGAATTGCTTTAAGAACGCCAGCTGTAGCTTTACCGCGATCCTGCTCAAACGAACGAAAGATAAGGCGACCGCGAAGTCGAGGGGAATTGCCCTTAATCTCGCCGCCAAGTTTAGGGCTGAAGTTACCTGTAATCCCAGCGGTACGACCTGCAAGCTCGTAGATGTATCCACCCTTAGATTTATTCAACACAGAAGCCAAGGCTCTAAAGCCTTTGTTGTTTGTCTTGCTAGGTGTGGACTTAGCCGAGATGCCTCTTTTTACTTCTCCAGAATCAAAGTAACGAGAAGCCCATCGACCTTTAGCATCGGGTTGCTTAAGCCAGCCAGAAGGCATGTCCTCGTTTGTAGGGACAAAGCCTCTAGCGTTGCGAGCAATGGGCTTAACAAAAGAAGCAATCTCTTTAGTTGTTTCTTTTGCCAAGTCAGGTTCAAACTTATTCAGGGCTTTACGAAGGGCGACGGCGCCTTGCAGTTTTACTGGCATTCGCTTGCTCCTTTGCTAAGTCTCTAAGAACTTGTATATGTGCCTTAAAAGCCATTGGCGAAAGCTCGACAATGGATTGGAAAGGAACTCCGTATTCGTAGCTCAAACGAGCTGCGAGATAGGTGATGGAGTTCTTTTCCAGCCTTAGGCTAAAGGGTCAGATTCTAAGACCTCAACTGACTTGAGTGTCTCTAAGAATCCATCGCCAAAAGGCTTAGGGTGCTCACCTGCACGACGGCTTGCTTCAAAACATAACCAATAGATATGGGTCTGCATAGAATCTTCCAAGAGCGCTTTGTGAAAGCCTTTCTTGGCATACATTTCGAAACTATATTCCAGCAATGGGGTAATTTCGTACTCCGTTACCGTTCCATCTACCTTTGTTACTTTTAGCTTTGCCATTTTTAGCCCCTTTGTTTTGTTAGATTATGTCCAAGTACCTGTTGATGCGTAAGCAGTTTTGCTATTGCATGTAAAGGTGATGTCAATCATTCCTTCATCTCCGATTGCACCGTTGATGTCTGTAAGATTGTCCACAAAAATCGTACCAGAATAAAGTACGTTTGTTGCTGAAACTGCCGCGCTTGAATCCTGAATTGCTTGGAAAGCAACTGTTGATCCAAATGCCGCTTGCAAAGTAGCAAGAACGCTACCTGCTGCTGTGTCGTTTAGGAAGGTTACTGTAATGGTATCTGAAGCGAGTCCAGCCACAAATTTGTGAGCTGTATCACCCATGGCACTTACCTCAAGGGCATCTACCACTCTATTAAGCTGAAATGCAGTTACGTGATCAGAAAGATTGACTGTAGCAATCTTAAATCCTACCTTATTGTTTAAGAAAATTGCCATTGGTTATTCCTCATCTTTCTTTGTAGTTGGTTTTGGTGCTGCTGGAGCTGAATCAACCTGACCGATTTTTGTCAGGAAGTCAGCGTTTTCTTTTTCCCATTGTGCGAGATCGGTCATGTTATGTCCATTCCGTGAGTGTCGAGATGTTAATGGTAGCCGTAAGAAAGTCCCCAGCAGCGGTCTCGATTGAGCCGACGTTAGTGACTGAGCCAACATTAAACTTGATGGTAGAAGCTGCGAGCTTATTAAATACCGCAACCATTATGTCCTCGATGCCGTTCAAATTGCCTTGGTTGTCCAAGAGTGGCACATATAAACGAAGCTCTAGGTTAGCCATTGGACCAACGGTTGCCCATTGGTTATTGCTGGGAACTAGATAATCTCCAGACGAAGGTGCTACGACG
>Ga0114978_10005080_pt1 | contig 10551 bp, 14 predicted proteins | sample S_140212_EF_Meta_FD_87027 | JGI IMG/M metagenome (GOLD analysis project Ga0114978, IMG submission 87027) | Freshwater microbial communities from Lake Simoncouche, Canada to study carbon cycling - S_140212_EF_MetaG | ecosystem: Environmental > Aquatic > Freshwater > Lake | place: Lake...
ATCCGAGAGCCATCGGAAATGGAGGATCTCGTCTTGCCCGTATGGCTTGAGTTGGTTGTGTTCCGTTAGGTAAAGGTACGAGAGGCTGCCGTCGGAGGTTCTTTTTACTGTCATCCGAGAAGGGTGTAGCGGGATTAGCTCGCTACAAAAGCCGCGATCGCCGGGAACGATTCGCGAGTAGCCGTTGCCGTAGAGGGCCGTATGGTGGCCCATGATCTCGAGCCATTCGTACTGGCTCATCCATCCGTTAGGCCGCTTGCAGAGCACCCCAAATACTGGCAGATCCGAGGCCAACTGCTTGCGGCGGTCTGGCATCGTCCTAAAAATATGCAACGGCATTGACGCGATTGACTGCGCAATAAAGCGAACACACGCGAGGATTGCCGTAACGCGGATGGCGGTCTCGGCGGTGACGCTGTTGGAATTGTTCCAGAGCACCGGCGAGAATTGATCGAGCGACCGCATCGAATAATTATTTTTGGGCGATGCTTTGCGGGATCGAGTCGCCGGCTTTGGTTTTGCTGCTCGCGGGGTCTTTGGCTTGGCTGTCATATTTGCTCAATCTTCCAAGTTGTTTCGGCGGTCTCGGACGTTGATGCCAGGGCGAGACCGAGTACGGTCGCGAGGATGCCGTCGACCTTTTCCTGCGAGCGGCGCTTGTCGATTTTTATATTCTTGTTGGAATCCTCAAACAGAATCACGTTGTTCGCCATCCACTGCATGACCGGGTTTCCACCGAAACGGATCTTCCTGCCGGCGACCAAACTCTCGAGGAGCTTGCAAGGCGACGTGAGCGATCCGATCGACTGGGATATAGCTTGAACTTCAATCCCCGCCCGCTGAAGTTGTGTCGCGGTAGAGCCGGCGTTCCACATGTCGATCCCGGCTGCAACTACGTGCCGCGTCTGGGCGTGCTCCACGATGTCGGCGACCACTCGCTCGTAGTCGCACCGGCCGCCATCGGTCGCGGTTATCCAGCCTTGATCGATCCACTCCAGATAGGGAATCCTGTCTTTTCGCGCCCGCTCTGCGGCGGTATCTTCAGGAATGAAACACCGTACCTCCACATCGTACGAGCCGTCCGGCGCCGGATAAACGAACGCGGCCGCCGTGATGTCCATCGTGCTGGCGAGGTCGATGCCGACAAAGCAGTCGCGGCCCTCGAGCGGAACGGGCGGCAGATCCTGACACGCCTCCCACGCCTCGGTAGAGAACCAACGATTGTCGGGCTCGTTCCAAATTCCAAGCCGGTATCGCTGCCACGAACTGAATTTACTTGGGTTTGTTTTCGCGTCTAGGTAGTCGGCGGCGAAATCTTTCTCCGAGAGAATCAAACCGAGGCTCGGATTCGCTTTCTTCCACGTGGCGGGGAGGCTCGCGTCGTCCTCCTTCGAGGCCGCGTAGATCCGGCCGAAAAAGGTCGGGTTGCTCGCCGGGTTGGCCGTCACGAGCTCGGCGTCGGTATGGAATTGCCAAGCGATACTAGTCCGGTCGTAGCCGGCTGTTGAGATCGCGATCGTGATCGGTTGAGACCGTGCAGCCCCCGCCCACATGAGGGCGTCGACCAGAGCCCTCGACCTGTGGGCGTGGAGTTCGTCCACGATGACGGCCGAGGCGTCGATACCCTCGGCCCTCCACGAGTCGGCGGCCAAGCACTGGTACCGACTGCCGCTCGCCTTATGGACGATCGTGTTCCTCGAGTCGATCACCTCGCAGACGGCCGAGAGTTGCGGCGATCTGCGGATGGCTGCTGCTACGTCGCGGTAGATGAGCCCTGCTTGGATCCTATCGACCGCCGCCCCGTAGACGTTCGCCCCCGGCTCGCCGTCGGCCAGGAGAAAATACAAAACGAGGCCAGCCATCAAACTGGATTTTCCATTCTTTTTGGCGACTTCGATCCATGCCCTTCGGTATCTTCGGAGGCCGCCGTCGTCCACCCAACCGAATAGCGGTTCGATAATATCATGCCGCTGCCAGGGCATGAGCTGCATAGGCTTGCCCGCCCACTGCCGGCCTTTGCTCATCGTCACGAATGTTTCGAGGAATGTAGCGACGCGGTCGGCTCGAGCCTGCTCGAAGTGATAGCCGTCGACCGCTTCGGGGCGAGCGTCAGCCGCCGGCGTAGGAGGTGAATTCTTCGAGGGTTGTTTCCGCTTTGCCATTGTCGACGCTCATCCCTGATCGAGCCGAAGGAGTGCATCCAAACTCCCGTTCTATAGCGAGCATATCGGCATGGTAGCCTCGAACTAGTACAGCCTCCGGACTGGTAACCCGCCGGCCGCTGCCGATCTCCGACGACAGCCCCTCGGCCTTGACCGCCTGGTAAGCCGCGAGGTAGAGCTCCCACGCGATGCAGTAACGCTCGAGCGTCTCGCGGTCTGCTTGGGAGAATACCTTCATCGCCAGCAGTTGCGGCGCTTTGCGATTCCACATTTCCAGAGCGACGCCCTCGAGCGTGGAGGGCGCGGCGAGCTCGGCGACTGCCGGCCTCGGCTCGTTCTTAACTTGCTTCTCAATGTCCCTTTTTCCGGGGTTGCCGCGTAGGATTTTGAGAACTGTTGGCACGGCTTTTGTCATTTTTACTTTCCTCCTTTTCCTTTGGCTGCCTCAAAAACGAATTGCCGCACTGCGGAAACACGCGCACAGCGGTTGCGGGATGTCGGGGTGGGGTCGCCTGTGGCCGGCGACCCCACCCCCTATTAACTCGCCAAACGATCGGCGAGAGTCCGTCTCATACGCTCCGGTCGCTCGACCCTAGCCCGTTCCGTCAACGTGGCGGCGTCTGCGGGTATGTGCCTCGTAGTCGCGCCTAGCCGAAGGTACATCGTCTGGTCTGCTGTCGTCGGGTAGGCGTGGACGATCCATACGTCGACCGCTGCGACCTTTGCAATGCGAACAGCGGCGTCTATCGCCGCCCAACGAATAGCCGTCGCGAGGTCGCCTGCTGCTTGTGTGTACGCATGATGCCGAGTCCCTTCGGGCGAGAGGGCCGCCGCGATCCTGTCGTGATCGATGACAAGGTCGGCGGGGCTTGCGTGGTCGGAGACCCACGTAGATTTCCCTGAGCAGATATGTCCCGTGATGACTCGTATCATCCTAACCTCCCGCGTCGTCGCTGCTCGGATACGGTCTTGCGTCCGTGGCAGCTCATGCACAATACCTGTAGGTTTGATAAGGCATCCGAGCCGCCCTCCTCGAGTGGCGTAACGTGGTCAACGTGGGCGGCCTGCCCGGCAACGACTGCGCCACAGGATCGACAGGTACAAGCGTCGCGGATGAGGATCGCCGAGCGAATGCTCTTCCATGCCGGCGTGTGGTAGTGGGCCTGCTCTCGCGTGATCTTGCATCGCAGTCGAGGAGGTCGCCATCGCGGTATGATCTCAGGCATACGCTCACGCTAGACGGGATCGGTGAGCGGCGAGGCCGGAACGGAGAACGCTGCGCCATAAACGTGTGCGCCCTTTACGATCCTGACATCATCTACCAAACCGATCAAGTAGTTGTCTGAATGACTACGACCTAGCCGCAGCGGCGCGGTAGAGTTAAACGCCGTCGTGTCTGTCGTAGTCTGCGAGAGCACACCATTGATAAACAGTCGCAGATCGCTGCCCTGGCGGGTGCAAGCGACGTGATACCACGTATCGGTAGCCGGCTCAAAGGTAGCTACACAGTTGTAGCTCACATACGGCACATCGAAGTGCAGCGTTCCTTGATAGTAGTACAATGCCCACCCGTCGGACGTTCCAGAATTGCCCTTACTCACGATGGCTGTACCGTCTGCAAGGGCTGTCCAGTTAATCCAGCCCTCGACACAGAAGTCGCCCGTACCGAAGTCGGTCGAGTCGCTGTCTTCGATTTCGAGCGATCCACTACCATCGAATGCAGCAGACGAACCGAAAACACCAATACCCAGAGACACGCCTCCAGAGCTTGCGACAGTCAGCCCATTGGATGAACTGTCGACAAACGGGCCATCGGTATCCATGTGCAGCAACAGCGAGACGCTTGCGGTCGGTATGACTATGAATTCCACATTCGTCACCTCGGCGAACCACTTTGAATCAGCCGCCGCGTATGTTGCCCTGACGAACGTCCGGTAGTTTGTCGTATCGTTAATCGAGCCAGACACGATCGCGAACTCCGTGCCGAGCGTCACGACCTCGGCAGCGGTGCGAGTGATTCGCCAAAGGAGCGTCTGGCCGTCGACCGAGTTTGTCGGGTTGCTGATCTCGGCGGCCGCGTTGACCGTAACGTCGACTACGTCGCAGGTCGCCGCGTCGGTCGCTATCGTCCCCGAGGTCGTCCCGAGGTCTACGACTACGGGTAGCTTGCTTGCCGGGTCTCCAGCGTCCCCTTTGTCCCCCTTGTCTCCAGCGTCTCCTTTGTCTCCGGCGATGCCCTGAACGCCGGCGTCTCCGGCGTCTCCCTTATCCCCTTTGTCTCCGGCCACTCCAGCAGATCCAGCAGCGCCAGTGTCGCCCTTCTGTCCACGCGGGATCGTAAACCCGAATATGGCCGCGTGACTTGTTCCGTTGTTCACGCAGCTTGCACTACTGCCGGCGATGCCTGTCGCCGTAGAGCCAACCGTGATCGTCGCAGCAGACCCCGTAGCGCCGACTGAACCGGTCGGGCCGGCCGATCCTGCCGAGCCTGTAAATCCTCGAGGGCCTGTTGCCCCCGTGGCGCCAGTAGCCCCGGCGGTACCAGGAGCACCAGTCGAGCCAGTAGCCCCGGCGGCGCCGGTAGCCCCTGTCGAGCCCGTCGGGCCTGTATTGCCAGTAGCCCCGGTAGCACCAGCAGATCCCGTGGCACCTGTTGCCCCGGTCGCCCCCGTCGGGCCGGTAGGCCCGAAGCCACCTCCGACTGTCGCGGTGACTGTGTCGCCGGCCAGAGTTGCTACGACGTCGATGCTCATGCCGTCACCTCGAGTACGCCGGCCAGTGCTGTGCGTGTCCCGCCGCCCACTACCCAGATCAATTCCCACTGGTACGAGCCGACGGCGAGGGCGGCCGTCTGAGTGTGCGTTAGCGATAGGTTGAGCTGGCCGAGGGCCGCGTCGGCCACGGCCACTGTGATCGAGACGAGCGTCGCACCGCTCGGCGTCGCGTAGACCGGGGCCGTCCACGAGTAGCCGGTCGTGTTGATCGAGAGGTCGACGCCGATACTAAACGTGTCGCCCTGACAGGCGTGAATATTCAAGACGCCGGGATGTTGGGAGATTACTGCCATGATGTCGATCCTAGTCGGTGAGCATCGGCCCGCTGAAGTTCTGCCGGCGAGCGTTCGTCTCGGCCTCGTCCCACATCGCCCGCACCTCGGCCGATCGCTCGGCTATCTCAGCCGGCGTTGGGTCGGGCTGTATCGACCGATCCCGCTCCCGTCTGCCCTGCCCGACGCGGAGGTCGGCGAGCTGGTCGCGTAGCCGCGTGTCGAGCCGGCTGCGAGTGATCCCGACGAGCGCCGCTGCCTCGTCTCGAGTGGCGCCGGCTGTCAGCATGAGCCGAGCCCTCGAGCATTGAATCGCCGAGAGTAACCGCTTGCCCATGTCATCCCTCGAGCTCGCGTATCGTCACGGTCGTGTAGGCCAGCTCGTCGCGGTCGCCGAATCGCTTCGAGCATCGACCGTCAAGAATCTGATCGTCGTCGTACCACGCGATGCCGGTGAGCGCGTCGCAGACTCCTTTGGCGAGATTGTCCCAATCCATTCGCGGCCACGCCGGAGCGGCCGGCTTGAGGCCGCCTTTGTTCCAATGGCTCTTCGGTCTCGCTACAACACACTCGACCAAGACGTAGACCGGATGCCGTGTTTGCTCCACGCCCGCCGCGTGGGCCGCTGCGACGATCGCGGCCTTGTAGCCGTGTATCGCGTGCTTGGCGGGAATGTACGCATGAGCGAACGTCCCACGAGCTGCCACGCGGTGTCGCGGTTGCGGCGTTGGTTGCCATTCGATCGTGATCTGCACCGGCTGCCTCCTTGCAGGATCGAGGTTAGCCGGATGCAGACCTCGAACTAGTGGCTACCGATACCGGACAACGGCGTACCAACGACCGAACCGGCCTTGAGCGACGCCGATCTCGATAGGCGTACGAACGCCCCAGTAGCAACAACGTCGGATAGCCGCGTCTCGAGTCGACCCGGTTCCGATGCCTTCGTAGGTGCCTCGGTTGTGGCCCAGATGGCGTAGCGTGCCGGTACGTGCCAACTCGCAGGCGTCGCCCTGGCATGAGCCGACAGGAGGAGCGACGACCTCGTCGGCGGCATTGACAGAACTGGTCAAGGGGAGAGCCAGAGCGAGAGAGAGAATAAACCAACGCATGAAAACCTCCGTGTTTGAACTCAGAACCGAGAGACGCCCAAATTGTCGCCGGCTGCGAATCTGGAAAAAGGGCTACCGAGCCGCCTTGAGCCGCAGCGCCTCCTTCGGCGTTCTGTACGGGGCGGCGACGAACTCGTCTTTCCACGACTTGGGAGGCGGCCTCTCGTCCTCCTGACGCCGGCCGTTGCCCCGTTGGGTACCGCCCCCGTCTTGGCACCTCGTGAGCCAGCCTACGAGGAACTTTCGCCAATTAGTCCGCTTGGCCTTGGTCGGATTAGCCCGTAGCCACTCCGACGCCTTCGCCAATTCGACCGTTAGCCCCGCCGCCGGGTACGCCGTAGCCCACGATTGGCGATCCTCGTCGGTGATCCCCCGCCATCCCCCCGTGGCATCCCACGCCAGGGGAGCCGTCTGCGACTGCCGCTCCGGCAACGTCGCAGAGACTTCCGGCACCATCACAGAAGGATTAGAGGGAGAAGGATAAGAGGGAGAAGGATTAAAGGCGCAATCGTACACGGCTCGTACGAACTTATTTCCGGCAGTGCCGGGAATATTCCCGGCTCGTACGAACTTATTTCCGGCAGTATCGTTTTCCTCGAGTGGGAGCGATTCTACGGGCTCCTTTGGGTGGGGCCGTTGGTGCTCGAGGAACTTCGGAACCACCAAAACGGTGACATCCTCGACCCGGTAGCGTCGGACGAACCCCCGCTGCTCGAGCTCGAGCACCAGCTCGTCTACGTCGCAGTTGTCGTAGGGCAGGATCTCGGCCTTTACCCTGAGCGGTCGGTATTCGAGCCGGCCCTCGGCGTCTGCCATGCACCACAGGCCGGCGAAGAGCAGGCGTGCGAGCGGTTGGCATTCGGCCAACAGGTCGTTCTTGAAATACTGGGGCTTCAGTGCTCGCGTTCTAGCCATTGTCTTTACTTCCTTGTGTTTGTTCAGACTCAAACCCACGCCTGCCATGCCTTGCCAGGCCATGCCTCACCCAGCCATGCCGCGCCTTGCCATGCCTGCCATGCCTGCCATACCTGCCATACCGAGCCTCGCCGCGCCCTGCCAGACCTCGCCTCGCCTTGCCTGCGATGCCGCGCCGTGCCGCGCCCCGCCGGGCCTAGCCGCGCCCCGCCTTGCCGTGCCTTGCCCTGCCTCGCCTGCCTTACCTTGCGATGCCCTGCCTGGCCAAGCCTCGCCCTGCCATGCCTGCCGCGCCTTGCCTCGCCGCACCATGCCCGGCCTAACCGCGCCCAGCCTCGCCGCGCCTGCGATGCCCTGCCGTGCCTCGCCCTGCGATGCCGCGCCACGCCTTGCCTGCCATGCCTAACCAAGCCCCGCCAGACCACGCCTCGCCGCGCCTGCCATCCATTATCAATTTGCTTTCGCAAACACCTTATCCACAGCCCTCCACACAGTCGCCAGCTCGCTGATCTGGTGGAACTTGCTGCGCATGGTTGTAAGCTGCCTAGACAGGTCTTTGATAATACGAACCCGATGCACGGGATCTTCCAGCGCAGCCTCCAGAGTCCAGTACCGATTCGACGCATCGACCCTCTCGGCCTCTTCGTCAATCTGAACACACTGGTACACACGAGTCGGCTCGTCTTCCTGTTGCCCACGCTGGACACAAAAAGAGCGAATCATGCCGCGAGCCTGCTCTTTTCGATACTTGCCAGCGGCGGCATCGTTGTCCCACTCAAACACAACGTGCAGCGGCGAGCCCTCGTCTCGGGCCGCCTCCACAACATCACCAGCAGACAACTCCCCGCCGTTAGCAATGCGAATATCTTCGACTGCCTTGTATGCGTCATTAGCCGAGAGCTTTGACGCCCCGCGATAACCCGACTTCCATGTTACATTTTCGTGCATTACTAGACCTCCTTGAGTGAACACTAAACCATAAACGCCATCATTCATTCAGTAGGAAACCGGGAGTGACGTGTCGACCTTGAAGCGTCCGTACTCGCCGCCTTTTTCTGGCCGCCATTCGCAGATGCCGATCGACTGCCCCGCCCGGTCGATCAAAGAAACGAGGTCGGCAACCTGAACCATATTCGTCTCAACGATAAACGAGACGGCAACCGACCAACCGTAGAAGCATGGCCGGTAGCGAATGTCGCTCGAGCCCATACCCACCCGAACAAACTGCTCGTCGCACTTGTCCCACCGCTCGTACGCCATCGGAAGGATAATCTGCGGATCGCTTGAGTCGATAAAGATAGCCTTGCGAACAAGGGTTTTTTCGACGCCGAGATCCTTATGAGCAGCGGAGATGATGGCGTTCTTGATCGCCATCGCCGGCACACCAGGCGTGCCGTCAGCCGTGAAGTACGTGGCGTCGTTAGCCTCGCCCTCGGGATCTCGTACCGCTCGGTCTTTCGTTTTCTTCCCCGCTTGCTTGTCTCGGATAGACTTCCTCGCCTTGTCGCTCCACTTGTGGCAGAGCAGGGGAGAGATCCCCTTAATGACGAGCGAAACACGGCGATACTTGAGCGGCTGAATGTGCAACGCAACCCCTCCGCTCTCCGTGTCTGCGTCGTGGCCCTGCTCGCCGTTCATGTTGTCCTTCGGTTTCTTCAGTCGATTGATCATTGAAATCTCCATTCAGTAAAAACCCTTGAGCCAACGTGCAACCGCACGCTGTAACTCACCTCAACCTCCACTCCCTCTCTGCACCGCCTCAATCCTCTCGCCAATCCACCGCATGACAGACACTGCCATTGAGTTGCCTAGTGCCTTGTACCTCGGCCCGTCTGCGGCTGGCTTCTTGCGGTATTCGATCGCGGTATAGTCGTCTGGAAATCCCTGCAATCGTTCACACTCGCGGGGGGTAAGGCGACGAACAGCCATAGCTAATGGCACAAGCGGAGTACCGCGGCCTGTGCCGTCTTCGCTGCCGTCGAAACCGCGGCCCTTGAGAGTGTGAGCCACCGCAGGCATAACGCCACCATTCGCGTGGCTCTTGCTGTGCCCGCCTGCCCGTATCGTTGGGCATATGGCTCCTGCGTCTGCGCCTGAGCCCTTTGCCGTAAATGCGACGTAGGACGTTTGCTTCTGTGCGAATGCCACTGCGGGCGGTTGCTCGCCGCCATTGCTGCCGACCTTCAAGGGAGGCGATAAACCGGCGGCCGGGATGCCGTCGCAGCGAGACTCGGTTGAATAGAACGCTTGCGGCTGAGCAATTAGCCTGCCCGTATATGCGTCCTGCCCGCTATATGCGCCGGGGTGATGATCGGCACAAAGCGTCCCGCAAGTGTCTTGCACTGCGACTACTGGATCTTGCCCTCTAGTGTCGCCGGCCCGCTCAAATCCACGGCCACTTGCTCCAATGCAAGGCGCAACGTCGTAGGTAACTCCTTGCCCCTTCTGTCGGCTCGGCGCAGGATTCCGGCGCACGCCTTCTGACTCAAATAGAACTTTTGCGGCACTGGCTGCGTCTCCAAAACATCCGACAACGAACACACGGCGACGGCGTTGGGCCACTCCGAACCACTGAGCGTCCAAGACTCGGTAGGCCCACCCATACCCCACGTCGCCCAACGCCCCGACGAAGGAACCAAAATCCCTTCCTCCGTTGGATGACAAGACACCGGGAACATTTTCCCAGACAATCCAGCGAGGCCGGTAACGCCTAGCGATCTCAAGGTAGGTAAGCATGAGCCCGCCTCGCGGGTCGCTGAGTCCTTTTCGGAGGCCAGCGACAGAGAAGGACTGACAGGGGGTTCCTCCAACCAAAAGGTCGATTGACGTTCCATCATCGTCGGGCCACTCCTTGTACCTAGTCATGTCTCCTCGATTCTCAAAACCCCACCGCTGCTCGACTACAGCCGACGGGAACGGGTCGATCTCGCTCGTCCACGCACACTCCCAGCCCAGTGGCTGCCAAGCAGCGTGTACTGCACCGATGCCGTCGCAGACGCTTGCGTATTTCATCCTCGCAACCTCCACTCCCTCTCCGGGCGTCGTGCTGCACTTATTACAGTCCGGCCTGTTGTCTCAATCGCTCCTGCCCGCTCCAACTCTCCCAACCGCTTGCCGACCTGATGGGCCACGAGCCCGACACGCTCGGCGATCTCCGACGCTCCCGCCGGCGAGACCCTGAGCGCCTCCACGATCCTCCGCTGGGGGTCTGCTCGCAGCTCCCCCGCCATACCGGCGGCAATCCTGCTTGGGACAGGATCGCTTCGCCGGCAGGCGGCCCAGAGCGGCAGATCGTGTTCAATCAAATGCGACACGGTCG
>Ga0114978_10005083_pt1 | contig 10548 bp, 9 predicted proteins | sample S_140212_EF_Meta_FD_87027 | JGI IMG/M metagenome (GOLD analysis project Ga0114978, IMG submission 87027) | Freshwater microbial communities from Lake Simoncouche, Canada to study carbon cycling - S_140212_EF_MetaG | ecosystem: Environmental > Aquatic > Freshwater > Lake | place: Lake...
AATTGCTTTGTCGAAGACAAATATCGTTGAGCGACAGCGAAAACGAAAATGAGCTTTAGCTCATTAATAACAATAAATAAACAATAGATCTTAGGATTAATGATTTAATGCGACTAACTTCAATATTAATAGAAAAACAACTTGAACAATCTAGGCAGATTCTTAAAGAGTCATGTGATGGACTAAATCTCGAACAAAGGCGCATTGTAGAAGGCATCTATAATGAATTCGTGCCTTTGATTGAAGCTAGCCTTACTGCTGATCAGATTACTCAGATCTTTGGTAATGTTGAAAAATCAGCCACTGCTGCCGGCGGCAATAGAACTATGTTGGGCAAGGCTGTAGACATACCTGGTCAGGTAAACGATGCAATTAACAAAGTTGGCAAATATCTACAAGATACTGCTCCTGTAAAGTTTATGGATCAGAAATTTGAAGATCTAAAGGCTAAAGTTGGAGCAAAGTTTCCTAAACTAGATCAACAGCTAACAGGATTAGGTACTTGGATGAAGGAAAATCCAGGTAAGAGTGCAGCAATTATTGGTTTGCTAACTGTGCTAGCATCTCTAGCAGGCGGACCAGTTGGCGGTGCTATCGCCGGTCAAGTGCTTAAAGGTGCGTCTGAATTAATAAAAGGCGAAAAACTTTCCACAGCTATTGGTAAAGGCCTAAAAGCTGCGGCAGTGGGATGGCTTGCTGGCAAATCAATGGAAGCTGTTGGAAAAATGGTTGCCACTGTCGCTGAATATTTTGATCCTCAACCAGTACAGGGATTTCTGAATTTCTATCAAGAGAATATAGGTAATGGATTACCTAACATATTCCGTGATGCACACATAGTCGGGACAAAAGAACAGTTAGGTCAGTTCAATCAAATGTGGAGCAGTGCTGCTAAACAATGGGATAGAGGAAATTTTGAAGCTGCATACGAAGCATTCGGTAACGCTCAAACTTTTGCTACAGAAATTACTAATGCAACATATCAAACAATGGGAGAAGATCCTGGGGCTAAGATTAGACAACTCAATGATTTGTTTACAGGTCTTGCAGCAGCAGCCCAAGGGGCAGCTACCGGTGCAGCTGGATATGACAAGCAGGGAAAACCGGTCGAAGCTGCTAAGGAAAGTTATTATGTGCAGACTCGTCCACTAAGTGAAGGACAGGTGTATATGATTTTTAATCGTGCTGTTACACAACAATTGAACGAAGGTCCAATATGGGATAAAGTTAAAGGTGTAGCAGGCAAAGGCATAGACAAATTAAAAACCGTTGGAAAAAATCTAACTACTTCCGTTACTGCTGACAAATTAAATTCAGCCTGGAAGAAAGCTGGAAGCCCTACAGACAGCGAAGAAGTGGCAAAGATATTAACCACCGCTGGAGTTAGTGATGACATAGTAAAAACAGTGTACACTGATTTAAAAATTCCAGCACCCGGCGCTGCTGCAGAAACGCCAGCTGAAGTAGATACCGCAGCACTTGAAAAAATGATTGCGTCAATGACTGCCAAAGACAAAAAACGTCTTTCACAGTATATCACCAAACAATTAGGAACAGCATAAAATGAGAATCAATGAAATAATATTAACTGAAAGTCAGAACCTCGAAGAAGGACCAATGCTTGATAAAGCAGGAACTTTAGTTGGTAAAGCAGTAGGTGGAGTTGCCAAAGGTGTCGGCGCAGTAGCAGGCGGTATTGCTGGACTAGGGTCAGCATTTAAGAAAGGATACCGTGGAGGGAAGGCTACAGTTGCCGGAGATCCAAATCCAAATCCAGAAGATCCTCCAGAGACAAGTGGCGGAGGAGCGGCAGCAACACCTGCAGCAAGTGGAGCGGCAGCACCTGCAGCAACACCTGCAGCAAGTGGAGCGGCAGCACCGGCAGCATCTTCTCAACAGTTTGCACCAGCGGGCGGAGCAGCACCCGCTGCTACAGCTCCTGGCGGTGGCGCAGGTGAACAACCAGCAGCTAAAGATATTAATGCCGCAGGACCAAAAGGCACTGCACCTGCAGCAAATTTAACCGGAGCAGCTAAAACAGCCGCAGATAAAACAGCCGCAGTTACACAAGATCAAAATGCAACACAAGCAAGTCAAACAGTTTATGCACAAGTTAAAGCTAATATTGATAAACTAGATAAAAAAGGCAAGCAACGTATTCTACAGTTGTTACAGAAATCAATAGCAACCCCAGTAAAAGATCCAGCAGCAAAACCAGCAGCAGCAGGAGGAGTAGCGCCAGCAGCAGATGCAGCAAAATCAGCAGAGGCACCGGCAACAGATGCAGCAGCGGATACCACAGCAAAACCAGCAGCAGCACCGGCAACAGATGCAGCAGCAGCACCAGTAGGAGGAGCAGCACCACCAGCAGATGCTACGGCAGCACCAGCTAATACAATGGCTAATGCTCCAGTAAGTGCTACAAACACAGCGGCTGCAGATAACCCAAATCAGCCGCAAACTAAGAAAACAGGCGGCAAAGTAAAAGGTCAAGTTAGTCAAACACCAGGTGCTGTTGCCAAACGTGCAAAGCGTCAAGCAGCAGCTTCTGCTAACTCCACAGGCAATAAAGTGATGGGTAATATGGCAAATCAACTAACACAACAAAATGCCAGTAAGACTAATTACGGAAATGCATTGTCAGAAGCATTAGCAGCTCGTGTTGAACAGCATAGACGTGATATTTTTGAAACTGATTTAAGAACAGGTAAAACAAGTATTTTTAAAAAATGAAAATTAATGAAATACTAGTTGAATACAATGACGATCCCCTTGTTGGAAAACTAGGGGATATCACAGGATGGAACAAGTATCAACGAACTGATCAACCTACTGCAGATGATGATTGGAATCCAGATAGACCAATATCAAAATCTACCAAATCTCAATCTCAGACTAAGCAGAAAAAATCAAAATCTGTAGTTCCTGAAACTGATGTACCTAGTAAATCTCTTCAAAAAATTGTAATGAACAAAATTATCAATGATCAGTTGTTAATGGCTGATGACCGAAGATTTATACAAAGTGTAATTAACAGTATTCAATCAGGCACAATCAAACCAAATGTAAATGCGAACTCATTGATAGAAATTTTAAAAGCAAAAAACGCAGGTTATACCTTAGATAAAAAACAAATAGAAATTGTAGACAAATACAATTCAAGTCTTTAAAAAAAGTTAAGACCTGTTTTTTTAGTAGTTTCTAAATTTTCTTTCACTATCTCAGAGATAATATCTCTTTCTTCCCAACTAAGATGCATGCCTTCGGAATAAGACAGGCCACGCATATACCAGCAAAGTTTTAACACTTCTTTTTTAATTATCCGTGCCTCTTTATCTAAATTTTCAGCTTCCAGTAAGATCTCCGGTACGGATAGTTTTAAGATCTTACTGCGAAAAAATTTGATTGATCCATAGTAATTGGCAGTATGTATTCTGTACTGCAATGAGTACATACTACATCTTGTGGCTTTAGTTCAATAGTTTCATTGATCTCAGTGATGTGTTGAGAAATTTTATCAAAAATATCTTTAGGACAGTTGTTGATAAACTCCATAATAAAATCGTGATCATCAGTGGAGCCTGTTGGGGTTTCAATTCTAGATATGCATCCTGCAACAATATCAACAGTGAGTTCAGTTAGTTTAACAAAACTCTTGCTAAACTTGTCTATTTTTTCTTCGTCGCTGATATTTTCATCATTAACAATAGAAAAAATTCGCTGTTGTTCAAATGTCTTGATAGTATTTTTAGTTACTTCTTGATAGTTGTATGGTCTAACATATAGTTTCAATTCTTCATGGTTAATTAATTCCTGATATTCAAAATTCACAAACTTTTCAAGCCAGCTACTTAGATTGATATCATATTCATTTTCTGATTTACAGTTGGGACATTCAGAAGTAACTTCCATACTATCACCATAGGTAGCAATACGTATTGCTATCAGACAAACGTCAAGATCAATGCTAGGCATTTTCCAAGGATCTAAAATGGCTGGGATACAACTTTTAATAACTTCAACAGTTGATTGCCCACTTAACAATGCGTCTGGAGTTTTAAACATCAATTCATCTTTAGCAGTCATTGCAAATACTGGATAATCTCCGGTACTGCTCATATCCAGCGAACCATCTGGATAAAATCTTCCGCTAGAGGGCAATTTTATGTAAATTTTAGGCTGTCTATAAAATCCTGATAACGGATTATTTTTTTTCTGCGGAATAACTTGATCTGACATTTTTATCTCCAATAAATACTATTACTATATAAAGTATTTATATGCGCATTTTTCTAGGAAAAAATAAAAAATGGCAGTGATGATCGACATTCCCGGAGTTGGACCTGTAGAAGCTAAAGGGGCCGCTTCAGAAGCTACTCTAAAAGAGCTGTTACGAGTTATGTCACAACGACCCGGTGGCGGGTCCGGTGGTGGTGGTTCTGGTGGTGGTTCTGGTGGCGGCGGTGGTGCCGGAACCAGCAAGGCTCAAAAAAATCAAGATAATGCCAACAATGAAACTGCAAAAAAATCAAACGTTCTAGGCAATATGTTTGGTATAGCAGGCAAGTCAGCCGGACTGGCAGCGTTCGGCCTAGGAAGATTAACCCAATATACAGAAAAAACCGGACGAGGAATGATAGGCCTTGGCGAATCAATAACCAATGTAGTTCAAACATTTGCAAACGTAGGCGACAGCGTGGAAAATGCTGCCAGTGTATTTTCTAAAATTCCATTAGTTGGTACAGTTTTTGCTGCTGTTGCTAAAGCAGCTACAGCTACAACAGACGCTTTTCAAAAGGCCACAGCAAGTGGTGCTACTTTTGGCGGCAGTGTAACTGAATTTTCAAGAGCTGCAAGTGGCGCAGGCATGACAATGGAAAAATATGGTCAGCTAATATCGCAAAACGGTGATGCTATGCGACTGTTAGGCGGAACTACAGAGCAAGGAGCCAATCGTTTTTCACAGATTTCAAAAGCATTAAGATCTTCAAGCAGTGATCTGTATGCACTAGGATACAGTACCGAAGATGTTAATCAAGGACTGGCCAATTATTCAAAATTTTTAGGCACTACAGGCAAGTTGGGTAATATGAGCAATGCTGAATTGGCCAAAGGAGCCAAAAGTTATCTCAAAGAGATGGATGCATTAGCTAAAGTTACTGGGGAAACTAGAAAGCAACAAGAAGATGCCATGGCAAAACTGGCCAGCGATGCGCAGTATCAGGCAGCTGTGAATAGCATGGGAGCAGAAGAAGCCAAAAAATTTGCACAAACAATTAATGGATTACCTCCTGGACTTAGAGATGTTGCTAAAGATATCATGGTAACTGGTACAGCTACCACTGAAGAAAGCCAACAATTCATGGCCCTAATGCCTAAGAGTGCTGCCAAGATGGCAGAGTTTGCTGAGATGAGTAAAAAAGGTATTGCTCCTACTGTGGCTCAACAGCAGGAACTACAAAATCTTTTAAAGATGGAAGGAGCAGCGCAAAAGAAACAGTTTGGTGACAATGCTAGATATAACAAAGACATTGCCAAGAGCTATAACATGATGAATGATGCTGCAAACATCACCAAAGACGGGTTGGTTGATGCAACTAAGGCAACAGAAAATGCAGCTAAAACCACAGACGGCCAGGCAGCAGCAATGGAAAAGACCAAACAGACACTGGCAGAATTTAGCAATGGTTTTCAAATGGCACTGGCCAACAGCGGTATACTTGATGTATTGATGAAATCGTTTAGTTTCTTGGCAAATCTAGTTACAACATTTGTGGTACCTGCATTTAAAGTAGTAGCAGACTTAATATCCACAGGATTATCTGCGGCGTTAGATATAGTTATACCTCTTTTTAATGAGTATCTAAGTCCAGCATTACAAATATTAACTGGTGCAATTATTACAGGAGTAGGATATCTTCAAGAGTTTAGTTCATATTTGTACGATACATTTGCTCCTGTGTTTAGAGAAATAGGTGCATTTATTCGTGACACTCTATATCCTGCATTTTTAGATATTGTTATAACAATTAGAGATGATATTGTGCCTACCTTGACGACAATGTGGGAAGTTATATCAACTGTAGTTACTCCAATATTGAGATTCTTAGGCAACATCATTATGGATGTTGTATGGCCTGCGTTCAAAGAAATTGCAGGTTTTATAAAAGACAATTTGTCTCCAATCTTTCATACACTATTAGCTGCTGTAGGAACCTATGTGGCATTTAAGATTGCTACTATGATTCCAGCATTGATTGCCATGGCGGCAGGATTTATATCAATGATTCCTACTATACTAATAATAGGAGCCGCTGGACTGGTAGTTGCCGGTACTTTTTTAGCAATTGTCGCAGCCGTAGGTGCAGTAGCGTATGGATTTAAAAAACTGTATGATTATATAGCTGACCTGGGATTTGGTTTCAATATGATAGGCGACGCCATGTCAATGTTGAAGATTAAATTTAAAGAATTTATGGGAGGCATTGGAGACCTAATATCAAAAATACCAGGCATGGGTAGAAGTGATGCTGAACAAAAAGCTAGAGATGAAGAGAAAAAAGCTCTAGAAGACGAGAAAAAAGAAATAGTTACTAGACTAGAAGAGAAACAAAAAAATAATGCTACTGAGCGTCAATTAGAAAAAGATAAAAAAGCTCTAGAAGAGAAAAAACTAGAAGGAATGGACAAGCAGCAAAAAGATGAGTATTTAAAACAAAAACAGCAACAAAAACGTGATGACTTAGAAAAATCTGCAACAGACAAAGCCGCTGACTTGAAAAAGAAAGGTCAGGGAGTTATAGGAAATCCTCAAATATCTAAAGGCGGAGCTGGCGGTGGATCCAAAGCAGATGAGGAGAAAAAAACTGGAGACAACGCAAAAGAAACTGCAAAAGAAATAGACCTTAGCAGTCCAACTGCCGCATTAACAAGTTTTGCAGCGCAACAAAAATCTCCAATGTTTGAAGAAGGAAAAAAACGAGCAGAAGAAGAAAAAGCTAGAGCAAAGCAGATGGAGGAACAGGCAAAAATGGCTGGAATGAGTGAGCAAGAAAGAGCCGCATATTTAAAACAAAAAGAAATAGCTCAAGCAAAAGCAGCTGAAGAAAAAGCCAAAGCTAAAACACCACCAGTTGCTGATACAAAAACTGCTGAAGAAAAAGCCAAAGCTCAAACACCACCAGTTGCTAATGCTCAAGAAGGTAATAAACTAGCAGAAATAAGCGAGCAGGAAAAAACCATAGGTAGCATTAGTCGATTAGGTGTTGCAGCCGGTGATGCCGCAACAAGTCTTGGACTTGCAGCCGGCGAAGTAGCAACAAGCCTACGAAATGTCAAAGATGCTGCTGAGAAAACTAAAACTCAAACAGCACAGGCAGTTGCTTCTCAATCTTCTCCTAGAAATCCAAAAGCCAACGACTTTCTCAAAGTTGAAAATCCAAAAAAAGATATAGAAAATGCTGCTGATAAAAAAGCAGCTGAGGAAAAAGCATTGGCCGCGGCGACCAAAGCCACCGCTCAAATTGATCCAAGAAGAACTGACAATAAACCTCAACCTGTTCAAGAAACAGCTGAATCATTGCTTGCTAGCTTAAATACTAAGATGGAAGCATTAATTAGTTTAAGTGCAAAACAAGCTGACCTAAACGAAAATCAGTTATCTAGTCTGAGAGGACTGAGCAATGATATGTATAATGTAGCATAATCAAATATAAAAATGAGAAAAATAAATGTCCTGGCGTAAATATTTTACCCCTGCAAAACTAGATAATCAATCAGGATCAATGAGTCCTATGGGTAATGGCGGCCGCCCGGGACCTGCACGAGCAAACTACAGTTCGTTCTTGCCAGATGTTTATGCAGGCTCACCAAATCGTGTTGAGCGTTATATGCAGTACGACACAATGGATATGGACAGTGAAGTTAATGCTGCTCTAGACATACTTGCAGAATTTTGCACACAAAAAGATAACGAAAACACCACTCCGTTTTTTACACATTTTCGAGGACAACCTACTTCGACTGAAGTAAAACTAATTAAAGAAAGTCTTCAAAAGTGGAGCAAACATCAACAATTTGAAACTAGAATTTTTCGTATTGTAAGAAATGCATTCAAATACGGTGACTGTTTCTTTATTCGAGATCCTGAAACTAAAAAATGGCTGTTTGTGGATGCAGCTAAAGTTAGTAAAATTATTGTTAATGAAAGTGAAGGAAAGATTCCTGAGCAGTATGTGATTAGAGATATTAATTTTAATTTTAAAGATCTAATAGCAGTAACACCACACGGAACTTCTAACACAGCACCTAGTGGAACCAGCTCATACACTTCCGGCGGAGGCTTTGGCCGAGGCATGGTAGGAACCGCAGCTCAACCTCCTGGAACAAGATTTAGCAATCAAACTAACGAAGTTACGGTAGATGCTAAAAACGTAGTACACATCAGTCTAAGCGAAGGCCTAGACAACAACTATCCGTTTGGTAACAGCCTGTTAGAATCAGTATTTAAAGTCTACAAGCAGAAAGAACTGCTTGAAGATGCTATCATTATCTATCGTGTACAACGTGCTCCTGAGCGCCGTATATTTTATGTTGACGTAGGAAATATGCCTGCGCACATGGCCATGAGTTTTGTAGAACGTGTAAAGAACGAAATTCAACAAAGACGTATACCTTCAGCAACTGGCGGCGGAGCCAACGTAGTTGATGCCAGTTATAATCCTTTAAGTGCTTCAGAGGACTATTTTTTCCCGCAGACAGCAGAAGGTCGTGGATCAAAAGTTGACACACTAGCTGGTGGTACAAATCTAGGCGAAATCACAGATTTAAGATATTTTACCAATAAACTTTTTAGAGCTTTGCGAATCCCCAGCGCCTATCTACCCACAGCTATAGATGAACAGTCAAACACTATATCAGATGGAAAAGTTGGTACTGCATATATTCAAGAGTTACGTTTTAACATATACTGTGAACGCTTACAGTCTATGGTAGCAGAAACTTTTGACCTAGAGTTCAAGTTATGGTTAAATCATCAGGGAGTAAACATAGACAACAGTCTGTTTGAATTAAAGTTTAATCCTCCACAAAACTTTGCAGCCTATCGTCAAAGTGAACTAGATACTGCTCGCGCAGCCACTTTTGCACAGCTTCAGCAGATTCCACATCTCAGCAAAAGGTTTGCATTGAAACGATACCTTGGACTTACTCAAGAAGAAATTACTGAAAACGAAAGACTATGGCTGGAAGAGAACGGCGGAAAACTCAAACCAGTCCCCGATGCTGCCGGCGAGATGCGATCCATCGGAATTTCAGCAGGTGGAATTTCAGCAGAAGGTGCAGCACAGCAACAAGAAGCAGATCCTGCTATGGCTGCTGCCGCAGCGGCACCTGTTGATGCAGCGGCTGCTGAAACACCGCCAGCAGCTCCTGCAGCCTAAACGCTAAATACACTATGCTTCTTAGAGAATTCATTTATTTCAACGATAATACCAACGATTATGCTACGGATCATCGGTATTCTAATGAACGTGATTCTTCTGTGTTAACCAGAAAGGATACACGTAAATTGAGATTGACTCTGCGACAGATCAATCAATTACGTATGCAAACTGAAGCTCACAATTTTGAGAAAAAATCAGAGCTTGAGTTTATTAAACAAATGTATGGAACTCCAGTTGAAGCAGCCCCAGCAGAGTGATCCAGCTTTTGTATTAGGAAATGGGGTAAGCAGACTTAGCGTAGACACAAACTACCTGCTTAGAACCGGCACAGTCTATGGTTGCAATGCAATCTACAGAGAGTGTGAACCTAACTATCTTATTGCTGTAGATGTCAAAATGATCAACGAAATCATTGCAGCTGGATATCATAAAAATCATGCAGTTTGGACCAATCCCAACAAAGGTGTGACTACTAAACACGGAATAAACTTTTTTAATCCGCACAAAGGTTGGTCAAGCGGACCTACTGCCTTGTGGTTTGCGGCCACACACGGATACAAAAATATTTTTATATTTGGCTTCGATTATCAAGGAGTACAGGGAAAATTTAACAATGTCTATGCTGATACATTTAACTATAAAAAAAGCACAGACACTGCAACTTTTCACGGCAACTGGGCCAGTCAGACTGAAAAAGTAATCAAAGAATTCAAGAACATCAACTTCTTTAGAGTGGTTGAAAACAATGGATATGTTCCCGATAAATTGACCAAAGACATGCCCAATCTTAAACATTTGAATTTTACAGAATTTGAACAAATGTACCCGGGAAGTATTTACAAAGATCAAATTCATCAAAAAACTACCATTTAACACCTAATTGTAATCTTACTGTTAAATAAAAGCACAGCCTAACCATCTTGAAGGAGAATATATTATGGCAGAAAAATCCCTACTTGAGCAGATGCTCGAGCGCTTGGTCAATGACGATCAAGCCAAAGCAGAAGAATTATTCCACGAGTATGTAGTTACGAAATCTCGTGAGATCTATGAAAATCTTATCGAATCCGAAATGGAAGAAGAAGATAAAGACGAGAAAAAAGAA
>Ga0114978_10005087_pt1 | contig 10546 bp, 18 predicted proteins | sample S_140212_EF_Meta_FD_87027 | JGI IMG/M metagenome (GOLD analysis project Ga0114978, IMG submission 87027) | Freshwater microbial communities from Lake Simoncouche, Canada to study carbon cycling - S_140212_EF_MetaG | ecosystem: Environmental > Aquatic > Freshwater > Lake | place: Lake...
GCGCAGGCAAGTAGGGGCAAAACAAAAGCCCCTGCAGAACAAGTCTGAGGGGCTTTTGAAAGCATTTGCTGTTGCAACAGCGCTGTCTTTTTTACTCTAGCAGGGCTTTTAAGGGAATCACCACGACCTGACCCTAAACTGTAGCCTGTCGCTACATACATCCGCTGGTGATGAGTCCATTGCGATGTTGTTTAGGTAAGTATGCACGTTTCGGCTCTGTCAACCTCTACAAGAACTGCAAGCAGAGCTGTTGGGTATGCTGAGTATCCGTGACTAACTAGTTTAGATTTATGTGGTTCCGCACAACTGTTTTTTCAATTATTTTAACGACCCGCCACAGTTTAGGGTCAGCACCATTATTTAAGCACCCGTAGCTAGGTCTTGTGCATATTAAGAAAGTATGGTTGCCACCGTACTTAATCGCCAGAGAGATTCCATACTCTCATTACAGTCACTAAAGTCTGCTCTTGGTTAGAAGATAGCTGTATTTATTTAAGAAGTTCTTTCTCCTAGAGGTTCCTACCTTGTTGTTACCTCAAAACCAGTTTCCAGTTTTTAACTAACTCATAGAGGAGTCGGCATGGGATATAGGCGGGACACGCTGCCTAGTACTACTACTTTCCTAACACCAGCAAGTGGTACACGCTAGGGGTTTCGTCCTGACCCTAAGGTACAGCAGGTAGTGAGTATTGAAGTCTCGCTGACCATGCGGTGAGTCTTGGGTTTCGCCGAAATTTCATCGGCTCATCAGAGGATTATAAAGGGCTGCAACTTAAGACCTTCAGTCGCAATTAATAACTTATCCAGTTCCATGGAGAGCTGGTCTTGGTTAACCCAATCTGTAGAGGGCTGTGGCTCGGGTAATTATTCCCCACAATTAAGACGCATAGCAGATATATCCCGCTTCCGCTGTCACCCATATTCTGTAATTTATAAGTAATTATACACGATTTAGATAACTACTTCAAGTAAGAAATTAGACACTCGTTGCAATCAGACTACTCACAAAACAGACTATTGATAAGTTGAAGATTTGAGGTGAGATTCATTTGCAGACGGACACCAACTTGCATTGGTATTCATTAAGCCCTTCCCGACTGTCTAATATATATTATACTTGAAAAACAGTTGAAGATCAAGTCAATATTTTTTGACCCTCAACTGTTGCAATCAACGCAGGTTTTGGAGGATTGCTTCCAAGACTTCGTGATTAGCCTTTTCGAGGCTATCAAAAGTTTCTGGAGCCACACCAACACGGTTGGCAATTGCGTCAACAAGTTCAGACTTCTTGACACGAGCAACACCAGAGCTTTTGCTCTTAGGTGTGTAAACGCCCTCACGGGAGAGTTTTGCCACTACTGAGCGAGTGGTCTTGCCGAACATTGTTGCCAATGCTTCGACAGTAGCGCCAGCTTTGTAGTTGGCAACGAGCTGAGCTGTTTGCTCAGGAGTATAGTTCACGGGTTTGTCAGTCATCATATGTCCTTTCAAATGGTTTCTGCGCTGTTTAAAGAATAATTATATCATCAGTAAGGAACATCGTCAAATTCAAAAAATTCGTCGTGATCGTTGGTACAGACGAAAACTTCCGATAGTTCTGCACCCGCAAATTCTCTGAAGTAGTCTTCCTGAATTTGTGCGTAAAATTCATGTTCTGTCATCTCAGAGCCCTTTCTGTCTAATATGTATTATTATACAAAATTTGAAAAAATTCAACAAGTGCGAAGTTTTGCACTCGACTGCGCGCCTAAACTGAAAATACACTTGACAAGGCAAGGTTTACCACTGTATAATCGGCGCACACGTACCACCGCGGAAAATTCGTCAAGGATTTGCACTGGCGCACGAATTTCGTGCGCCAAAATGGTCGGTTTGCCCCAAACGCAAATGATTCTCATTTGCGTTTAAAAAACGCTGGAGTCACAATTTAGACGCTTCAGTCACAAAACAGACGCTGGAGTCACAAAGTGACTGAGGAGTTTTCCATAATTATTAATTATAAGCAAGAATCGTGCCAGCCCCCAAGGCGCAAGAATCGTGCCAAGTGGTTCAAAAACAACATAGGTACAAACACCTATTGACACCGACCCAATTTTAATGATAAAATTGGCGCCCGCGAAGTGAGTGCTCACTTCGCAAAAAGATAATAAAAAACCGATTATCTGATTATCAGATAATCGGCAGATAATCATTATCTGATTATATAGGCTTTGAATTAGCCAATGCTTCGAAAATCACTTTCAAGGCATTTTTATTAGCCTTAGTTAATGATTCAATATCATTTTCGGGTAATCGCAAAATCGCCCCAATAGCATCTGCGTGAACATCTTTTTTAATCGCAGATTCTCCGTTTTTGGTTTTATATTCTTTTTTAATATAAACCTTTTCACGAGATAATTTAGCGACAATACTCCGAACAGTTTTACCAAGATTATCTGCGATAATCTCAACTGATAATCCTGCCTGATAATCGGCAATAATCTGAGCAGTTTGCTCAGGGGTATAATTAACTTCTTTCATTTATTTTCTCCTTTAAAATGAATTATACAAACCAAGAATATTAGCTAAAAAGAAAGTACCATTAAGGGTGATTAATGATTTATCTTTTCGATAATATCCAACTACTAACCAAGATAATGATCCTATAATAAAGAAACAATATCCCAAAAAGAATAATTGACTAGCGACAATAAATGCACCGATAATGCTAGATAATGTGCCAACCCAAGAAATTTTATTAATCATTATTAAAGCCACATATTATGATGTTTATCGGGAGATAATCCGTAATTAATCATTATCTCTTGCCATTTAATACCATGACCGCATTTTGCTTCTGATAATCCGAAAAGATTATAATCGGCTTGATGGATTATCTCATGAGGTAAAATAATATTAAACATATTATTATAAAAATCTTTTGAATATACAAAGAATTTATAACCCATTTGAATCATATTATCTTCTTGATGGCATCTGCCCGCAGTGCGATATATTCTGCCATTAACTTCTATAATCGGTGGATTATATTTAGTTAATGGGGAATATAATTCGCAAAGATTATCCCAAATAATCAAGGTCTGATTATTTAGTTGTTTTGTGAGTTGTTTTCTGTCCATGTCCTACATTATACACAAGTGCCAAACCATTGCAAACAATTTTTGAAAACCAAAGTTCTCATTCGCCAAAATACAACATAGGGGTTTACCCCTATTGACGGGGCATCCAAAATTATGTTATAATTTTGGCGCAAAATTGAATACCTGAGTATTCAATTTTATGGGAAACAAAAGTATTCATTTCCTTTTTATTTTATAATAAATAATAATCGACAAAAATAATACATTAGCAGAATAATTAAATAATAATGGTAAATCCATTTTAGGGAATACATATATTATTGTAAATACTTCGCCAATAAACCACATCGAAATAAATCCCCAAGTTAATCCCTCAGAGGATTTTGTTTTATATGATTCTATTGCCTGTGGTAATCCACAAAATGCCAAAAGAATAGAACCAATCCAACCAATATTATCTAACATATTATGCCTTAAAATTATCTCTTACTTGAAACTTATTCCAATCATAAGGAATAATATTATCTTGCCAATTACGCTTTTTGATTATGTGCGTGAGAATAGGTAATTCAAAATCCCTTGCATCTTCTAATGCAGTATGTGGCTCAATAATAAAATTATTATTGATATAACCACAAACCATTTCCGCATTAGTTTTGAAAGTCATATTACCATGTTTAGTAACATTATTAAAACCATGATTATCTAAACAGAATTGTTTATATTTTTTGGTTTTGCAGATATTACCAACAGAGGCTTGCCATAAACAAAACTTACTATTAAACCCTGATAAATCAATGCCAGTATTAGTGCATTTATTAATATCAAAAGGCAGATTATATGCGGTTAATGTAGGATTATATTTACCGATTGCCTGATTAATCCATTTATTAATAGCATTAACTGATGCGATCATTCTAATGCCATTATCTAACATGGCAATATAACCCATTTTGCGTTTAATTAATCCCTCATAACCCCAAATATCATTAGCCTTTTTATCATGGAATAATTCCATTGTATTATAATGCCCATTAACTAAAACAGCGCATTGATTATATATATTACCTTCACGATCACAGATAATCATTGCAAAATCGGCAACAGTATCGCCCATTGTGGTTTCTGTGTCTAGAATACAAAAGTATTGCTTTTTAGCCATGTGTGCTTTCAGTTAGTAGACCTGCATCTTACCATAAATTTTAAATAATTGGTGTGGTATTTTAATCACACACAAAAAATAAGTTATACGAAAAAACTTGACACGGGCTCAATTATACTAGTATAATTGGCGCAAAATTGAATACCTGAGTATTCAATTTTTTCTGCAAACCTGAGTATTCAAAAATATGGTTGTGCCGATTCGCTTTTGTCCATGATATTCGCCCAACCATGCCAGCCCATTTGCCATGCTTCCGATTGTGCCTTGTCTAGTGGCTCACCTAGTGAGCGAGCATCAAAACCTATTTGATAATCCCGATTATTAAAATAATTGTAAGGGTAGCGAGTACCCCCATCAAATCTATAATGAAATTTTGGATCATTAATCATTAATGTATTCTCTTAGTTAATATATCTAAAATCTGTCTTAATGGCATTTGCATTATTTCCGATATATCATAAAGATTTAAGCCTTCGGCTAAAAAATCTTTAATTAATGTTTCGGCATAATCAATATTAATGCCCTTGTTTACTTGGTACATATACACCCCTTATATTAAATCTGTCACAAACCGCTTTTAGATAAGTTACATTATCTTCATAAAATGTAAATTCAGCATCTTTAAATGTAATCAAATTAAAGAATTTAGCCAAACCATTAATTTTTAATGTAGCACCTGAGATATTAGAATTCTCAGGTCTTGAAATAATATAATCAGGTTCACCCAATACCTGATTAATAAATGTATAATCAGGGGTATTAAGAACACGGGCAGTAGCAATAATGACATAACACGATTCATCTTTTAAATCCTTTTTATATTGTTCTGCTAATGGCAAAAGAGAATCATTCAAGGCTAAATCTTGATTTTCTCTCCAATAATTTAAATCTATTCTCTCGCCATTTTCATCTACGATTGTGCGATACCTATGCAAAGAACAAACGATTGTCCCATCCATGTCATAGATTGAAACCTTTTTAATTTTAGCCATTTTGTAATCCTTTTCTGTTATTGCCCCATTATACACACAAAACCGCCTAAAAACCATGTGTGCAAAAATACAACATAGGTGTTTACACCTATTGACAGGGGATGCAAAATTATGGTATAATTTTGGCGCAAACCGAAGTGAGTGCTTACTTCGTTGCGGCGCAGACCTGAATACCTGAGTATTCAAATCTGTTAGCAAACAAAAGTATTCATTTATCTAGCCAAAGCAATAGTGCAACTTTAACCCACACAAAAACTAATACGCCCATGCATACATAAAATATTTCAGTATTTGTCATTAGTCAACCTGTATATCTGTGATTACATTATTGTTTACAATAAAGTACATTTCAACCAAACCCATCGAAACCCAAACGCAATCATTACCCTCACGGATAGCATAAGGTTTATTAGGGTACTTCTTAGCTAAGTAGCTTTCAACAATTTCAAAATTTTTCATAAGTCTATTATATCAAATAAAATCAAGATAGGGGCAAAAGCCCCTATTAGTTATCAGGTCTTTTCAGCCTTGATAAAATCAGCAATTTTCATCAAAGCAATTTTATTTGCTTTAGTGAGTGATTCTGTATCGGCTTCTGTCAAGCCCAATGCATCACCAATAAAATCAGCGTGAACATCTTTTTTAATCGGTGTCTCGCCAGATTTTGTTTTGTATGCCTTAGCAACATAAACCTTTTCACGGCTCAATTTGGCAACAACAGAGCGAACAGTTTTGCCGAATGTCTCAGCAATCATTTCAACGCTAGTGCCTGCTTGATAGTCAGCAACCATTCGAGCAGTTTGCTCGGGCGTGTAATTCACAGTTTTCGTAGTCATCTTCTTTTCTCCTTAAAAATCTATTATATCACAGGGGTTTCATTAACGCAAGCCATATCCACAATGGTGAAAAGGTTACTGCAACAAACAAGCTAGCTTGTAAAAATTCTGTTATTAATTTCATAGTGTTCCTTGTCATCATGTATTCTATTATACACGACTAACCTACCAAAGATCAAGTGTGTTGAAATACAACATAGGGATATACACCTATTGACAGAGGGCGGTTAAGAGACTACAATATACCCCCCCGCCTATGCGCCCCCCGACACGGCCTATTTAAGGGAAATTTCCAAACACCCTAAGGTGCCAAAATCCACACTTGCTAAAATACTGCTAAACTGGTATAATCAACACAAAAGGACACAATTATGACCACTCATTTACCTGCAGAAACTGTACGCATCAGCCCCGAAGCACTAGAAGTTGCCAATGCCTACCTGCAACTTAATGATGCACGCGCTGTCGCCCAAGAATTAGATTTAGATCCCGAAGTAGTAACTAGCTTATTAGCTAAACGTGAAGTAAAATCATATATTGATTCAGTATTCTTCGATTCAGGTTACAACAACCGTTTTCTTATGCGACGTGCTATGGATGCACTAATTAAGCAGAAGTTTTCGGAGCTTGAAGAATCACAAACTGGTAGCACCAAAGATATTGCTGAATTACTACAAATGTCACATAAAATGTCCATGGACTTAATGGATCGTGAAATACAACTAGCCAAAGCGCAACAAGCTGTTGGCCCACAAAAACAAGTTAATGTTCAAATCAATGACGCGCTAGATGGATCAAAGTATTCACAACTAGTGCAGCGTTTAATTACTGGCGAAGGTGTTTAATGTTGCCTACCACATATCGCTCAATATTTATTAGCGATGTACACTTAGGCACTCGTGACTCACAAGCAGACCGACTCAACAACTTTTTAAAACACAACACTTGTAAAACACTTTATTTAGTTGGTGATATCATTGACGCTTGGCGAATTCAACAAAACAAGTGGCGTTGGAAACAATCACATACTTCAGTAGTCAGACGTGTACTAGGTCATGCTAAACGAGGTACACGAGTTGTTTACATAGCAGGTAATCATGATGAGTTCTTAAGACCTATGATACCATACGGCTTTAGTTTCGGACTAGTTGAAATACATAATCAAATCGAGCACATAGGTGCTGATGGTAAACACTACTTAGTAACACACGGTGACTTATTTGACGGGATTACTCGTTTAGCGCCTTGGATAGCATTTTTAGGAGACAAAGCATATGACTTCGTTTTATCACTCAACTCTAAATATAATTGGATACGTCGTCGCATGGGTTTTGGGTACTTTAGCCTTAGCAAGTTCCTTAAGCACAAAGTCAAAAAAGCCGTAGACTTTATGTTTAAGTTTGAGCAGAATCTAGCTGGTTACTGTAAAAAACGAGGATATGACGGAGTAATATGTGGACATATACATCATGCAGAAATTAAAGAGATTGATGGTGTGATGTACATGAATGACGGAGACTGGGTGGAGTCATGTACTGCACTTGTAGAACATCACGATGGACGTTGGGAAATCGTAACATGGACAAGGAGTAGTGATGAACCTAAGCGAGAAGATAACAATAGTAGTACCCTCGAAAAATGAGGAAAACTATATAGCCCACTTACTAGATAACCTAATAACTCAAGAAGTCGGATTTACTAAGATTATTATTGCTGATTGCTCTACGGACAAAACTCGTAGCGTAATAGACTTATATCGACCAAGGCTTAACATTGAAGTTATTGAAGGTGGGCCCGTTTCATTAGCAAAGAACCGTGGAGCTCAATTAGCAACAACTCCTTATATTTTATTTATTGACGCAGATGTGCGTTTCTTTAAACCCACAGTTATCCACGACGCAGTCAATGCACTAGAAGCCGAAAACTTAGACTTAGTTGGATTAAATGTTAAGTGTTATGATAGTGATCGACGAGCACAGCTTGGTTTCGCAATATTTAATGTAATAAACAACATACTAAAGTATTTTAGTCCATTTGCAGTAGGTGCGTTTATGTTAACGCGCCGTGACAAGTTTCAAGAACTAGGTGGATTCCCTGAACAGTTCGCTACTAGCGAAGATTACTTCCTGAGTCGCAAGTATAGTGTTAACAAGTTTAAGTTACTTAATCACTACTTTGGACAAGACTCACGTAGGTTTCGCAAAATGGGTTATTTTGGTATGTCAAAGTACTTAGTCAAGAATTTCTGGAATCGCAACAACAAAGCTTATTGGGATAACTTAGACTCTTCAAAGTACTGGAGTTAAAATGCTACCACAAATTGGAGATGCGGATGTATACGACAAAATCAACCCCGAAGACCTTTGGTGTGCTGATAAACTAATTTTAGCTAAACGACTAGGATACTACTGCGGCCCAGCAGGAATAGCCCCTAAACCAGGTAAATACATAGTACGCCCAATAACAAACCTAAAAATGATGGGCGTAGGTGCTACTGTAGAATACTTGGATCGCGACTCAATTCCTGACGGGTATTTTTGGTGTGAGGTGTTTACAGGCAGACACTTGAGTTTTGACTACAACTACGGCAAGCAAACACTAGCAGTTGAAGGATTTAAAAACAATCCACATCGCCTAGACAGATTTTCACACTGGTGTCGTGTTCAAGACATTTTTGAACTACCGCCAATACTGCAAACAGTAGCAGACAAGTATCCTTGGTTTAATGTTGAGGTTATTGGTGATAAGGTAATAGAAGTACACTTCCGTTACAACGACGACTTTGCAAACCATACTGCCCAAACTATTGTACCCGTATGGCAAGACGAATTCTACGCTAGTGAGTGTGGAGATCGTTTAGGTTTTATATTAATAAAGGATACTGATGTTAGAAACAATTTGTGAAGTGATGACAGATGCTTATAAGCGTAATTGGATTACATCGCGTGATGGTAATGCCTCAATACGTCATCAAGATCGAGATCACTTCTATGTTACACCTACAGGTGTTCGTAAGCAAACTCTGCAACCAGATCAGTTCAAAAAGATGGGTATTAGATCCACTGGTTATGGCTTATACGCAACAGAACTAAAGTATACAGATATTAGTTCTAATCTAAAGCCTTCAGGTGAGTTGCCGCTGCACTTTGGACTACTGAAAAAAATTCCTGACGATGTACGAGTTGTGTTACATGTGCATCCTACTTATTGCATTGCAGCTATGCATGCTGGCATTGAACTATCGACCATATCAGATAGTTTTCCAGAACTCAATCGTTATACTAGGGTAGCACCTAATGTTGGCGAAGTACCTCCTATATCACAAGAACTAGCGGACTGTTGTCATGAAAACCTGGGACTGGATACTCGTGGCTATCTTAGTTATGATATTGTTGGAATTACTGGTCACGGAGTAGTTGCCATAGATACATCACCTTGGCGTGCTTACGAACACATAGAACGCCTAGAACACATTTGCAAGATTGTACTTGCATCAGGAAAGCATTAATGTTAGTAGTCAGTCGTCCCGACATTAATGTCGATGTTATACAAGAAATTGATCCTCAACAGAGGTTTATTAAGCTACCCATAACAAATTACCTAAAGCTGTTGGATGTATACGATACAATCAATCGCCCACAGATTGCACTCATAAACGCAGTCAACGATCCCAAGTACCGTTTTATTTGTGCTGCACTAGCACGTCGACTAGGTAAAACTTACATTGCCAATATTATTGGTCAGCTAGTTACCCTAGTACCTGGCAGCAATGTATTAATCATTTCACCTAACTATAACTTATCTAGTATATCCTTTGAACTCCAACGCAAACTTATCAAGCACTTCGACCTCGAAGTCGCACGTGACAACCTCAAAGACAAAATTATCGAACTCAGTAACGGTAGTACCATTCGTATGGGTTCTCTTAGTACCGTTGATAGTACTGTTGGTAGATCGTATGATTTAATTATATTTGACGAGGCCGCACTAGGCGAAGGCGGTGAAGCAGCTTTTAATGTTGCACTACGACCTACACTAGACAAGCCCCAAGCAAAAGCCATTTTTATCTCCACACCTCGTGGTCGTAACAACTGGTTTTCGCAATTTTGGAATCGTGGATTTGATCCCAATTTCCCCGAGTGGATTAGCCTACAAGCCGATTACACAGAAAATACTCGCATGGCTGAATCGGATGTTGCTGAAGCACGCCGCTCAATGTCAAAAGCCGAGTTCGAACAAGAATATTTAGCCTCATTTACTGTATTTGAGGGTCAGATTTATACATTACAGGACACAGATGTTGTTGAAATTCCAGAAGATATTAAAGGTGAAGCGTTTGCTGGATGCGACCCTGGTTACCGAGACGCTACTGCTTATTGCGCTATCGTTTACGATTGGAACCGCGATTGCTTTTATATTGTCGACGAGTACTTAAAATCGGAAAAGACCACAGCTGAACACGCTGCGGAGTTTACC
>Ga0114978_10005088_pt1 | contig 10545 bp, 8 predicted proteins | sample S_140212_EF_Meta_FD_87027 | JGI IMG/M metagenome (GOLD analysis project Ga0114978, IMG submission 87027) | Freshwater microbial communities from Lake Simoncouche, Canada to study carbon cycling - S_140212_EF_MetaG | ecosystem: Environmental > Aquatic > Freshwater > Lake | place: Lake...
ATGTAAATAGTAAAATGATTTGCCTCGCTGTCATTTGAATGATGCAATTTTAAATTTTGAAAAATAATTTTTTTCTGTACAATAATAAGCCAACTAAAAAACATGAAACTACTGAGCAGAGTGACCAGATCAGTGAGGAATTTAACTCAGTCATGCCAAGATTGATTAAGCCCAAATAAACAAAATCATGTATCCCCGTATGTTTATAAATCGTTTCAAACAGATCAGCACTAATGTATATTACAATGGCATTAGACCCGAATATAACACCAATTTTAGACAATAAATTGTTTTTATACCCTTTCAAGTCTATTAAAAATAAAGAAAGAGAAAATATAATTACCGCCCAACCTGAAGTAATTAGCACAAAGGAGCTAGTCCATATTTTTTTATTGATCGGAAAAAACCAGCCCCAGATATACCCAACTAAAATACATCCAACACCTGCTACAAAAAGCCAGCTGACGGTATGTTCAGAAGTTTTTTGTTCAACAATCAATCTGCCGGCTAACATACCCAATATACCCGATGCAATTGCAGGCAATGAACTATAAAATCCTTCAGCATTCCAGCCATGATCACCAATTGTTTTAATCGGAAACAACAATGAATCAATCCATGCTGCAAGATTTACTCCTGGCTCCAATGTCCCTGCCAAAAAAGCATCGGTAGAAACAAAGGACATGGTAAGCCAATAGCCTACTAATATTACCAACACGATATAGATCTGTGTTCTCCATGAAGTAAATATAAAAAGCAGCGCGCTTACTACAAATACTTCTGCAATACGTTGCAATACACCAAAAAGATCAATTTTAGTAAAATCAAAGTTGGGTAAATAAAGTAAGAAAAATCCAATGGTATAAATTTTAAGTCCCCTAATTAAAATTTTCTTTACCATTTCCTTTCTTGATTTCGATGCAGTCAGTTGCTTCGAATAAGAAAGCGCAATAGAAACTCCTACGATAAAAATAAAAAAAGGAAAAATGAAATCCGTTGGAGTCAATCCATTCCAATTGGAATGAACCAAAGGCGCATACATATATTTCCATGATCCAGGATAATTCACCAAGATCATCATAGCAATGATGAGGCCTCTAAATACGTCCACCGAAATTAATCTATCTACCTTCATTTATTTTCTTGCTTCAAATCTTTTCATAATCTCTTTCCAATCGGTGATAATGATTCCCTCGTCCTTTAAAAAATTTATAACCACTGGATCTGCAAATAAATCAGCTTCCCATCCACGTTGTTGCCAGCTACCTGTGATAGATTTTAAATTTTCATTTGGCACAGAAGGATGAAAAATAATTTCTGTCAATCCATTATTCAATGATTTCACCAAAGCGAAAAAGTTTTTTCTCTTTATCTCGTAAGTAGCACCAGGACCAACACTAGTGAAATTATCAAGTTGAGGTAATTTATAATCGCGAACCGTATTGATTACTTCTTCAGTGATTGGGTATCCTTGTTTTTTGAAATCAGCAGCAACCAAAGGATTGGTAACATCTATAATATTTCCAGGGATATGGTATTCTTGAGCAACTTTTAAAAATACTTTTACATATTCAGGTGAACCATAAAGTGTTCCCATATGTGTATCAATATGAGTAGGTCGATGACCTAGTGCAATAGATTTTTCAATCTGTGCACGAATTTCTGTCTCCACTTCTTTGGCAGATGCATGCATCACTACACCGGGTACTTCATGCCATAATTTTCCATCAGGATCAATTAGGCCAGGCACTTTTTTAGGATCCGTAATAGGTCCCCAGCGATGATTCTTCCATTCACTGGTAAGGGTGAGATGTAGGCCGATATCAGCTTTAGGATGTTTATTTGACCACAGAATAACTTCTTCTGCATTGGGACAAGGCATCATCACTGCGGCAGAATTTAAAAAACCCTTCTCAATATAATTGTAAGTAGCAGTATTTGCTTCTGGACACATTCCTACATCATCAATATGCAATAACAAAACTTTTTTACCTGCAGGGAATCCTAATTTCTCTGCCCAACTCTGCTTTTTATCAGTAGGTTTGGGAGTCACTGCAGATTTACCTTTATCGAAGATTGAAAGGTTCTTAGCAAAAACTTTTGAAGGAGATAAAAAAAAGACAACCAATAAAACAATCCCTATTATCGACATAAATTGCTTTAGTAGTTTAGAATGGAATAAGACTTCTTTTCTTTCTGAATAGATTTTAGTACTCATTTTTATTTAGATTTAATTTTTGAATTTATTTTTCTGGTGATCATATAAATACAATTAGTAAGATTCCATTTACTTCAAATTTAATATTGAATATCAATACACCCAATAAATTGCATTTATAAAAATTCCCGGTCACCTGAGGCAACCGGGAATTATTTAAAAATTGTCAACTTATTTTAGGACAATTCATAATTCAATTAAACAGGCATCTCTGGCAATGTAAAACCATTGTGATAAGTATGCCTAATTAGTTCAGCAGCAAAATCTTTTGCTGAAGTGGTTTCATTTCTGCTGATTCTTAATTTATCATCATCAGTGATATTGGTAAAGTTCATGTTAGGTCCATCCCAATGTAAAACTTTATTCAAAGATTGAAGACGAACTGCAAGAACTCCCATTACAACCATTTCGTTGAATGGACCAGAAACGCTAAAATCGGATGAAGACAAGATGCGATTTTCTGGACTCTCTTTACATGCTCTGATCCAATCTTGTTCGTGCGTACCTTCCACACGACGAAGTGTTTTTTCAACATTAGGAACTCTACCAGAAAGTAGAATTGGATCCGTACCATATTCTCCACAAATCAAACTATCTTTTGTACCATGGAAAATAACACCAGAATCTTGTTTTCTATCAGCAGGCCAGTTCATTGGGAATTCAGGTTTCAATCCGCCATCATACCAAGTCACCTTAACTTCTGGAAGATTAATTTTTACACCTTTTGGTCTTTTACGTTCTGGATAAGTAAGATGTACAATTTGTGCACTAGGAGCACTATCAGGCATCAATGGAGTTGAACTTCCGATTACATGCGTTGGATATTGTAATTTAAGTGCAGTAAAAATTGGATGCATTACGTGGCAAGCCATATCTCCTAAAGCACCTGTTCCAAAATCCCACCATCCGCGCCATACCCATGGATGATAAGCAGGGTTATAAGCACGCTTCTTTGCTGGACCGATAAATAAATCCCAATTCAAAGTATCTGGAACAGCAACTGTTTCAGTTGGAACTTTCAAACCTTGAGGCCAAATTGGACGATTGGTATAAGCTTCCACACTTCTTACTTCACCTATCTCACCATTCCAAATCCACTCAGAAGCTAAACGAACACCTTCTGCTGAAGATCCTTGGTTACCCATTTGAGTAGCCACCTTATACTTTGCAGCAAGTTTGGTTAACAAACGAGATTCATATACAGAATGTGTCATTGGCTTTTGACAATACACATGCTTACCCAATGTAATTCCATGAGCAGACGGACCAGCGTGGTTGTGATCAGAAGTAGCTACTAAAATCGCATCGATATCTTTTGCTTTTTCATCGAACATCTTGCGCCAATCTTGGTACTTCGCCGCTTTTGGATAAGTTTCAAAAACCTTAGGAACATTGTTTCTACCTACTCCCCAATCAACGTCGCACAATGCAACAATATTTTCACCAGCCATACGCTCTAGATTACCTCTTCCCATTCCTCCAATACCAATTCCAGCAATATTAAGTTTGTCGCTGGGCGCCTTGTGTCCTAAACCAGCAATCGCGTTAGGCGGAACAATCATAAATCCTGCTGCAGCAGCAGACGAAGACTGAATAAAGCCCCGTCTGGTAATGTTTCTTTTTTTGCTCATTTTTTAAATTTTAATTATTGGTTTAACTGATCGTTTAATTAGTCAATGCATGGACTTGATTTTTTTCAATTAATACAGACAGGTGTAAGAATAACTTTATAAATCAAATTTCAGAAGGGAAGTTATGAATAATTTACAAATTCTCACAAGTAGCATTCTTTTTTAGAAATTATTTAAAAAAACTTGTAGAAATTAACAATGAACGAATAAAGCATTCAAATTTAATTAAATATTTTATCTATCAACCTTCCTTGCTTTCTGAGATAAATAGATGGGTTAAATGAATTATTGAAAATTAGGAATAGTAAAAAAATAAAAAATTATCCTTTTCTTTTCTATTTAATAAAAATTTAAAATATTAAATATTTTTTTAATGTTAAAGGGGAAATTTATTTTTAAACAATATTAAATTGTTAAGTGTTAGTCAAAATAATAATAAATATTAAATTTGATTATTATCTAAATCTAAAAAAAACAAAATGAAAAAAAGTATTAAATTATTTGCTTTGCTAGCAGTCACTTCTGTGGCTTTATTTTCTTGTTCAAACAGCCAAAAACCAGAGGATGTAGCAACACAATTTACTAAGGCTATGAAAGAACAAAAATGGGAGGAAGCTAAAAAATTATCAGATGAAGAAACTAAAGGCATTATAGATTTAGTATCATCTATGGGTAAAATGGGAGATTCAGGCAGTAAAAGCAACGATGCTAAAAAAGCTTCTGCAGAAGAATTGATATTTGTAAAATCTGAAGTTAAGGATTCTACTGCTATCGTTTATTTTAAAGACAAAGCAACTTCAAAAGAAGAGCAAATTCCATTGAAAAAAATCAATGGTAAATGGTTGGTTGCTATGAAAAAAGAAGGAATGAATAAAGAAGGAATGGAGGGTGGAAATTCAGCCAATGCTTCAGGCGATAGCACTGGACTGCTAAATGGTGGTGATACTTCATTACTAAAAAGCAAAGACACAAGTGTTACAGCTCATTAATTTTTAATAAAAAAATTTACTCCAATAATAAAATGAAACTTAAAATACTTTATTTTATTATTGGAGTTTTTTTATTAACAACAGTTGGTATAAAATTATTTTTCTATCTTGATTCATTAGAAGAAAAAAGAGAAGTAAAAAATAATCTCAGGCACACTAGAATCTCAAGAACTGATATTGCAAAAATTCAGGAAGGAGATTTTATTCTAAGAAGAGGTTTTGGCTACTTTAGTGATATTATAGCTTCACAACTCAACCAAGCTCCTTTTGATGTGACCCATGCAGGAATATTAGTTATCGAAAATGGAAAATGGGCTGTTGTACATTCACTTTCATCAGACGTTTCCAAAATAGATGGGATACAGATTCAATATTTAGATGAATTTTTAAAGTATTCCCAACCAAACACTATAGTAGTCACCCGATTTAAGTCACCCGCTACAAATACCAATTACCAAATATCGGCTCTTGCTAAATACCATCTTAAAAAAAATATTCCATTTGATAATAAAGGTGATTTCGAAGATTCTACCTCCATGTATTGTACTGAACTAATATTACATATCCTAAATAAGGATTTAAAAGTATTGGAAATAGATAAAACAAAACAAGAGAAAAATGACTTCCTTTTCACCATGAAAAAAATGTACGATACCAATTATTTTAAATTAGTGGTGAATACCTACCTTCCCTATCAACAAAAATAAAAGAAGAAATAACTGATTGCTATCCCTGTAATCAAAAGATTCAATTTACTCCTTCGTCAAATTTCCATTATTGAGTAAAATATTCCTTGGATCCAACTCTACTTTCTCTGGAAAAGAGGGCACTGGAAAACTAAATGCTTCTTGTTTGCGACTGAGATTCATTTTTAAAATAGTGGGAGTAGTACTTCCTGTTTTATAATAACCTACCTCCACAGGAACATTGAATAAAAAATCTCCCGATTGTGATTGAGTCAATTGAAGATTTAATTTTTTTGCAGCTGCATCATATTTCCAAACAGCATCAATAGTAGGATTAATGGGTTGATACAACCACTGCTTAAAAAACAATTTCAAATCTTTGCCCGATGCTTTTTCCATTTCAAGTCTAAATTCATCAGTGGTAGTATTTGAGTTAAAATATTTTGCATAATAAGCACGAATACCTTTTTGAAAACTTTTTTCACCCAATAAATCTCGAAGCATATGCAGTACCCAAGCACCTTTTTGATAGGTTAGGCCATTGGTCACGGGCTCTTTCTCTGCAGTTCTGTTACTCACTATACTGAAGTCAGGTATTTTTAGTGACAGGTCAAATACAGTTTTCTTTGCTTTGCTGATTCCTTTTTTATATTCCTCTTTGCCATATTCATTTTCTATAAATAGCAAAGTGAAGAAGGTGGCAAAACCTTCACTCAACCAGGCGTCATCCCAAGTAGTTTCAGTAATTGCATTACCAAACCATTGGTGAGCAATTTCATGAATGACTATATTTCTAATGCGCTCATCTCTTTTACCATTTACTAAATCTTCTCCATAAAAAATAGCCGAAGAAGTTTCCATACCACCATTTACACTGGGGGTTTGAATATTGGCTAATTTCTCATAAGCATAAGGCCCAACATAAGCACTGTAAAATTCCAACACCTTTTTGGTAGGCTCGTCGAAATCATAAAATCCAGCTTCTCTATTTTTTGAATACACCCAGGTTTGAATTGATTTTCCTTTAAACTCGTCTACATATTTAACAGCGAAATCAGCTACTCCTAAAACAAATAACCAAGAAGAAACCGGCACCGATTGTTTCCAGTGCGTAAGCTTTACATTATCGCCTAAATCAGACTCTTCTAAAAGCAACCCATTTGAAATTACTTTATAATGAGCAGGCGCTTTTACAATAAACTCAGAGGTAGCTTTGTCATAAGGATGATCAATAAGTGGTAACCAATGTCTACCTCTGTTGGGCCAGTTTTCATTAAAAAAACTACGATCGCCCAATTTGGTAGCGCCAATTCTTAAGCCATCAGAAGGAATACCATGATACTTTATTGTAAAAACCAAGGTTTGATTTAGTAATGACGGTGAGGGTAAATTAATAATTAGCGCATCCTTTTGATGGGTATAGCTAACTGAATTTTTATCCAAATACACACCATCAACCAACATCCCTTTTCCTTTTCTCTCGATTGATTGATTGATAAGATCTAGGCGAAAATTTTGTACACCCGCTTGCTTAAATTGGATAGTAATATTTGTAGAACCAATGATCTCATCATTGCTATCAGACAGCGTAAGTGCAAAGGAATAATGCTTGATATCTATTTTTTTATTAATCGGATAAGTATCCGCCTTGGATATCATTGGAAATAAAAAAAGAGAACAGGCTATCAATAAAATAAAGAGTCTTTTCATTATCTAATGGTTACTTTTTTTAAATAAAATCCTTTGGCATCTAATTGAGGAGAAGTTGCACTGCTAACCGTAATACCTTCTTTAGGAATCACCATACGATTTGTTTTTCCATTGGCAGTGATTTCCATAGGAATCGGCATGAAGAAATTATTTATTTTAAGCTGGTATTTTTGAAAGCCTATTTCTTTAATATCTAGATCTAAAATATCAGTGGTTCGCAAATAAAAATCGAAGAATGGTTTTAAATCTTTACCAGTTGCTGTACTAAATAATTTTTCAACGTCTTGGGTAGTTACAAAATTGTCATAAGTATATTGAGGGTCGGTAGCTAATTTTTTTAAGGTTGGAAAGAAGATATCATCCCCTATCAAATAGCGCAGACTATGCATAAAGAATGAGCCCTTGGTATAGATATCTCCACCTGAATAAACTTCTTTTTCAGAAATCCCTTCACCTGCTGGTACCACAGCATGTGCATTTTTTGAACCACGTCTATGTCCTGCGATAATTTCATCATAAGCAGCTTCTCCGCCTAATTCAAGCATAGCCAAGGCTTCAGCGTAGGTTGCAATGCCTTCTTGAATCCACATATGTCCCCAATCTTTATTGGTTACTTTATTTGCCCACCATTCGTGTGCATATTCATGAAATAAATTAGCAGAATATTCTTGACCACCCACTTGTTTGTAAATAAATTTATTGTCAAAAGTGATCATCGTTTGATGTTCCATTCCAGAATTGGGAACTTCGGCAACACCAATCTTTTCCTTTACCCAAGGATATTCACCAAAATATTTTTCTAAAATTTTAGTATCTCTTTTTTTAACTTCTATTACTTTCTTGGCTTTTGCCGTGTCTACTTCCAATACATAATATTCAATAGGCACCGTATTCCCTAAGATAGTAGTATACATATCTTTCGCTACTTTGTATTTACCAATATTAAATAAAATACAGTAGTTGCTAATGGTATAATTTGTTTTCCAAAAATAGGTAGATTTATTTTTTTTAGTAGTCACCGATTGTAACAATCCAGGACCCGCTACTACTAAATTTTTGGGAACAGTAATTTTAATATCCACTCCTTCATTCGGCTCATCACTAGGATGATCTTTGCAAGGGAAATACATTTTTCCACCTTCCGCCTGAATATTAATGGATATCCAATCATTGCCATTGGAATCTTTGGACCAAGTGAATCCTCCGTCCCATGGGGGTTTCACTGCAACCGGCGGTATACCATTGTAATCTATCAATACCTTTTGATTCCCCTTTTCAAAGCCGTTGGCCGAGTTGATAAATATTTTATCCTCCTTTTGCTCAAAAGCAACTACTTTATTATTCACTTTTATTTGAGTGATGGTATAGAAATGGATTAGATCTAACAAAATGGTATTTGTTTTTTCTGAAAGATTTAAATTCACTTCAGTAGATCCTTTGAAAGATCGATTGGCAATATCAATATCTAAAGCAATCGTATAATGCCTGATATCCATGATTGCCTGCAGGGGATGTAACTTTCCTCCGGAGGTAACATAACTTAAATCTCGACTATTATTATTTGAGTTTTGAGCAAAAGAAATTTGCAGTGATAAAAAACAAAAAATAGCCAATACTATTTTTAGATGAGTTCTTTTTTTTGAAGAAACAGTGCTTTTCATAATGAAATATTTATTTAGAAAATAAAAATAAACTGATTAATAAATTGAATTTAGTTTTAAAATCAATGTTAATCAAATATTTAAATTATAATAAGTAAAAAAAGTTACGGGCTCTATTATGTCTTTAAAAGCCAAATTCGATGAATTATATATTGCACTAAGTATACTTATAAACTTAGTAATTGTTTATGCTGTATTAAAATCGCTTAATATAATTGAAAAACTGCTAGAGCCTAGTGGCTTACTAGCAGTTCGTAAATTTTTTGGTGTGACTCTTTTAGCTATTACTGTTAAAATATTCTCAAATAATGTGGGGGCTTTGAGGCTTTAAAAGGCTGCAAAACAATATAAGGCAATGACTTTTTTTCAAGAAATTTAAGGTACGGAAAAGTTTCTGATTTATAAAAGCCTTTCAATGGAGATGAGGTTACAATTTAAAAGGGATTTAAAACTAGCCAATCAACAACAGTATAAACTCCGAGATTTTACGAAATGGGAGTTTTTTTATGCCCTTGTGGCACGTTTTTTTAGTCTTTTGTATTGTTTTGTTTGGCTCGGTTAATTAAGTGATTGCATTAAACTCTTATGTCGTCTTACTAAAGCCAATTTTATTGATTTAATTTTGCCTCTAACTTTAAAAATCTTGTTTCGATATTATTTCTTCAAATTTTAATTTCCAACTTTAAGGATATCGATTTGTTTAATTAACACTTGAATTTCTGCTTAATCTAATCTGGTATATCCCCAGTATATAGTTTGGTTCCCTCCGCTATTGTTTGTTATACCAAACGAAAAAATATTTGAATTTGACAACACAGGACATGAAGTACTAATACTTCCCGCAGTTCCAATTATCTGACTTGGCATTGATGTTAAAACTAAAGCATTTCCTATTGAATAATACCACCCATATTGACTTCCAACTACTGGAACATTCGTGTTTGCAGTAGTTACTGTTGCATTCCACATCACAATCCCATTAGGAACATTACCATACACCCACATAGCATAAGTACCGCCTGGGGTAACCGAAAAATTAACAGTATTAGGTCCTGCAGTTAAAACCCAACTGCTGGTAGCTTTTGTAAGTACATTTGATAATTGACTTCCATTACCAATAAAATTAGTTGCTTTTACATTCCCGTTAACTTCTAGTTTTTCTGTTGGAGAACTTGTTCCAATACCAACATTACCAGCATTATTAATTCTCAATCGTTCAACACCTGCCGTTCGCATCACTATGTTGCTATTCATATCTGAAACTGTATTGGAATATCCAGATAAATCTATTGAAGATTGTTGAATGGCATTTGTTCCACCTCCAGCTGAAAGCCTTAAAAAACCATCATCTTGTGTATCATTTTGAGAGGTCCCCCCTCCAACTCCTCTTATTTCATAATTCCCAATTGTGCTCGTATTCACTGAAGGCCTAGAAGAAGTATTTCCTAAACCAGATGCGATTCTTACACCCCCTCCCGCAATATTTAGTAAAGAAGTTGGATTATTTGTTCCAATTCCAACATTTCCATTATTTAAAATCCGCATAGCTTCAGTTCCACCATTATTACCTACTTGAAATATATGGTCCGCCCCTGTAGTTCCGTTCCCAGATGTAGATCTATAAATCAATGACTGAGTTGTACCTGAACC
>Ga0114978_10005089_pt1 | contig 10545 bp, 6 predicted proteins | sample S_140212_EF_Meta_FD_87027 | JGI IMG/M metagenome (GOLD analysis project Ga0114978, IMG submission 87027) | Freshwater microbial communities from Lake Simoncouche, Canada to study carbon cycling - S_140212_EF_MetaG | ecosystem: Environmental > Aquatic > Freshwater > Lake | place: Lake...
TCCTCCATTTTTTCAAAACCCACCGTTGCCTTGCGCGGTTTCGCTCGTCTTGTATTTTCTCAATGCGTTCCCACCCCGCCTCCACCCGGTTCCTCACGGTTGTCTCGATCGCGCTCCTCGCCCTCACCGGCCTCGCGCTGTCAGCCCAGCCCACCCAAAAATCCTCCGCCGCCAACTCCGCGCCCAAAGCGGAGGCGCCTGCGACCAAGAAACAGGGCGCGCCCGCCCTGCCCATCGACCCGCCCGCGCCTTACATCCCCGTGGACATGTTGGCCGTGCCCGACGGCCTCGAGGTCACCCTCTGGTCGAAGACCCCCGACTTCCGCAACCCGTCCAATATGGACATCGATTCCCACGGCCGCATCTGGGTAACCGAGGCGTACAACTACCGCCGCCACAAAGGCAAAGACCCCGCCGGCGACCGTATTGTGGTCCTTGAAGACACCGATGGCGACGGCAAGGCCGACAAAAGCCACGTCTTCGTGCAGGAGGAAGCCCTCCTCGCCCCGCTCGGCATCGCCGTCATCGACAATAAAATTTACGTCTCCTGCTCTCCTGGACTGATCGTCTACACCGACGTTGACCGAAACCTAAAATTTGATCCCGCCATCGACAAACGCGAGGTGCTCCTGACCGGCTTCGATGGTATCAATCACGATCACTCCCTCCACTCCGTCACCTTCGGTCCCGACGGCAAACTCTACTTCAACCACGGCAACGCCGGCGCCTTGTTCACCGACAAATCCGGCCGCACGTTCCGCGACGGCAGCCACTACGATCCCGCGAGGAGCGGTGGCGGCATCCCCGCCAGTGAACGCCGCCCGCCCGACTACGCCGGCGAAAAAAGCGACGACGGCCACGTCTACGTCGGCGGCACCGCCTTCCGCATGAATCCCGACGGCACGCAGGTCGAGCCCATCGGTTTCAATTTCCGCAACAGCTACGAACAGACCGTGACGTCCTTCGGCGACGTTTTCCAGAACGACAACGACGATCCGCCCGCCGCCCGCACGTCCTACCTCCAAGAATACGGCAACCTCGGCTTCAACTCCCGCGACGGCAAACGCAGCTGGAGCGCAGACCGCCGCCCCGGCCAAACCACGCAGGTCGCCGAGTGGCGCCAGGACGACCCCGGCATCGTCCCCGCCGGCGATGTCTACGGCAACGGCGCGCCCACCGGCATCGTCTTCTACGAGGGCGATGCCTTCGGCGACAAGTGGCGCGGCATGCTCCTCAGCTGCGAAACTTCACGCAACGTCGTCTTCGGCTACTTCCCGCAACCCGACGGTGCCGGCTACAAGCTCGACCGTACCCAGTTTCTGACGACAAACAAGGCGCAGGACCTCGCCGGCATCGACGGCATGGCGGGCAAACTCCGTGCCTCCGATTTGAAGACGTGGTTCCGCCCGTCCGATGTCGCCGTCGGCCCTGATGGCGCGATCTACGTCGCCGACTGGTTCGATCCCCGCACCGGCGGTCACGCCGCCCTCGACAGCAGCTTCGCCGGCGCGATCTACCGCATCACGCCCAAGGGCAAGAAACTCACCACGCCGAAAATCGATGTGAGCACCACCGCCGGCCAGATCGCCGCGCTGAAGAGCCCCGCCGTCAACGTCCGCGCCCTCGGCTTCATGAAGCTCCGCGACGCTGGCGCCGCCTCCATCGCGCCGGTCTCCGCGCTCCTCAATGACAGCAACCCCTACATCCGCGGTCGCGCCGTGTTCCTCCTCGCCCACCTCGGCCCCGCCGGTCTCGCAAAGACGGAAGAGCAATTGAAGAACGCGAATCCGCTCGTGCGCGTCGCCGCCTTCCGCGCCCTCCGCCGCGCCAACCACCGCGTCGTCGAACACGCCAAGGCCCTCGCCAACGACCCGTCGTCCGCCGTGCGCCGCGACGTCGCCATCGCTCTCCGCGACCTCCCGCTCGCAGCGTCGCGCGACATCCTCCTCACCCTCGCCAAAGGCTACGATGGCAAAGACCGCGCCTACCTCGAAGCGTGGGGCACCGGCTGCACCGGCAAGGAAGCCCCCATCTATGCCGCCCTCGCGGCGCAGGCTCCGGGCAGCGACGCCGCCAAGTGGCCCGCCAGCTACGCCAACTTGATCTGGCGCCTCACGCCCGTCGGCGCCGAGAGTGCTTTCGCCGCCCGCGCCAACGCCGCCGCGCTCCCCGAGAAAGACCGCCTCGCCGCCGTCACCGCGCTCGGCTTTATTCCGACCAAAGCCTCGGCGTCCGCGCTGCTCGAGATCGCGCAAAAAGCCTCCGGCCTCACCAAAGCCCACGCATTCTGGTGGCTGATGAATTATAAAAATTCCCGCTGGCCCGACGCCGGCATCGACGCCGCCCTCAAAGAACGCGGCCTCTTCGATCCCGCGACGGTGAGCATCACCCCGAGCGTCGTGCCTGAGCCGCCCGCAGAGTCGAAGTTCCCCACGGTCGCCGAGATCGCCAAACTCAAGGGCGACGCCACCAAGGGCGCAAACTCCGTCCAAGCTTGCTTCCTCTGTCACAACCTCAACGGCAAGGGCCAGGACTATGGCCCAGCGTTGGGCGGTTTCGCCAAAGCCCAGACGACCGAGGTCGTGATCAACGCCATCGTGAATCCCTCTGCTGAAATCGCACACGGCTTCGATGGCACGCAGGTCAACCTCCGCGACGGCGGCCAGATCCACGGCATCGTGCTCAGCTCCGGCGATCCTTTGATCGTCCAATCCACCGGTGGCCTGACGCAGTTGGTGCCCGCCGCCAAAGTCCGCAACCGCCAGCCCCTCGGCCGTTCGCTCATGCTGAGTGCCGAGCAACTCGGCCTCCAGCCACAGGACGTCGCGGACATCGTCGCCTACCTCAAGACGCAGTAACGCATCCCCACCAGACTTCCGTCGGGCCGGCGCTTGTCGCCGCAGCGCATGAGGGGGCGGACTTCACGGTCCGCCCCTTTTTTTGGCCATAAAACAGCGCCCCGACCGCATTGCCCGCGGGCCCGAACCCCTGCCCTTCTCCGCCCCTGGAAACGGCGCCCCCCGTCCTCCATGCCCTCCCGGTGCTCGTGCAGCGCCCCAAAACACCGGGACGTCTCTTCGCCCCCTCCCTGCCGGTGTCTGCCGATGTAGCCCTGCTCGTAAGAGCGGGGATCGGTAGCGGGAGCCCTGCTTGCGAGAGCGGGGACCGCCGAGAGATTAAAGGGCGCGCCTTCCCGCCTCTCACGAGGCGGGCTACAGCTAGCCTTCGGATGTCACGTTTTCGATGGGTCGGCGCCCGGGCGCTGACCACGCTGGCCGCCGACGCGTTGCTCACCCTCGCGCCCGAAATCACTCGCCTCCGCCGCGTCTCCCCTTCCCTCCCGCTCTCCTTCTCGCCCTATTACCATTCGCCTCCTCTCATGCCTGCAACCCGCTGCCCCTGGCCCACCAAACCGCTCGACATCGCCTATCACGACACCGAGTGGGGCGTCCCGCACCACGACGACCGCGCCCTCTTCGAACTCATCACCCTCGAAGGTGCCCAAGCCGGCCTCAGCTGGTCCACCGTCCTCGCCAAACGCGAACACTACCGCCGCGCGTTCGATCATTTCGACCCCGCCAAAATCGCCCGCTACGACGCCGCGAACGTCGCCGTTCTCCTGGCCGACGCTGGTATCGTCCGCAACCGCCTGAAAATCGCTGCGACCATCGGCAACGCGAAAGCCTTCCTCGCCGTGCAAAAAGAATTCGGTTCCTTTGACCGCTACCTCTGGGGCTTCGTCCCCGACCGTCGCCCGCTCGTCAACCGCCGCCGCACCATGAAAGACGTCCCCACGCGCACGCCCGAGAGCGACGCCCTCTCGAAAGACCTCCTCGCCCGCGGCTTCAAATTCGTCGGCACCACGATCATCTACGCGTTCATGCAGGCCACCGGTATGGTCAACGACCACCTCATCACCTGCGCCTGCCACGCCCGCTGCGCGCAGCTGCAATAGGAGACCACGGCGTCCGCACGTACGTCCTCGCGGCACATATCCACCCAGCTTGCCGCCCACCGGAGTGGACGTTTGACCCCGTGCGGGGCTCCGAAACGTCCGCTCTTACACGCGCTGGCTTGCTCCGAGCAGCGTGGGGATGCGCGGATCAACGTCCTCGCGACGCCCGCCACGCTGAACGGAGCGGCAGACGACCGGGTGCCGCGTATCGGCCCCCCCCGGTAATCGTCGGCGGAGACGTGGAAGCGCTCGGCGAGTTGTTGCGCGAGCACACGCCTGAGCGGGAGTGCGCCGCCGCCACAGCGGGCAACGTGAGGTTTCCCAACCGCCCGTTTTTCCGCAACCAGCAGTAGGCCACCACCGCTGCCCTCGCGAGGGTGACGCTTCCCGATCGCGCGCCGACGCGGCCCCAATTTTCCCTGAAAATCGTCATTAGGCTTGAGCGCCGCCGCCACGCCTGACGCACTCGCTCACACCCCATGCCTCCCACGACGCCCGCCGCTCCCCGCGAAGCCACTCGACTCAGCGAACTCACGCCGCAACAAAAGAAATCCGGCCTTGCCGCGTGGCTGGGTTGGACCTTCGACGGCCTCGAACTGCACCTCTACACGCTCGTCGCCGGTCCGCTCGTGATGCAGCTCCTGCACACGACCGACTCGGCCAATCCCGCGATCAACGAGAAGAAAGCTTACATCCAGGCAGCCTTTCTCATCGGCTGGGCGCTCGGCGGCGCGTTCTTCGGCCGCCTCGGCGACCTCCTCGGTCGCAGCCGCGCGCTCACGCTCACCATCATCACTTACGCGGTCTGCACCGGGCTCTGCTCTTTCGCCCAAACTTGGGAGCAGCTCATGGTTTGCCGTTTCATCGCCGCACTCGGCATCGGCGGCGAGTGGGCTGTCGGCGCCTCGCTCCTCGTCGAGACGTGGCCGAAAGCGTGGCGCCCGTGGATGGCCGCAGTCCTCCAGACCGGCGTCAACGTCGGCGTCCTCTTTGGGGCGATTTTCGTCGGCCTACTGGTCACCTACATGCCCCCCGGCTCGGAACGCTGGGTGTTTCTGATCGGCGTATTGCCCGCGTTGCTCGTCTTCTGGATTCGCAAGCACGTCCCCGAGCCCGACACGTGGCAGCATGCCGGGCACTCCGTGGAAAAAAAACCCGGTGCCATCGCACTCTTCCAAGGCAACGTCCTCTCCACCACCCTCCGCACCACGCTCGTGTGCGCCCTCGGCCTCTCGGCGTGGTGGTTGTTTCTCTTCTGGCAGACGCAGCACCTGCGCAAAGTCCTCGTCGACGCCCAGACGCCGGCCGCCGAGATCACCGGCCTCGTGTCCGCAGCCTTCTTCGCGTTTAACGCCGCCTCGGTCGTGGGCAACTTCGGCGCCGCGTGGATCGCGCAACACTTCGGCAATCGCCGGGCCATCGTCGTGATGTTCATTGGCCTCGGCTCCGCCATCTTCGCCTCCTACGTCGTGCCGCGTGGCTTCGGGGCGCTCGCGTGGTTCTGGCTGCCCATCGGAGGATTCTTCGGCGGCGTCTTCGGCTTGTTTACGATGTATCTGCCGCCCTTATTCCCCACACTCCTACGCACGACGGGCGCCGGTTTCTGTTACAACATCGGCCGCATCGCCGCCGCCGTTGCCTCGGTTGTATTCGGCCTGTACGCACCGATCGACGATTTCCGCAACGCGCTCCTGTGGGTCAGCCTCATCGCCGCCGGTGCCGCGCTCGCGTCGTGCTGGTTGCCCGAGCGCACGCACGAAAACGAGGCGACTTAACGGAGCGGTCGGCCGTTCGCGTTAGAAACGCGCGTGCTTCACCAAGAAATCCACGATCGGCGCCGGGTCTTTCAAACTGTGCGGATGGTGATCCCCGCCGTCCTTCACGATCACTGCGATCAGGCCACCGAGTTCGCGATAACGTGTCTCCAGCAGAGCCGTATTTTCGGCGAGCGGCACCGTTTTATCTGCGCCACCACAGACGGACAAGATCGGCACGCGCGCCTTTGCCACGACCGCGACATTGTCCAGCGGACCACCTGTGAAGCCCGCCACCGTTTCCTCCGTGAGTCCGTAAACCGCCAGGCAGTCGCGCCACTCTTTTGACTGCGGCTTTTTCCCGGGCCAGCTGCGAATATCGAGCACCGGCGCGTCGAGATACAATGCCGCCACCTGCTGTGGATGGGCCACCGCATAGTTAAACGCATACAGCCCGCCACGGCTGAATCCCTCCAGCACCACGCGTTTCGCCAATCGCCGCTCTTTCGTCATGTGCGCGTAAAATTGCTCCATCAACGCGATCGCCTTCGGCGCCCCATACATGTTCTTGGAATCCAGGTAGGCCACGTGCCACCCGCGCGCCAGCAGCGCGAGGTCCGCCTGCGGCTCGTGGCCGAAGAATTCCGTGCGCCATATCCACGGACGCCCCGGGGCCGCAACCTTGGGCACCACCACCCAGCACGCCCGGCCCGCCACCTCGAAATCAACTCGACCAAATCCGTTCCACGCGGACTGCTTATCGCCGGGCCGGCTCTGCTCCACCGGAGCGACGCATCCCGCCACCAACACCAAACACCCCAGCAGGAGTCGCGCAAAAATCTTCATCCCCCACGGTCCGCGACCACCCACCGCCAAAGCAAGCGCGAACCCCGCGCTCGATTTTTTCCCGCCACCACTCCATCTCTCCGTCTCTCCTTTTCCCTGACTTCTGCTCCGCATGGCCAAACTCTACTTCTACTACTCGGCAATGAACGCTGGGAAAAGCACCGTGCTCCTTCAGTCGAGCCACAATTACCGCGAGCGTGGTATGCGTACCCTCCTCTTCGCCCCGTCCGTCGACTACCGCGCCGGCGTCGGCCGCATTGAATCACGCATCGGCCTGAGTTCGGACGCGACCGCACTCACCCGCACCGCCGACCTCCTCAACCGCGTCCGCACCGAGCATGCCACCAGTCCCATCGCCTGCGTGCTCATCGACGAGGCCCAATTCCTCACGCCGGACCAAGTCTGGCAGGCCGCCGACGTCGCCGACTCTCTCACTATTCCCGTACTCTGCTACGGGCTGCGCACCGATTTTCAGGGCAATCTCTTTCCCGGCAGCGCTGCGCTCCTCGCCATCGCCGACGATCTCGTCGAGTTGAAAACCATCTGCCATTGCGGCCGCAAAGCCACGATGAACCTCCGCATCGATGCCGCCGGCCAAGCCGTCCGCGACGGTGCCCAAGTCGAAATCGGCGGCAACGACCGCTACGTCGCGATGTGCCGTCGCCACTTCACATCAGCTCTCGCCACCACGACCCGCCCTCCGGCCACACTCGCCTAATTTCCGCCCATGTCCTTCACCACACCCTCGTCGCATCTGATCTTCCTCGGCACTTACACGAAAAAGGGTAGCCGCGGAATCTACGCCGTCCGCCTCGACGCGGCGAGCGGCGCACTCTCCGCGCCGACCCTCGTCGCCGAGACCCCCGACCCGGCGTGGCTCACCCTTTCTCCGGATAAAAAATTCCTCTACGCGCTCGCCCCCTCCCCGTCGCAGGCGATTGGATACTCTGTCACCGTCACTCCCGAACGCACGAGCCTCACGCCCCTCGCCATCTCCGCTTCGGCGCACGTCCCGACGGCTCCCGCTCCCGCCGCGCAACCGCCGTCGCACCTCGCCGTCGATGCCACCGGCCGCACCCTCTTGGCCGCCAACTATCGCGACGGCTTCGTCGCCGCCATTCCCCTCGGGCCCGACGGGACGCTCAGCCCACCGACACTCACGTGGCACTCTGGCCAGGGCACAGACCCACAACGCCAGGCCGCCCCTCACCCCCACTCCGTCACCGTCTCACCGGATAACCGCTTCGTGATCGTCTGCGATCTCGGTCTCGACCGGATTTTCTCCTACGCCTTGACCTCGCCGAAACCCGGCGCAGGAGCCCCCCACTCACCCGCCGCCACGCTCACGCCCGGTCTCGCCCCGAGCGTGGCCACCGCACCCGGCTCCGGCCCACGCCATTTCAAATTCTCCGCCGACGGTCGTCATGCCTATGCGAATACAGAGATGGGGGGAACGATCGAAGCCTTCAACTACCACGCCCCGAGCGGCGCGCTGACTCCGCTCCAGTCGATCTCCAGCCTCCCCGCCGATTTCACCGCCCTCAAGTCGGGCGCCGAAATCCGCATCCATCCCAACGGTCGGTTCCTCTACAGTTCCAACCGCAACCACGACAGCCTCGCCGTCTTCGCTCGCGCCACTGGCACCGGCCTCCTCACGTCCGTTGAAATCGTCTCGTGCGGTGGAAAAACCCCACGCAATTTCGCCCTCTCCCCCGATGGGAGCTGGCTCGTCTGCGCCCACCAAGACTCGCCGGACCTCACCGTTTTCCGTGTGGACGCAGCTACTGGCCGCCTCACTCCGACCGAGCATCGGGCCCCGGTGTCCATGTGCGTTTGCGTTCTGTTCTACGACTGACGAGCCCGGTGCCACTGTCGGCGCGCCTCGTGCAACCGTCGGTGCACATCCCCGTCCAGCGCCACCTGCACCGCAGGTTCCGCGCATAACCCGTCCTTCTGCTCCGTTCGCGCTTCGAGCATGATGCTACTTCGCGCGCCTCGGGTGGGGCGCGCTCGTTGACTCCCGACGCGCCCCACCTAGGGTCCGCTTGTTCTTTCGGTTTTTAGTTTCACCCCCAAAACCTATGGTCAGCCCAAATACTCCCGAAACGCCGGGTGGCGCCGCAGCCCCGTCTGCCGCTCCCCGTTCCATTCACGACGTCGTCATCCGACTCGCCGGCAATTCGCAGGACGGGATTCAGTCCGTCGGCGGCTTCCTCGCCCGCCTCGCGGGCCGCAGCGATCAGGACGTCATGACCTATATGACGATCCCCTCCACCATCTCCGGTGGACCGTCTATCTTCCAAGTCCGCATGGGCACCGGCGACATTTTGTCCTCCGGTGACCGCGCCGACATGCTCGTCGCCTTCTACCAACACAGCTACGACGCCCACATCAGTTCCCTCCGCCCCGGCGGCGTGCTCCTCTACGATTCCGACCACGTCACACCCGTAGAGGGCGATAACCGCTTCACCCAAATCGCCGTCCCCATCACCAGCGGTACCGTCGAAGCCGTCGGCGGCGCCGGCAAGGACAAGGGCAAGAACATCTACATTCTCGGCCTCATCGCGCGCGTCTTCGACCTCGACGTTCAGAAGCTAGCCGCCCTCATCAAGGAGCGTTTCGGCGGTAAGAACGAAGACATTGTCCGCAACGCCATGCTGGCCTTCGACGCCGGTTACGCGTGGCCCCAAAATAATCTCCACGACTTGTTCTATCGCTTCGAAGCCATCGATCTCGCCACGCGGGCCAGCGGCCGTCCGCAGGTCACCATGGATGGCAACCAAGCCCTCGCCTACGGCCTCCTCGCCGCCGGCGTGCGTCACGGCGCCGGTTACCCGATCACCCCGTGGTCCTCCATTATGGAGACCCTCCGCACCGAACTCCCGAAATACGGCGGCCTCTTCGTGCAGTGCGAAGACGAGATCGCCGCGATCTCCACCGCCATCGGTTTTTCCTACACGGGCCACCTCGCCATCACCGGCAGCGCCGGCCCCGGTCTCTCGTTGAAAATGGAAGCCCTCGGCTGGGCCACCATGGCTGAAATGCCCCTGATCGTCGTCAACGTCCAGCGCGGCGGCCCCTCCACCGGCATGCCCACCAACGTTGAACAGAGCGACTTGCTGCAGGCCATTTACGGCAGCCACGGCGACACCCCGCGCGTCGTCCTCTCGCCGAAAAACGTCGAGGACTGCTTCTACATCGCGATGGAGGCCTGCCGCATCGCGCGCACTTACTCAACGCCCGTCATCATTTTGAGCGACATGGCCCTCGCCAGTCGCATCGAGGCCTTCGACGAACCCGATTTCCCGAAACTCATGGTGGACCCCAAGGCCGACCTCTCCGACCGCGGCGCCGATTTCAAACCCTACCCGCTCGACGCCATCACGCGCCATGCGCCTCCGGGCTCCAAGATTGGCTCCGGAAAATATCCGACGGTCACCGGTCTAGAACACGACGAACTCGGCCATCCCACAGGCAGCTCCAAGCTGCACACCCAGATGACCGCCAAGCGCCGCGAAAAAATCAAAAAACTCGGCGCCTCGCTCCCCGCTCCCGAGCTCAACGGCGATGCCGCCGGCGACGTTCTCCTCGTGACGTGGGGCTCAACATGGGGTCCCGCACTTGAAGCGCTAAAACGGATCAACACCGCTGGCGTCACAGGCGGCCACCTCCACCTCCGCCACATCCATCCGCTGCCCGACGGGCTCGAGGATATCTTCAATCGCTACCGCAAAATCGTAGTCGCCGAAATTAACGACGAGGGCCTCTACGGCTTCGGCCAACTCGCCATGATGCTGCGCGCCCGCTACGCCAACCCCGCAATCGTGAGCGTCACCAAGACCGACGGTCTCACCTTCAAGATCAGCGAAATCGTCGCCGGCGTCGCCCGCCACCTCAAGAGCGCCCAGCTCGACGCCTCCCTCGGCGTCGCCCAACCCAGCGCCCTCGCTAAAAACTAAACCCCACCCCTCCGCCCTGAGTCATTAGACA
>Ga0114978_10005092_pt1 | contig 10542 bp, 15 predicted proteins | sample S_140212_EF_Meta_FD_87027 | JGI IMG/M metagenome (GOLD analysis project Ga0114978, IMG submission 87027) | Freshwater microbial communities from Lake Simoncouche, Canada to study carbon cycling - S_140212_EF_MetaG | ecosystem: Environmental > Aquatic > Freshwater > Lake | place: Lake...
CACTGCCCCCAAGTCACATTGCAAAACTCTCGCCCAGATACAGGCGGCGGACATTTGGGTCGGCAACCAATGCCTCTGGCGATCCTGCAAACAGAACCTGGCCGCCGTAAATGATGCAGGCGCGATCAACAATGTCGAGCGTTTCGCGGACATTGTGATCGGTGATGAGAACGCCAATGCCGCGCGTTTTAAGTTCCTTCACCAAATCGCGGATGTCGGAAATGGAAATTGGGTCGATACCGGCAAAAGGCTCGTCCAGCAGCATGATCGACGGGTTTGCAGCCAATGCACGTGCAATCTCGCAGCGTCGCCGTTCACCGCCCGACAAGGCCATGGCAGGCGCACTCCGCAAACGGGTAAGGCCGAATTCGTCAAGCAGCTTTTCCAACCGCTCGCCGCGCGAGTCGGCATCGGGTTCCGACATTTCCAGAACCGCGCTGATATTCTGTTCTACCGTCATCCCGCGGAAAATGGATGTTTCCTGAGGCAAATATCCAAGCCCTAATATGGCACGGCGATACATCGGCAAGTTGGTGATATCGGCGCCATCAAGGGTAATCCGTCCACTGTCCGGTTTTACCAGACCCATGATCGAATAAAAGCATGTGGTTTTGCCTGCGCCATTGGGTCCAAGCAGGCCAACAACCTCACCCTTCGCCACCGACAGCGAAACATCGGTCAAAACCGCACGCTTATCATAGCTTTTGGCAATGGAGACAACGCCAAGGCCCGACTGCAAACCCGGATCGGTGGTCGCATCCGCAGCAGGGAGGGTGGCAGTCATGCTATCCATATTCAATATTCGCCCGCAATCATGCTTTTGGTTTCGGTCCGATAGCTAGTGAATAGCGAAGCAATTTGCAATTGGCATGCTTCATGCTGCGCCGTTTTAGTTACTGCGTAGGCTCAAACTTAATTTTTGCGCTGCGGGACGCTAAAGCTACCCGTGACTCTGCCACCGGAATTTGTGGTGCCAGGTAAGCCGCCGCCGTTTATGGTCGATCGGCCGGAGTTGAGATCAATGACCAGTCGTCCACCGGTGAGACGGTTGCTACCTTGCACGAGGTTCACGTTTCCGATCAGCGTGATCAGGCTCGAGTCGAGGTCATAAATGGCTGAACTGCTCGTGGCGCGAAGATCATCTTTGGTGACCGTGACACCGCCGGTTGCATCGAGGCGGTTCACATCAACGCCGCCATTGCTGGAATAAGCGGCCGTGACGCGGCTTGCTTTCAGCGTAAGCCCAGCTTGAATGGCAGTTACGCCGCCTGATAACACAACGCGGTCCGCGCGGTCCTGCAACTCCATGGATGCGGAGGAAAAATCGACGGGCGCGTTGCTGTTGTGGTTACGGATGCTTTGCGCAGTCGATGCTGAGGACAGCATACTGATACCAGCGATAGCGGCACACAAGCCAACGGAGATAGAACGGGCAGTCATGAGCAACTCACTTAATCGCATTCTGGTCGATACGCAAACGAACCCCGCCATCCAAACGAACAATGCGGGTGTCGAGATCCGCACGCAGATGCCCCGCGTGGAAGGTACCGACCTTTGTGCGTCCGCTCACGGGACCATAGCTTTGCATCGAAAGGTCTTTTAACGACAGCACGACATTGCTTGCGACCATGTCATATCCAGCCGAGTCGACAGCCAATGGACCGTTCACGCGCATGGTTTCTTTATTGAAGTCGTACACACCGCGCTGAGCGATTATCGAGGCTGGGCCATCGCTCAGCGTAATCCTGCCCGACAATGAAGTTAAGTCCAGTAGCGGTTCGGCTGAGGTTTTCTGCACGGCGCTGCCGGCGCGCAATGAAAACGGGCGGCCCTTGCTGTCATCACCGCGATATAATGCCTCGACCACACGCAGCCGTTCGCGGGACAGATCAACTTCATCCTTGTTCAGCACGAAGCTGAGTTCCTGCTTGCCAGTAAAGGGACTGAACGCCAACAATGCGACCAGCAAACCTATGATGCTGGGCAGGACGACACGCAGCGTTCTAATAAGCCGATCTTGTCGCCCGCCGGGCAGCGCCCAGTTTTGCCTTTGCGTGCGTTCGAGATCGGCTTGTGCGGACATTATAGATGCCTAACCAGATTGAACCTTAGCTGTGCCCGAATATGTCGACTTCAGGCCAGCCTGCAAGATCAAGGTCCGCGCGGTGGGGCAGGAAGTCAAAACATGCTTGAGCCAATTTTGTGCGGCCTTCACGTTCAAGGCGAGTGACAAATTCGGCATGCAAGCGGTGCAGATAGCGCACATCGCTTGCGGCATAATCCTTCTGCGCTTCGGAAAGAACTGGGCCACCCCAATCACTCGACTGTTGTTGTTTGGAAATGTCTGTGCCGAGCATTTCCTTCACCAGCTCTTTTAAACCGTGGCGGTCGGTGTATGTGCGTGTCAGGCGCGAGGCGATCTTGGTGCAGAACAAGGGTGTCGCGACGACATTCAAATAATGCGAAATCGCGGCCAGATCGAATCGGGCATAATGAAACAGTTTTACGCGTGCCGGGTCGGCAAGAACGGCGCGTAAATTGGGCGCGCTATAATCACTGTCCCGTCCGAAACGGATAAGGTGCTCATCGCCGCGGCCATCGGAAATCTGCAACAAGCACAGCCTATCGCGCGCGGTAATCAAGCCCATCGTTTCGGTGTCAACGGCGACTGGGCCTTCGGCTAAAATGCCAGCAGGCAAGTCTTCTTCATGCAAATATACGCTCATGCATGTCCCTTGCCCGACAGTGTTGTCTAAGGCAAATGAAAGTGCAGCTTTGGCACAGCGATTTTGCGCCGCAATATTTGCTATCCCGCAACCTTTTAATGCGATATAAGTGGTTCTTGCGGAATCATCGACGATTGCGCTTGTGATGTGCAGTACAGTTGCCCTTGACTGCATAACATAGTGGAACAGGGCGCTGAGAAGGCAAGTAAGAAGTTATGGGTTTTGATCGCAAGCGTGCTGGCAAGGGCCGGGACAAAAGAGACGGTTTCGGTGATGAAAGCTACGACGGCTATCGTGCACCAGCCCTCCATCAAAGTGATTTTGGCGGCGGCCGTTCAGGCGGCGGCGGATATGGCGGCGGTAACAGCGGCGGTGGAGCTGGCGGCGGAAGCGGCTTTGGTGCCCCGCGTCGTGGCCCCAGTGGTCCCCCGATGCCTGCGCAAGTCATCGGTTCCGGCAAGGGGATTGTCAAATTTTTCAATGGCCAAAAAGGTTTTGGCTTCATTCAGGTAGACGGTCGTCCAGACGACGTTTTCGTGCACATCAGTGCTGTTGAGCAGGCCGGTCTGTCTGGGCTTGCAGAAGGCCAGCCGCTTGAATTCCAACTTGTGGAACGTGGCGGCAAGGTGTCGGCTACTGATCTTGTCATCGACGGTGAGCCAATGGCAGTGACCGAACGGGAACCGCGTCCTGACCGTCCAGCCTTTGACCGTGACCGCGCCCCGCGCGGTGATGATCGGGGAGGTTTCCTTGGCGGTGATCGTGATTCGGCACCACGAGGCCCGCAGCGCGAATCGACTGGCGAACGCGCCAATGGAACCGTGAAGTTCTTCAACGACATGAAGGGTTTTGGGTTTGTGCAGCGTGACGATGGCGGCGAAGATGTGTTCGTGCACATCTCTGCGCTTGAGCGTTCGGGCATGGGGCAAGTGACTCAAGGCGACCGTTTGGCCTTTGACATCGAAATCGATCGTCGTGGCAAATATTCAGCAACGAACCTGAGCACGCTTTCCGAATAAGCGCGCGCTAGAATTTCAAAAAGTCGGGTGAAGCAAAGCGCTTCGCCCGCCTTTTTATTTCTGGCCCTTTTTATGCCTCGCCGATCGTCGCGGCCAAGAACCAAGCGCGCTGCTCGGCTTGGTCAGTCCAATCATCCAGCAAGCCATCGGTCGCATTGTCACCAGCTTGGTCAGCAAGGGCCTTTGCGTCCTTCAGCGCCCCAATCAGCGTCTCATTGTCGGCATGTAATGCCTGCAGCATCTGGGCTGCATCGGTTGTAGTCGAATCATGGTCCTTGATCCGCTGCTTTGTTGCAATAGAACCAATCGAGGTTAGCGTATCCTGACCCAGCTTGCGGACGCGCTCGGCGACAAGGTCAGTGGTGGCACTCAACTCGGTTGCCTGTTCGTCAAACAGTAAGTGATATTCGAGAAAATGGGGGCCAGTTACGTGCCAATGAAAATTCTTCGTCTTCAAATATAGCGCGTAATAATCGGCCAGAAGGCCATTTAATGCGTCGGCTAATGCCTTTTTGCTATTGTCACCAGCCGCCATAAAATCATTCCTTTTGTGTGGGGGGAAGCTCACATATGGGAATGAAATGCCGTTTTTCAAATCGATGGACTTTAAGAAGTAACCTATCAATTTGCCTGCGCCTTAAAAGATATAAACCAATCCGGTGGACAACTGCACTTAGCGCCCCCGGATTTAGCTGGCGATGATCGACCGAATCAAAATATGATATTCATGATCAAATGCCATGGCAACGTGGTGGCGAAGCAGCGTCAATCACGAGCCTGCACTCGGCTCAACGCGATGGATGTTGGAATATTGGCATGGTTTGGCGTGCCATTCCTGCTTATGGGCTTGACTTTCTGCGCGCGAATCCGCATTGGCGCGGAGCTGTGAACCGCGCAGATTTTCACCTGCGCAGTTTTTTTCGGTATTTTTTGAACAAAGGAATGGGCCATGGCGAAGCCAGCCACGATCAAGATCAAGTTGCTCAGCACCGCTGACACGGGCTTCTTTTACGTGACCAAGAAAAATCCGCGCAACATCACCGAAAAGATGACGTTCCGCAAATATGACCCCGTCGTGCGCAAGCATGTTGAGTTCAAGGAAGCCAAAATCAAGTAAGCTAAAAGCTGCTTGAAGGTTAATCGATCAGGGCGCTTCGGGCGCCCTTTTTGATTATCGCTGTGCAGTCCTGGGCGTTGTTAATACCCCCCAATAATCCCCTGCACCGACTCCAAAAACTTCATCATGGACACGGGCTTCGACAAACATCCCTTTGCGCCAGCAGCAACGATTCGTTCTTCGTCGCCTTTTCCGGCGTAGGCGGTGACCGCAAGGACCGGAATGGAGGACAATCTAGCGTCGTTTTGCATGGCCTCTATCAAGTCGACGCCACTGACATAGGGCAATTGAATGTCCATAATGACAAGGTCGGGGGCAAATATGTGGGCTTGATCAAGCGCCAACCGTCCATCGCGCAGGCCTTGAACTTCAAACTGATGCGCCTGTAAAAGGTCGGTGAACAACTTGAGGTTGAGTTTATTGTCCTCAACAATCATCACCTTTTTACACATAGCCACATTTTCCCGCTTTGCGTTCGCGAAGTCCATGGCTTAAGCGAAAGCCATGGATGAAACAAACGACAAGTTAGACGCATCGGGTATCGCTTTCCAGGCATTGGCGTGGGCGCTGATGGAAGAATCGCGGGCAGAACGACTGTTGTCGCTCACGGGACTTACGCCGGAGGGTTTGCGCAGTAGCGTGATGGAGCGCAGCACACAGGCTGCGATCCTGTCATTTTTGGAGGCGTATGAGCCTGATCTGATTGCTTGCGCAGCGGTCATCGGCGTTTCGCCGGTTGTATTGGTGCAAGCGCGGCAGGCGCTGGAACCATGAGCGTCACCGGTTCTCGACCACTTCTCATTTCCGATTGCGACGAAGTGCTGCTACACATGATCGTTCCGTTTCGTGACTGGTTGGATGAGGCGCATCACATCCATTTCGACCTTGTCCATGGCGACTGGGGAGAGGCGCTGCGTCATAAGCATGACGGCACCATCGTCGAGCGCGGTCAGGTGTGGGAGTTGCTCAACGGATTTTTTGATACCGAAATGCACCGGCAACAGGCGATTGACGGGGCGGTAGACAGCCTTAACCGGCTGCGTGAGCATGCCGACGTGGTCATCCTTACCAACCTTCTGGATCACCGCGCAGGGCCTCGTACAGAGCAACTGAGAGCCGTTGGCATCGACGCGCCAGTTTATTGCAATCAAGGCGGCAAGGGTGAAGCGCTTGGTCGGATACTCGACGAGTATAAACCAAGCGTTGCTGTGTTCGTTGATGATCTTGGGCATCAGCATGAATCGGTCGGCGAACATTATCCCGACGTGTGGCGTCTGCATTTCGTGGGCGAGCCATTGCTATGGGAACGCGTCAATCCATCGAAGGCTGCGCACGCAAGGCTTAACCGATGGGCGGACGCCGAAGTTTGGATCAGGGATAAGCTGGTTGCGAACATGCCAGCGCCCGCATTGGAAAAGGTAGTATGATGATTGAAGCAAAACTGGCTGAACTAGGCATTACACTGCCGCAACCTGCGGCGCCTGTGGCATCCTATGTGCCTGCAGTGGAAGCAAACGGCATGTTGTTCATTTCTGGCCAATTGCCCTTTGTTGACGGTAAGGTTTTAACCGGCCGCGTTGGTGACACCTGCAATCTTGAAGATGCCAAGGTCGCCGCCAAGGCGTGCGGGATCATGCTGATCGCGCAGATGAAGGCCGCGTTGGGCGGTGACCTTGATCGTGTTGAGCGGATCGTCAAACTGGGCGTTTTTATCGCGTCCGAACCCGACTTCACCGATCAACCCGAAGCTGCAAACGGCGCCTCCGACCTTATGGAGGCAGTGTTCGGCGATGCGGGTAAACATGCACGCGCCGCTGTGTCGGTGCCGGCCTTGCCACGCAACGCTGCGGTTGAAATCGACTGCGTTGTACAGGTGCGCGCCGCTTAATGACAGACGGCGTAACCGCCGAACTTTTAAGCAAGGTCAGTGATATATCCGCTAAACAATGGGATGCACTGAACCCGCAGGGCAATCCGTTTGTCAGCCACGCGTTTTTGTCGGCCCTTGAACAATCGGGGAGTGTTGGTCCAGGAACTGGCTGGTCGCCATCTCCTGTCATTATTCGCGATGCGGAGGGTGTTCCAGCAGCGGCGCTTCCCGCCTATCTTAAAACGCACAGCCAAGGCGAATATGTGTTTGACCATCACTGGGCTGATGCGTTTCATCGGGCCGGCGGGCAATATTATCCCAAGCTACAAATCGCCGCGCCATTTTCGCCCGTGCCGGGGCCACGTCTTCTGTTGCGTGACGAGGCGATGGCGTTGCCCATCTTGCGGGCCGCCGAAGCCGTGGTTGACCAGAACGGCTTATCGTCCGCACATGCCACTTTTGTCGAGCAAGGCGAGCTAGCGCTGTTCCGCGAAGCCGGCTGGTTGACCCGGGTGGGAACGCAATTTCATTGGCAGAACCGCGATTATGCCGACTTCGAAAGTTTCCTTGGTGCGTTATCGTCGCGCAAGCGCAAGGCCATCCGCAAAGAACGCGCCGGTGCACAGGCAGCCGTCCGCATACAACAGATTGCCGGCGCAGATATTACGCCTGAACATTGGGACGCGTTCTGGATCTTTTATCAAGACACCGGCGCGCGTAAATGGGGAGCGCCCTATCTAAAGCGCGCGTTTTTCGACATCATTGGCGACAGCATGCGCGACAGCATTGTCCTGTTCTTGGCCTATGATCAGGACGGCCCGATTGCAGGCGCGCTGAATTTTGTCGGGCCGGATTGCCTTTACGGTCGCTATTGGGGCTGCACCCGCGATGTGCCATTTTTACACTTCGAACTGTGCTATTATCAGGCGATTGATTACGCCATCGCACATGGCCTCAACCGCGTTGAAGCAGGTGCGCAGGGCGAACATAAATTGGCGCGGGGGTACGAGGCTGTGCCTACCTATTCCGCGCACTACATTGCCAACGAAAGCTTTCGGAGTGCTGTCGCCGACTTCCTGGAACGTGAAACGCAAGCGATGGAGCGCGAGATTGAATTTTTGGGCGACATGGCGCCTTTTAAGAAGGGCTGAAGCCTGTCAAACGGCTCTTGCAATCCTCTTTTTAATCGCGCACTTAAATGGCCAGAGAGGAATCATGTATGAGCACACCAAGCCCGCAGGAACTTGACGCATTTGAAAAGCAATGCGACGCGTGGTTCGCTGAGAATACCGTCCGCGACCCCGGCTTCATGTTGCCGCTGACCTTTATGGAAGTGTCGACGGATCAGCAGTTTGATTTCCTGCGCGACTGGCAGCGCAAGGTATATGAGGCGGGCTATTTCGGTATGTCCTGGCCAACCGAATATGGCGGCTATGGCATGCATCCCGAATATCAGCGTATCGCCACGCGAGTCATGAAAAGCCATGATGCGCCGATCATGCTCAACGCGATTGCGAACGGCTGGACCGGACCATTGCTGCTTGATATCGGCCGTGAGGAAGACAAACGCCGCTTCATCAAGCCAATGCTGTCGGCTGAAGAAATCTGGTGCCAGGGCTTTTCGGAGCCTGAGCATGGCTCGGACCTCGGCAGCGCGCAGACCAAGGCTGTGCGTGATGGCGATGAATATGTCATCAACGGCTCCAAAATCTGGACCTCCTTGGGTGACCGCGCTGATTATATGATCCTGCTTGCACGGACATCAAATGATGGGCCAAGCAAATATGCGGGCCTCAGCTTTTTCCTCGCGCCGATGAAGGTGCCGGGTATCGAAACCCGGCGTTTGAAGAAACTCACGGGTGAATATGGCTTCACCCAATGCTTTTTCACCGACGCGCGTATTCCGGCATCGGGCCTCGTCGGCGAAGAAGGGCAAGGCTGGATGGTCGCAATGAAGACGCTGGAATATGAGCGCGGTGCCAAGGTTAATCCGGTCGGTGGCTATTTCGTCAAGGAAATGGACGTCATGGGTGTGGTCGACATGGCGCGTTCCGCCAAGCGCGGCGGCAAGCCAGTGCTGGATGACCCCGTCATGCGCGATAAATTGGTCGACTATATGATAGAGATTCAGGCGCTGAACCTCAACAACCAGCGCCGCCGCATGGCCCCGCTGACCAGCGACCGTCCAATGGGCCTTGCCCTGATGAACAAGTTAGCGCGGACCGAGCTGGTGCGTGAGCTGACTGAATTCTCTCTGCAGTTCCAAGGCACGCGCGCGGGCTATTATGTTGGCGATGAAAATGCCGTCGATGATGGCTATTGGCACCGGTCGTATCTCAACAGCTTTTCTGCCACCATTGGCGGCGGCACGAGCCAGATCCAGAAGAATATCATTGGTGAGCATGTGCTTGGCCTACCCAAGGGGCGTTAGGTAAGCTTCATGTTTCATTCCCGCGAAAGCGGGGAACGAAGTGACCGCGAGGTCAATCCATGGCCTGACTGCTTCATACGAAGCAACGGTGCGTAGACTTTAAGATTTGACCATGGCTGCCCGCTTCCACGGGTATGGCGATACAAGAGGAATAAAATGTCCGAAGTTCTAACCCAAGCCGAAAACGGCGTCCTGATCATCACCATCAACCGGCCCGAGGCAAAGAATGCGGTCAATCAAGCGGTCGCGCAAGGTATAGCTGCGGCTATGGAGCAACTTGATAGCGATAAAAGTCTAAATGCCGGCATCATCACTGGCGCGGGCGGTACATTCTGCTCAGGCATGGACTTGAAGGCGTTTTTGCGCGGTGAACTGCCAAGTGTTAAGGGCAAGGGCTTCGCGGGATTTATCGAATCTCCGCCCGCCAAACCTTTGATAGGCGCCGTTGAGGGCTATGCGCTCGCGGGGGGCATGGAAATCGCAATTGCCTGCGACCTGTTGGTAGCAAATGACAAGGCGCAGTTCGGTATTCCCGAAGTGAAGCGCAGCCTTGTCGCCGCAGCTGGCGGTTTGCTGACTTTGCCGTCGATCATCGGCAAGCGTATGGCGATGGAGCTTGCGCTAACGGGTGATTTCATCTCGGCACAGCGGGCATATGAGGTGGGTTTTGTAAACCGCGTTACCGAAGGCGCTGCTATTGATGCCGCGCTTGAGCTGGCAGCCAAGGTTGCCGCGAACGGACCGCTGGCATTGATTGCAACTAAGCGCGTGATCAACGAGCGCCCTGATTGGACGTCTGCGGAAATGTGGAAGAAGCAGAGCGAGATATCCGGACCAGTGCTCACATCGAAGGACGCGCGTGAAGGCGCTATGGCCTTTGCAGAAAAACGCAAACCGAACTGGCAGGGCGAATGATCGCCGCACTCAAAATGTTGGAGGAGTAGAATAATGGGTCACCCCGCCGTCCACGCCGCCGCCAATCCGGACAAACCCGCCGTCATCATGGCGGGTTCGGGTGAGATAATCACATATGGTGCGCTTGAGGCGCGGTCGAACCAGTGCGCGCATTTGTTTCGCGCGCTTGGTCTTCAACATGGAGACACGGTGGCATTTTGCCTCGAAAACCGCGCTGAGTTTTTCGATCTGGTTTGGGGCGCGCAACGGGCAGGGCTGGTTTACGTTGCGATCAGTTGCCGGCTGACCGCATCCGAAATTGATTATATTCTCAACGACAGCGGAGCGAAGGCGCTGTTTGCATCGCCCTATTTAGGCGCGACGCTCGGCCAGTTGGAAAGCGCGGTAAAGCCTTACATTTTGGGCGGCGAACATGCGGGTTGGGAAAGCTACGCTGCTGCCGTGGCCGATTTGCCGACATCGCC
>Ga0114978_10005093_pt1 | contig 10542 bp, 14 predicted proteins | sample S_140212_EF_Meta_FD_87027 | JGI IMG/M metagenome (GOLD analysis project Ga0114978, IMG submission 87027) | Freshwater microbial communities from Lake Simoncouche, Canada to study carbon cycling - S_140212_EF_MetaG | ecosystem: Environmental > Aquatic > Freshwater > Lake | place: Lake...
AAGATGGAAGAAGATATAAACTTTCTGCTGATGGTTCTACATATTTATCTACAGATAAAGGGTTTCCTAATTTATCGTTGAGTGAAATGTCAACTTTAAACCCTCGTGTAACATATGAACCTGTACCAAACCTTGATGACTTACGCGGAGTAAACCCATACAACGAGTATAAAATATTTCAAAAGGGTGAAAATGGTCAAAATGGTGGTAAGAAGTCAAAAAAATCAAAATCACAAAAATCAAAGAAGTCACAAAAATCAAAGAAGTCACAAAAATCAAAGAAGTCACAAAAATCAAAGAAATCAAAATCACAAAAGTCAAAGAAGTCAAAGAAGTCAAAGAAGTCAAAGAAATAAATAAAAAAGTCAAAGAAATAAAATGAGACAACCCCCATTTTATTTCCAGTTCTGCGTAGTTTAGTTAATATCATATCTATACACAGCGTTTTACATCGTTTTACAGCGTTTTACAGCGTTTTACAGCGTTTTACAGCGTTTTACAGTGCAAATGAAACATTCGCAGATGAATGTACCACCCAATATTGCACATCGTTCTTCATAAACGAAAAACACGTAATGTTCTCTATAGTCGAGTTTGCATCTAAAGAAACAATCTCAGATTCCGAGAACATTGTATTTTTCTCAGGAGCAAAAACAATATATCGTTGACACCGTTTCGTATCCGGTTTCGACCGAAACAAGAGAATGTCACCAAAAACCTCATGTTGGATACGCGGAAAGAACCATTGTTTCGCCGCCTCTTCTTCCGAATAACATTCCGATTCATTTTTGCACAAATAGAGAACATACGGACTTTCCACATATGATTTGTCCCGGTTCTGTACATGATGGAAATCGAGCGTCGTTTGAGCCGTTTTTTCAAAAAACGCAGTCACGGTCCCTTCCACTTTTGTTTTTCGGACTTCGTGTGAACACAAGATTTCGTATGGCGTTGCCTGCACAAACGAATCGTGTTCCATTTCCAACAGGTCCGTGTTGGATTGCAGGGGTATATACGTCATGTCCAACACGATATATAAGGTGGGCAATTCGTACTTTACAGGTGGCTGTAGAACGAAGCCTTTGAATAAGGCGTCTAGTGATAAATCGCCTGGAATTTGGAAGCATTTGATTTTATGAAGAGTGTCCAACAGGGTGTCTTTGAATTCGGCTTCGAATTGATGCCAGGATTCATTGCCGCCCGTCTTTTGTTGAACGGTTCTCGGAGACAGGGGTGGATGAATATTGGAAAGTTGGAATGTGTAGGAGGGAAATGCATATTCTTCGGTTTTGTTCATCACTAAATAATAGGTCAAATACGGGTGTTGGTTCGTGTTTGTGATGGAATCTGTTTTTGTGTTTGAATCTGTGTTTACGCGGAATAGGCAGAGATGCACTTGGTATTCTGTTGAATCGTCGAGTGAGGAGAGGTCGTTTTCGACAATGTCGTCAACCGTCACATAGTAGGTGCGATTGTTAGACAAATACGCCGATTCATTCGCTTCTTCATCATCATATTCTTCTTCCTCTTCTTCTTCATCATCATATTCTTCTTCCTCTTCTTGTTCCTCCTGATCTTCTTGTTCCTCCTCATCTTCTTCATCATCATCTTCTTCTTCATCTTCTTCTTCATCATCTTCTTCTTCATCTTCTTCTTCATCATCTTCTTCTTCATCATCTTCTTCTTCATCATCTTCTTCTTCATCATCTTCTTCATCATCTTGTTCTTCTGGTCCATCGTTTGAATTTCTCTCTTCAAACACCTCTGTAGGATTTGATGAAGGTTCCGATGTTTCTAATGGTCGAATGTTCCCTGTAGGATTTGGTTGCACAGGAATAACAGGTTCTGTAGGATTTGGTTGCACAGGAATAACAGGGTCTGTTGGATTTGGTTGAACAGGAATAACAGGTTCTGTAGGATTTGGTTGAATCATCATCGGTACATTCGGATTTACAATGGGTACATTCATGAATAAATTACTATACTATACTATATATTTCTAAAACATATATAAAGTAAACGCATATTGTATTGTATATTAATACTAACCGTATCTTAGTTATTAAGTAAAACACACAAAGACAAAGACAAAGACACACTCACACAATGTACACAGAAGAGCATTTACAGCAACACGATGACGCATTTTCCGACGAGCAAATAAGTGTATCCATGACATCGTCTTATGATTCGGATATTTTCCAAGAAAAGTTGGAGATAGAATTGAATAAGCGTGAAGACAAAGGTTACAGAAAGGAAAAGTCGAAAATGGAAGACGGCACTTTTTTTAAAATCGAATCCTATTGTACACCATATACACTGGGTGGACAAATACGTCATGCGATTTCAGGAAAGCGGTCTAGATGTAAGGTAGGGTCTAAAGACGAAAATTTGTTTTTCGTAGTGACGGATACGACATACAATGCCGAGAATCCGCGAAAACTTTTTTACAATTCACCGGAAGAGTTTGAGAGACATTACCGAGTGTCACTTCCTACAGAAGTCAAGTTGGCGTATTTACAGAAGAAAAGATGAAAAGAAAGATTTCAAGAATCCATAAATAATATTTTTGTATAGTATCAAATATACAAAAACAATTAATGTTTTCGTCTTCGTGTTTTGGATTTGTCTGATTTGGATTGTCTTACAGGGGTTTCATTATTGTCTGTATCTGGTTTTTCTGATTTATCTGGTTTTTCTGATTTATCTGGTTTTTCTGATTTATCTGGTTTTTCTGATTTATCTCCACCCGAATATTTGAATATAGATCGCGGCGGAGCTTTTTCGCTGTCGTCCATCATTGTAATGTACGCTAGTACTAAAGTAGTGACTCCAATCATTCCATATGTATACAGTGGAACGTTTTTAATCGAATATAGTAAATAATCGTTTTCTCCATTCATCGGCATTATATGATTGTATCTATACTATTCGTATAAAAAAATGATACAAATCGTTTTTTATTCTTCTTTCTTTTTCTTTTTCTTTTTCTTTTCTTATTTATTCTTTTATTCTTCTTTTTTGATATTACAGCAAACACCTTTCGAAAAAGGCTCGTACATGGTCAGGATTTGCGCCGACAACGACTTCATTTGGCACCCATGAAACATTTCCCTGTTTGTAACAGAGAAGCACGGGCACACCATTCACCATCCGCTTGCTTTTCAAAAATGCGTATAAATCAAATGAATTTTCGTCGTCAATATCCAACACGTAGCATTTGATGTCTTCTGGCATTTGCGCCATGAGTTGATGAACGAGCGGGTCAATCTGTTTGCAGGGTCCGCACCATTCTGCGCCGAATTTGAGGATGATGGCTTTGTGTTGCGTCTTCAACAATAATTCGGCGAATGCGGATTTACATAGTTCGGTGCCGATTTCATGATTTCCTGTTTGTGTTTGTATTTGTGTTTGTATTTGTGGTTGTGTTTGCAGTTGTATTTGTGTTTGCATTTGTGTTTGTGGTTGTGTTTGTGTGATGTATTTATTCTGATTTGTTTTGGAGGTGAATATCATGATGTATGAACTATATAGATTTATTTATATAAATATAATAAAAATATATAATGACTTCTGAAAAGAAGTTTTCTTGTTCCGTAAAATTACAAAGGGTAAATTACAAAGGGTAAATTACAAAGGGTAAATTACAAAGGGTAAATTACAAAGAAGTTGAATAAAAGAAAAGAATAAAATTAGATAAATTCTACAAGGGTATAAATCTATATAAATTATTTACATGATATTATATAACGAACATCCTATCATATCATGCGCAAATGCTCGGTCAATAAACAATCGCACAATCTGAATATTGCAATGTATTCTTTCAAAGAAATTCTGGCGCTTTTCAGTCTTCCTTACGATTTCGATGTCGAAGGACTCAAACAAGCAAAAATGCAGGTTCTCAAAATGCATCCCGACAAATCCAGATTGCCATCCGATTATTTCCTGTTTTACAAGAAGGCCTTTGATATTCTCGTCAACTATTTCCAAGAGAATCAGAAAACGACCAAAGAAGTGCCCAAGACGGAACAAGTCTATGTGCCCCCCGATTCAAAACGCGACGAGCATTCCGACGCCTTTTTCAGACAAAAGGCGAATATGAAAGGCAAAGAAGAAGAAAAACAGAGAGAGTTCTCGAAACAGTTCCACCAATTCTTCGAAGAGAACATGGTGAAAAAACCTACCGAAACACGGAATGATTGGTTCAAACACAACGACCCCCTCTTTACTTTTGACACACCGTCGTCCTCCAAAAATATCGGGCAAGCCATAGATGAAATCAAAGGCAAAATAACAAATTCGATGGTACAATACCAAGGCGTCCGCGATTTGACGGCGTCTTGCAGAAACAACCGCTATTTCGACGAGGAAGAAGACGACCCCAATGAATACATTTCGTCGGACCCCTTTAGCAAACTCAAATTCGAAGATTTGAGGAAAGTCCATCGCGACCAGACCGTGTTTGCCGTGAGCGAACGCGATATTGATAAGGTCCAACAGTATACCTCGATGGACCATTTGGTCAGAGAACGCGGGACGCAGAACATGACGCCGATGGAAGAAATGGCGGCGATGCAGATGATGCGCGAACAAGAAGAGGCCATGAAGAAACGGACACTGGAACGGCAACACGCCGCCAATTTACGCAGCATGGAGTATGAAAAGAAGAACGAAACCGCAAAATCGATGTTTTTGAGATTGACGTAATTTGAGAAAAAGAATTCAGAAAAACAAAAGGTCTAAAGAATACGAAACATTTAACCCAACGATAAAACTGAATGACTTATTATTTATTACCGAGAGCAAATTTACATACATATAAATATCTGCATTATACGGAATTGACAGATGACGAGGATGAGCAGGCACTTCCGCCCATTGCCATGTCCTATTCCATTGCCCAGTATTTGTACGGTATGAAGGAAAAGATTGATGACAATGACAAAAAATGGGACACCTTCAAAAAATACACGAATCCGTGCGAATACATTCATAGCACGATTCCGTTCAAGAAAAAGAGAGTCGCCAAAATCAAACCCATTTCGCGCTCTTACTTCAAAATGGTCGAAATGCTGCATATCTTCCCCGTTCTCCGAGACCAGTCCAATACTGAACCCATTCGCACCTTTCATTTGGCCGAAGCCCCCGGCGGATTCATCGAAGCAATCGGCAGAATGCGCAAATCCAAAAACGAAGATGTTTCGAAACATGACCGATACACCGGAATGACCCTGTTGGACGATACAAATGCGAGCATTCCGATATGGAAAAAAGGCGATTTCATGTTCGATTTTGCAGACAATATCCTGTTGGAAAATGGCGCGGATGGTACTGGCAATATATTGTCCTTGGCCAATTTTGAGCATGTGTGTTCTCCTCATTCCAACAATGGCTATGTGGGAAATATGGACGTCGTCACTGCGGACGGCGGATTCGATTTCTCTACAGATTTTAACCAACAGGAAATTGCGATAGGCAAACTACTTTTTGCGCAAATTGCGTATGCCGTATGTATGCAAAAACAGGGGGGGTCGTTTATACTCAAAATATTCGACTGTTTCATGGCGCATACCATCGACCTCCTCTATTTGCTGAGTTCGCTGTATGAAAAGGTGTATTTTGTGAAACCGCAGACCAGTCGTTATGCGAATTCGGAGAAATATGTGGTATGTATCGGGTTCTTACCCAGCGCAAAATCCATATATTCGTATTTTCACGAGTGTTTTCGGAAGATGGTGCAGCATCCCGACCGCCATATGCTGAGGTTTTTGAATGTCGCTCCTAATTTCCTGTTCATACAGAAGATTGAAGAATACAATGCCATTTATGCGCAAAAACAGATGATGAATATTCAATACACGATTTCGCTGATGGAGTGTAAGAATAAACATGACAAAATCGAATCGCTCATACAGACGAATGTGCAAAAATCGACGAACTGGTGTATAAAATATGGCGTGCCTTATCATACGATTGTGTTTCCAATGATGCCGAATATGTTCTCGTTGCATCGTAGTGAGAAACAAGGCATTCAATAATCAAAGACAAGAATAAATCAAAGACAAGAATAAAAAATTGAAATAAAAATTATAACGCGTATCATTTATATAGACATCAACCAGCCTCATTATGAGCAAAACTAAATACCAAATGAACAAAATATTACACGCAACCAACTTTCAATCGTCCGCAGGTGGATGTTGGGGCACTAATTTTACATATGAATTTTCAATTGATATGAATGGCAATGTATTTGTCAAACAGGGGACCGCTCATTATAGTGACCCACAACCACTACCAACACAGGACTATTTCACAATTGTAGATAATATAAAAATGCCGAAGTATATCATTGATTTATTACATCATCTTACAGAAAAAGCAGGGATCGGCGCCGGAACAGGAAATGTCGCATGTCGATATGAAATCGTTCAATTATTTTTTGAAATTGTACAACAAATCAAGGCGTCGATAAAAGAGATGACATCCAATCCGCAAAATCAAGGAGAAATACAAGAACAAATGGAATCTATGATTCGAAAAAATGAATCGATGGAATCCCAATTGTTGGAGATGCAACAAAAGATAAAAAATATTCAAACAGCATATTTTGATATATTGAAAGACAATGAAACCATCTCACAGGAAAATAATGTTTTACGCGAAAAAGTGAAGATGTTGGAAGACAAAATAAAAACGGCAGCGTCACCCGCAGCCGCAGTGACACGTCGACTAACCAGTTTGTATTCTGAAAAAAAAGTATCGAGAAATAATTATTCGAGCTCAAAGACACATACAAAATCGAACGCACAAAACCGAATGATATACAATGAAACGACCGGAATATACGAACCAGAAGAAGATAAGTAGAATATTATTCAATACATGTTCATTTCATGTATTGAAGTCAAACAAACATCATCCAATATTTATTTCTTGCACACCTTGGTGCAACGGCATCTCTTGGTCACCTTGTTCTTGTGACTGTACTTCGAGCACTTTTTTGCTCCTCCTCGTTTCTGTGTTTTATTCTTACGCGATGGCATTATATTGTATGAAAAGAAATTATATCATAAAACACCATAACCCAAAACACCAGATCACAAAACCCAAAAATCACGCATTTTTCCTAGACAATTCCACTTGGGCGGTAATCCGCTCTTTGGCATCTTTCCACTGGCTCCATGAAATCGCTCTAGATTCCACTGTTGGATGTTGAGCTTCGTTTTGTTTCATTTCTTCTTCATACTGTTTGTCTAAATTTTCCGAGCGGCGCAATGCCGAATCAATGTAGAGCTCTTTCAACAGTTTCCCAATTCCAACAGAGGCTTCGTGTTGGTCCACACGTTCTTCTTCAATCATTTTGAGAACCCACAGAAATTTGTAGAAGATTTCCAAATTCAGTTCGTCTTTCAACAATTTGTTGAAAATGTCCGTGTAGTTGAAAAAGAGAAAGTTTGCCTTTTCCGCGCAAATATCTCTAAATTGGTCCGGGTTCTCCTTTCGCAAGGTTGCATGCGTCTTTTTCATTGTTTCGATGGTTTCCACATCGACGCGAATGGGCCCGCTGTTTCGCACTTTGCGAATATGTTCGGTGTTGTCTTCACAATCTTCTTGGTTTTCTTTCAACAGTTTCTTCAAATTCAGACTTTCCTGTTGCGACAGTTTAGTTTGTATGGGGTCCGACATGGATACTGGATTCTATACTATAGTGTCGCGATTTCAATATATCGTTTTTAACTCACTTATTTTTATGCGCAATTCGAGAACATTCGCATTTTTACAAGGTTCTCGACCCTATAAAATATAAAATATCAGTATACATGACAAATCAAAATCAAAACACAAATCAACATCCAATAATGGCAACGATGGAATTTATCTTACAGTGGTGTCATAAATACATAATATATCTCACTGTTGGATTTCTTTTCATCGTGATGATTGCATATTGTGCATATGATTCATATGGGATGACGGATGGCGTCGAATCGAAACGTGTGAAAAAAAAGGTTCGGTTCTCGGATGTAAATGAATATCAATATATTTAGAGAATATTTGCATTTGCATAGCCAATGTGAATAATATATGAAAATAAACTATAGATGGAATCATATCAATGGTTCTTTTTTATTGTCATTGTTCTCATGTTAATCGGTGGCGTTTACAAATATTTTTCGGAAATGAAAACGTATATTATCCGGCATGTGCTTCCGGATAAAAAGGTGCGAAATATAAAACGGGATATGCAACGAGTGGAACCCCATGCGGAACCGAATCGCATGATGGAGAACGTCGCCAAATATGTGAGAGAACAAACGGAACCAATTATTTCAATGATTTCGGAAACGTTTTCCCAGAATCGGGTAGTAGTATGAAACGTCTACTTTACAAGATTTTATCTATTATATGGGAAAAATATGCGTAAAGGGTGAATCGCATCGTTTAGCAAATATCTTGTAGTACTATATATGAAAGCCGAATCTTGGACCGTTTTGTTATTATTTTTAGCAATTATTGCCATTTCGATATGGATTTCGATTGCCTCGAATGATATAGAACTACAAAAGAGAGAGAATTTCGAGCCAATTTCTTATCAAGAAGATTCGATTCCTATTCAATTTGTGAATGGGTCGGCGCCTTCCGGGAAACCCGACCCGACCAAATGCCAACGATTATCGAATTTCCAAGGGAGCGGGCTTTTCTGTAGCCCAGAAGTGGATACGGACAATATTGACGTATATTCCAAGGCAGATGGCGATTTGACTTCGACGAACAGCAGCGGTCTACATAACTCGCGCGGACCGCTTGTATTAAATGAAAAAATGGTCCAACTTCTTTCTACACGCGGAAATAATGCGACAGGTGCATCGGAACGTGTGTAAAAATGTAAAAGTGTAAAGGTATAAAATATCGATATTTTACTATCGATATTTTTTGTTTGTTTGTTTGTTTGTTTGTTTGTTGATGTTTATTATTTCTGTACATACTCGCATTTTTTACAATAGACTACTTTTTGCATAGTTTCTGGAGAGACGTCGACCCAATCCGTTTCCATTTCATGACAACAGTTCTCATCTAAAAACTTGCGCAAATAATCCAACAGGGATTGCTGCTGTTGGATGGGAGATGAAGAAGACGGATGTGTTTGATGATATTGTAGAACTCGATATAACTCAAATGCAATCGCAATGATTTCGGACATGGTTGGATGATAGATGGACTTTTGTTTATTTGTTTTTATCATTGATTATATTCTTTTGCGTATGGTTATACGTTTTACTTGTCCGGTATTTACGGATGATACAGGTATGGAAGAATATGATTGTGCGGATTGAATGGTAGTTGTATTTGTAGAAGGTGTGGATAATAAACTGTATTGTAGAGGAGATTGCATCATATTTGTAGAAGACGATAATATGGAAGAACCTGATGCTTGTCCTGCTACTTGAGGAACTGAAGATGATGTTGATAATAAGGACCCGCTTATGGATGAAGATGTCGGTTTTGAAGAGACCGTTTTTGAAGACACTATTTTTGAAGATGGCTTTGCTGGAGAAACCATTTTCTTAATTTGTGGTTTTGGAAGTGAATTGAATACAGTTGGTGTCATAGAGAAAGGTGTTGCTGTTGTTGCCATAGAGGTTGGTATTGCCATAGAGGTTGGTATTGCCATAGAGGTTGGTATTGCCATAGTGGATGGTGTTGCCATAGTGGATGGTGTTGGTCTTGCCATAGAGGTTGGTCTTGCCATAGAGGGTGGTCTTGCCATAGAGGGTGGTCTTGCCATAGAGGATGGTCTTGTAGTGGAGGGTCTTGTCATAGTTGTATACATGGAAGAATCGAAATATGTCGTTGGTTCTGTGGTAGGGGTACTCGTATACATGGAGGAATCGAAATATGTCGTTGGTTCTGTTGTAGGGGCGCTTGTATACATGGAAGAATCGAAATATGTCGTTGGTTCTGTTGTAGGGGCGCTTGTATACATGGAAGAATCGAAATATGTCGTTGGTTCTATTGTAGGTTCCATAGTTGTACTCGTATACATGGAAGAATCGAAATATGTTGGTTCTGTCGTTGCTTCTCTTGTAGGTGTGCTTGTATACACGGAAGAATAATCTATTGGAGCTGTTGTTGTTAGATACATAGAAGAATCATCTGTTGTTGTGGTTGGCATTGTATATGCAGACGAATAATCGAATACAGATGGTGCTGTTGTGGTTGGATACATAGAAGAGTCATCATATTTCGATGGCGTTGGGCTTGTATAGATGGACAAATAATCGATTGGATTGGATGTAGTAGGGTACATTGTAGTAGGATTGGATGTAGTAGGATACATTGTGGTAGGATTAGCTGTGGTAGGATACATTGTAGTAGGGTACATTGTGGTAGGTTTGGATGTGGTAGGATTAGCTGTGGTAGGATACATTGTAGTAGGATTGTGCGTAGTAGGGTACATTGTAGTAGGATTAGCTGTGGTAGGGTACATTGTAGTAGGATTAGCTGTGGTAGGGTACATTGTAGTAGGATTAGCTG
>Ga0114978_10005094_pt1 | contig 10539 bp, 9 predicted proteins | sample S_140212_EF_Meta_FD_87027 | JGI IMG/M metagenome (GOLD analysis project Ga0114978, IMG submission 87027) | Freshwater microbial communities from Lake Simoncouche, Canada to study carbon cycling - S_140212_EF_MetaG | ecosystem: Environmental > Aquatic > Freshwater > Lake | place: Lake...
GACTTACGCCTCGGGGCGTAGCGTAGTGGCTAGCGCGCCTGCTTTGGGAGCAGGAGATCGGGAGTTCGAATCTCCCCGCCCCGACCAGAAGTACTTAAGTAAACGGTCATCAATTTCCATAAGGAGCAATCTGTGAAGAGCTCGGTCGAGACACTTTCACCTACCCGAGTACGACTAGATATTGAAGTCGAGTTCGCAGAATTAAAAGACCATGTTGATGCTGCATATAAGAAGGTTGCAACACAAGTAAACATTCCTGGTTTCCGCAAAGGAAAAGTTCCAGCAGCAATGATCGATCAACGTGTTGGTCGCGGAACTGTAATTGATGAAGCAATCAATTCAGCTTTGCCAGAGTTCTATGGAAAAGCAGCTCGCGAACATACAGTTCTAGTTGTTGGTCGTCCAGAAGTTGATATCAAAGAATTTATTGATCATGAAAAATTACACTTCACTGTTGAAGTAGATGTTCGCCCAGAAGTAACACTTCCTGATTTCTCAAAGATCACTATCGAAGTTCCAGATGCAGTTGTAACTGATGCTGATATTCAAGAGCAGATCGATGAGCTAGCTAAGCGTTTTGGAACTCTGACAACTGTTGAGCGCGCAGCGAAAGATGGCGACTTTGTAACAATTGATTTGATGGCCAAAATTAATGGCGAAGAAATCGATGGCGGCAAAGCATCTGATATTTCATACGAAGTTGGTTCAAACCGCATGATCGATGGCCTTGATGCAACACTCGTTGGCTTAGTTGCTGGTGATACTAAAACTTTTAATACTCAACTAGTTGGTCAAGCCGATGGCGAAACTGGCGATGTTGATGTTGCAGTTAAAGTTGTAAAAGAGCGCATCCTTCCTACGATTGATGATGCTTTCGCAAAGCTTGCAAGCGAGTTCGATACTTTGGCAGAACTAAAAGCTGATACTGCCACTCGTCTTGAGCGCTTAAAGAAGATGGAACAAGGTGCCCAGGCGCGCGATCTACTTCTTGAGAAGCTAATTAAAGATCTTGATATTCCAGTGCCAGATAAGTTAGTTGAAGATGAAGTTAATGCTCATCTTGAGCCAGAAGGCCGGCTTGAAGATGCCGCCCACCGTGCTGAAGTAGATCTCGAAGTTCGCACCTCAATTAAGTCTGATTTCTTACTTGATTCAATCGTTAAGGCTGAATCAGTCGAAGTAAATGAGATGGAACTAACCGAATATTTAGTACGCCAATCACAACGTTACGGAATGGCTCCTGAGGAATTCGCACAAGAACTTCAGAAGCAGGGTCAGATCGCCACATTGGTTGCTGAAGTTGCTCGCTCAAAGGCATTGGCCGGAGTACTCGGCCGCATCACAATCAAAGATGCATCAGGTGCGACCATTGATCTCGAAGCACTTCGTCCGCAGGCCGGCGAGGCAATTTCCGAAGAGGCTGCTGAATAAATCCTCCGCTGTAAGCGAACACGGCAAATCTACGCATGATTTGTCCGAATTAGGGAAGCATTTCGCGCTCGACATTGTTAAGGTCAATACACGTAATAAAACAGGAGGCTGTCAGTGGATTTCCAGAACCCGCAAGCAAGCGAGATAACTGCTCGCTCTTCGCACGCAAGTCCGGGTGCGCTAGATGATCAGGTTTACGCACGCTTACTTCGCGAACGCATCATCTTCTTAACCGGTGAAGTTCGCGACGAGATGGCCAATGCAATTTGTGCACAAATTTTGTTACTTGCTGCCGAAGATGCTGAAAAAGATATTTACCTATACATCAACTCGCCTGGTGGTTCAGTAACTGCCGGTATGGCCATTTACGACACCATGCAATATGTAAAAAATGACATTGCAACAGTTGGAATGGGTATCGCTGCTTCAATGGGTCAGTTCTTATTAACAGCAGGTGCACCTGGCAAGCGTTATGCGTTGCCGCACTCACGAATCTTGATGCACCAACCATTGGGTGGCATCGGCGGTACAGCAACAGATATTCGTATTCAAGCTGAACAAATGGCTGCAACTAAGAAGATCATGGCCGAAATCATTGCGAAGCACACTGGTCAAAGCGTTGAACAGATCACTATCGATTCTGATCGTGACAATTGGTTTACGGCAGATGAAGCAAAAGAATATGGATTCGTTGATCAAGTAGTTCGATCAGCTGGTCAAGTTTCAGGTAGCGGAGGAACAGCGTGAACATAAACAAAGTAAACGAGATTACAAGTCGCTACGTTCTTCCAACTATCGAAGAGAAGACCGCATACGGTTACAAGCGTCTTGATCCTTATACAAAGTTATTCGAAGAGCGCATTATTTTCTTAGGCCAGCCAATCGATGACACTGTTGCAAACGATGTTATGGCTCAGTTGTTGACTCTTGAATCAATGGATCCAGATCGCGACATCATGATTTACATCAACTCACCTGGTGGCTCATTTACTGCGCTAACTGCAATTTATGACACCATGCAATTCGTTCGCCCAGATGTGATGACAATTTGCTTGGGTCAAGCATCTTCAGCTGCCGCAGTTATTCTGGCTGCCGGCGCTAAAGGCAAGCGTTATGCACTTGAGCATTCACGTATTTTGATTCACCAGCCATTTGCGCAAGGTGATTATGCGCAAGCATCTGATATCGAAATCCAAGCAGCCGAAATCATGCGTATTCGCTTAATGCAAGAAGAATTGATCTCTCGTCACTCAAATAAATCAGTTGCTGAAGTAACTGCCGATGTTGAACGTGACAAGATTCTTACTGCAGCTGAAGCCGTGGAATATGGTCTGATTGATCAAGTTCTAGCTAGCCGTAAGGCAAAGCCACAAGCATAAACAAGTAGGTTTATTTCAAGCCTATGTAATAGGTTAGGCAATGTGTTCAAGGCAAGAATTGCAAAACTAACTGAGGCGGGATCCCTCTGGTCGTATCCGGGATACCGTCTCTTTTGGTTGTCCACGACAATATTTGTTTTAGGAGCATCAGCTTTTCCAATTGCGCTAGCAGTCACAATCATTGATCAAGGTGGCAGTGCAACGACTCTTGGTTTGATTCTGGGTTCACGCATTTTGGCATCAGTGATCGGGGCGCCATTTGCTGGCGTTTGGACTGATCGATTGCCACGCAAAAAAGTAATGATTGCGGCAGATTTATCACGAGGCATAATTGTGTTTTTAATGGTCTTTTTGTCTGGACCTTCTACGCCGCATATTTTTCTAGGGTTAGCAGTTTTCTTAATGGGCGTTGGCGATGCGTTTGGCGCAGCTAGTGCAGGAGCAATAATGCCGAGCTTGGTACCTGATGAAAAATTGCCAGCAGCAAATGTGGCTCGAAATATCGTAGTCCGCACTGCAACAATTATTGGTCCTGGAATCGGGGGAGCATCAGTTGCGCTAATAGGCGGCCGATTAACTTTTCTATTCACCGCAATCACTTTTGCCTTTGGAACTTATTTTCTAAACCAAATCAAAGAAGAGATAAAGAATGAATCTAAAGAGCGAGAGTCATTTTTAACTGAGATGCGCGAAGGTCTGCGCACCGTGATCGAGATACCTTGGATTGGTGCCATGATTTTTATGGTTTCATTTCAATTAATGGTTTTACTGGCGGCAGAGACTGTGCTCTTGCCGATCATCACTAAGCGCGAGTTTGCTTCGAATACGCCATTTGCACTTTCAGCTGCAGCCTTTTCGGTAGGCAGTATTATTTCAGCGCTGCTTTGCATAAAGATTAAGATCAAACATCAAGGACAAGTTTCAATCCTGGTTTGGATGATTGTCATCATCGCGCCTCTTGCACTGGCCTTTCCAGTCTCAGGATTACTAATTATTTTGGCTTACTTCATCGCTGGCTTCTCAGTTGGCCCATGGGAAGCGTGGTGGTCATCTGCCGTTCAGCGCGAAGTCCCACAACACTTACAAGGTCGAGTTTTCTCAATAGATCACATGGGCTCTACGGCGCTAATGCCACTTGGCATGGCACTAGTTGGCCCTGCGGCTAATTACTTTGGCGAACGAAATTTACTTATCGGAGCTTCGATCTTTCACGTGTTGATGGGACTCTCGGTCATGCGTGTTCCTGGAGTACGAGATATGAAGATGCCACCTAGTTCAGTATCGCCCTGATTAATTATCTCTCAGGGCGAACAAGATTAAGCATGAAAAGTCAGGCGTAAATTGCCTCAAGAAATTAGGCTTCACCCATACGTAAGGGAAATCCCCGCCCTTACTAAAGGAGAATCATGACTCGCATTGGCGAAACTAGCGATCTACTGAAGTGCTCTTTCTGCGGAAAGACTCAGAAGCAGGTTAAGAAATTAATCGCCGGCCCTGGCGTTTACATTTGTGATGAATGTATCGACCTTTGTAACGAGATAATCGTTGAAGAGCTTTCTGAAACTGCAGCGCTTGGCTTAACTGAATTACCAAAGCCGCAAGAAATTTTTGAATTCCTAGATCAATACGTAATCGGTCAAGATCGCGCCAAGAAATCTTTATCAGTTGCGGTTTATAACCACTATAAGCGAGTTCAATCAGGCGATGCAAAACGCGAAGATGGCATTGAATTAGCAAAGAGCAATATCTTGCTACTGGGCCCAACTGGTTGCGGCAAGACTCTGATGGCGCAAACATTGGCGCGCATGCTCAATGTGCCATTCGCAATTGCTGATGCAACTGCGCTAACTGAAGCTGGTTATGTGGGCGAAGATGTTGAAAACATTCTACTTAAACTTTTGCAAGCTGCTGATTACGATGTAAAGAAAGCCGAAACCGGCATCATCTATATCGATGAGATCGATAAGGTCGCTCGTAAATCAGAAAACCCATCTATCACTCGTGATGTTTCTGGCGAAGGTGTTCAGCAAGCGTTATTGAAGATTCTCGAAGGAACAGTTGCATCAGTTCCACCACAAGGTGGTCGCAAGCATCCGCATCAAGAATTTATTCAAATCGATACCACTAATGTGCTCTTCATCGTTGGTGGCGCATTCGCTGGCCTAGATAAAATTATCGAAGCACGCTCCGGAAAAGCAGGCGTTGGTTTTAATGCGACACTTCAGACAGCTGAAGATAAGAATCGCAAAGATATTTTCGCTGACGTGATGCCTGAAGATCTGCTCAAGTTCGGCATGATTCCTGAATTCATTGGTCGCTTGCCAGTATTAACTAGCGTTGAGAATCTCGATAAAGAAGCTCTTATGCAGATTCTTACCGAGCCAAAGAATGCTCTGGTAAAGCAATATGCCAAGTTATTCGAGCTAGATTCAGTCGAACTTGAATTCACTCCAGAATCACTCGATGCCATCGCCGATTTAGCACTTCTACGTGGAACCGGTGCTCGTGGCCTGCGCGCAATCATGGAAAGCGTTCTACTTGCCGTCATGTACGAGGTTCCAAGTCGTAGCGATATTGCCAAAGTTGTCGTTACTGCCGAATCGATCACAGATGGCGTGACACCTACATTTATCCAACGCACGGGCGATATTCCAAAGCGGGCGGTCCGAGGCGAAAAGCGTTCAGAAGAGAAGAGCGCATAATCTAGACTGCTCCCCATGAGCCAGCGCGGAAAAGAATTAGCTTCAACTTTTTCGCCTGCCGAAATTGAGGCACCTTTATATGAGAAATGGCTAGCGGCCGGATACTTCACCGCTGATGCTAATTCGAGCAAAGAGCCATTCACCATTGTTTTGCCGCCTCCAAATGTGACCGGTGTTCTTCATATTGGTCATGCACTAGATCAAACGCTGCAAGATTGTTTAGCTCGCATTAAGCGAATGAAAGGCTACGAGGTTTTGTGGCTACCGGGCATGGATCATGCTGGTATCGCAACTCAAAATGTGGTTGAAAAACAATTAGCAAGTGAAGGCAAGTCACGGCATGATTTAGGTCGCGAAGAATTTGTTAAGAAAGTTTGGCAATGGAAAGCCGAATCAGGTGGCGCAATTCTTGGTCAGATGCGACGCATGGGTGATTCAGTTGACTGGTCTCGCGAACGTTTCACGATGGACGAAGGCATGTCTAATTCAGTTCTTGCGCTCTTCAAGAAGATGTATGACGCTGAATTAATTTATCGGGCAGAACGAATCATCAACTGGTGTCCACGTTGCTTAACCGCACTTTCAGATATTGAAGTTGAGCATCAAGACGATGCTGGTGAATTTGTGCAGGTACGTTACGGCGATGGCGAACAAAGCATTGTTGTTGCGACAACTCGTGCCGAAACCATGATGGGCGATGGCGCAGTTGCGGTTCACCCTGACGATCCTCGATATAAGCACATGATTGGCACTGAAGTTTTATTGCCACTGGTAAATCGCATGATTCCGATTATTGCCGATGAGTTAGTTGATCCAGATTTTGGTACCGGCGCCGTAAAGGTAACTGCCGCTCATGACCCAAATGACTTTGAAATGGCCATGCGCCATAACGTTCCGTTCGTAGTAATCATGAACGAGCACGGCATTATGGAAGGCAGCGGCACTGAGTTTGATGGCATGGATCGCTTCGATGCTCGCGTTGCCGTTGTAGCTAAGTTGAAAGAACTTGGTCGCATAGTTGCCGAGAAGCGCCCATATATTCACGCTGTCGGGCATTGCTCGCGTTGCGATACAACTGTTGAGCCACGTTTATCTAAGCAATGGTTTGTAAAAGTGGCACCACTTGCAAAAGCATCAGCTGATGCAGTTCGTAGTGGCGCAGTAAAGATCGAACCTGAAGAGCTAGCGCCGCGCTACTTTGATTGGGTCGACAATATGCACGACTGGTGTATCTCGCGCCAACTTTGGTGGGGGCACCGAATTCCGGTTTGGTACGGGCCTAATGGCGAAATGGTTGTGGTTGGCCCAGGTGAAAGTGCACCAGTTGGCTATGAACAAGATTCCAATGTTCTTGATACCTGGTTCTCATCTGGCCAATGGGCATTCTCAACATTTGGTTGGCCAGCAAAAACTGCTGACCTTGCAAAGTTCTATCCAACTTCAGTTCTAGTAACTGGCTACGACATTTTGTTCTTCTGGGTTGTGCGCATGATGATGATGAGTACATTTGCAATGGATGGTGTTCCGCCATTTAAAACAATTATGTTGCATGGTTTAGTGCGCGATCAATTTGGCAAGAAGATGTCAAAGAGTCGCGGCAACGTTGTTGACCCACTTGAATTTATGGATAAGTACGGCGCCGATGCGCTTCGGTTCACTCTTGCACGCGGAGCTAATCCAGGTACCGATCAAGCACTTGCTGAGGAATGGGTTGGCGGCTCACGTAATTTTGCCACCAAGCTTTGGAATGCAACTCGCTTTGCCATGATGAACGGCGCAACAGTCGAAGGGCCGATGCCTGATGTTGCAAAACTCAACGCGATTGATAAATGGATTCTCAGCCGCGTGACCGAAACTATTCGCGATGCAGATTCACTTTTCGAGCGTTATGAATTCGCTAAAGCTAGCGAGCTGATTTACCACTTTGCTTGGGATGATTTATGTGACTGGTACCTAGAGCTTGCCAAGGAAGGCTTTGCTTCAGGTGATGCAGCTTCAAGCCAGCGCGTGCTCGGTTATGTTCTTGATCAGTTACTTCGCTTATTACATCCATTGATGCCATTTATTACTGAAGAACTTTGGCTCTCGCTAACTGGGGGAGAGTCCCTAGTGATTGCCGAATGGCCAACAGCAAACTTTGCTTATCTAGATAAGACGGCCGAAAGCCTAGTTGCGCAGATGCAGACAGTTATTACCGAGGTTCGTCGCTTCCGTAATGATCAAGGCGTTAAAGCAACTGCCAAGATTCCGGGCAAATTAACCACTTCAGGTGAATTGGCCAACTATGCCAGCGCTATGGGTTTTGTACTGAAATTAGAGGCAAAAGATTTCACACCTACTGCGACATTTGAAATTGGTTCGGTTAAGTGCGAACTAGATTTATCTGGCACAGTTGATGTGGCTGCCGAACGTGCTCGACTAACTAAAGATTTAGCGACTGCGCAGAAAGATCAACAGACTGCTCAAGTTAAATTAGGAAATGAAGGATTCATGGCTAAAGCACCGATGGAAGTAGTCGTTGAGATTAAAGAGCGCTTAGTTAAGACGCAAGCCGAAATTGAACGAATTACTGCCGCACTCGCTGCGCTACCTTCAGCATGAGTATGACTCCTGAAGAGAAAGTCCGCATCGATGCTATTGAATCTACGCTGCTTGCGCGTTGGCCAGAAACCCGCATCGCACCATCACTAGAACGTATTGCAGCCCTAACCGACATATTAGGATCACCGCAATTAACTTATCCAACTATTCATGTTGGTGGAACTAATGGCAAGACCAGTACTACGCGAATGATTGATTCAATGCTCTTTGAAATGGGTCTTCGTACTGGCCGCTTTACTAGTCCGCATCTTGAAAGTTATCTAGAGCGCATCAGCATTAATGGTCAATCAATTGCGGCGGCTGATTTAATTTTCTCTTACAACGATATCTCACCTTATTTAGAGTTAATGGATTCCAAATTTGAACATCCAGTTTCTTTCTTCGAAGCTATGACGGCACTTGCGTTTGCTGCATTTGCTGAACACCCGATTGATGTTGGAGTAATCGAAGTAGGAATGGGTGGCGAGTGGGATGCCACGAATGTAATCGATGCTGATGTTTCAGTTATCATGCCGATTGGCTTAGACCATACTGAATACCTGGGAAATACTTTGACTGAAATTGCTCGTACTAAGAGTGGAATTCTGAAAGCAGGTGGCTTTGGCGTCCTGGCTCAGCAGGAGAACGAAGCAGCTATCGAATTACTTCGTCGAGCAGCCGAGGTAGGTATCGAAGTCGCTCGCGAAGGCGTCGAGTACTCACTGACCAGCCGCGCAGTAGCTGTTGGTGGCCAATTAATCACGATTAATGGGCTAAATGAGACTTTTGAAGATATTTTCTTGCCGCTGCATGGCAAGCATCAAGCCACAAATGCGGCAACCGCCCTTGTGGCCGTCGAGGCATTCTTCGGTGATACCGCACTTGACCACGATGCAGTTCGCGCGGGTTTTGCAGCGGTTACTTCACCGGGTCGGTGCGAAGTTGTTCATCGCGACCCAACAATTCTTTTAGATGCTGCTCACAATCCGCATGGTGCAAAAGCGTTGGCTACAACAATTTCAAATGAATTTACTTTCGATGAAATTATCGGCGTCGTTGCAGCTTTCGGTGATAAAGATGTCCGCGGAATTTTATTGGAACTAGAACCAATCTTTAATGAAATTATTGTCACAACAAATTCTTCACCTCGATCTATGAAATTAAATGATCTGGAAAAATTAGCTAATGAAATATTTGGAAAAGATCGTGTTACAGTGATTGAAACTCTAGCTCTTGCAATTGATCAAGCAATCAAAGATGCCAAGCGCCCGTTGAGTGAAGACTCAGTTGGTGTTTTGATAACTGGTTCGGTAATCACAGTGGGCGAAGCTCGCACAATAATTAACGGAAAGTACAAAAAGTAATGCGCGTATTAGCTTCAGCAGTGTTGGTGATGGAATCCTTCTCACTCGGATTCGCACTTTTAATTGCCATGAAAGATCAAAGCGGGGCCCCCATGGTTTATGGCGCCGTAATCTCGATCGCATTGCTGCTCGCCCCAGGGTTACTAAAGCGCAGAGTTGGCTGGGTGCTGGGCTGGTTGCTGCAGGGAGCCATGCTCGGTTTTGGCCTAGTGGTCAATTCATTCCTGATTATTGGCGGTATTTTCGCAGGGTTATGGATTGCGGCGATATTGGTCGGTCGTAAGGGCGAAGCAGCCCGGGCTGCCTTGCTGGCTTCGCAAACCCCAGATGCCTAATAGACTCACCCCGTGAGCATCGAAGAAACCCTGATTCTGGTAAAGCCCGACGGAGTCCGTCGCGCCCTAGTTGGCGAAGTAATTTCGCGCATCGAATCAAAGGGCTATGAAATTACAGCGCTAAAAATGTTGCAGGCAGATCGTGCATTGCTTGAGCAACATTATGCCGAGCATCAAGGCAAGCCATTTTTCGAACCGCTCGTTGAATTTATGTTATCTGGTCCAATTGTGGCGATGGTTGCACAAGGCAATCGCGTTATCGAAGGATTCCGTTCGCTCGCTGGCGTAACAGATCCAACAGTTGCAGCGCCCGGAACAATTCGTGGTGACTTGGCTCGCGATGCTGGAACAAAAGTTGTCCAAAATATTGTGCACGGATCTGATTCACCAGAATCGGCTGCGCGCGAAATTAAGATTTTCTTTGGTAACGGGGGGAAGTAAAAATGGCTAATCGAATGTCGTTTATTGGTCGCGATATGGCGGTCGACTTAGGTACTGCAAACACTTTGGTTTATGTGCGCGGGCGTGGCATCGTGCTTAACGAGCCAAGCGTGGTTGCCGTTAACCAAGATACTGGCGGAATTTTAGCTGTTGGTCTTGAAGCCAAGAAGATGATTGGTCGTACCCCTAGCAATATTGTTGCGATTCGCCCATTAAAAGATGGCGTGATTGCTGACTTTGACACAACCGAACGCATGTTGCGCTACTTCATTCAGAAAGTTCACCGTCGTCGCTTTTTAGCAAAGCC
>Ga0114978_10005098_pt1 | contig 10537 bp, 8 predicted proteins | sample S_140212_EF_Meta_FD_87027 | JGI IMG/M metagenome (GOLD analysis project Ga0114978, IMG submission 87027) | Freshwater microbial communities from Lake Simoncouche, Canada to study carbon cycling - S_140212_EF_MetaG | ecosystem: Environmental > Aquatic > Freshwater > Lake | place: Lake...
CAAGGGGGCCAGAAAACCGTACCAGTTATTGAATTCATAACCCGGCAGCGATTCGCCGACGGTCGGCACGTCGGGCAGGGCGCCGACGCGCTTGGAGTCGGTCACCGCGAGTATTTTGAGCTTGCCGGCCTTGATGTGCGACATGGTGACCGGTGCGCCGGTAAATAACATGGCGACGTGGCCGCCGAGGAGGTCGGCCACTGCGGGTGCGCCACCTTTGTACGGCACATGCACGATATTGATGCCGGTTTCCATTTTCAGCAGCTCCGCGCACAACTGGTTGAAGCTGCCGACGCCGCCGGAAGCGAAATCGAGCTGGCCCGGACGTTTTTTCGCGAGTGCGACGAGTTCCTTGACGTTTTTCACCGGCAGGTTGGGGTGCACGACCAGCACGGTGCCCACGTTCGCGATCAGGGAAATCGGCGCGAGGTCCGCTACCGGGTCGAAAGTCATGCCGCTGTACATGAACTGGTTGGTCGCATGCGTGCCCATGTTGCCGAACAGCAGCACGTAGCCGTCGGGTGGTGCCTTGACGACGAGTTCGGTGCCGATATTGCCGGCCGCACCGCCGCGGTTTTCGATGACGACCGGCTGGCCCCAGGCTTCGTTCAGTTTCTGCCCGATCACACGGCCGAGGATGTCGGTGGTGCCGCCGGCGGGCCATGGCACGATCAGACGCACCGGCTTGGCGGGGTAATTCTGCGCGTGCGGGGCGGTGACCAGCGCGCAACCTATCAGGCAATACAGCAGTCGCAGAATCATATTTAACCTTCGAGTGGGTGACTGCGAAAAGTCTACACGCTAGAATCCAGCTTGAGAACCGCCGCACCGCAATCTACCGCGATGCACCGCAATATTCACCCCACTTTGTGCGAAAGCGATGAAACTTACCCTGCTGGGAACCGGCACGCCGCTCATCGACTGCTTGAAGGGCGATCATTCATGAAGAAGCTGCCGCACATCGACGTCATTTATACGCACACCGAAGGCGAGCCAACCTGCATCGTGCACTCTGGCGTGCGTTATCCCCACGGTCTCGATATATTGGGCAAGCGCCGCCACATCGAACAGCATTACGACTGGTTGCGCAAAGCGCTGATGCAGGAGCCGCGCGGCCACCGCGACATGTACGGCGTGTTTCTGACGCCGCCGTCGTCGCCGGACGCCGATGCGGGCATGATCTGGATGGACGCCACCCAGTACTCGCACATGTGCGGCCACGGCACCATAGGCCTGTCGATGGCGATGGTGGCGTGCGGACTGATGCCGGCAACCGGCAATCTGACGCGCATCCGGTTCGAGACGACCGCGGGCCCCGTGAATTCCGAAGTGCAGGGCACGCCGGAAAAAATTGACTGGTGCCGGTTCGAGAACGTGCCGGCGTTCGTCGCCGAGCGCGATGTGACGATCGAATTGCCGGGTTATGGCGAATTGAAAGCGGACATCTCTTTCGGCGGCAATTATTTTGCGCAGGTCGACTGGCGCGGCCGCACACCCAAAATTGCGCCGGAGAACGGTTCTTTCTTTTCGACGATGGGCCAGCTCGTCAAGCAGCAGATCAACGCGAAGGTAAAATTGAAGCATCCGGTGCAGTCGCATCTAACCGACTTGAATTACATGACCTTCTATCAGGAGGCGACGCTGCCCGGCGCGCGCTACAAATGCGTGCACGTGTTCAGTGCCGGCCAGCTCGACCGCTCGCCCGGCGGCACCGGCACCTGCGCGATGATGGCGTTGTTCGAGGCGCGCGGTGAATTGAAATTACAGCAGCCGATATTGTCCGAAGGATTGCTCGGTAGCGGCACGTTCGAAGGATGCCTTATCGGTGAAACCAAAATTGGCGGGCGGCGCGCGCTGCTGCCGACGATCAAAGGCAAGGCCAATCTGACCGGCTACGCGAAATGGGTGTTCGATCCTGACGATCCCGTCAGCGCGGGTTTCCTGGTTTCCTGAACGGAGCCGCATGAAATCCATGCTGGATGGCGTACGCGGATTGCTGTTGGTGACTTGTCTGGTAGCGGCGGCCGCCGGCGCGCAATCGTATCCGGCGAAGCCGATACGCCTGCTGGTGCCGTTTCCGCCCGGCGCGGGTGCCGACGTCGTGGCGCGCACGCTGGCGCAGAAAGTGACTGAAGGATTGGGCGTGCAGGTGATCGTGGACAATCGCGGCGGCGCCGGTGGCACGCTGGGCGCGGCGATTGCTTCACGCGCGGCACCAGACGGCTATACGCTGATGATGGGCTCGATTGCCAGTCTCGGCACAGCGCAGGGTCTGTTCAAGGACCTGCCGTACGATCCGCTCAAGGATTTCACGCCGGTAACGCTGGCCGCGCGTTCGCCCAGCGGGTTCCTGACGTCGCTCAATCTGCCCGCCAAGTCGGTCAAGGAAGTCATCGTGCTCGCCAAGGGCCAGCCTGGCAAGCTGAACTATTCGTCATCGGGCGGCGGCTCGCCCAGCCATCTCGGCATGGAATTGTTCAAAGGCATGGCGGGCGTGAGTCTCGTGCACATTCCTTATCGCGGTCCTGCCGAAGCGTTGAACGCGCTGGTGATGAACGAAGCGCAGGTCGAAATCCAGAGCATGTTGTCGGCAACTCCGTTCATACAGGGCGGCCGTCTGCGGCTGCTTGCCACGACCGGTGTCAAGCGCATGACGGAATATCCCGACGTGCCGACGGTGTCTGAGGCCGCGGTGCCTGGCTACGCGGTCTACACGTGGTTTGGTGTCGTCGCGCCGGCGGGCGTGCCCAAGCCCATCCTGGCGCGTCTGCATACCGTTTTAGTGCAGGCGCTGACGTCGCCGGAAATGCGCAAACAGTTCGCCAACCAGGGCGCTGAAGTCGTCGCCAATACGCCGGCCGAATTCAATGCGTTCCTGCGCGAAGAGGTCGTCAAATGGAACAAGGTGATCAGTGATTCGGGCGCGCGTGTCGACTGACCGGCAATATGCGGCGCGGCGAGCGATGTCATGACGAAGTTCTCGTTATGGTCGCTCGCGAGCAATGCGCTGTCCGGTCACCGCAACTGGACACCGCACTGGCGCGCGGCGCAGCCGAAAAAATCCTACGACGTCGTGGTCATTGGCGGCGGGGGACACGGGCTTGCCACCGCCTATTATCTGGCGAAGAACCACGGCATCCGCAGCGTGGCGGTGCTGGAAAAAGGCCCGATCGGCCTCGGCAATACCGGCCGCAACACCACCGTGGTGCGTTCCAACTACATGTGGGACGACAGCGCGTATCTGTACGAGCATGCGCTGAAATTGTGGGAAGGATTGAGCCAGGAACTCAATTTCAACACCATGTTCAGTCAGCGCGGCGTGATCAATCTCGCGTTCACGCGCCACGAACTGAACGAAATGGAGCGCCGCGCGAGCGCCATGTATCTGAACGGCATCGATTGCGAGCTGCTGACGCCGCGCGAAGTGAAGCGCTGGGCCCCGCTATTGAACATAGATCCAGGCTGCCGCTACCCGGTGCTGGGCGGCATCGTGCAAAGGCGCGGCGGCAATGCGCGTCACGATTCGGTCGCATGGGGCTACGCGCGCGCGGCGAGCGAACTGGGTGTAGACATCATCGAGAACTGCGCGGTGACCGGCTTGAAATGCGAAGGCGGTCGTGTAATCGGTGTCGAGACTACGCGCGGTCATATTTCTGCGGGACGCGTCGGCGTGGTCGCTGCAGGCCATAGCGGCGTGGTGATGGACATGGCGGGCGTGAAACTGCCGATCCAGAGCTATCCGCTGCAGGCTTTGGTGTCCGAACCGGTCAAGCCGGTATTTCATACCGTGCTGATGGCCGGTCTGGTGCACGTGTACCTCAGTCAGTCGGATAAAGGCGAACTCGTCATCGGCGCCGCGCGCGACGGTTATCTCTCGTATGCGCAGCGCGGCAGCTTCAATTTCATCGAAGAACAACTGCGTGCCTTGCTGGAACTGTTTCCGGTGTTCAGCCGGCTGCGCATGATGCGGCAGTGGGCGGGCATCGTCGATTGCGCCCCGGATGCGAGTCCCATCATCGGCAAGACGCCGGTCGAGAACCTGTTCGTCAACTGCGGCTGGGGTACCGGCGGGTTCAAGGCAACGCCCGGCTCGGGCTGGGTGTTCGCGCACACCCTCGCGCACGGCGAGCCGCACGCACTCAATAAAAACTTCAGCCTCGCACGATTCGCGAGCGGCCGTTTAATCGACGAAGCCGCTGCAGCCGGCGTTGCACACTAGGGTGCATAGCAACAGGAGAGGCGGGAGGCGGGAGGTGAGAGGTGAGAGATGAGAGGCGAAAGGCGAAAGGCGCGTGATGTCGAACACTAAAGAAGCCATATACAGAACGATTTTATTTTCGTTGCAGGCGACGGGGGTGAAGGATTTTTCGCCTCTCGCCTCTCTCCTCTCGACTTTCCCGCTAAGCGGAACGCGCGCATGCTCTTAATTTCATGTCCATGGTGTGGCCCGCGCAACGACGCCGAATTTACGCCTGGCGGCGAGGCACATATTGCGCGTCCCGTTGATACGCCCGCGTTGACGGACCAGGATTTTGGCGAGTATCTCTATTTCCGCAAGAACCTCAAAGGCCCGCAGCTCGAACGCTGGTTTCACGCGTACGGCTGCCGGCGCTGGTTCAACGTCGCGCGCGACAGCGTGACGCATGAGATTAAAGCTGCATACAAGATGGGCGAACCGCCGGCCGACTTATGAGCGAACAAGCTTACAGGCTGCCGCTCGGCGGCCGCGTCGACCGCAGCAAGCCGCTCAATTTCACTTTCAACGGCCGCCCGTACCAGGGCTACGCCGGCGACACGCTGGCCTCCGCGTTGCTCGCCAACGGCGTGCGGCTGATCGGACGCAGTTTCAAATACCATCGCCCGCGCGGACTCGTGGCCGCAGGGCCGGACGAACCGAATGCGCTGGTGCGGGTGGGCAGCGGTGCGCGAGTGCTGCCCAATATGCCGGCGACGATGGTCGAGTTGTACGAAGGGCTCGAGGCCGCCAGCATTAATTGCTGGCCCGGCGTCGGTTTCGATTTGCGCGCGGTGGCCGGCCTTTTTTCGCGCTTTTTGCCGGCGGGCTTTTACTACAAGACGTTCATGTGGCCGCATCGCGCATGGATGTGGTACGAAAAGTTGATCCGAAATGCGGCGGGCCTGGGCCGTACGCCGGACTCGCCGGACCCCGACCGCTACGAAAAGCGCAACGACCATTGCGATGTGCTGGTGATAGGTGGTGGGCCTGCCGGCATTGCAGCAGCCCTCGCTGCTGGGAGCGCCGGCGCGCGCGTGTTGATGGTGGAAGAACGGCCGGAACTTGGCGGCCAACTGCGCTATTGCAGCGGCACCATAGACGGCACGGCGAGCGGCGCATGGCTGCGCTTCGCGCAAAGCCGGCTTGCGCAGATGCCCGAAGTGCGCGTGCTTACGCGAACCACAGCTACCGGCTATTACGATCACAACCTGGTGACGCTGGTCGAGCGTGTTACCGATCATTTGTCTCGGGCAGATAAACGCCTGCCGCGCCAGCGCTTGTGGAAAGTCCGCGCGAAACGGGTGATAGTCGCCGCCGGAGCCAACGAGCGTTCGCTCGTTTTCGTTAACAACGATTTGCCGGGCGTGATGCTGGCAAGCGCGGCGCAACGCTATGCCACGCAATACGCGGTGCAGCCGGGCAAGCGTGCCGTTATTTTTGCCAATAACGACAGTGCGTACGACGCGGCGCTTGCACTGACAGATGCTGGAATTGAAATTGTCGCGCTGGTCGATTTGCGCGCAGAGCCGGGCATGACGGTGGTGTGCGGTCTGGGCGTGCGGTCGGGACAAGCCGTGGTCGCCGCGAATGGATACCAGCGCGTCACGTCAGCCGACATTGCGGCCATCGATGCCACGACAGGACGGATCACGGGGCCGGTGGAAACCATCGCCTGCGATGTTATCTGCGTGTCTGGCGGCTGGGACCCGGCGGTGCATTTGTTTTCGCAAGCGGGCGGAAAAATTGCATATGACGATGCGCAGCACTGTTTTTCACCGGGCGTGGCCGCCCAATCCACATCAGCAGCGGGTGCGGCAAACGGCGCATTCATGCTCGCGGACTGCGTTGCGCAAGGCAGTGCGGCGGGAGCGGCGGCGGCCTGCGCTGTGGGATTCAACATGGTGATTCCGGGCATCGCTCCGCGTGCACCGCTCGCCGTGCACCCGTTGTGGGAAATTCCGTCCGCGGGCAGCGGCAAGAAATTCGTCGATCAGCAAAGCGATGTCACGGCCGCCGATCTGGCGCTGGCCGCGCGCGAGGGCTATGTGTCGGTCGAGCACGCCAAGCGCTACACGACGACGGGCATGGGCATAGACCAGGGCAAGATCGGCAACATCACTGCTTTCGGCATACTGGGTAACGCGACTTCGCGCAGCGTGCCGGAAGTCGGCACCACGACTTTCCGTCCGCCGTATGTCCCGGTCACCATAGGCGCGCTGGCCGGACGCGAAATCGGCGAACATTTCGATCCTTTGCGCAAGACGCCGATCACCGATTGGCATGCGGCGCACGGTGCGGTATTCGAACCGGTCGCCTTGTGGCGGCGTCCGCAGTATTACCCGCAAGCCGGCGAGGACATGCACGCGGCAGTGACACGCGAATGCCGGGCCGTGCGCAACGGCGTTGCGCTGCTCGATGCATCGACCCTGGGAAAAATAGAAATTCGCGGCCGCGACGCGTTGAAGCTGCTCAACATGGTTTATACCAACGCTTGGGACAATCTCGCGGTCGGCGCCTGCCGCTACGGACTGATGCTGCGTGAAGACGGCATGGTGTTCGACGACGGCGTGACTTCGCGACTGGGCGAGCAGCACTACCTGATGACAACGACTTCCGGCGGCGCGGATGGTGTCGTGAACTGGCTGGAAGAGTGGCTGCAGTGCGAGTGGCTGGATTTGCAGGCGTACGTGACGCCGGTCACCGCGCAATGGGCGACGCTGTGTGTGACCGGTCCAAAGGCGCGGGCTTTGTTGCAGAAACTGCCGGGTGACATCGATCTCGCGCCCGCGAGTTTTCCGCATTTGTCGATACGCAGCGGGACTATCGCCGGAGTGCCGGCGCGCATCGCGCGCGTGAGCTTCACCGGCGAGCTTTCGTACGAGGTCAATGTGCCGGCGCGCTACGGACTCGCGCTGTGGGACCTGCTGATGAAAGAGGGCGCGGCACTCGGCATCACGCCACTCGGCACTGAGGCTTTGCATGTGTTGCGCGCGGAGAAGGGTTTCATTGTCGTTGGTCACGACACCGACGGCACGGTGACGCCGCACGATCTCGGCATGAGCTGGATCGTCGGCAAAGCCAAGAAGGATTTCCTCGGCAGGCGCGGGCTCAGGCGCAGCGATAGCGCACGCGATGGACGCAAGCAGCTGGTTGGCCTGCTGACCAACGACGCGCAGACCGTGCTGGTCGAAGGCAGCCAGGTCGTCAACCGCGCGAATTCCCGGCACATCGACCGGCCGCCGGTGCCGATGACAGGGCACGTGACATCGAGCTACATGAGTCCCACGCTCGGGCGCTCGATAGCGATGGCCCTGATCGATAACGGACGCAACCGCATGGACGAGGAAGTCGCGGTGGTCGTGCATGGCCGTGTGGTGATGGCGCGTATCTGCGAGCCGCGTTTTTACGATCTCAAGGGCGAGCGTCTCCATGGTTGAAACGTTGATGGCGCGCACGGCGCTGGGCAGCACGCCGGACGGCGGATTGCGCGCGCATGGCGATCCGGCCGCCGTTGCGCTGCGCGAATTGCCCGCGTCGTCCATGATCGATCTGCGGCTCGATCCGGCGAACGCTGTTGCTCTGGGAGCGGCGCAAAGTGCGCTTGCGCTGACGTTGCCGCTGACTCCCGGAAAAACGGCTGTTAACGGCGAACATGTGGCATGGTGGTTCGGCCCTGACCAATGGCTGGTGATGGTGCCGCATTCTGCGCGCCCGCTGATTCGGGCGCTGGAGCAGGACGGCATCTCGGCAGTCGATGTCAGCGATCTGCGCGCCGAGTTTGAGCTCGCAGGTCCGCGCGCGACCGATGTATTGCGCAAGGGCTGTGCGATTGATCTGCATCCGCGTGTATTCGGTCCCGGCGATTGCGCTTTGACTGCGCTCGCCCGCGTGCGTGTCGCATTGCGCCAGACGGATGAGCGGCCAGGCTACCGCATCCTGGTCGAGCGCAGCGTCGCACCGTATTTATGGAGCTGGCTCGCCGATGCGATGATCGAGTTCGGCGGCAGGTAATATCGGGCGCTTGATCGCCGCCTAATCCACGCGCACGCCGGCCGCCTTGATGATACGGCCCGATTTTTCGGCGTCGCTTCTGATGGTGGCGGCAAATTTTTCCGGCGTGCTGGGCGTGGCTTCCATGCCCAGTGCCATGAGTTTTTCGCGCATTTCAGGTTGCGCCAGAATGCGGATGATTTCGGCGTTGATGCGGTCGATGACCGGGCGCGGCGTGCCGGCGGGCGCCATGAGCCCGAACCAGTTGTTGAATTCATAGCCGGGCAGCGTCTCGCCTATGGTCGGCACGTTGGGCAGCACGGCCGCGCGTTTGGAATTGGTAACAGCCAGCACTTTCAGTTTGCCGGACTGGATATGCGGCAGCGTGACGGGCGTGCCGGTGAACATCAGATGGATCTGGCCGCCGAGGATATCGGTGATCGCCTGACTGCCGCCTTTGTACGGCACGTGCACCAGATCGATTTTCGCGGTTATCTTGAACAACTCGCCGCACAAATGATAAAAACTGCTGCCCGACGCATAGGTCAATTGTCCCGGCCGCGATTTGGCCAGCCCGATCAGTTCTTTCACGGTTTTTACCGGCAGTGACGGATGCGCCACCAGCACGCTTGCGACGTCGGCAAGCAGCGAAATCGGCGCCACGTCGTTGGCCGGGTCGTAGGTCAATTTGCTGAACAGAAACTGGTTCATGGTGTGCGTGCTCATCGAGCCGACCAGCAACGTATAGCCGTCAGGCGGCGATTTCACGGCGGCTTCGGTGCCGATGTTGCCGTTCGCGCCGCCGCGATTGTCGATCACAACCGGTTGCCCCCAGGCCGCGGTCAATTGCTGGCCGACCATGCGCGCGAGTATGTCGGTGGTGCCTCCCGCCGGCAGCGCGACGATAACGCGTATCGGTTTCGCCGGCCAGGTTTGCGCGTGCGCGCACGAAATGCACAACGCGGCAAGAGTGCCTAACATGATGAAACGCGCGTGCGTTGCTGCCAGAATTGGTGATAGCATGGCGCCCGGTGAAGGCAATAGTCGTTCTATTGCCAAGACGAGCAACGCAGATAGCGCCGATTCTGGCTGCAACCCTTCGGGCTGGCACGAGTTTTGGCCCATGGCGTTGTCGTAAGCCTCTTGCTTAGAATGACTAAGCCGCGAGACTTTCTTCTAGCCCTGGGCCAAAATCGTGACAGCGCATCGTGCGTTTCATCATGTTAGGCACTCTAGATTGCGGGCGGATAAACCCGAATTTTTGAAGAGGACTTCATGAAATCACCTGCCATGTGCCGTAACCTCGTCGACATACGCGCTGCGGTCAACGCCATCGACCGCGATCTCGTCCGGCTGCTCGCCAAACGCCAGAAATACGCGCTTGCCGCGCTTAAATTCAAACATGATCGCAAAAGCATCGGCGATCCGCGGCACCGCAAGTCGATGTTCGCACAGCGCCAATTGTGGGCGGCGCCTGCCAAACTGAATCCGCGGATGGTGCAAAAGATTTTTCAGGCCATCGTCGACGAATCCAAGCGCCTGCACCTCGCCGGATTCCGCGCCCGGCGCACGTAATTCCGGAGCCCATCTCAAAAATACAAAAAAACAATCAGCCGCAGATAAACGCGGATACACGCAGATAAAGGTCAAAGGCCACCTTCCGGCCGGCGTTTAGTTCCTTGAACCTATCTGCGTTCATCTGCGGCTTAAAATTGTTTTTGCGGTTGCTTCCAGAATCAACTCACCAGGCCAGCGCGTACGCTTCGCGGCGCGGGTCGGCGCCGGCGTGCTTCATCCCGGTGTTGGGGTCGCGCATCACTGCGCAGACCGCTCCGCTTTGCGCGGGCAGGCGCGGCAGCACCTGCACGTCGTGGCCGCGTTTCTTCATGTCGTCGATGACGCCGTTCGGCATGTCTTCCTCGATACACAGCCGGCCGGGGAAGTAATCGTGGGGCGCGAACGAATTCGGAAAACTGCTGCTCGAGAAGCGTTGCGCTTCGACTGCTTGCTGCACCTGCATGCCGAACTGCGTGACGTTGAGGAAGACCTGCAGCATCGCCTGCGACTGCACGTCGCCGCCGGGGGTGCCGAAGCACATGAACGGCTTGCCGTCTTTCATGGCGAGGGCGGGGCTGGGTGTGAGGCGCGGACGCTTGCCCGGCGCGACTTGCGCGGGATGGCCGGGCGTAAGCCGCGATTGCTGGCCGCGCGAAGAGAACACGAGTCCCGTGCCTGGAATGACCGGTGCATCGTACGTGGTGTCCGACAGTGTCGCCGAATAGGCGTTGCCGTATTTATCCATGGCGGCGG
>Ga0114978_10005099_pt1 | contig 10537 bp, 10 predicted proteins | sample S_140212_EF_Meta_FD_87027 | JGI IMG/M metagenome (GOLD analysis project Ga0114978, IMG submission 87027) | Freshwater microbial communities from Lake Simoncouche, Canada to study carbon cycling - S_140212_EF_MetaG | ecosystem: Environmental > Aquatic > Freshwater > Lake | place: Lake...
CTAACATCATCAAAAAACTCATGAATCATTTTTGTTAACAACTTAAGTTTTTTGTCTTCAGACTTGTCAACTGATTCCATTATCCCCCCATCTTTACCTGAACCTTCATAGATAAGTTTGATTGCCTCTTTAGGTATGTCTTGAAATGTAACAATATGTTTTGATCTTGACTCATAGTGTCTATCTTTATACCACTTAACATCAGGAATCATTTCGGTATTAATCTCCCATATATCATCATCGTATGTTGAATCAAACCAAGCTCTTTTGTTTGTTGAGTTGGTTGCAAAAATTGCAGGTTTACATTTTGTTCCATATCCTGCATATATTTTATAACATTCACCAGCACGAACTTTTAATCCTTGTTCTATAATCTTGTCTCTGAACTTAGGATTAGATTTATGTATAACAATTTCGTTTGGAATTATTTCTTTACCAGCAGGGCTATAATTTTCATTAAGTTCTTCCTCATATCTTTCAGTATCTATATAAAAATCAGGGTCCTTTTTTAATTCTGTTCGTTTCTTGTAGTCATACCAAGGAACAACATTTAAACCGGTAAACTTATTTATAGTATCACATATTTCTGAACTCTCTAACTCTTCTTGTGTATCATAGTAAACCATAATCTCATTTCTTTTGTCGATGTATTCTAAATCTATAATATTATCAAACATGTCATATATAATATTCTTAACCAACTTAAGTTTTTTGTCTTCAGATTTGTCAATTGATTCTTGAAGATCGTCCGTTGTATATTTTCTTTTCATTAACTTTTTATATCCGTCGCAAGAATTAACATGTGATCCCATCATTTCAATATTAAATGGGACAAACGATTTAATGTATTCGTGCAATTCTTCCATTAAATCCAATTCTTTATTTCGTATTGCTTGAGTTCTTGGCCATACTTCTGAGTTTGGTCCACCAACAAAATAAACTTTAATCAAATATGGAGTTATATCTTTATTCAAAAAATTATATTGGTCACTTCTTTCCTTAGGAGTTATTATATCAAATCCACAAAAATATTTGTAATCAAAAATATCAGAGGAATCAATTATACCTTTAATTAATTTTGTTTGGTCTTTTTCTTCCCTTAATATTCTTCTTATGGATTCTTGTATGTTCATATTATGATTATTCTTTTAGCGTCACAACCAAACTTTTTATTTATAATTTTAAGTAAATCTGATTTCCAATTACTTTCATGTCCCAAGTAATCTTCAATTTCTTCGGAATACTCACCATAAAAAACTATTGTATTGAAATCGGGGTTTTGAATGTTAGGTGTTTCATAACACACTTCGGGTAAATCATCTCTTAATTCTTTGGGATATTTACCATTATTGTCATAGTTATTACCATCAACCAATTTAAATAAGTAATCATCATAATCATTTTTTGGAAGAACAAACCCAACCGCATAAGGGTCACAACATATACCCATCCCACAATTATAGTTAGCCCAATCATAATAAACGTCATCAAACCCATCAAACAAAATATTAAGTAGATTGTGTAGTGAGGAATTAGTTTTTGTTTCTTCCCTTAATATTCTTTGTATATCTTCTCTTAAATTCATATTATTTAATATTCGTCATCATCATCATCATATGGTTCGGGATTATTTTCTCTATCTTCTTTATTAACTCTTTCTTGTTCTTTTGAATGAAGTTTTTGTAAATATGTGTCTTCAATCCAACCTGGTTCATCTTCTTCGTGTTCTTCCATATCTTTATAAGAAAACAAGGTAGTTTTTTTAATGTAATCCATCATTTCTTGCATTGTCATATCTTCAGGTTTTGTTGGTGGTGGAACACACAAATCACCTTTTTTATTACTTGTGAATTCGACAACATAATCTAAGGACATATCATTTCTATTGAATTCTTGTTGGATTTTATCTAATTGGGTATCTTCAAACCATTCTTCAATTAGATATAATAAATAGTTTTTTCTGATCGGTATGTCAGTAATCAATTCATCCATCATAACAGGATAAATATATAACATCACTTCTTTAACACTTCTTTCATTTGTTGGTCTTTTGTCACTTGGTCCCCAATTAGGACTTCTGTCATCAAGTTCAACCCGTAGGTCTGCAATTTCTCTACCATTTTTACAAAATACAAAACCAAAACCATGGTATTTCCAATATTCACTCTTGTAAATTTGTGAACCTTCAAAATAGTTGTTCAACCATTTATAAACCACTTTATCTAATTTCTCATTAGGTTTTGGGTATTTCTTGGTAATCTCTTCCTGAATTATTCTTTTTATTGATTCATTATATAAATGTTTGAAGTGAACATGATCGGGTTCCATTTCAAATGCGGGTGCCGCATATCCACCAGCACCTTCGGTTTCTTCTTCTTTATGAGTATCTTCACATTTTGTTGTGTCGTAAGCAACGTATACTGTTGAGAATTTAGGTAAATAATTTGAGATCACATCTTTAAGTTCTTTTCTTAACTTATGATATTTTTCCCACCCTAAATCTTTAAAACTATCGTAAGTAAAATACAAAACAATTTGGACAACAATATCTTTATTAGGGTTGGTTTGTATTCTAAAAACATGCCAATCAAACCCACAAATACCCTCATCAAAAACCATATAAACAAGTTTGTTTATAAGTTTTTCGTATTTGAGATAGTTTTTTTTAAGATCGCCCGAATCATCTAATATTTCCTCTCTGATCACTTGTTTAATATGTTGTTTTAGGTTTCTCAAAATTCTATTTTATTAGTGTTGTTACAAAATCCAAGGCTCCCCAGTGATCTAAGTTTGTTGGTGTTTTTGTTGCTCCACCAACAACACCAGCACCTCTTGGTTTATTTGGTCCTACCACAACATTTGAACTTGGGACGCCCGCTGAAACCGCACTACTCACTGAATTGGTAACTCCTTTTGAAGTGGCGTAAGGTTCAACTATAAATAATTTTTGTTTGTCTTTCATTGCGTTGGCAATTGTGGAAGATTGGTTACATCCTGCACTGAACAATATAACGTAAGAATATGGATTGTTTTTTATAGCTCCTAAGACTCCTGTTAAATCATTATACCTAAACCCTAACACATTTTTATTTGGTAGTTTAGTCTTAATTTTATTTGTTTGTTGTTTGATATTTAAATCACCACCTCTATAGTCAAGACCACCCATAAGTATAACCGTGTTACTCGCCATTTCATTTGGTAAAGGTTTATCCGAACTTTTGGTGTCAAATGATTTGGTTGCCATTTTATCTGTTGTTTTTGGGTTTAATCCGTTAGACGCCGAAAACATTTTGATTAGGTCAGATAATTTTTTACCACTATAATCAATTGATTTTTTAGGCGTTTCATTATTCTTAGAATCGTTATTTGTTGTTGTAACAGGTGTTGATAAATCAACAGGGGTTGACCCCATATCATTACTAGATGAATGATCCCAATGCCAAGATTCGCTAGCCAATGGTCTAAAATTAAATTTAGATGCGTTTTTCACTAACCAATTATGAAGAGGAGTTCCTTTTTTACAATTTTTTACGTCAATTGCACTACCTTTACCGTGATTGGATGTTCCTGGTTTAGCGGCTAAGTTTCCTGTTCCTGACTTATATTTTATCCACGCACACCACTGTGTAAAACCTTCACTACAACCTTTTTCTTTACTACCTAAAGGTCTATATCCTTGAGATACTAAAATTTCAATATTTTCAGATTTAGCGGCCTTAACCATATTGTTAAAATCTTTAGCTGCCTTTGAATTTAATTTAGCGGTTCCTTTTCCTCCACTTGGTGTGTCAATTGCAATTAAATCACTATCAGGAATGTTACCATTTGATGCTTCTTTGATTATAGTTTTGATTGGGTCATATCCCAAATATGACTCTTCACGAAGTATTCTTCTTATGTTCTCCCTTAGATAACCTCTTTTCATACTAAATAAATATCCCTTAATGTCTATTTGGTAAAGAGTTTTTAGTTAAATTACTTCATAACTAATCATACAATTACTCCAATCTATTTTGAAATATCCTCTAATCTCGTTCATTAGTGCGGTTCTATCAATCCCTTTGTTTATGGTTGCGTAAAGTCCATCGGTTGGTTTTAAACAAACTTTGATATGAATGTTATAAAAGTTTGATTTGTGTTTGATTTTTTTGGTGATTTCAATAGTAAGATCTTCTCTATGTGAATAGAAATCTTTAATGAATGTATGAAGTGTTTTTGAGATATCTTTTTCCATCAAAGGCAAGTATAAGAAAAAGAATCATTATTTTCAATCTTTAATTCTTGTTACTCTTGTGTCAATATAAACATCAGCAATCTTTTTTCTAAAATCCCAATCAGGAGCCCAATATGGTAAAACAACTATATGTCCTCCAGTCATTTCCATAATCTCAGATGATATATGTTCATCAAACCATGATTTGATATTTGCCGCTTTAGAATCAGAATTAAAGTGCACTATTAACTTAGGTTTGTTGTCATACTCGCCTATCTCAATTGAGGTAACCTCATCAAACAAATCATATATCATTTGTTTAACCAAATTAACTTCCTTGTTAGTTTTCTCTTCTGTAAGAACCTTTTTAATATGTTGCCTAATTAAACTCACAATTACATTACTTTGTTTATAAATTGTTTGATTGCTCTAATAACATTTTGGGTGTAAGGATCAAGTTTCCCTTCGTATTGGTCAATCTCTTCAATAATATTGTGAGTCTTTAACATATCTAATATTTTTACTATTTGTTGTCTTTTGTTTTCAAAAGTAGATATACTGTAACTTTCACCATCAATGTCAAACTTAATCATTTTAAGTTTTATTGGGTGGTCTGCCCAACCCAAATCTACTTCATCAACTTTGTATCTTCTTAAAAGAAAGTTTAATATCTTTTGTGTTGGGTCCTCTTCACTCTCATTTAAACTTTCAGTTTCACCATAAAGTTTATCGTGTATATCTTCAACTTCACGATCATAAAAATCCAAATCACCAAATAAATCAATGTTTTCACCATTTATTTCTAAAACCGTAAGGTAATTTACATTGAACAACCTATAATCACCAAATTTTTTTGAGTCAAAGTCACTATATTGCCCATCATCGTATAAGTACTTAACCATAGATTTAAAAGTATCGTTTTCCTCGGGTGTTAATTTGTTTTCATCATAAAAAACATTAATTGCGGGCCAATAATTAGTATTATGAATATTACTATTTCTACCAATTATTTCATACTTTAAAGGAAATTTCATATTTTTACCTTCACTCAAATAATAATAAAAAGTAATTGTTCCTGTTAGTTTTTCAAATAAAAAACTTATTTCAGAATCGTCTTTAAATGATCTTTTTAGATTACCCATCCCACCAACCAAGTCCGCAGCATCAAAAATATTACCATCTTTAATAACTTGTTTTAACTCTTGTTGGAGTCTATTTTCTTTTAAGATATGTCGAATTAGGTCTCTCATTTAACAAAAATATAATTATCTATTGCAATTTCTTTTGGGGATTCTTTATAAGCGTCCTCATCGTCTACTTGCATTTTTAAAAATTCAGGGACCATGTCACTATAAATACCCTTAACGTCTCTTGTTAATTTTAAATTCTTTTCGGGTGCTTGAAAATCTTCATCACTTTCATAATCCATCATAGAAAAAGGATATGCATACTTTTGTCTTCTTTTTATGTCATCGTCAAGAAATTTGAAGAACCTTGGGTGTGGATTGGTTTTGTAAAATTCCATGGATTTTTTATAATCGATTTCTAAATTAATGTAAATGCTGAATTTGTATTTTTCAGGCTCGTTTGAGTATTCCCAACCAATAATAAAAGGATAGTCTTTCTTTAACATTTTTACCGCAATATCAATTCCTTTTGATATCTTATCAATGTTTTCTGTTTCCTCTTTTAATATATACCTTATTAAATCTCTATTCACCATCATCATATTCTTCTTGTGTAAATTGGTATTTCATCTTCATTATAAAATCAGATTCTGCGCTCCATTCGCAACCAATAAACCACCACATTAAGTTATTATATTTACCTTTATTTTTTCCAAAAGACCCATTACTTGTAAATGAATAATTAAGTAAAACTTTATCCAATTCTTTATCAACTAATTTCATTTGGTTTGTAAACTCAAAAAGGTCGGGATCTTCATTCCAAGATGTAATTAATAATTCACCATTAATGTTATTAATTCTTTCATTATAAACAATATTTGCAATTTCAATGTTTGTAATAAGATTTGAGTCCACACTACTTTCTATTATCCAAGCGAGTTTTTGAGCAGATTTAATAAACTTTTCTTTTAGGCCTTGTTCTCCCTCTTCTTTTAATATTTTTCTAATTGTTTGTTTCATATTATAATCCAAATCTTGTTTTAGTGTCATTAAAATATTGTAATATTTGGGATCCTGATAAACCAATATCGTATATCAATACCTCACCAACATTACCATTCAAAAACTCACTACCTACCGTTTTTCCAATCTGTAATGCACTTGTTGTAACGTTATGCCCAACAGGTGTGTCCGAAGCAAGTAAAACACCGTTAACCCATATACTTCTTGTTGTACCATCATAAGTTGCAACAGCATTAAACCATCCATTTGTTGGTGATACGGAACTTGTTGCTCCTAAATCATTGGCCCACCAATAATTTAATAATATATTGGTTGAAGCTGATCTAAATGCATTTGATTGATTTGGGGATCCGAATGGTCCAACACTCATAAACCCATTACCACCCCAACTAGATCCAAGCTGTAACCATATTATAAAAGTATATTCTGAATTACCCACAGGTAGGTTTGACCCTGATGGATTACTAAACCAACCGTTTGGTCCTGTTGAGAAATAAACAGGTCCTGAATTATTCCATACAATACTTCCTGAATTAACCATAGTAACATCATTACCATTACCACTTAGGTCACTCCAAACAGTTCCTGTTCCAGGATAGCTATTTATATTACTAGCGTCTAAATATAACCTCAGATTTGAAACGTATGATGTCCAATAACCATTATTGTTCAAATATGTTTTACATTGATTTCCTGTTACAAATGTTTGGTTAAAGAATTGATTCACCATATTAATAAATGATTCATCAGTTTTTAATGGTGACCTATAGAACCCAATATATGCAGGTATTCCTAAAGGATTAGGTTGGTTTCCTGATGGAACTGTGTGAGCAATTACGTAACCCAAATCTTCATCAGGCCCATTCCACCACTTCAAACCACCGTAATTTTCATCATATCTAACATCACCAACACCTATGGCAATATCACCAACTTGATCTGTGTACGGTAAAGAAGCTCCTGTATTATAAGCAAATGGTCTTGAGGTTGACATATATTTAGTTTATTTATAAATACTTTTTTATGAAGTTTTCATGCCATCAGGATTTTTAATTGCCGCCTCAACTTTTCCTTTATTTAGTAGTGCGGTTCCTGCTCTTGATTCAATTGCAACGTCTAACAATTCTTTGTCAGATTTTCCTTGTGCGATGGCATCTTTTAATTTTTTTGCAAACTTTTTAAAGAACCCTGGTCCGTTCCATGTTGCATATGACATGTGAACTAATAGTCCTTTATTTTTCATAACTTTATCTCTAACTTGAGGGTCAGCAAAGTTTTTCATGTTTCTATCAAAACTTTTCTTCATGATCTGAACTGCGAGGTTTTTTAATTCTTCTTGTTTGTCACCACCTCTTTGATTCCATTTCCATGCCGGTAAATTACAAAAAGTATCCATGTTAGACCATGTCATTCCTTTTCCTGAACCTGAAGATTTTGCTCCCGCATCATATTTTACTTTATCTATAATCTCAAAAAATTTCTTACCTTCAGGGGTGCTTTCAATATTACCATTATATCTATCTAAACCAAACATAGTTTCTGTTGAAATTCCCATTCCTCTTTTAGGGTGTGCGGGACAAAATGGGTTCCAATATCCTCCTTCAAAATTTGCAATTACCTTTTTTGTTATATTTTCAAAATCAGTATCGGAACCTGATGCCATAGACACAACGGCATCACTACTTGATGATGGTGTTGAACTTGAGTCTGACGTAGAACTTGTTGTTGAAGATGTTCCTGTTCCTCCAGTAAGTCCTTGAAGTTTCTTTTTCCATGATGAAAACATATCTTTAATATTAAAAGCTCCTCCCGCACCTAAACCTGACCCCACAGTTGATAAAGATTGGGTTTGAGTTTGGTTTGAGTTGGTTGTTGGTTCATTTGTTGTTACATCCCCATTTGCTCCACCTAAAGCAATAACTTGGGGTTTATCAGTTCTTTGATAATTACCTTTAGTTGTATGTGGAGGAAATTTTTCAGGTCTTGTATACTTAAAGAAGTATTGTCTTATTGGGACACCCGTGGGGTTTTTAAAGTCTAAAACAAGTGTTATGTTTTGAGCTCCATTTTTTTCTAAGGTGCTTTTTAAACCATCAATTTGTTGTTCGGCTCTTCTATCGGAACCTCCACCGGCAGATCCTCTTGTTGAAACTCTCATGTAGGCTTTACCATCTTTACTCTCATCGATTGTCGCTGACCATGTAACGGTATAAGCTTTCGAGTCCACAGTTATTTTAATATTAACAACATCTGGATTTATACCAGCATCGTAAACTTCTTTTAATTTTGAATCTATTTTAGATGTCATTCTTCCACCAAATTTATCCGATCTTCTTCTTTCAAATGAATGTAAAGCATCCGCATCTCCTTTTGGTGCTTTGTATCCATCCGTAATTGTTATTGGTAAAGTAATCTTTTGTTCTTTGATTAATGTATTTTCTGTGATTGTGTAATTAATTGGATTTAATTTCAAATCTTTTTTTTTAATTACTTTGTAATTTTCGTTAAGGTTAAAATCAACCTCCTTAGTTGTTTTACCACCTTCAATTTTTTCTTTAAGAACTCTAACAAACTCAGCCTGTATATCTTTTAATAAATCAACATAAGAATTTCTAACTCTTTTTTCTGGGTCTTCAAACTTGGCGTTTGAGTATATGTAATTAATTCCTGAAATATTTGTAATACATTTGTGTCCACCTGAATTTGCCATAATGACATCATAACCATTTACGGATGCCTTATTGAATACTTTTCTATCCTCAAAAGGAATTGATTTATAAAGATCTTTTGATTTATAATCAATATATTTGTTAAGTTTTTCTGTTCCATTAATTTTTAGTGATGGTGAATTACCGTATATCGCCATAAAGTCTTTAAAGGTAAACCCAACTGACTGTTGGTCAGCATCCATTTCAGATATTCTTTTAAGAGTGGCGAATGTAACTCTTTGTTTTTCTAACTCAGTTCTAAACTTTTCTAAAACCTCATCTTTAATTTGACCAAGATCAACCCCTTTAAGCGCTCTTTCTTTTTTATATGGATTACATGACGCTTGAACCATTCCCATTGGGAGTCCTGTAACTAAAAACTCAGCATCAGGGTGATTAATAAATGGTGTATATCTATCATAACCTCCAGATTTCATTGTAGGACCTAAACCATATTGAGAAATGATACCATCCTCGTAGGTTACACCTTTTTCTTTTCTTGACTGAATATAGTAATCTTGATTTTTTTGCAATTGATCCATTGAAGCATACCCTTCTTTCTCCATTAGTTCTTTAATGTTTAAAAGAATGTTTTGGAGTGATGGTTTTGAAGTCATCACAAGGTTTTTTAAAAAGTTTGGTTTGTTTTTGAACGCCAATAATAATTTGTTTGCAACCAATCCCATCATCTTTTTATTTTCTTTAACTCCTTTGGTTCTGTCTACTTTGAATAGATACTGAACAACTTGTTCTGGTGTAATATCATATTTGGCATAATCTGCTGAGTCAATCATGGATATTGTTTCAATATCATCTTGACTAAATATATCTTTTGGTGATACGGATTGTGAAATTGTTTCTACATTAGATCTTGAAGACTTAAAGTTTGTTGAGGTTCCTTGTTCTACACCAGCCTGACTGTCGTGGTGATCAGTATGTATGACAAACATTGGTTTACCGTGAGCAAAATCAACCAACACAGGCATGATATCTCCTTCCCCCTCAGGTTTTTTAATTGCGAATTCTTTAGATCCATATTGTATAATTTCTGCATCAACTACTTTAATACCATTTTGTTCTAAATAGTTTTTCATCGCCAATGCAGTAGCAACACCATCCAAATCTTGATGAAAATATATTTTTGCCATTGGGTATCTTTTAGCGATTTTTTGTATGTCTCTAATCCCACTCTCTGTGATTAACTTTTTTGACTCTTCTGTTAGAATTTTAATTACAAGATCTTTCATACTTTATAAATACTTCAAAATTTATTAAATAAAAAATAGTTAGGATTCATATTTTTTGTATATTTGTAGTATGATAATGAAGAAAATAAACGACCGACTTTACGAGTTCTTTGAACTTGGCCCTGAAGATGATAACCGCGAAATCACTGATGTGATACCTTCCGAACTTGAGGAGGATTACTCTTGGTTATACAATTCTTTGGATGAAGCGGATTTTGA
>Ga0114978_10005100_pt1 | contig 10536 bp, 4 predicted proteins | sample S_140212_EF_Meta_FD_87027 | JGI IMG/M metagenome (GOLD analysis project Ga0114978, IMG submission 87027) | Freshwater microbial communities from Lake Simoncouche, Canada to study carbon cycling - S_140212_EF_MetaG | ecosystem: Environmental > Aquatic > Freshwater > Lake | place: Lake...
GCCCCATTCTGGTCCAGGAAATCCTTTCCATTCTTGCTCCACAGCCGGGCGAAATCGCCGTCGACTGTACGATCGGTTATGGCGGGCACGCAAAAGAATTGCTGGCGGCTGTTCAACCCCATGGCCGATTGCTGGGGGTCGACGTTGATCCCTTGGAATTGCCCAAGACCGAAGCACGATTGCGGGAGCTTGGATTTCCCGCAGAATCGCTGATCATCGCACGGATGAATTATGCGGGGATTTCGAAGCTGATCCTGACCGAGTCTCCGGACGGTGCCGATGTCATCCTGGCTGATCTGGGCCTCTCATCAATGCAGCTCGATGATCCTGCTCGAGGATTTTCTTACAAAACGGACGGGCCGCTCGATATGCGGCTGAATCCCAAACATGGCCAACCCGTCTCCGTACTATTGTCACAACTCGACCCGCCGGGGTTAACGAAACTGCTGGAACGGAACGCCGACGAACCGCATGCCGTGAAGCTCGCCAGCGTCATTCTCGAGGCCCATGCAGAATATCCCTTCGAAACGACAACGGATCTCGCCAACGTCGTCATTGATTTTATCAAAAAACGACGGCTGGGGTCCGAGGACGAATTCAAGCAAACCGTAAGACGGGTCTTTCAGGCGCTGCGAATCGCCGTCAATGACGAGTTCGGAGCACTCGATTCCTTCCTAAGACAACTCCCTAGTTGCCTGAAATCGGGGGGTCGCGTTGCGATTCTGACCTTCCATTCCGGAGAAGACCGTCGGGTCAAGCATGCCTTCAAAGACGGTCTGCGGGATGGCCTTTATTCTGCCATCGCCGAAGATGTGATCCGTCCTTCTGCCGAAGAACAGCGGGCCAACCCCCGTTCCAGCTCGGCAAAGCTCCGGTTTGCCATTCGTTCCTGATGCGTTTTTATTTTAACGATGTCAAATAGGCGATCAGATCCAGAAATTCACTGGCGGTCATGAGTTCGTGCAGCTTCTCGGGCATGATCGACGTTTTCAGCGGGGCACGGGTTTCGATGTTTTTGAAGGGAACAAACAACAGCTCTCCCAGAGGGTTGCCGATCCGCAAGTCGCCGTTCAATTCTTCACCCAGCAACAGTCCTGTCACAACGGTCCCCTGTTTGGTCTCAATCGCCCAAGTGGTGAATTGAGGAGAAATCTCTTTGTTCGGTTCGAGGATTGATTCCGCGAGTTTTTTACGGTCCATGGTTCGTGCAATCACCGTGAGGTCCGGGCCGACCTGACCACCACGCCCACTGACCGTATGGCATTTGTAACACCCCGCTCCATTAACGTGGAAAAAGAGCCGGCGTCCCGATTCAATTTGATGAGCCGGCGGCGGTGAGTTTCCCATGGCAACCACTGCGTCCTGTAATTGCCGTGGGGGAACGGAATCACGCCGACCGACGGCAAACTGCAGGGCTTCCGTCAGTGGTCCTCGATCGGCTTGGGCCTCTTGCGGAAGGCGAGCCACGAACTGCTTCAAGCGATTGGCAACCTCGACATCGCGAGGTTCCTGTCCCGAAATCGACATCGCGGAACTGCGCAGTGACCGAATCGCTTCGACACGCAGATCAAGTCGCTTCCCCTTGGCGGCGAGGTTCATCAGCAAGTCACGAGTCGGCTCGGTCAGTTTTGTCTGTGTCCCATTTCCTGCTAATCCTGCGATGGCGTCGGCGCGCATCCCGTTCTCAATAGATTCGTCCCCAGCGATCTTCCGCAGCATCTCGTCACGCTCCGGAATTGCGGTATGTTGTAGCCTTCTTACCACTTCGCTGCGCAGGCCGATATCCTGGGACTTTGTCAGGATTTCTTGCAGCAGGTTCGCATCCAGCTCTTTTTGAGCGGGAGGCAACATCCGCAAGGCCATTGCACGCAGTGAACTGGGCCGGGAACTCTCCTTCACCATCGCCAGCAGATACTGTGATGGAGGGGTCTTCTCAAATTCCGCCGGTGTCACCCCGTCTAACAGAGAGAGCGAGGCGAGACACGCCATGAACAGGTCCGTGGTCATCGGTTCCGACGCGAGTACCTGTTCCATCTGAGGACGCAGGGTTTTGAGTTGCTCTTCGCCAACCCATTGCACCGCCAGGCGACAAATCGCCGGCGTGGTCTCATTCAACCCCGCCAGCGCTAATGTCGCGTCTTGCGGGAAAGATGTCTTTGCCGCCAGCAAAATGGCAGTTTGTCGCAGTTCGACTTCTCTTATTGTTGTTCGCTGTTGCGTCAAATCGAGAACATGGGTATCCGCCCAGAGCTGTTTCAACCCCTCGACGGTCGTAAACTCGGTGACAATCCGAGCTGTCACGGCGGTCAATTGAAAGGGATCCGCCAAGTCCATACCCGCGAAAAGAGGGCCAGCGGGGGCCGCCTTAAGCCATTGGGAAACCGACTGCCGTGCTTCATAGACCTGTCGATTCATCGGCTCCCCCTGATTCGCCTGGATCAGGTCGAGCAAAACATCCCGGCCCGCTTCCGTAGTCGCCAGTTGCTTTGCTGCGAGGCGACGAGTCGCCAGCTTGTTGGAATTCAGGGCCTTTAACAATTGAGCCGTCGAGGCCCCCTGCCCCGTGATTTCCTTTTTAGCCGTTACCGTATCCGCAGAGTTTCTGGCCGAAATTCGCCAGATCCGACCAAGTCCATGAAGTTGATATTCTTTCGAAACCCAGTCGGTGACAAAGATCGAACCGTCGGGAGCGACCGCCAGACCCACCGGACGAAAATTGTCGTCCCCGGTGATCAAGGGTTGAGGAATTGACTCGACCGACACCCCACGCTCTTTTAATACAAACTTGTCGATACGGTGATCGCCCCAACTCCCCACCAGTAGTGCACCACGATATTCGGCGGGAAAGCCGTCAGACTCGTAACAGACAATCCCCGAGGGGGCTTCCCCTGTCCCCGAAACCATCGGCAATGTTCCCGGAATTTCGCCGTTCCAACTGGTAAAAGGATGTGTCCCCTTACGTCCATTTCGAAACCGATAGCCGTAATCCCCGTTCTGAACAAGATGCAGAAGTCGACACGGGGGACGACTATCCGGGTCGTTATCAAGGGTGAACAGCCGACCGAAGGAATCAAAGCAACTGGCATGTGGGTTCCAGAAGCCCGTGGCCCATCTTTGCAACTTCGACCCGTCCGGTTGACAGCGATAAACATTCCCCCCTTCGCCCCCGCCAGCCAGCGTCGTTCCGTCGCTGCCAATGATCTTGTAGTTGGCCCCCAAGTTCTCGCCAAACCCAAAAAACAAATGCCCCGCCGCATCAAAGGCAAATCCCGCCAGTCCGTTATGGGGATAATTTCCGCTGGTTTCCAATCTCACCAGTGATCGCTGCTCGTCACATTTTCCGTCCCCATCCTGATCCGTACAGAGAAAAATTTCACGTCGGGTGGCGATGAAGACCGTGGTCTGAGGTTGTGGTTTCGAGTCCCCAGCGGCGAATCCGTCGCTGTCGAGCCAGACCGGCATGATGGCGATACTCATGGAATGGACCAAACCATCCAGAAAAACCTGGGTCTGATCCGCTTTCCCATCCTGATCCGTATCCTCCAGGATCAGAATCCGGTCGGTCGGATGCCCCTGGTAGCCATTCGGTGGAAAGTGGGTGTTACTCTCAATGGCCCAAACGCGACCCGCACCATCCACATCGATTCCCGTCGGAGTTACAATTTGGGGTGATTCGGCAAATAACTCGATCTTCAGCCGGGGATCCGTCGAGCGGGGTGACACCTCTCGGGCCAAGAGCGATCGATCGGACGCAAGGCAGACAATGATCGCAAGTAACGCGAACCGAAGGGACGGCATGTGGGGTCTCCTGATGGCTTGACGGGGAATCTGAGTTAACCGCATTGTGTGATGCTGGAACGAGACTCGCAACCACCAGGGACTGACTTCCCCCCCCGCAAGAGATTTCCACACCGATCTTCCGTCCGTCTTGGCTGTTACAACCAACCCCCTTTTCAAGAGATCAGTTGTCTCTCAAAACTGATCCCATATTTTTTCATTTTCTTATAGAGCGTTGTGCGATTGATCCCCAAACAATCCGCAGTCTCTTGACGGTTCCACCCATGCGTCTCGAGTGCCTCGATAATCAATTCCCTTTCGGGCGAGGCGAGGGCCACTTTCAGGTGATTTCCAGGCAAACTCAAACCGCTGCCGGATTCGCTACCCATTTCGTCTCGTCGCAACGCTTCTGGAAAATCCGTCGATTGAATCACCAGGTTCTTCGTGAGCACGACCGCACGCTCGACTACATTGATCAGCTCTCGCACATTCCCCGGCCAGCGGTAACGCTGCAGCAGTGCGAGCGCCTCCAGGCTGAATCCGGTAATCGATTTGTTGTTTTGTTTCACGAATTCCTGCAGATAATGCTCCGCCAGAATCGGAATATCGCTCGTCCGTTCCCGCAGCGGAGGCTGCATTAACGAGACGACATTGATGCGATAATACAGATCCTGGCGAAATTGACCTTTCCTCACCGATTCTTCCAGATCCAGATTTGTCGCCAGAATCATCCGAACATCCACTTTATGGGTTTTTGTTCCCCCGACCGGTTCAAATTCCCGATCCTGCAGCACACGGAGTAGCTTCACCTGTAAGCTGGGCGAGGCGGTGCCGATTTCATCGAGGAAAATCGTGCCCCCATTCGCTTGCTGAAATTTGCCGATCTTGTCGTGATGAGCGCCCGTGAAGGATCCTGCCATGTGTCCGAAGAGTTCACTCTCCAGTAGGGAATCCGTGAGCGCACCGCAGGCGACTTCGATAAACGGTTGGTCACGACGCGCACTCAATTGATGAATGGCACGGGCCGTCATCGTTTTGCCGGTCCCCGATTCCCCAAGTACCAAAACCGTCGTCCGAGTGTCGGCAACACTTTCGATCAGATCAAACATCTTCAGCATTCGGTAGTCGTGCCCGACGATATTCCCCAGGCTGCATCGCTGATTAAAGGCCTGTTTGATTTGCCTCCCTTGAGCAGCCACTTCCTTTTGGCCAATGGCTCGACGGATCGCAAAATCCAGTTCGTCGTCGATCACGGGCTTGGTAAGATAGTCAAACGCCCCCAGACGAATCGCATCGACCGCACTTTCAATCGTTCCAAAGCCGGTCAACATAATGATCCGGGTTTCCGGGGACTCTCTCCTGGACCAGTCGAGCAGTCGAAAGCCATCCTCATCAGGGAGATTCACATCACAAATGACCGCATCAAACGGATGCTCTTTAATCCGCTGGATCGCCTCGTGGCAACTCTCGGCAGTCTCTGTCCGATATCCGAGACTCCGCAAATCATCCGCGATCGATTCCAATAACGGGCGATCGTCGTCAACAATGAGGAGTGAACCGAAATTCATGGCTCGCACTTTTCAAATAGAGTCGTTTAATCGGCAAAAAATAAAAACCACCATCTGCCAGGTCAGACCGATCCCCCGTTCGAGGGGACGGGGATTTTCCCGGCGTGCGGAATTGACGGATTGTGAGGAATTCTCGTTCTGTAACATTCCGCGAAACGTGACACTTCAGGCGGTATGGAGAACATAGGTCAACGTTGCGTCTCGTCAACATTTTTTGTCATAATCGGGGGGATTTATCCTCGTTTGACTGAAGTTTGCCGATGAAACCACCGGGTGAGTCAGAAAACACCGACCGCTGGGGGGCGATTTCGCAAACTTCGCTCTTCGAAATTCGGGCCAAAATTTTGCCGTGAACTCTTCCACACGAGGGGCAGATCAGCGAACCTGATCAGGGGGAAGTCACCTCGCTCAAATCATCCGAGTTTTGCTCAGGCCATGACAGATTGTCGGTCATTCAGAAAGAACCTGATCCTCATGAAAACTTGCTTTGCACTCTCGTGTCTCATGCTCGGAACGCTCGGTTTCTCTGCCAGCTTGCTGCTCGCCGAGATCGATGTGCGTCAGGCTCAGTCAAATCGGACTGCGGTGGTGAGGCAGGCGGCCCCTGCCGTGGTGGCGATTTTTTCTGCCGATGGGAACGGCGGGGGATCTGGAGTTCTCATCAGCCCCGATGGTTATGCCTTATCAAATTTTCACGTGACCAGTGCCTGTGGAAACTTCATGAAGTGTGGACTGAACGACGGAGTCCTCTACGATGCGGTGATCGTCGGGATCGATCCGACCGGAGACGTGGCACTGATCAAGCTGCTCGGACGGAATGATTTCCCCTTCGCACCACTGGGTGATAGCGATCAGGTCGCAGCAGGTGACTGGACCTACGCCATGGGAAATCCTTTTCTGCTCGCCACCGATTTTCAGCCCACCGTAACGTTCGGGATGGTGAGCGGCGTTCATCGCTATCAGTACCCGGCCGGAACGTTCCTCGAATATACCGATTGCATCCAGGTCGATACCTCGATCAATCCCGGAAACTCCGGTGGACCACTCTTTAATAGTGCCGGCGAATTGATCGGGATCAATGGGCGAATTGCTGTCGAAAAGCGAGGTCGAGTCAACGTTGGTGCGGGCTATGCCATTTCGATCAACCAGATCAAACACTTCATGGGACAACTGCGTGGAGGCCTCGTCGTCGATCATGCCACGCTCGGAGCCACAGTCCGCTCGGGGACCGATCGAACGGTCCTGGTCGACTCGATTCTGGAATCCTCGAACGCATACCGACGCGGTTTGCGTGAAGATGACGAGATCATCTCGTTCGCCGGTCGACCGATTGGGAGCGTGAACCAATTCAAGAATATTCTGGGAATCTATCCCCAGGGGTGGTCGGTCCCGCTGGTCTATCGACGGGAAGGAAAGAAGGAACAAATCATCGTCCAACTTCCTGCGCTTCATCGCAAATCGGAATTGTTGCAGCCAGCGGGACCAAAGGCTCCCCCGCAGCCGAAACGACCGGATGGTCGCGGTCCCAAATCACCCGATGATCCCCACCCGGCAGAAGCCAGCTTGCCCAAGGACGAATTGTTGGCCGAGTACAAAAAATTGTTCGTGAAAAAAGCAGGATATGCTAATTACTATTTCAATGAACAGGAACAACAACGAGTCTTGGCGGGGTTAAAACCTTTTGCTGGCTGGCAGGATGCCCCGGCAAAATGGGTTCTCAGCGGGAAAACTGCGGATCAGGATACTTTTCAAATCAAACTGCTTCCCCAAGCACTGAGCGCCCAGTTCACCAAACGAGCCCCCGGCCTGCAAAACCTGGACGGAACCGACTTCCTGGATGAACCCCCCGGTTCCGGTGGGCTGCTCGCCGCGCTGCAACAGTTCAAAATGCTCTTAACAGGAGGAGCCGCCGCGTTTACCGAAATGTCTTACTTGGGGAACCAGCCACTCGACGGACAAGGGGTTTCTGTGGATGTGCTGGTGACCCGAAAATCAACCGTCGAGTGTCGTTGGTATTTTCGATCCAGCGATGGTGTTCTGGCGGGATTCGATTCTTCACTGGGAACCGATGTCGATGCCGCCCAAATCCGTTTTCTGGACTTCCAAGATGCCCAGGGTCGGTACTTTCCGAGTCGGTTTGCAGTACAATACGGCAATACGGACTATGGAACATTCGAGGTTACGACGGTCGATATTACGGCGGCCAACGAGACCGCCAATTAGTTTTGCCAAGAAAACGGGTCTGTTTGCCGTTGTTCGTGTCGGATTCTCCCTTTTCGATTCAAAGGCTTTCTAGGGCGCTGACATGCTCGCTTCCATCAAATCGCTCTCTTCCGCAGTAGTCATCCCATTCCTGAAACGGGGCTTGTTGCTGCTCACACTCGTCCTCCTTGCCATTCCCAACGTGGGCTGGTCGCAATCCAACTCGCAGACGATCACCTCGGTTTCACCAAAAGTAGTGAAAATCTTTGGGGCGGGAGGTGCCAAAAACCTCTACGCTTATGGTTCAGGCTTTCTGGTTTCCCCACAAGGCCACATCCTGACTGTCTGGAGCCATCTGCTCGACAGCGATACGGTCTCGGTCGTACTGAACGATGGGCGTCGCTTCGAAGGGAAGGTGGTGGGAGTCGAGCCACCTCTCGACTTGGCAATCCTCAAAATCGAAGCCGATGGCCTCCCCTGCTTTGACCTGAGTCAGGCCACCAGTGTCGGACCGGGGACACGCGTGCTCGGCTTCAGCAACGCGTTTAAAGTCGCCACGGGGGATGAACCGGTTTCGGTCATTCACGGTGTGATTGCGGCAAGGACCACATTAACCGCCAGACGCGGCGCCTTTGAATCCCCCTATAATGGGACCGTTTATATTGTCGATGCGGTCACCAATAATGCTGGAGCCGCCGGCGGTGTGTTGACCACTCGCGAGGGAAAATTGGTCGGCATGATTGGGAAAGAATTGCGAAACACCCAAACGAATACCTGGCTGAATTATGTGATGCCGATCAGTGAATTGAGTGACACAGTCGAGCAGATCATCAGCGGTCGATTCACCACGAAAAAAACTGACGAGGACGAAGACGGGGTGAGCAAAAAAAAGCCCCGGCGGTACGAGGCTGCCGATTTTGGCCTGATCACCATCCCCGATGTTGTCGCCAGAACACCCGCGTACATTGACCGTGTTCTCCCAGGTTCGCTCGCCGAAATCGCCGGTCTGCAACCCAACGATCTGATCCTGTTCGTCGGAAACGATCTGGTGCAGTCGTGCCAAATGCTGAGGGAAGAACTCGGCCGACTTCAAAGTGGCGATCCATTAAAAATCGTCGTGCGACGCGATGACCAATTGGTCACCGTCGGTATGACGGTTCCCAAAAAATCGGTCGAATAACCCGCTGGAATGATGTGAAACCTTAGACCGGAGAGAAGTCATCGTGACAATGCCCCTGACTTGGAATGATTCGCAACGACTCTGGAAACTTACGACTGCGGTCGTCATTGGTGTCAGTTGCTTCGGCATTGAGTTCAACGGGACGAACGTTGCCGCAGTGGATACACCCAATCGCGTTACGGCGTTACCCGCTGACAATCCGTTTGCGTTGCCGAGTTCTCTGCCGTTCCACACTCCTGCGTTCGACAAGATCCGATCGGAACACTTTCTGCCGACGTACGCGTTCGCCATGAAGCAGCAGCTTGCGGAAATGAAGGACATTGCGAGCCAGACAGAAAGCCCCACGTTCAAAAACACCATCGAGGCGATGGAACGATCCGGCGAACTTTTGACCCGCGTGAGCAATGTTTTTTCTAATCTCACTTCGGCCGAGAAAACCAAGGCGCTCCAGCAGATCGAGACGGAACTCGCTCCCCAGCTTGCGGCCCATTCGGACAACATCCAGCTGAACCGCCAACTGTTTCAGCGGGTCGAGAAACTCTGGCAGGGACACGAGTCACTCGGGCTCAGCGAAGAACAGACGGAAGTGCTCAAGAAAACCTATGAAAATTTCGTTCGCGCGGGAGCCAGGCTCAACGACCAGGATCAGGGACGAATTCGATCACTGAACGAACAGCTCTCAAAACTCGAAACCAAGTTTGAAGAGAATCTCTTGGAGGTCGCTAAAGAACGGGCGATCGTCGTCGAGACGGCCGAGGAACTGGATGGCCTGTCAGCCGCCGAAATCGCCGCCGCAGAACAAGCAGCCAAATCGCGTGGTCTGGAGGGGAAATATCTGCTGCAGATCTCAAACACCACGCGAGTGCCGGTTCTCCCGTCGCTGAAGAATCGAGCGCTCCGTCAGCGCGTCTGGGAAGCCTCGGCCTACCGGGGCCTGGGCCGCGACGGTGGTATTGATAATCGCGGGCTGGTCCTGGAAGTTGCCCAGTTGCGTGCCGAGCGAGCGAAAATCCTGGGGTATGAAAGCCATGCCGCCTACAAGCTGCAAAATCAAATGGCGAAGACTCCCGCTGCCGCACGAAAAATGCTGGCAAACCTGGTCCCCGAGGTGCTGGAACGAGTCAAACAGGAAGCCGGGGACCTGGAGGCCATGATCAAAGAGTGCGGTGAGCAACATGCACTGGCACCGTGGGACTGGGAGTATTATTCCGAGAAAGTCCGCAAGGCGCGGTTTGAAGTCGACGAGGCAGCCGTCCGGCCTTACTTCGAGCTCGACTCCGTCCTGAAAAACGGTGTCTTCTTTACGATGAACAAGCTCTACGGCATCTCGTTTAAAGAACGAAAGGACTTGCCTGTCTACCATAATGACGTGCGCGTATTTGACGTACTTGATCAGGATGGATCTCAGATTGGACTGTTCTACGCAGACTATTTTAAACGGGATACCAAGCGTGGCGGAGCCTGGATGAGTTCCTTTGTGGATCAGTCTGGGTTACTTCATGAAAAGCCGGTGATCGTGAATTGCCTCAACATTCCCCGTCCAGCCGCAGGGGAACCGGCACTGATCAGCTTTGACAATGTGACGACGCTGTTCCATGAAATGGGTCACGCGCTGCACGGACTGTTTTCTGATGTGACCTATCCCACCGTCGCGGGGACATCCACACCACGAGATTTCGTGGAATTTCCTTCGACGTTCGAGGAAGATTGGGCGATTCAGCCAGAAATTCTCGCCAACTATGCTCGGCATTATCAGACTGGCGAGCCAATCCCCAAAGCGCTGCTCGACAAGGCGATTAGCGCGAAGAA
>Ga0114978_10005102_pt1 | contig 10532 bp, 14 predicted proteins | sample S_140212_EF_Meta_FD_87027 | JGI IMG/M metagenome (GOLD analysis project Ga0114978, IMG submission 87027) | Freshwater microbial communities from Lake Simoncouche, Canada to study carbon cycling - S_140212_EF_MetaG | ecosystem: Environmental > Aquatic > Freshwater > Lake | place: Lake...
ATTGCTGCTAAAGCAGTCGCATTCAAAGAGGCGCAAGAACCAGGCTTTAAAGATTATCAAAAGCAAGTGATCGCCAATGCCAAAGCATTGGCAGAAACCTTAATTGCTCGTGGCCTGCGCATTGTTTCTGGTGGAACAGACTCTCATGTAATGTTGGTTGATTTGCGTGCGAAGAAGATGACTGGTAAAGAGGCTGAGCGCATCTTGGGTGAGGCTCATATCACATGCAATAAAAATGGTATTCCGAACGATCCTGAAAAACCCATGGTGACTAGTGGTATTCGTTTGGGATCACCAGCGATGACAACCCGTGGCTTTAAAGAGGCGGAAGCAAGACAGGTTGGTAACTTTATTGCAGATATTTTAGATAACCCAAGCGATGCAGAAAATATTGCCAAGGTACGTGCTCAAGTCTCAGAGTTAACCAAACGCTTCCCTGTTTACGGTTAAGCAAGTAAAGAAAAAGAGACCACATTGCGCTGCCCCTTTTGCCATAACGACGATACCCAGGTTTTAGATACTCGGGTATCGGATGAGGGTGATACGATTCGCCGCCGCCGCCGGTGTGCTAAGTGCGATAAGCGTTTTACAACCTATGAGCGCATTGAGCTTGTATTACCTGCAATTGTTAAAAAGAACGGTAGCCGGGTTGAATACAGCCATGACAAGTTGGCTAGCTCATTAAAGTTGGCTTTACGTAAGCGCCCTGTGTCTTCCGATTCTGTTGACGAATCAATTGCGCGTATTGAAGAAAAGTTACTCAGCCTAGGGGAAAAAGAAATCCCTAGTGAGCGCGTAGGGGAGCTGGTGATGCGTGAACTAAAACGTCTTGATAAGGTTGCCTATATTCGTTTTGCATCGGTATATCGGAGCTTTGCGGACATCGAGTCTTTTGAGAGTGCGCTCAAAGAGCTGAAGTAAATCTAAGGGGTGGCTTGAATCTAGCACCTGATGCTTTGCCCCATTTTGAAAACTAAAGACTATTTGCATGATGCGGTTTTTGTGTATACTGTAATCAATTGGTTACAATTTGGCGATGTATGAAATCAAGAAAACAGCTGAATTTGAGATTTGGTTTAATGGTATTCGGGATTCAATGACTCGACGGCGATTAGCTACAAGATTGCGTAAGGTAGTCCTAGGCAATCTTGGTGATATCAGTGCGATTTCGAATGGAGTATGGGAAATGCGTGAACATTTCGGGGCTGGTTGGCGAATGTATTACATTCAGCATGGCAAGGTAATCGTAGTGATGTTGGGAGGCGGTTGTAAGGCAACCCAAGTAGCTGATATCAAAGAAGCTAAAAAATTGGCTCAATCCTTGGAGGATTAAATGATAAAAAAGAAGAAAGTAAAAATTAGTGAGTTGTCTAACTTTGACATTGTTGATTATCTGAAAACAGATAAAGACATCGCTGAATATCTGACCGTTGTTCTTGAGGATAGTGATCCTGCATTATTTGTGGCTGCGATAGGAGATATTGCAAGGGCAAAAGGTATGAGTGAGATCTCTAAAAAAAGCGGAGTAACACGCGAATCACTCTACAGGGCTCTCAAGATTGAGGCTCGCCCAAGATTTGAGACTGTCGCCAAGGTGATACATGCTTTAGGTATGAGACTCACCGTTCATGCCTAAGATAAAAAAGGACTGCACTGCAGCCCTTTTTTATTGGATAGCAAGGGATTTATTTTAATAAAGTGAAGATGGATACGGTGATGTCTTCTACGCTACCAGTACCGCTCACTTTGCGGTAAGCGGGCGCTTTGACTTTATCACTTGGGCTTGCTTGTGTTGCCCATGAAGAGTAGTACTCGACTAGAGGGCGGGTTTGGTCGTTGTATACCTGAAGGCGTTTACGAACAGTTTCCTCTTTATCATCATCACGCTGAATCAATGGATCGCCAGTAACATCATCTTTACCCTCGACCTTCGGTGGGTTAAATTTAATGTGATAAGTACGGCCTGAAGCAGGATGAACGCGACGCCCACTCATACGATCAATGATGGCATCAAATGGAACATCAATTTCGAGAACATAGTCGATTGGCACACCAGCATCTTTCATCGCTTGTGCTTGGGGAATGGTTCTTGGAAAGCCGTCAAATAAATAACCTTTACTGCAATCTGGTTGGGTCAGGCGATCTTTGACAAGACCAATAATGATGTCATCGGAAACTAAGCCGCCTGCATCCATAATTTTTTTTGCTGCTACGCCTAGTTCGGTTCCCGCTTTCACAGCAGCACGCAACATATCACCGGTGGAAATCTGCGGAATGCCAAATTTTTCGCAGATAAACTGAGCTTGTGTGCCTTTTCCAGCACCAGGTGCACCGAGCAAAATCAATCGCATTCTTTTCCCCTTAGAAGAGCTGTCATTGTCCCGTGTTTTATTGGGATCTTTTATCTCTGATGACTAGGATTATCCCCGAGAAACCCTCAGAAGATCGTGGCTTGCCCTTAGCTGCCAAATAGACGTCTGACCCGTGCTAGGTCCTCTGGGGTATCTATGCCTGCTGGAGGCGTTTCTGAAGCAATATGAACGGCAATGCGGTAGCCATTCCAGAGGGCGCGAAGCTGCTCTAAAGCTTCAGCCTGCTCTGGCGGTGCAGGCTCTAAGCGTGTATAGGCCTGTAAAAAATCAGACCGATACGCATAGATGCCTAAATGCCGCAAAAACTCCGTTTTTTGCCCAACACCAGCATCTCGCATAAAGGGAATGGCTGCCCGTGAAAAGTAGAGTGCTTCACTGGCGCGATTTAAGACAACTTTGACAACATTGGGATTTTGAATTTCACTGAGCTCATGAATCGGTACAGCTACTGTAGCAATTGCACAGGCTTTATGCTGAGCTAAGGTCTGGGCAACTTGATTAATAAGTTCTGGTGGAATGAGAGGCTCATCCCCTTGCACATTCACTAATAAGGCATCGCTGGGTAGTTTAAGTATTTGCGCTACTTCCGCAAGGCGATCAGTACCGGTTGGGTGATTCGGACTCGTCAATAAACACTCAATGTGATGTGCATTGCATACCGTCTGAATTTCTGCTGAATCTGTAGCTACGACTACCCGGTGAGCTAAGGATTTTTTAGCCTGCTCTGCAACACGAACTACCATCGGCTGGCCGCCAATATCAGCAAGTGGTTTCCTTGGTAATCGCGTAGAACCCAGTCTTGCTGGTATGACCACTACAAAGTCTACGTTTTTTGGGGCGGAACTCATTCTCAATAATTTAGAGAACTTCGTCAGCACTGAGACTGCGTGCTTCCTCAACCAGCATCACCGGAACATCATCTCGAATGGGATAGGCAAGGCGGTCGGCTTTGCAAATCAGCTCATGCCGCTTAGCATCAAAGTGCAGTTGGCTTTTGCACAAAGGGCAAACCAAGATATCAAGTAGGCGTCTGTCCATAATGATTTAAATAAAGGGTATGAAAGATTAGTGTAGCGCCTAATGCATAAAATGGCATTTAAATAGACGGAAAATATACTTATAAAGTATAACGATGGGGATCAGGTCTTTGTAAAATCGATTGCAACCAGTCCATCAGATTATCTGGCAACCGTAATGTCATCGGCACCACCCAAATACGCTCATCTGGAATATTGGTACATTTAACGGCATCTTTTTCGGTAATGAGGATGCATTGCGTTTTGATTGCACTAAAAAATTCTGGTGTGTAAGTAGCGTGATCAGGAAGTGGTATCTCTTGCCCGGAAACCCCACGTTTTGCCAGATCACTAAAAAATCGTTGTGGGTTTCCAAGACCTGCAATCATCGTTATATCTTGAGGCAAAAATTGCTCGGCTATTTGTTCAAGCGTTTGGGTATTCGATAAATCAATTAGTTGATAGGGGGTGCCTAAGCGACTGCTTAAGTGAAAAGACCGACGTCCCAAAAAATATTCATCAAGTACGCCACTTTTTTGCTGCTCTCGGGTCTCATTCAATAGCGTAGCATCACGCTCCCTCGTAGCAGGTTCACGCAAGGGACCGGCAGGCAATAAAAAACGATTACCTTCACCGCGATCATCACGCACCACGAATTCAACATCGCGACCACCTTCGCGCGCAGGCCAACGAATCAGCCCTCGATGTTGCAGGCCATCATCACTGATGATCACGTTCACCTTCGGCGAATGCTTGAGTAAACACTGAATGCTTTGCTGACGTTTTGGAAAAACCCAGAGCGGAAATTGATCACCTGTTTTTTTTGCAATCAATACGGGCTCATCACCGACTAAAGTCGGGTCAGAGTCGCTCTTGACTAGTAGCGGCGATGTTTGCGAGGATGAGCCATAGCCCCTGCTAATGATTCCCGGTTTCCAACCAAGTTGCGATAGTTGCTGTGCTAGTGCTATCACAATCGGAGTTTTGCCCGTGCCACCAACACGAATATTGCCAACAATGATTATTGGAACGGGGGCTGGCTTTGTTTTAAAGAGATCTAAATCCTGTATCAGTTTACGAATTTTCAGGATGCAACCATATAGCCAGGAGAGTGGCCATAGTAAAAGACTGATTGGGCCACGTCTTTCCCAAAATTGAGGAGCTTTACGAAAAGGAGATAGCGCCATGTTTTTCGGTCGATTACTTTTTTGTCTGGCCGCTGAAAACAATATTGCTCAGATTGGCATCACGCGCAGCCTCTAGGGCAGTCATGACAGATTGATGGGGTGCTTTGGCATCAGCATCAATATTTACTTGCAAGGCATTGTTATCTTGCTGACTGGATGTAGTGGTCAATTGAATTAAGCTATTACTTAATTGCGCGCGATCTGTCAACTTGCCATTAATTGCAAAACGGCCATCACGACTCACCGCAATATGAATCTGCTTGTTCTGTATTTGAGCTTCTGTGCCACTTGCAGTTGGTAAGGTAATCGCTAACTCTTGATAACGCGTAAAAGTAGTTGAGATCATCAAAAAGATCAGGACTACTAACAGCACATCAATGAATGGAATGAGATTGATTTCTGGTTCGGCAGATACCGATGTTGTCCCCAGAGAAAATCTTGTCCCAGCTTTAGAATGTGTATCTAACCAGCTCATGATGAGAGTTCTGAGGGGTACAGTTTCTTAAATAATTGACGCGTAAATTCTTCACACTCACGCTGACGTTGATTTGCCATTGCACGTAAGGCGCGCCAAGCAGCCAGAGCAGGAATTGCAATCAGTAAGCCAAAAGCCGTGTTGTATAGCGCCACTGAAATTCCATGGGCGAGTTGTTGCGGATTACCAGCACCATTAATAGCCCCTTGACTGCCAAAGATTTCGATCATGCCCACTACCGTGCCAAATAAGCCAAGTAATGGGGCAATAGTGGCTATCGTAGCTAGTGCCCCTAGGTAGCGATCAAACTTAAGCCAAGTTGTTTGTGCGACCGCTTGGAGCTCTTCTAAGGCCGATTGTGCGGTATTACCCACCAATTTTTCCCTCAATGTACAGGCTAGTAATGGGCCTGATGGGGATAGTTCGGCTAACTGGGTAATTTGTTCATTTGCCAAGGTTTTTTGGCTAACTAACTGGTTGGCGAAGGTAAATACCGTTTCTAGACTCCCTTTTGGGAATATGTGAATTTGGCGCAAATACCAGCCTCGCTCAATAGCAATGGCTAAGCCAATAATGGAGATGATGAGAAGAGGCCAAATGGGCCAGCCAGCGGATAGTAAGATGGAGTACATAAGCTCAGTACTTTAGCTGAATTACAAAGCCTGTTTCATAAAGCTAGCCTGTGGATAACTCTGTGCAAAACTTTTTCAAAAGAATGCTCCAAGTCCTTGATTGATTATGAACAGGTCTTAATAGCGCTAAAAGTAAAGTCGAATGTTTGAATAAATTTATGATATAAATCAATACTTTATCATTTTACTGTAGTATTTATGAGACGTTTTGGGTCAGTAATTACTTACTTATAAGCATTAAACCAAGAGCCAATAAGCTTCTGTGGATATTTATTACCATCTAAGCCAGATAGCTTAAAGAGCAAAGAGAAAAAATGTCGGAAACATCAAGGGAAATTCTATCTGTTGGCGAGCTAAACCGCGCCATTGCAGCATCTTTAGAGGATCGCTTCGATACCCTTTGGGTTAGCGGGGAGATTTCTAACTTCAAGGCATATGACAGCGGGCACTGGTATTTCTCATTAAAGGATGAAGAAGGCCAAATTCGCTGCGTGATGTTTCGTGGGCGCAATAGCCAAGTTGGGTTTATGCCTCAATCTGGTGATTTAGTCGAAGTCAGTGCTAACTTGGGAATATACGTTCCTAGGGGTGACATACAACTGACCATTCAAACCTTGCGTCGAGCTGGCATGGGTGGCCTCTATGAAGCGTTTTTAAAGTTAAAAGCCAAACTGGCCAAAGAGGGTTTGTTTGATGAAGAACGCAAACGTGAGATTCCCTCTCATCCCAGATCAATTGGCATCATTACTTCACCGCAGGCTGCTGCTCTAAAAGATGTCTTAAGCACATTAGCAAGACGTGCGCCGCATATTCCGATTGTGATTTATCCAACCCTAGTACAGGGATCTGATGCACCTTCCGGAATCATTGCTGCACTAAAGGCGGCTGAAAAAGAAAATGCAGTTGATGTCATTTTATTAGTGCGTGGTGGTGGCAGCATTGAAGATCTATGGGCCTTTAATGATGAACAATTAGCATATGCGATTGCAAGTTCACCTATTCCGGTGGTGAGTGGTGTTGGCCATGAGACCGATTTCACCATTGCAGACTTTGTTGCAGACTTACGCGCACCAACACCGACGGGAGCTGCAGAGCTAGCAGCTCCACGCAGGGACCAGATGTTGCAAGAGCTTGATGCCATCATGCAGGCATTACGCCAACGGATCAATCAGCGTATCGAGCGTGAATCACAAACTCTAGATCAATTGGCGATGAGATTAACTCATGCATTACCCAATCCAGATCGAATGCGAGAGCAAATTGCGAGTTGGCAGCAACGCCTTCATCAAGCCTGGTCTGTTCGTATGGAAAATTGGAAACGCAATCAAACTCACTATCAGTCACAACTGGAAATGCTAAATCCACAAAGAACGCTAGAGCGTGGTTATTCAGTCATCTTAAGTAGAGAAGAAAATCAATTGCGCGCAGTCAGAGGCCCAAAAGAACTATCAACTCAAAAGGTATTTCAAATTCAAATGGCAGAGGGCGAAGCGGAAATTCGTTTGGCCGATGTCAAGATTACCCCATAGTTGCAAATGGGCGGCATTTGACAAAACGTACGTTTTTACGTACTATTGATCAAAAGGAGTTGAATGATGACTACATTAACTGCAAGCGAAGCTAGGGCCGGTTTATACCGCTTAATTGATCAAACAGCCGAGTCTCATAAACCGGTGATCATTTCTGGAAAACGAGTAAATGCCGTATTAATTTCTGAAGAAGACTGGAGTGCGATTCAGGAGACTCTATATCTCATGGCGATACCAGGTATGCGCGAATCTATTAAAGATGCCATGGCTGAGCCGCTAGCTAAAAGCAAGAAGGTATTGAAGTGGTAGCTTGGAATCTAGCTTATTCCAAATATGCCTTAAAAGATGCAAAAAAAATATCAGCAGCAGGATTAAGGGGTAAGGTAGAGGTTTTACTGGGTATCCTTGTAGCGGACCCTTTGCAAAATCCGCCGCCATATGAAAAATTAGTAGGTGATTTAAAAGGGGCGTATTCGCGCAGGATTAATATTCAACATCGGCTAGTGTATGAGATTTTTCGTAAAGAGAGAACAGTACGCATCCTCAGAATGTGGACGCACTACGAATAAAGTCTCAAAGAATATTGGGCTCAATCTCTAAATTCACACTGAACTTTTTACGCACTGTATCTTGAATGGACCTAGCAAGATCTAAAATATCTTGCGCAGTCCCATTGCCATGATTGACGAGGACTAGCGCTTGATGTTCATAAACACCTACGTTGCCCATGCGCTGACCTTTAAAACCACATTGATCAATTAACCAGCCCGCAGCTAGCTTACGTTTGCCTGTGGCATCGGGATATGAAATAAGTCTCGGGTGTTTTTGTAGCAAGATCTCATATTGCTCCTCGGGAACTACAGGGTTTTGAAAAAAGCTTCCCGCATTGCCAATCACTTTAGGGTCAGGCAGTTTATGTGTGCGAATCTTGCAGACCGCTAAAAAGATTTCTTCTGGGCTTGGGTTTGTGTTTTCAGAAAACTGCTTTGCTAAATCTGCGTAATGAATCCGGGCTTGCCATTGTTTAGGGATTTTAAAAACGACCTTTGTCACAATAAAGCGTTGCGGATTTTGCTTGAAGTAGCTATCCCGATAAGCAAATTGACATGCATCTTTTGCCAGGGTGACAAAGGCATGGGTTTTAGTATCAAAGGCTTCAACAAAATCAATGTATTCATCAATCTCAACCCCATAAGCACCGATATTTTGAATGGGTGCAGCGCCAACCGTACCGGGTATGAGCGCTAAATTTTCAAGTCCTGGCAAATCATTTTCTAGAGTCCAGGCTACAAATTCATGCCAATTGATGCCGCTACCCACTGAAATTGTGCTAGCTACTGAATCAGCCTTAACTATGTCAATACCGGAGATATTCATCAGCAAGGTTGCACCCGAGAGTACCTGCGGCAAAATAACGTTACTCCCGCCGCCAAGCACGTGCCAGGCTAATTGCTGTTCAGCAATTTGCTGCATTACCCCTGGAATCTGGTCTGCAGCGGTAATTTCATAGGCTAGCTCCGCAGTGGCAGCAAATCCGAAGGTATTGCGATCCCTTAGATCGAGGTTTGGGCTCGATTTTGGGGTTTGCTGCGCAATAGAGGTGGAGTTCATGCCACAATCTTATTCGAATGTGCGTCCAGTGCACAGATAATTGCATAGCGCCTGATTCAGAATATTAAAGTGTTTATAAGGAGTGAAGAATGCCTACATTTGACGTAGTTTGTGAACCAGACATGGTTGAACTAAAAAATGCCATTGAGCAATCCAATAAAGAGATTAGCAATCGCTTTGACTTTAAGGGCTCTGATAGTCGTGTGGAGCAAAAGGATGAAGTATTGATTTTATTTGGCGATGATGATTTTAAGTTGGGTCAAGTACGTGATGTGCTGATTAATAAGATGGCCAAACGTAATGTAGATGTGCGTTATCTCAAAGATGACAAAACAGAAACGATTGGTAGTGATAAGCGCAAGCAAACGATGAAGATCCAAAAAGGGATTACTTCAGACCTCTCTAAAAAAGTGGTGCGCATCATTAAAGATAGCAAGCTCAAAGTACAAGCTAGCATTCAGGGTGATGCAGTCAGGGTTACAGGCGCAAAGCGTGACGACCTACAAGCAACGATGGCTTTATTAAAAAAAGAAGTGACGGAAGCGCCATTAGGCTTTAATAATTTCCGTGACTAATGTATTGCCTGCGATAGCACCAGCAAGCGAAGAGGCAATAGAACGCTTTTGCGATGCGTGCTGGCTCGAAGATGGGTTAGCAAAGAACAGCCTGTCAGCCTATCGCAGAGATTTACTCTTATTAGCCCAATGGCTTTATAAAGAGTCTGGAGGAGATCTTTATTCGGTCAAAGAGAAAGATCTCACTGCATATATAGCGCATCATCGTGCAGATAAGGCCACTACTGCTAATCGTCGTCTGACAGTCTTTAAGCGTTTTTACCGCCATGCCTTGCGCATGAATTTAGTTAAGAGTGATCCGTGTATTGGATTGCGTGCTGCTAAGCAAGCCTTGCGCTTTCCAAAGACCTTAAGTGAAGATCAAGTCACTGCTTTACTCAATGCGCCTGATATAGATACACCATTAGGTTTGCGGGATCGCACCATGTTAGAGCTCATGTATGCCAGCGGTTTACGTGTTTCAGAAATCATTGCACTCAAAACAGTGGCACTGGGTTTAAACGAGGGTATTGTGCGCGTGGTGAATGGTAAAGGTGGTAAGGAGCGCTTAGTACCTTTTGGCGGTGAAGCAGGGCAGTGGCTCAGACGGTATTTTGCAGAAGCTCGTACACCATTGCTGGAAGGCAAAACCAGCGATGCCGTATTTGTAGGGCGCCATACCGGCACGGGTCTCACTAGGCAGGCTTTCTGGGTACTGATCAAACGTTATGCGACAGTTGCCAACATCCCAGTGGCACTCTCGCCTCATACCCTGAGGCATGCCTTTGCAACCCACCTACTCAATCATGGTGCTGATTTAAGGGTAGTTCAGTTACTTTTAGGTCATGCAGATATTTCTACTACGCAGATTTATACCCACGTCGCCAGAGAGCGCCTCAAATCGATCCATCAGCAGCATCACCCGCGTGGCTCATGATCAAAAACATTAAATGTGTTTAAGATGACGATATGAACTTGACCTTAGATCTTCTGCTCATTCCGCTTGCTTACTTGATTGGCTCGATTTCATTTGCCGTAGTGGTTAGTAAATGTATGAATTTGCCTGATCCACACTCTTACGGTTCCGGTAATCCCGGCGCTACCAATGTGCTGCGTACAGGCAATAAATTGGCAGCAGCCCTGACTTTTTTGGGCG
>Ga0114978_10005103_pt1 | contig 10532 bp, 9 predicted proteins | sample S_140212_EF_Meta_FD_87027 | JGI IMG/M metagenome (GOLD analysis project Ga0114978, IMG submission 87027) | Freshwater microbial communities from Lake Simoncouche, Canada to study carbon cycling - S_140212_EF_MetaG | ecosystem: Environmental > Aquatic > Freshwater > Lake | place: Lake...
AGCAATCGCATTGTTGTTGTTTATTGGTGCGATGGGTAAGAGTGCGCAGATTCCATTGTATACTTGGTTGCCCGATGCGATGGCAGGACCAACGCCAGTATCGGCTTTGATTCACGCGGCGACGATGGTAACTGCTGGTATTTATTTGGTGATTCGCTCTGAAGCCATTTATGCCTTGAGTCCATTTGCGAATGAAATTGTAATGTGGATTGGATTGTCGACATCTATTTTGGCGGCATTAATCGGTCTAAAGCAAAACGATATCAAAAAAGTATTGGCCTACAGTACTGTCAGTCAGTTGGGTTTGATGTTTATCGCTTTGGGTTGCGGCGCCTATTCCGCTGCTTTGTTTCATGTAATTACTCACGCTTTCTTTAAAGCTTTGTTGTTCTTAGGTTCAGGTAGTGTGATTCATGGCATGCATCACGAACAAGATATCCGTCAAATGGGTGGATTGCGCAAGAAAATGCCAATCACTTATCTCACTTTCTTGATCGGAACCTTGGCAATTACGGGATTCCCATTCTTGTCGGGCTTCTTCTCTAAAGACGAAATCTTGATGTCGGCCTTCGCCCACAACAAACTCGTATTTGGTTTGGCTTTGATGAGCGCTGGTATCACTGGATTTTATATGTTCAGAATGTTCTTTGTGACATTCCACGGCACTTATAGAAATCATCATCATGCTTACGAAAAGGTGCACGAAAGTCCATTGCTAATGACATTGCCTTTGCTTGTGTTGGCGGTTTTGTCTGTTATCGGTGGTGCTGTGAATTTGCCTCATTACTTGGGAGAGGGTATTTCTGGCGGACTGCATCATTTATTGAGTTTTGATGGGGGCGGTCAGTTTTCTCCGATTCTGATTTATCCTGAACACGCAGTTGAATTATCGCATACTGCCGAAATCGCTTTGTTGGCTATGGCTATCGGGGTTTTTGTTATCGCATTCTTATATACCAGAAACAAATACGTTGTCAAAGGCTCTGTGCCTGAAGCGGATGCGTATCAACAAGGGATGGGCAAGGTGTTGGCAAACAAGTTTTACGTTGACGAAGCCTACGATATGGCCTTTGTTGCGCCATTGGAGTCGGCCTCTGATGTAATCACCGAATACGTTGATGAAAAAGCCCTGAAATCCGCAGTGGATGGGGTTGGAACCGGTGGATACGGTTTGAGCAAATTGCTATCGAAGATCCAGAATGGAAACATCGAATATTATTTGTTGTATATGGTAATTGGAATTTCTTTATTGTTGGCCTTTAATCTGTTTTAATCATGGAAATTATACTTATACCGATCATCGCGGCCTTGGTTACTGCAGGACTTGGGAAGCGCAGCAATGTTTGGATTTCCACGTTGCTATCATTGATTCCTTTGGCGGTTCTATATACCTATTTTACTCGTTTTGGCGTTGACAATGGTTGGAAGACCATTTTTGATTTGCCATGGATCTCCAAAAATATTCGTTTTACCTTAGGGTTTGATGGACTTACCGGAATGTTGTTATTGCTGACCAATTTGATGGTGCCTGTGATTGTAATGGCGGGTATTCGCGACGATGAGAATCGTGTGAAGCTAACGGCATTGACATTATTCATGCAGGGCGCATTGAATGGCGTATTTATGGCTCAAGATGGATTGATGTTCTACATATTCTGGGAGCTAGCGTTGATTCCGATTTATTTCATCACATTGACAATGAGCGGGGAGAATGCATTTAAAATTACGTTGAGATTCTTCTTGTATACGTTTATTGGTTCTTTGGCGATGTTGGCCAGTTTGCTATATCTTTTTCTTCATACTGCTGATTACTCATTTTCGTTTGAAGCCCTGCGCGCCGTTGAATTGTCTCGCATCGAATCTATTTGGGTTGGTGCGGGTATTTTATTGGCCTTTGCGGTAAAAATCCCTTTGTTGCCATTCCATTCTTGGCAGGCCGATACATACACTCATTCTCCAGCGGCCGGCTCGATGTTGTTGAGCGGTATCATGCTAAAAATGGGATTGTATGGATTGTTGCGTTGGTATCTTCCTTTGGCTCCTGAGAGCATCGAATTCTTCCAGCCTTGGATTATCGGACTTTCAGTTGCGGGTGTTTTATATGGCGCTTTGATTGCGATCCGACAGAAAGATATGAAGCGATTGATCGCATTCTCTTCTTTGTCGCACGTGGCTTTAATTGCCGCCGGTATTTTTACGCTAACGGCTGAGGGTTTAGAAGGTGGCGTTTTGCAAATGTTTGTTCATGGCGTGAATGTCATTGGTTTGTTTTTGGTGGTTGAATTGATCGAAAAAAGCACTGGTACGCGTTTACTGGGTGAGTTGGGTGGATTGGCTAAGTCGAATCGCTCGTTTATGATATTCTTCATGCTATTGGCATTGGGTACGGTAGCTGTTCCTTTCACCAATGGTTTTCCCGGAGAATTCATGTTGCTCAAGGCCGTTTATATGTACAATCCCAATATGGCATTGTTGGCCGGATTGACAATCATATTCTGTGCGGTTTACATCTTTAGAATGGTGCAGTTTAGCATGTTTGGTGAGGGTAAACACGAAGTTTCATCGTTAAAATGGAATGAATATGTCGCTTTTGGAATTTTGTCCGTTGCGGTATTATTAATTGGATTTGTACCTCAGCTGTTTGTTGATGTATTGCATTCGAGTATCTTACAAATAGTTACATGGGTTTCTGAAGCTAAAGGAGTATTATCATGATCGCATTATTTATTACATTTTTCGCCGCCGTAGTCATTTTGTTTTTAGGGCTAAACAAGAAGGAATCTTCTTTTTCAAACTTGGCAGTGGTGGCATTGTTGGCCTCCTCAATTTGTTCTTTTTGTAATGCCAAAGGCCTTTGCAATTTTGCCATTTTGGAATCATGGGTGCCTGCGAATATGATGTTGTTTGGTTATTCCGAGCACATGTTTGCATCGCTGCTAGCATTTATTTCTGCGGTGATTGTATTTGCCTTTACAAAGAACGACAATTTAGGAACCGATCAGTTGGGATTAATCATGTTTAGCCTTTGTGGTGCTTTCATGATGATATCTTACCAACACATTGTAATGCTATTTTTGGGTATCGAAGTGTTATCGATCCCTTTGTATGTCTTAGCAGGTTCAAAGAAAGAAAGTTTGGCTTCCAACGAGGCATCGTTAAAATACTTTTTGATGGGTGCATTCTCAACGGGCATTTTCTTGTTGGGTACCGCTTTCATTTATGGAGGAACTGGTTCTTTGGAACTGGAGATGATGGGTATCAAGCCAAGTTTTATGCATGCTATGGAAGGAATGCCAATCCCAACATTAATCAATGCGGGATTGATTCTAATGAGCGTGGGCTTGCTGTTTAAAGTGGCTGCAGCGCCTTTCCATTTTTGGGCACCGGATGTTTACGAAGGAAGTCCAAATCGAACCACTGTGTTCATGGCGACCATCGTTAAGATTACCGCTTTTGTGGCTTTCAATAAATTGTTGTCAACCTTTGGTGGCATTCACAATACCTGGAGCGGCTGGTTGTGCGTATTGGGTATGATTACCATCGTATGGGGCAACCTCGCTGGTTTGGTTCAAAACGGAGTGAAAAGAACCTTGGCTTTCAGTAGTATCGCCCATGCGGGTTATTTGGTGATGTTCCTTTTGATCCTCGATGAATCTAAAACTTGGATTTTGTGGTATTACGGCTTTGCCTATGCCATGGCAAGTGTGCTGGTGTTCTTGATCTCGCATCAAAGTGCAACTGATAAGAATCCTGTGGGATTTGATATGTTCAATGGCTTGTCAAAACGCTCTCCTTGGGTGGCTTTTGCTCTGGTAGTGGGCGTGTTGTCGATGGCTGGAATTCCAATCTCAGCCGGTTTCGATGCCAAATTCTACTTATTCTCATTTGCTTGGCAATCATCGCCTTGGTTGGTTGGCGTGGGCTTGTTGGGTTCAGCCATCTCAATTGGATATTACTTCAAGTTTATCAGACACGCTTTCTTGGTGAAAGTGGAGGGTGAAGAAACAGGGGTAGAATACAACGACAAAGGTCTGATGATTTTGATCGCAGCATTATTGTTGTTGGCCGGTGCGATGCCTTGGGTGTTGCTGAAGTGGGTATTCTAAATTGCTGAATTAGAATCTATAACCAAATCGGTAGATAAAAGCGCCGAAGGGCATGTTTTCTGAATAAGCACCGTTGGTTGAGAGGCCAATTGAAACCCAGCTCGACATATCATCGCTTGATGAATATCCCACACATATAATAGGGGATCCAATCCATTGTCGATCTCCAGTCTTTGTGATATTCGTATTTAGATGTCGATATTCACCTTGAATGAAGATATTGTTTATCGTCAATCGAGCAAATCCAAATCCCCCGAAACTCGCGTGGTTAGATGCCAGTCCAACATGGGCGCCGCCGCCCAATAAAATTCTCTGATTCCACCAATAACCGGCCTGTGGATCCAATGATAGATAGAAGTTGTTATTACTTCCATTGGTCATGAATTCAATGGCTTTATATGGTTCGATTTTGTCCTTGAACGATGACGAAAATTGGTAATCATCAATCAGTTGGGTGTCACGGCTCTCTTGGTTCGAGTCCGTTGCCTTGGTAGGAGTGGGCTTCTTCTTTGTATCGCCCTCCAAACCATCATACTGACCGTAGCAGCATACGGTGGAAAGAAATAGGATAAATAGTACGATTCCTTTATGGTTTGACAATGTCATTTACTTGTTTCCCCGCAATTATACGCGTAAAATTGTAACTGTTTAGACACACTATGTCAAAGATTCATAATTTCTCTGCCGGTCCATCCATTTTGGCGGAGAGTGCTTTTGAAAAAAGCATACAGGACATCAAGAATTTCGCCGGAACTGGCTTGAGTATCTTGGAAGTTTCCCATAGAGGAAAAGAGTTTGAAAAAGTAATGGCTGATGCTGCAGGCCTCGTGAGAACCTTGTTGGGCGTGCCCGATGACTACGATGTCCTATTTCTCCAAGGAGGTGCCAGCACTCAGTTTTTTCAAATACCAATGAATTTTTTAAAGACGAAAGCCGCATATACAGATACTGGAACTTGGGCAAATCGCGCGTTGATTGAAGCCAAAGGTTTTGGTGACGTCGACGTGGTGGCCTCGAGCAAAGCATCGAACTATTCGTTTATTCCTAAGGACTACCAAGTGCCTCAGGATGTCGATTATTTCCATTGTACCAGCAACAATACAATTTTTGGCACCCAGATAAAGCAGTTCCCTGATTGTGGCAACACGCCGCTGATTTGCGATATGAGCTCTGACATTTTCTCAAAGCCCGTAGATGTATCCAAGTTTGCTTTGATCTACGCCGGAGCGCAAAAGAATATGGGCCCAGCCGGTGTTACCCTGGTGATTATCAAAAAGGATATGTATGAAAAAATGGCGGATAGACATATTCCGACCATGATGAAATATAAGATTCATGCGGACAACGACAGTATGTATAATACCCCGCCGGTTTTCCCAATCCTAGTTTCTAAATACAATTTAGAATGGATGCTTAGCGAGGGTGGCGTAGAAGGTATGGCAAAACGCAATCAAGATAAGGCGGATTTGTTGTATAACGCCATCGACAATAGTCCTTATTTTAAAGGGACCACGGCCGTTGAAGATCGCAGTCAGATGAATGTTTGCTTTGTTTTTGATGAAGAGCATATTGGCTTGGAAGAGAAATTCAATGCAGCTTGCAAGGAAGCAAATTTGTCTGGTTTGAAAGGTCACAGAAGTGTTGGCGGATATCGCGCATCGTTGTATAATGCTTTGCCTTTAGAAAGTGTTCAGGCATTGGTGAATGTAATGGAAAATTTCGCCTCATGAGAATCTTAGCAAACGACGGAATCGACGCTGCAGGTAAATCGATATTAGAAGCTGCAGGTTTTGAAGTGATTACCAATAAAGTCGCTCAAGAGGATTTGGCCGATAAAATCAATGAATACGATGTTTTGATCGTTAGAAGTGCAACCAAAGTCAATGCGAGTATTATCAACGCTTCCAATTTGAAGCTGATTGCTCGTGCCGGTGTTGGTTTGGATAATATCGATATCAAAGCCGCCGGATTAAAAAATATTCCAGTTGTCAATACCCCTAACGCTAGCAGTCGTTCTGTAGCCGAATTGGTATTCGCTCACTTATTCTCCTTATCGCGTTTCTTGCACAAAGCTAATCGTGAAATGCCAACCAATGGTATCGATGGGTTTAAAGAAATGAAAAAGGTGTACTCTGATGGCTTTGAGTTAATGGGCAAGAAATTGGGCATCATCGGTTTCGGTAGAATTGGTCAAGAGGTCGCAAAAATGGCTATCGGACTCGGTATGGAAGTCCTGGTTTACGACTATAAACAAAGAGAATTCGATGTGGTTGTATCATTGTCGAATGCCTATAAAGCAAACAATTTCAAGTTGACGCTAAAGGGTCAGTCTTTGGAAACGGTTTTGTCTCAGTCCGATTGTATCACTTTGCACACCCCGGGTAGCGAAGAGGTGATGAATGCGGAAAACATCGCCATGATGAAGAAAGGATCGGTGTTAATCAACTGTGCTAGAGGTGGGGTTGTGAACGAACAAGCGTTGGCTGATGCGTTGGCGAGCGGACATATTTCTGCGGCCGGTGTGGATGTGTTTGTAAATGAGCCACCGACCAACGACTTGATGATATCGCAAACGAATTGTAGTTTGTCTCCACATATCGGGGCAAGTACAAAAGAAGCCCAGGAGAGAGTAGGGATAGAGCTGGCCGAAAGGATTACTTCGTTTTTTAAATAATAGATCGCAGTGATTCGGGTATTTCCATTTTCTTCATTGATTCCGTCCGAAGAAATGCAACAATCGGTGCCTACTTATGGCTCAGGTAAGTTGCCTCAATCTATTTTGGAGTCGTTGGCTAAGGAAAACCCAGATAGTTTTATTCGAGTGGTAAAACCGCAATATGTAGATGCGAGCATCGAACAGGGTACGGATCGATTTTATCAGTGGAGCGCGGAAAATTTGAACGCATTGATTGATGGCGGTAAGATTGTGAAGCAAGGTCCCGCCATTTATTTGTATGAGCAAAAGCAGCCCGGCGCAAGTCCGCTTAGAGGTGTGGTTGTTTCTGTCTCCGCCGCCTCTTACTTGGGTGGCTCGGTGAAGAAACACGAGAATGTTTTAGAGAATAAGTGTCATCGACTTGCCAAGCACGTGGAGGCATTGAACAGTGTTGCGGAGCCCGTTTTGTTATCGAACAAATTGCCGGATTCCTTATTGGATCGTTTGCATCATTTTGAATTGAAGAGCCCAGTAGCTAAGACCATTTGCGCTCAGGGTTTTGAGCATACGCTTTGGGGGTTGAATGATGAACAGTCGACTACGGTTATCTCGTCATTGGAAACTTTGGATTCATTGTATATCGCCGATGGACATCATCGCATGGCGGCTGTGAGCGAATTTTTATTGAAAGAGGGCAAGTCGGATTCACAAGGCGTAATGTCGTTGATCATGGACCGCGACGAACTGCTTATCAAATCATTTCACAGACTATTGAAAAATGTAGGTGATGTGGATGTTCAAAGTCATTTAGAAAATTCGGGACTCTCGTTTTCGCAAATACAATTAACGAACGATGCAATTTTGGCTGTCGATACGGTGGCTATCCTCAGCAGGCAGGGCGATTTTGTTATCGAACTTGGCAAAACCGATTCAAATACCAACGCAGTGGGTAAATTGGAAGTAAATCGTATAGAAACGATGTTGTTTCCAACTATGTTTGGGATCAGCGATACGAGCAAGGACGACCGAATGGCTTTTATGCGCGGCGACACACCGATTTCTGAAATCAAAGCGATGTTAGAGAAGGGTGAATGCGATTTCGCTTTTGTTGTCCCAGCGAATTCTTTTGGTCAGGTGATGGAAGTGGCGGATCAGGGATTGACAATGCCTCCGAAAAGCACTTGGGTGGAGCCCAAATTATTGACAGGATTTATTACGCAGTTGTTTGATTAAAACAGCGACATCTGCTTTTTTGATTCCGACTTGAAATTAAAAGTATCGGCCAATTCTTTATGAATCATTTCGATAGATTCTAAGTGGATGGTATAAACGCTGGACGTTTTTACTGGCTTCATTTTAATCAATTTACCATCTTTCAACTTCTGTAAATGTCCAGATACGGTACTTTGAGAATAGGGAAGTTGATCCACTATATCTTGACATGAACTGGGTCCATTTTCCAATAAGTGTTTTAGTATCAAAATACGGGCCGGGTGACCCATTGCTTTAATGCCTTCTGCCAATTCTGTCAATTGGTTTTCAAACTTTCCTTTAATTGCCATTTTGTTGTTTTAATCGCGTAATGCAAATATAGGAACGATAATTATCGTAAAATAACTATGGAGTTAAATGAAATCGATTAATTTGTGAATGGGCCTGCGAACTTTATTAGCTGACGCCAACGGGTCGATATTTGAATCGCGATAACCCAAGGCTAAGATCACTGAAGCGTGTAAATCATACTTGTCGAGTTCTAAGATTTCATTGACAGCTGGCGCTGAGAATCCTTCCATAGGCGTGGCATCGATCTGCTGACTTGCTGCTGAAACCATAGCAGTTCCTAAAGCGATGTACGTTTGCTTGCTTGCCCATACTTCGATGTTCTCTGGGCTTTGTTTTGATAGGTAGCCCCATACCATAGATCTAAATCCGGCCAATGACTCAACAGTAACACCACGCGTTTCAGCGATGAGGGCCATATAATCGTCTACTTTGGTTTCGGTTACGGATTTCCAAGTGGCGAAAACTATGATGTGAGAGGATTCTGTGCATTGGGGTTGATTGTTCAATGCGGGTTTTAACTGATCGCGCAATTCCTTATTTTCAATTACAAATACATGGAAAGGCTGGATTCCCAGAGAAGTAGGAGTAAGTCTAATAGATTCAAGGATATCATTCAAGGATGATTCTGGAATTGATTCTCCGTTGTATCGTTTTGTGGCATAGCGCCAGTTGAGGTGTTGATTGATCGACATTGCTACAAATTTACGACAGGACAGAGGAAATTCTGTTGGATTTTGAGGAGTTTAATTTGCGAGTTTTGTCATTGATTTTCAATCGAATAGTTTGTTGAAGATCTTTTCGGTGGAAAAATCCTATTTATTTGAGATGTATTGCTTTGAAATTTCAATAATTGTGCTAATTTTGCAGTCCCGTTAACAAAAACAGGAATGGGAGTTTAGCTCAGCTGGTTCAGAGCATCTGCCTTACAAGCAGAGGGTCGGGGGTTCGAACCCCTCAACTCCCACAAAAAGCCTCAAAGAAATTTGGGGCTTTTTTTATGCTTTAAAAGCATATCGAGCGAATGCTCAAATCCTCAAATCCTCAATTCCTCAATTCCATTCAATTGCGCTAATCCGTAAAACCTACTATTCCGATTTGCGGTTTTCCGTAATGTTATTCTTAATTAGAGAGTAAGTTCGTTCAATGAGAACGAAAATAATTCTTATCGCGTTGTTCGTTATAGCCAACACCAGCAGTGCTCAAACTATTCTTGGGGAATTTCCAAGGTTTAATTACTTGGACTTTAGTGAGAACACCTCCGATGTTACGCTAATAACATATCAACTCAGTCGCTTCGATATCATTATTGATGATACGATTAAGCTGAAAGTAATAGGACATCCATCGTGGGGCAGGTGTATAATAAAAAATGTACCTAAGGGTAAACATACTTTTGTAGTAGTACAAAATCGATCGTGGGCAAATAGGGAGAACTACAAATATGAGTCTACTGTTCTGTCAACCGGAAATAGAGAGGAAATTGTGGTTAAATTGCCTGTGGAGAGGTATAACTATAACTCAAATAATAGTGAACTGCAACTAGTTTTAGTCGCTTTAGCAGGCTTAGGTTATTTGATGAAATTGGTTTTTTTATAAATTACGCCACTTTTAAGCCCAATTTGTGTAACTGTCCGTAATGACTCATTAGTGCATCAAAGAACGTACGGTGGGATTTGTACGGAAGGTTGAATTCTGCACAGGTTTGTCTTACGATCTTGGAAATTTCTGGATAGTGGACATGACAAACCGTTGGGAAAAGATGGTGTTCAATTTGATAATTTAACCCGCCAAAACACCAGGTAATGAAAGGGCTGTTTTCGGCGAAGTTGGCAGTGGTTATTACCTGATGGACAGCCCAGCTATTTTCCATGTTACCGTCGTTGTCTGTCGATACGAAATATTGCATATCGTCGCCTACGTGTGCCGGCTGTGTCGCCAAAGCAAGTATAATCCCACTGATAAAATGGTGCATGAAAAACCCAGCCAATGTATGTCCATAGCCAAAGTGCGATGCATAAATTGGAAGCATCAAGGTAGTTGGCCAATACAATACTTTTATTACAATAATTTCAAGAAGTGCTTTTCGGTTGCTCCGGCCCATTCGCTCGTACAAATTTTGTTTGCTAAAGCGGGAATACTGGTCAAAATCTTTACTCACGATCCAAACAAAGGGGAAAATCATATACAAAATCGAAATGTAAAAAGCT
>Ga0114978_10005104_pt1 | contig 10531 bp, 10 predicted proteins | sample S_140212_EF_Meta_FD_87027 | JGI IMG/M metagenome (GOLD analysis project Ga0114978, IMG submission 87027) | Freshwater microbial communities from Lake Simoncouche, Canada to study carbon cycling - S_140212_EF_MetaG | ecosystem: Environmental > Aquatic > Freshwater > Lake | place: Lake...
ACGATCACGGTCACCGTGGTCGAGGTCTATGCGAACGGCAATTTGCTGGTCGCAGGTGAAAAACGCCTGGCCGTCAGCGATGAGGAAGAGATCATCCGCTTCGCCGGGGTCGTCAATCCGACCGATCTGAATGCGAACACGGTGTCGTCGACCCTGGTGGCTGATGCGCGCATCGAATACCGGGGTCGCGGTGCTGCCGATGATGCGCAGACGCCCGGCATCTTGACGCGGGCGATGTTGAAGTTCTGGCCTTTTTGATGGCTCTCTGATGGTTCATTTGCGCGGCCATGGGGGCGGGTTCATCGGCTGTTTGCTGATTGCGCTGGCTTTACCGATGCTGGCCTTGCCGGTACAGGCCGGCGAGCGGCTCAAGGACATTTCATCGGTCGCCGGGATCCGCAACAACCAGTTGATCGGCTATGGCCTGGTCGTAGGTCTGGATGGCACCGGGGACCAGACCACCCAGACGCCCTTCACCAAACAGAGCGTGGTGTCGATGCTGCAGGCCTTGGGCGTGTCGGTGCCGGCCGGCCAGAATATCCAATTGAAGAACACTGCTGCGGTGATGGTGACTGCGACATTGCCGGCCTTCTCAAGGCCGGGCCAGTCGATCGATGTGACCGTGTCTTCGCTGGGTAATGCCAAGAGCTTGCGTGGCGGCACGCTGCTGATGACGCCCTTGCGCGGCGCCGATGGTCAGGTTTACAGCATGGCGCAGGGCAATATCATCGTCAGCGGCGCCGGGGCGGGTGGCGGCGGGGCTTCGGTGCAGATCAATCATCTGTCCGCCGGGCGCATCCCGATGGGCGCCACGGTCGAGCGCGGGGTGCCCGGTCAGCTCGAACAGGAGTTGATCCAGATCGAGCTGATTCGCAGCGACTTCACCTTGATGCAGAACACGCTGACGGCGATCGCCAAACGCTTCGGCCCGGGCACGGCCTTGCCGGTCGACGCGCGCTTCCTGCAGGTTCGCCTACCGGTCGATACCGGCGACCGGATGGCTTTTCTGGCGCAACTGGAGCAGGTCAATGTGGTCACCGAGGCCGAGCGGCCGCGCGTCATCATCAATTCGCGTTCAGGCTCGATCGTGATGAACCAGTTGGTGACGATCGACCCTTGTGCAATCGTCCATGGGTCACTGACCGTGCGCGTCAGCAAGGAGCCCCAGGTCAGTCAGCCGCAACCGTTCTCGCGCGGCGAGACGGCGGTGACGACGACTGACACCGCGGTGATCGAGGAACCGAAGTCCGCAATGATCGCGCTGCCGCAGGCGGCTTCGCTTGACGACGTGGTGCGCGCGATGAATCTTCTCGGCGCGAATGTGTCCGACATGATCGCCATATTGCAAGCGATGAAGGTCGCCGGCGCCTTGAAGGCCGACATCGAAGTGATTTGATCCGGCCTGCACGGCCTGCAGAAAAGATCGAATTGGGCCACAAACCCGGGTCTGTTCCGACGATCGATTGCCGCTTTTCATTTCTAGAATTTGGTCGTCGGGCCCCATGTCCAGCAGCGTCCAAGTCGATTCAAAAACCGCTGCTGGCCAATGCCTTGTTACCAATCTCTGCTGGTCATGACGGCCAGCCAGTCCAGTCGGAGTGCCCGTGCTTAAGGGACAAAAATCTCGTCATTCGATCCATTACTACGTCGGCGCATTGGGCTTTGCAGGCGCTGCAGGCGCACTTCTCAACGGTGTCAACTGGGTTTCTGCGTCAGTCGCTTTGGCGCTGATGGCCGCGGGCTTGTGGCTCGGGCTGAAATTATTTGCCGACCATATCGCTGTGGAGCAAAAGCTCGGTCTGTATCTGGCCAGCCAGCATCAATTGGGTGAGCAGGCCGCACCGATCTGGAGTGCTCACATTGAATCCTCGCGTGAGCAGATGGGTGACGCGATTGCCTCTTTGACTGATCGCTTTTCGGGCATTGTTGAAAAACTCAACCTGGCCGTTCACGCCTCCGAATTGGAAACGCAAGCCATTGACGATGGCGAAAAAGGCATGGTGGCGGTGTTCAAGCGCAGTCAGAGAGAGTTGGGCGCAGTCATCACCACCCAGAAAAAGGCCATGACGAGCATGACCAGCATGCTGGAAAAAGTTCAAGGCCTGAACGACTTCATTGTTGAGCTGGAATTGATGGCCGCTGATGTCGCTCGCATCGCGCACCAGACCAATTTGCTGGCGGTCAACGCCGCCATCGAAGCCGCTCGCGCCGGTGAGCTCGGGCGTGGCTTCGCGGTGGTGGCCAAGGAGGTTCGCTTGCTTTCGGTCCAATCCGCCAGCGCTGGCAAGCGCATCACCGAGACGGTGGGCGTCATCAGTGCGGCCATTGTTGGCACCTCGCGCATGGTGACGGAATCGGTCAAACAAGAGGACCGTTCCCTGCTGAGGGCAGAGGCCATGATCGACAAGGTGTTGGCCGAGTTCAAGTCCATCACCGATGCCCTGCAACGCTCGAGTGCCGTGCTCAAGCAAGAAAGCATTGGCATCAAGTCTGAAATCGGCGATGCCCTGGTGCAGTTCCAGTTCCAGGACCGGGTCAGTCAGATCATGAGCCATGTCAGCCAGAACATCAGGCAGCTGCCTGAATTTCTGAAACAGAACCATCTTCAGTTTGCGGATTCAGGCGTGTTGCACCCGATTGATCCGCCGGCGCTGTTGAATGTATTGAAAGAAAACTATGTCATGGCCGACCAGCATGTCATCCACGAAGGTCGTTGGGTTGAGAAGAAAAATGAAACCGAAATCACCTTCTTTTAGAGGCTCCCATGGCTAAGACCATCATGATTGTGGACGACTCCGCATCGATGCGGCAGGTTGTCGGCATCACGCTCCGAGGAGCCGGCTATGAGGTTCTGGAAGGCGTTGATGGCATTGACGCACTGGCCAGGCTGCATGGACAAAAAGTGCACCTGATCATCAGCGACGTCAATATGCCAAACATGGATGGCATCAGTTTCGTAAAAGCCGTCAAGCTGCTGCCCGCCTACAAGTTCACGCCAATCATCATGCTCACCACCGAGTCTGACGAGGCGAAAAAACTCCAGGGCCAAGCCGCTGGTGCCAAGGCCTGGGTGGTCAAGCCATTTCAACCCGCGCAGTTGCTCGTCGCCGTGCAGCGCTTGTGTCTGCCATGAACGTTTTGACGCCAGCAAGCACCAGGAGATTCGAATGCTGAACCACCAACCCGGCGGGGCCATGGAAATTTTGAAACTGGAGGGTGAACTGACCATCTTCCGGGCCAACGAGTTGAAGTCGCTGTTGCTGGGCGATCTGCGGCCTTCGGTGATTGACTTGTCTGGCGTGACCGAGATCGACAGCGCAGGCATTCAACTGCTGATGCTGGCCAGAAAACTGGCGCTACAGAGTCAAACCCTGTTTCAGCTGCAGGCACCCAGCCCGGAGGTCAGCGAAGTGTTCGAGTTGTTGCGACTGACTGATCTTTTTGAAACGCCGATCGCTGGGGGCGCCAATGAATCTTGATGACGCACTGCAAACCTTCATTGTCGAAAGCCGTGAACTGCTGGCTGAGATGGAAAACGCCTTGCTGGCGATTGAGTCGGCTGATGAGCAAGAAGAGCTCGTCAATGCCGTTTTTCGAGCGGCCCACACCATCAAGGGCTCGGCCGGACTCTTCAGTCTTGATGCGGTTGTGGCCTTTACCCATGAGGTGGAGAGCGTCCTCGACCAGATTCGCCTGGGGCAACTCCAAATTGCAGAAAAACCGATGGTGTTGTTGCTCTTGGCTTGTGGTGACCATATCGGCAATCTGGTGACCGCCGCGGCCTTGGGGCAGGCCGACTCTGAAAACGACTTGGTGCAAATCGGCGCGCCTCTGACGGCCCAACTGCGCAGCTATCTGACCAACAGCGGCAGTGAGGAACTGGCACCTGGGCCAGCCATGCCCGCGCCGGTTCAAGCCGAACTGGCTGGCAGTTGGCGGATTTCGGTGAAATTCGGGCCAGACGTGCTCAAGAACGGCATGGACCCCTTGTCCTTCATTCGCTACCTGCAGACCATCGGCCGGATCTGCAGCGTGGTCACGATAGATTCGCTGCCAAGCGCCGACATGATGGACCCGGAGGCCTGCTACCTCGGCTTTGAGATCGATTTTGAAAGCAATGCAGACCAGGACACGATCGAGCATGTGTTCGAGTTTGTGCGTGAGGACTGCAGCTTGCAGGTCGTGCCGGTCAACCGGTCAAACGCTAGCAACGCGCCGGTCTATCCACTTGTCGATTTGGCTGAAGAGGCTGACACGACGTCGAGCAGTAAAAAGCCCAACCGTGACATGACCATTCCTGAAAGTCGCAGCATCCGGATCGACGCTGACAAGCTCGATCATCTGATCAACCTGGTTGGCGGACTGATCATTGCCGGCGCCAGTGTGAATCTGATCGCGCGCCGGGCGCAAGTCAGCGAGCTTCAAGACAGCAGCGCCAAACTGGCGATGCTGGTGGAAGAGGTGCGCGACAGCGCGCTGCAGTTGCGGATGGTGAAAATTGGCGTGTCGTTCAAGCGTTTTCAACGGGTCGTGCATGACGTGGCCCATGACTTGGGCAAAGACATCGCCCTGCTGATGGCGGGGGAAGATACCGAGCTCGACAAGACCCTGATCGAAAAAATTGCTGACCCTTTGTTGCATCTGGTTCGCAATGCGATTGACCATGGCATCGAGTCGCCCGCCTTGCGTGCGGCCTTGGGCAAACCAGCCCAGGGCACGCTCAAACTGAACGCTTTTCATGAATCGGGTGCGGTCGTCATCACGGTGCAAGACGATGGCGCCGGGCTGCAACGCTCGCGGATCTTGGCCAAGGGCATTGAACGCGGCCTGATCACTGCGGACCAGGCCTTGACCGACAGCGAGGTCTACGCCTTGATTTTCGAGCCGGGCTTTTCAACCGCGGAAAAAGTCAGCAATCTTTCGGGTCGGGGCGTCGGGCTTGATGTCGTGAAGCGCAATATTTCGGCGCTGCGCGGCACGGTAGGGCTCGAGAGTGAAGAGGGCGTGGGCACCACGGTGACGATTCGCCTGCCCTTGACCCTGGCCATCATCGACGGGTTTCTGGTCGAAGTCGGCAAGGTTGCCTATGCCATTCCGCTGGACATGATTGAGGAATGCGTGGCCTACACGTCGGACTCGGGGCATGACTACACCTCTTTGCGCGGTGAGGTCTTGCCCTTCATAAGACTGCGCGAACTGTTTGCAGTCCAGGACCCACCCAGCCGGAGCCAGAACATCGTCGTACTCAAGTACGCCGGGCAAAAAGCCGGCCTGGTGGTGGACACCTTGTTGGGTGAATACCAGACGGTCATCAAACCACTGAGTCATATTTTCAGCCAAGTCAGCTGCATCAGTGGATCAACGATTCTGGGCAGTGGTGATGTGGCGCTGATTCTGGATGTGCCTTCGCTGGTGCGCCAAGCGATTTCAAGGGGGACGCGACTGCAGCAAAAGCCACCGGTCACCCAATGAAAGTTTCTTGAGAATAATGCATTATCGGTTCAGTCATAAAACACTGGCTATTTTCACAAAGAGGATTTTTCCATGTTTTCGAATATCAAAATCGGAGTTCGGCTGATTGCCGGATTCATGCTGGTGGCGGCAGTCAGTGTCGTGGTTGGAATCGTCGGTATTTCAAACGCTCAGAAGATAAATCTTTTGAATGATCAGATGTACCTGAATGAAGTGTTGGGAATTTCACATATCAAAGAGGCCAATATCAATCTGATTTATATTGGTCGGTCACGCGCCAATTATTTGCTTGCGGTCACGAAAGCGGACCGGGATGCGCAAATGCAACAAATCGATCAAGCGACGAAGACATTGCATGCCGAACTGGAAAGCAGCCGCCCGCTGTTCGTTACTGAAAAAGGCAAGAAGCTGTTTTCAGAATTCGATAAAGCTTGGGCTAATTATGAAAGAGAGTTGAAAGGTCAACTGCTGTTGGCGGCTGAAGAGCCACTCGCATCGCATAGCGAGGCGCTGGCCAAGTCGCTGCTGTCGACCCGCGAGAAGGCCAATATCGCCGATGACTTGCTGACAGATTTGGCCAGTCAAAAGATGAGCCGCGCAAAGGTCGCGATGGACGATGGCACGGCGATCTATGAAGATGGGCGCACGCTGATGGTCAGCACGATCCTGGTGGGGGTGCTGCTTGGGCTGGTTCTGGGTTATGTGATCAGCCGTAGCGTCACCGTGCCGCTGATCGTTGCCAAAGATGCTGCGAATCGACTGGCCGACGGCGACTTGACGGTACGCATCGAGTCGACCGCAAGAGATGAAACAGGTCAGTTGCTGCAGTCCATGCAGGCCATGGTGGTGAAGTTGTCGCAAGTGGTGGCCGAGGTCAATACCGGCGCTCAGTCCCTGGGCAGCGCTTCTGAAGAGGTCAGCGCGACCGCGCAATCGCTGTCGCAGGCGGCCAGCGAACAGGCTGCCGGCGTCGAAGAAACCAGTGCGTCGATTGAACAAATGACGGCATCGATTGCCCAGAATACCGGCAACGCCAGGGTCACCGAAGGCATGGCCAGCAAGGCCGCCAAGGATGCCGTTGATGGCGGCGAAGCGGTCAACGCGACGGTGGCTGCGATGAAGCAGATCGCCAAGAAAATCAGCATCATTGATGACATTGCTGCGCAGACCAATTTGCTTGCGCTGAATGCAGCGATTGAAGCCGCCCGGGCCGGTGATCATGGCAAGGGCTTCGCCGTGGTCGCCGCGGAAGTGCGCAAGCTGGCTGAACGCAGCCAGATTGCCGCCCAGGAGATTGGTGAAGTCGCCACCAACAGCGTTGAATTGGCAGAACGGGCCGGTGCTTTGCTGTCGGAAATTGTGCCCAATATTCGTAAAACGTCGGATCTGGTGCAAGAGATTTCGGCCGCTTCCAGCGAGCAGTCGTCGGGGGTTTCGCAGATCAATGCAGCGATCGGGCAGTTGAACCAGACCACCCAGCAGAACGCATCGAGTTCCGAAGAACTGGCCGCCACTTCCGAGGAGATGAGCAGCCAGGCGGAACAACTGCAGCAGACCATGGCGTTCTTCAAACTCGATGGCTCAGGGCAGACAAGATCGTTCGCTCCCATGATGCGCAAGAGCGGCCTGGCGGGCTTGTCACAAAGAACCGCACTTCGACCTGTCGGGCCTTTGCCGCTTGCAGCCAGCCCCCACATTGACGAAAACCAGTTCACCAAGTTTTGAAGGATCTGGCCATGAATGCAATGGTGAAAACCGATAGCAAGAAGGCAGTCGAGCAAAAACAGTACTTGACGTTCATGCTCGGCGGCGAGATGTTTTCCATCAATATTTTGCGTGTCAAGGAAATCATCTGGTACTCCCACCTGACCGAGGTGCCGATGATGCCGGCCTGCATTCGCGGGGTCATCAACCTGCGCGGTTCAGTGGTGCCGGTGATGGATTTATCGACCCGGTTTGGAAAACCTCCAACTGCGGTGACCAAAAGTACCTGCATCATCATTGTCGAGATCGAGGGCCAGGACGATGCCATGGGTCAGAACATGGGGGTGGTGGTTGACGCGGTGCAGGCCGTGCTGGAGATCCCTGCCAGCGAGATCGAGGCGCCGCCGACCTTTGGTGCCCGGATTCGCAGTGACTTCATCGAAGGCATCGGCAAGGTCGCTGGCAAGTTCGTCATTTTGCTCAATGTCAATAGTGTTCTCTCGGATGAGGAAATCTGCGAAATGGGACGTGCCGTGGTCTCGGCCGATCAGGTCGAGCCAGCGCATTGAGCCGCGATGCGGGATGCGTATGTTGACCACAAAGGCATTCGGCCGATCACTGATGGCGAGCTAGCCCAGTTCCAGCGGTTTATTTTTGAAGCCGCCGGCATTTCACTGTCGGCTTCCAAAAAGGCCCTGGTGATGGGCCGCTTGGGCAAGCGTTTGGCGCTGCATCAGCTGAAAAACTTTGGCCAGTATTCCAGCTTGCTGACATCAGGCAATCATCCGGAAGAGGTGCAGATGGCGGTTGACTTGCTGACCACCAACGAAACCTATTTTTTCCGTGAAATCAAGCATTTTGATTTCCTGCGCCAACAGGCGCTGCTGGCGCGCAACCGCACCGAACCGTTTCGGGTCTGGAGTGCGGCCAGCTCCAGTGGCGAGGAGGCCTACAGCGTTGCGATGGTGTTGGCCGATTGCCTTGATGCAACGCCCTGGGAGGTTGTGGGCACCGACATCAGTACCCGCGTCGTGGAAGGCGCCGAGCGGGCTGTTTATCCGATGGAGCGGGCGAAAAATATACCCCCAAGCTATTTACGCAGATTTTGCTTGAAAGGCGGTGGCCCGCATGAAGGGCGGTTCTTGATCGATCGAAGTCTGCGCAGCCATGTGTTTTTCAGGCATTTGAATTTGAACCTGCCATTGCCGGCCTTGGGGCAGTTTGATTTTATTTTTTTGCGCAACGTGATGATCTATTTCAACGATGAGACCAAGCGCGATGTGGTGGCCCGATTGATACCCAGGCTCAAGCCTGATGGTCATTTGTTCGTCGGTCATTCAGAGAGTCTGAACAATATCACGCAAGACGTGGCTGCGGTGGCGCCTTCAATTTACCGGCGATCCGTTTGAAGCATTTTTTCAAATGATCGAGATATTCTTGCAACCCGGCGATTTGTTTGTGGCTGATGCTGATTACCGCTTGCGTACGGTATTGGGCTCATGTGTTTCCATGACCTTGTGGCATCGCGCATCCAGAACCGGTGGCATGACGCATAGTTTGTTGCCGACCCGGGGTATTGGCGTCGCCGCGCAGGCGCTGGATGGGCGCTATGGCGACGAGGCCTTGAAGATGATTCTCGAACAGTTCAAGCAGGCCGGCGTGCCGATTTCCCAATGTGAGGCCAAGGTTTTTGGTGGCGGCAATATGTTCCCCGCCCATGTACAGAGTCGCTCGAACAATGTCGGCCAACGCAATGGCGTGGCGGTCAAAGCATTGCTGCAACAAAACGGCATTTCGATCAAATCGGAAAATTTGTTTGGCGTCGGGCACCGGCAGGTTGTTTTTGATATCGCCAACGGCGATGTCTGGTCGAAACAGGTAAAACCGCTTGAAAAATAAGAGATTTCGAATGAGCTGCGGCGATCCCACATGATCAAGGTCATGGTGGTTGATGATTCCGCGGTGGTGCGCCAGGTGGTGTCCGGCTTGCTGGCGGCAGACCCCGAGATCGTGGTGCTGTGCGCGGTGGCTGATCCCTTGTTGGCAATGGCAAGAATGAAGACGCAGTGGCCCGACGTGATCGTGCTGGACATCGAGATGCCGCGAATGGACGGGATCACGTTCTTGAAAAAGATCATGGCCGAACGACCGACTCCGGTGGTCATTTGTTCCACCTTGACCGAAAAAGGGGCGCAGACCTCGATGGCCGCGCTGGCGGCCGGTGCGGTGGCCATCATGACCAAACCGAGAATCGGCTTGAAGCAATTCCTGTTTGACGCCACCGATGATCTGGTCTCGGTGGTCAAGGCCGCAGCGCTGGCCCATGTCAAAAAATTGCAACCGATCCTCGGGCTTGAACCCTGCCTGACGGAGACCGCCTTGCGGCCTGCCGAGGCGCGGCTGCCGAAAAAACCGGAACGCGTGGTCGCCCTGGGGACGTCGACCGGTGGCACGCAAGCACTTGAGTTTGTTTTGCGCAGCTTGCCGCGGGGCTGCCCGGGCCTTGTGATCGTGCAGCATATGCCGGAAAAATTCACCGCTGCTTTTGCTGATCGCTTGAACACCTTGTGCCAGATCGAGGTCAGGGAAGCCCGGGACCGAGATCGGGTACTGCCTGGGCAAGCCTTGATCGCACCCGGTGGTCGGCATTTATTGCTGCGTCGAAACGGGACGCAATACTTTGTCGAGGTGACCGATGGCCCATTGGTGAATCGGCACCGGCCTTCGGTGGATGTGCTGTTCCGGTCGGTGGCGACGGCCGCAGGCGCCAACGCGCTCGGCGTCATCATGACGGGCATGGGAGGCGACGGGGCGACAGGGCTGTTTGAGATGCGCAAAGCCGGTGCCCAGACGGTCGCGCAGGACGAGGAAAGCTGTGTCGTCTTCGGTATGCCCAAGGAGGCGATCAAACGCGGTGGCGTCGCCAAGACGCTGTCCTTGACCGCCATCCCGCGCGAGATCATGCAGCAACTCATTTGAGCCTGCTCGCCCTGCATGGCTGAACGCGTTTTCAGTCAGGGCAAAACGTTCCGAAGCGGGTTTTTGTCAGCAAAACTCGGTAGCTCGAAACATCCTTTCCCGGCCGGATTTACAGCGAAATTCCAATTGATGACTCGCTGCGGCAAACCTACATTCAATTGGTGTTCACGTTCAAGTGAATGCAACCCCGGGGCAGCGCCGTCCAGCTGTGAGCGACGTCGAGAGCCCGTCATTCCGCGTGCAGTCTGGTCCTGAATCAGGCCGGCTGTCCGGTTGAGCTCGATGGCAGATAGCCTTAAAAGGAGCGCACCATGGCGCTAGTAAAGAAGATCTCCCCCATCAAAGCAAGCACCGTTGCTGAAGTTGGCAAGGCCTC
>Ga0114978_10005107_pt1 | contig 10530 bp, 10 predicted proteins | sample S_140212_EF_Meta_FD_87027 | JGI IMG/M metagenome (GOLD analysis project Ga0114978, IMG submission 87027) | Freshwater microbial communities from Lake Simoncouche, Canada to study carbon cycling - S_140212_EF_MetaG | ecosystem: Environmental > Aquatic > Freshwater > Lake | place: Lake...
ATTCCTTTGGTGCTCGCCGCCGCGATGTATGTTAACCAATTGGCCGTGCCTATTGAACAACGGATCATCAAGCCTTACATCGAATTTATTTCCGCGATCCCCAGTGTCGTTTGAGGTTTCTTTGGCATCGCGATGTTGGGGGAAACCCTGCGGCGCGTCTCGCAAATGCCCGCTTTGCACTGGGTGCCGGGTTTCCCGATTGCCGAGCGACTGAACGCGACGACCGCGGCCTGTTTATTGGCGCTCATGGCGATTCCCACGATTTTTTCTTTGGCGGAGGATGCAATTAATAATGTGCCACGCGCCTTCAAGGAGGCTTCCTTGGCGCTGGGCGCCACGCGGTTGCAAACGATGATTCAGATTACGGTGCCGGCGGCGCTCTCCGGCATTATGGCCGCGATTCTCCTCGGTTTTGGCCGAGTCGTAGGGGAGACCATGGTCGTGCTACTTTGTGCCGGTAATCGGATTGAGATTCCCAACCTAAGCGCAGGGTTAGGCGTAATTTTTCAACCCGTGCACACGATGACGGGCATCATTGCCCAAGAAATGGGCGAGGTGGTTCGTGATAGCATTCACTATCGGGCCCTCTTCATGGTCGGCGTCGTGCTGTTCTTGGTTTCCTTGCTCGTCAACTGGTTGGCCCAAAAAATTGTGCGGCGTTACCGCATTGCTACGTGATGAGCACTCCGACAGATACCACCTCGCAACTATTTGGCCGGCCCACCTTAGCCAAGCGGGCCGAGCAAGGCATCTTGTGGCTCCTGCGCTTGAGCACGTATTTTGTACTCGTTTGTGCCGCGTTCATTTTCGTCGACATCGGGTGGAAGGGCGGGGCGGTTATTTTCAAAACCTCGGCGCCTTTTATTAACGTGCCTTTTCTGACGGAGGCGCCGGAGACGCTGAATGTTTTTGAGCGCGATGGCCAAAAGGTAACCATGGGAGATCGGGCTTTTCGCCAATACAAGGCGACGCATGAGCAGCAGATGAAAGGGGCTAAAGTGGAAACCTATGTCTACTCGGCCGGGGGGATTTTTCCTAATATTGTGGGCACGGTATTATTGGTAGCTGGCGCCATCTTAATCGCTCTGGTGTTAGGCGTGTTGAGCGCAATCTATCTGAGTGAGTACGCCACCGATGGGGCCTTCATTCGCTTTCTTCGTCTTTCTATTGTTAACTTGGCCGGCGTTCCCTCGATTGTGTACGGACTTTTCGGCTTCGGGCTTTTCGTGATCGCGCTCGATTTCGGCGTCTCGCTGATCGCCGGCTGGCTGACCATGGCCTTCATGGTCTTGCCCATCATTATTACCGCCTCGGAAGAAGCGCTCAAGGCGGTCCCCAAGGGCTACCGCGAGGGCTCCTTGGCTCTGGGCGCGACAAAATTTCAGACCATCATGTCGAATGTGCTGCCGTATGCGATGCCGGGTATTTTAACCTCCTCCGTGCTCTCGATCGCGCGTGTGGCGGGTGAAACTGCCCCGATTATGTTTACGGCCGCCTTTGTGATGCGCGACGAATTGCCTTGGCAGGTGCAGAAGTGGACGGACTTTATTTTTCAAGGCGTGATGGCACTGCCGTATCACATCTACGTCGTCGCCTCCAAGATTCCCCAAAATGAATACACGCGCGACGTTCAATACGGCACCGCGTTTGTGTTTCTCTTCACCGTCGCCGCCATCGCCATGACCGCGATTCTTCTTCGCCAGCGTCTTCGCAAGAAATACCAATGGTAACCACCTCCGTCATGCCTGCCTCCACTTCTTCTGTTCACGCCTTGCCTCGCCCCGTCATGCCGGTGGGATCAACTAACAACGCGCCGGCGCCCGCCGCTTTGCGCCACGCTATTGAGATCGATGATGTCGATTTCTGTTATGGCGCCAGCAAGGCCCTGCACGATATCACGCTCAATATTCCGGCGCGGCAGGTAACGGCTTTCATCGGGCCCTCGGGTTGTGGCAAGAGCACGTTATTGCGCTGCCTTAATCGCATGAATGACTTGATTGACGGCGCGCGCGTCACGGACGGCCAAATCCGCATCGATGGGGTTAATATTTATGATCCGCGGGTTGACGTAATCGAATTACGCAAGCGCGTGGGCATGGTGTTTCAAAAATCAAATCCCTTCCCCAAATCAATCTACGATAATATTACCTATGGTTTGCGCATCCAAGGGGAGAGGAATAAAGCGCGGCTTGATGAAGTCGTGGAGAAGAGTCTCCGCGGGGCAGCCTTGTGGGATGAGGTGAAGGACCGTTTACATGAGAGCGCCCTAGGGATGTCGGGCGGTCAGCAGCAACGTCTCTGCATTGCGCGCGCGATTGCGGTGGAACCGGAAATTATTTTGATGGACGAGCCCTGTTCGGCGCTCGACCCCATTGCCACGGCTAAGGTTGAGGAACTTATTCACGACTTAAAGCAACAGTTTACCATCGTGATCGTAACCCACAACATGCAGCAGGCCGCCCGTGTCTCTGACCGGACCGCTTTTTTCTATCTGGGCAAACTCATCGAATACGCGGAAACTAAAGTGATCTTCATGCAACCCGCTAACGCGCAAACGGAGGCCTATGTCTCCGGTCGCTTCGGTTAGACCGTCCGCACTGCAAAATAAATATCAATTACCCCGCTGCGGTTAGCGGCCATCTTCCTCTTACTTAATACAATTCCATGAAACGATTCTTCGACGCTGAACTAGAGAATTTTCGCTCCCACTTATTAATTATGGGCGAGCGCGCCATTGAACAGACCCGCCGCGCCATGCGCGCGCTGGCGGATGCGGATATTGCCTTAGCGGATAAGGTCATCGCGGCGGATGATGAAATCGATAAGTTGGAGGTGCAGATTGACGAAGAAGCGATCCGCTACATGACGCTGCGTGGTCCGGTTGCTTCGGAACTGCGCATTATCGTGGTCGGCATGAAAGCCAGTCATGACTTGGAGCGAGTGGGGGATGAGGCGACGGGGATTGCGCGGCGCTCGCGCAAGCTGGCGATCGAGCCCCAACTCGAGCTCTACGCTGATCTGCCGCGCATGGCCAACATCGCGCTAGAAATGTTGCGCGATGCTTTAGACTGTTTTGCCCAGGAGGATGTCCAGAAGGCCTTGAACGTCATTCGGCGTGATGCCGAGGTGGATAATCTAAATCGGCTACTCTATCGCCGCTTAATGAGTTTCATGATCGAGAAACCAGATACAATTTCTCGCGCCATTGAGCTGATGTTTATTTCAAAATCGATCGAGCGAATTGCTGACCACGCGACTAATATCGCGGAAGAAATGGTCTTTCTTTCGAAGGGGCAGGATATTCGCCATAGCGATGTGGCCAAGACTGGCGCGCTCCCGCCGACTGCATCCACGCCTTAAGCGGCGGGGCTTGAAAATAACTAGAAGCAGCGGTTCGCCTCGTTCAGGCGGCGCGACTGCGCGGTAGGCGAACTAAGATGGTCAGGCCTTGGCCCGGAGGGCTCTCGGCCCAGACGCGGCCGCCGTGCAGGTGAGCTAAATGTTTCACGATGCTGAGGCCCAGACCCGTGCCCCCGGTTTCGCGCGAGCGGCCCTTTTCTACGCGGTAAAAGCGCTCAAAAATATGGGTGAGATCTTCGCTGGGAATGCCTGGGCCGTTATCATGGACGAAGCATTCGACTTCGTCCGACTCGACGAGGCGGGCACCAATTTCTATCTGTGAACCAGCGGCGGTGTATTTGAGCGCATTCTCAATCAGATTGCTGAAGATTTGCGTGAGCTTTTCTTCGTCGGCGCTGATGGTGCCGAGTTCAGGCGCGGCTTGGGCGGAGATCTGATAGCCCCGTGCGTGCGGCCGCTGTTTGTAATCAGCCGCTAAGTTGATGAAATAGTGGTCGAGCTGCACGGGCGCAAATTTTAGCCCAGGCGTGGCGGATTCTAGGCGAGAGAGCACGAGCAAATCATCAATGATCGCGTTTAGTCGTTCGCTGTGGCGCTGGATGGTTCGCAAGAATTTATCGCGATCTTCAACCGCCATGGTCAGGTGACCATCGACGAGTGTTTCGATGTAGCCTTTGATAATACTTAAAGGCGTGCGCAATTCGTGCGAGGCATTCGCGACAAAATCACGACGAACGTGCTCAAGTTGGCGCTGCTCGGTCATGTCATGAATAACAAACAGGGCCCACTGTGATTTTCCGTCCGGCGCAGCGATTGGGGCCCCCGAGACTTCAATCCAGATGGTCGAGGAGCCGTCAATGATCTCGAACTCTTGGCGCGGCAGAGCGGGGCCGGTACGGGTGGCGCGGACATACTCGATGAAGGGGCCGCTGCGAACGATGAGTTCCAGTCGCAAATTGACTAAGTCACGGGCGGCCGGGAAAATTACGCGCAGGGCCCGATTGGCGAGGTGAATATAGTTTGATTCATCCACGATCAGCACCGCTTCACGGAGGTTCCCGAGCGTCGCTTCCAATTGGCTCAATTGGTCCGAGTGTTGATGCTGGAGCGTGGAGTTTGACCGAATGAGTTGATTGATGGCGTCGACGAGCGGGCGCCATTGCGGCAGGAAGTTGGTGGGATTTTCCTCCCTTAGGTAAGGTTGGTTGCGCTGCGCGGCTTCTTGTAACTGCCGAAGCGCACGATTTTGCTTCCAGGCAATCTGCAGCACTAGGCCTAAGGCCACCGTGAGGATAAAGAGGCCGATAATCATCAACCTGCTTGCTTCTTGTCTGCCATGCGGTAGCCCACGCCGCGGATCGTTTCTAACCAGCCAGCTTCGGGTCCGAGTTTCTCGCGCAAGCGACGCACATGGGTGTCGACCGTCCGTGTTTCGATTTCGGTGGCATAGTTCCAAACATTAATCAGCAAATGCTCGCGGGTCTGCACCCGGCCTTGGCGCTCCATGAGCAGGTGAAGTAATTTAAATTCGGTCGCGGTTAATTCCAATGCCTTACCGCGCACCGTTACTTGGTGAATTTCACTATCGATGGTAATATCACCAATCTGGAGTTTCGCGGTGGTGGGTTCTTTGGGTGCCGCGATGCGGCGCAGGATTGATTCAACCCGGAGCACGAGCTCTTTTGGGCTAAACGGCTTGCCCAGGTAATCGTCGGCGCCGGATTCAAGGCCTTCAATCCGGTCCGGGGGCTCGGCCTTGGCGGTGAGGAAGATGATCGGTACTTTGGAAAGCTTGTTGTCTGCCCGCAAGATGCGGCACAGCTGAATACCGCTGAGGAGCGGCATCATGATATCTAGGATGATTAAATCAGGCTGGAGGCTTCGGGCCTTGGCGATGCTCGCGGTGGCATCGTTGAGGCACTCCACTTGAAAGCCCTTCGCCTTCAAATGATAGGCGACGAGCGCGGTTACATCGGGTTCATCATCGACGACGAGGATCTTCTTTTTATCCATGGTAAGATTCAAGTTAGGGAGGCGGGGGGGCCTTTCCAGTGAATTAGCGGGTGTCACCTAAATGTCACATCATTATCACCATTGGGTTCAATTATCGCTAGGCTTAAACGCGCCGACGAGGGGGTCATAATTGCCTCGGCGGCGCGTCCCTCGGGATAGGGGGAGAGGCTGATTGATAGCGGCATTTTATGGGCTAGGCCAGTCGGTTTATCCCCCTCGACATTCGCTTATTTTTTTAAAAAGGTACGGTCTTTCCCTAGCGCAAGCCCGTCCTGATTTCAGCTGCCGATTGCTTAATTATTTTAGCCCTTTCCCCTTTATGCCGATGTCTCCGCCAAAAATTCGCGTTACGGTTTGGAGTGAATTTCGTCACGAGAAGCTGAACCCCAAGGTCGCGGCGCTGTACCCGCAGGGCATGCATCAAGCAATTGCGGCCGTGCTAGCGCAGCACGCTGATTTCACGGTGCGAACCGCCACGCTTGATGAACCGGAGCATGGCTTGACCGATGCGGTCCTAGACCAGACGGATGTGCTTACCTGGTGGGGCCATTTGGCGCACGGGGAAGTCTCTGACGCGGTGGTTGCGAAGGTGCGCACTCGCGTGCTCGAGGGCATGGGGCTGATCGTGCTGCATAGCGGCCATTTCTCCAAAATTTTTAAAGCCCTGATGGGTGATACCTGTTCGCTCAGTTGGCGTGAATCCACCGACAAGAGCGACTCTGGGTCGTGAACCGCGCCCATCCGATCGCGCAAGGTTTGGGGGCCTATTTTGAAATTCCCATCGAGGAAATGTATGGTGAGCCCTTCGGCATCCCGACGCCGGATGAACTGATTTTCATCTCTTGGTTTACGGGGGGCGAAGTCTTTCGTTCCGGCGCGACGTGGCGCCGCGGGCACGGGAACATTTTCTATTTTCGGCCGGGCCACGAAACCTACCCGACCTATCATCACCCACAGGTCCAGCAGGTCATCGTTAACAGCGTGCGCTGGGCCCATTCGGGCGTACGCATTAAAGAAACCGGTCCTAATTTGCTGCCACTGGAGCCTCTGCCGGTGGATCCGGAAGCGGCCGGGCGCTCGATCATCGGCCACCGCTAACGGTTTGAGATTGAATCATAATTCATTTTTTCCGCACCATTAACTCGATTTTTACCCCATGAAATTACCCCCTAAAAAAAATACTCCGGTCGATAAGACTATTATTACTGCCCAGAGCGTGGCGGGCCAACGCGAAGCTGCGGCGGAGCGGCGCGCGCGGTACCCGTATCATTTCCCTGTGGATCGTCGCCAGCTCGGCGGTAAGTTCACGGTCAAAGAAAATGGCCGGCGGTTGCTGCGTTACTTTTATCTCGAGCGCCGACTGATGCACGCGCTCGGCGCTTGGGCGCTAACAATTCCGGAATACGAGGTGAAACTCGAAACGGGTCGGCATATTTTCTATCACGCTGATGCGGCCCGCGCGCTGCGGGAACGTCTTTCTGAACAAGAAATGCGGCCCCCCATGGTCGACGCCCACCGTGATCCGGAGATTGATCGCTTTATCGATGAGTTGCTCAGTGCGGAATCAGCAGCCGAACTTTTGGTCGGCGTACACCAAGTCGTGGGTCGGGCCATCGCGACAACCTACAACCATCATATTGATGATACTGATCAGGTAACGGACGTCCCGACGATCCGCTGCCTCCGGCGCATTTTAACCGATTATGAGCCGATGCTCGCGTGGGCGGATGCGGCGGTGGACGCCTATATTGCGGGCGGGGTGGAAGAGGCCAAGCTCTCGACCTGGCGCTGGCACATTAGTCGGCTGCTCGCCTCGATTGGCGGAGTGACGGGGGCCGATGCTCGCGGCGAAGCGCCCACGCCGCTGCGCATCGATGCTAAGCCCTATGAACGCGGCACGGTGCCTTGCCGCGATGTGCGGTTTGATACCTTCAAGAATACCGGTGATTACGACGCGGCGGACGCTGCGCCTCGCTTTGACAAAAACTCCTATGAAGCAATTCGCCTCCGTTTCATTCGGACGCAACGCGATGAGGTTGATGCGATCGAGGCCTTCGGGACTTTTGTTTGGGATATTCGCTTCAAGGATTTTAATGCGGAGTACGACTTAGCCCGCATCACGTGGGATGAGGCGCGGCACACCGAGATCGGGCATCGGGCGATGCTCGCATCGGGCTATGATCCTTATGAGCTCCGCAATCGGCTCACGGGCTCGACTTGTCGCGGACCGATGGACCCCGCCTTTGCGATGGCCGAGATTAATCTCTTCGGCGAGGTTGGCGTGCTCAAGACGATCAACGATTTGATCGACACCGCGGCGGATCGTAACGACGAACTGCTCCGCCATATCTCAGATTATATTCGGGCGGACGAGCGGACGCACGTGCGCAAGGGAACGAAAATTCTGGAAGTCATGACCAAACTGGAATCGAAAGCCCTCGAACTTCGCACGCGGGAACTGTTCACGGAGTGCTTGGTGAGCCTCGGGGCCATCAAGAAGGACATCGATATGCAGACTCTGACCCGCGAGGAGATCGAGCATCTCGTCGGCGAGTAAGTCCCGCGCGCCAGCGCTTTGCTTGATAACTGGGGTCGAATAATATCGGCCCCAGTTCGCGACGATTCAGGCCCGTTGCGTTAAGGCTGCATCGGGCGATAAAGTTTCGCCCGCAGCGCCGGTTCACGCAGTAACACCGCTTGCAGAAAACGAAAACTATCAGCGAGGTAGCCTTCATAGCCGGTCGGTTGACCGTCCCAGTTCGTCCAATCGATGCCTTGCCGCGCGCTATCGGTGACGCCGTTCTGAAATCCGCCTTGCTGTTGGCGGCCAAGCATCGCGCGGAGGAGTTGATCGCCGCGTTCGGGAGCGCCGATGGCGTAATGAGCATCGATGAAATGAAGGACTTGGCCCGCGGTGATCCCTGCGTTCATATAAGTACCGAATGTGTCGGTGCCGTCACTGCGTTGGGGCGCACCAAATCCCGGTTGAAGATAATCTCCCGGCAATACCGGCGTGAGCATGGGCGGAACTCCGAGATCGAAGCGGGTGAATTTTACCGCCGCTATTTTTAGCCAGAGACGGTCGAGCATGTCGCGGGCGCGATCCGTCGGCACCAGTCCATAGGCAATCGCCAGACCGCACGTCGTGGGCGAAGCGTAATCATGCAACTGGCCATCGGCGCTGCGCCACCAAGCGAGTAAGCCGGTTTCTTCGTTATAAAGAGTTTTGAAATAGGCCGCCTTGAGCCGATCGGCGCGCGCGCTATAAATCTGCGCTTGGGTGTCGCGGTGCAGTTGTGTTTCGAGATCGGCGAGACAACGAAACGCGCGATAAATAAGCGCATTGGTGTACGCATCTTTATGCCCGCAGTTAAGCGCGTCCCACCAAGCGCAAGAGCGATTGGGTTGTTTGAGCGTGTGCAGATTACCGCTTTGGGTGGCCTCGATCAGGCCGTCGTTGTCCACATCGCGGCGAATCAGGAAATCGGCGACGAGCTCGAGGCGCGTGATTTTATTTGCCAGCCAAGCGCGATCATTCGTGGCCTCGACATAATCCCAAGCGGCGATCAGGGGGCCTGCATTGGCGTCGAGAAAATTGCCGAATTTCCAGTAGCAGATGAGTTCGCCGGTTTCATGGCCTGCCGCGTCGCGGAGCATTTTTGTATCGAGCCAATATTCAATCGTTCGGCGCACTAAAGGCATCAGGGAAACGCCCGGTGCCGGCACAGGTATAAACAGGGCTTGATCAGCATAAAACCACAGCGAGCAACTCGCCGGATCGCTAATCACATTGTTACCAAGCATGCCCGGTGGAGCGCTGAAGGGGCGCCCTTGTTCGCCCCATTGCGAGGTCGGTTGGATGATATTAAGCCAACCCCGGCGGGCTTGGGGCCAGAGCGAGGTGTCTTTCAAACCGGCAGGGGCGGCGAGGATCAGGGGTCGAAAAGTGAGGGTCGTGCCGGCGGTGCCGTGGAGAATAATATCTGCTATTTTGTCTTTTCGGCTGCCCTCGAATCGTCCGGTCATGGGCGCGCCGTTGACTGACGTGAGGGTCATCGCCCCGAAGTCAGGCGCATTGATGATCGCGGGGAGTTCGAAGCTGCCATCATCATTCCAGCGAGCGGGAATGATGCACGTGGACGTGACCCGCGGGTCGAACGGTAGGTGCAATTCCGCCCCCGTGAGCGTCAGAGAAAATCCGCCAGCGTGATCGACCGCCGCGGTGCAATGAGTAACCGGAGAACGCAGCAAATTCTGTCTGAGGCGATCGCCGCCCTCGGTGTCCCAGCTGATAAAGCTGACAGCTTGCGCCTCGGCCGTGGCTTCAAGTCGCAAAATGGGCGCACCTGATAGTGTGGTAGCCGCCGCCAATACCAGTAAGCCAAGGCGAATAATATTAAGAGAGTAATTCATGAAATCGGCTCGGGTTTAACTTTGGCGCCAGTGGGTCGGCTTAATCGATTTTTAATTCCGCTGGGAAGATAAATTATTTGGCCGAGGCTATTTCAATCTCCGCTTGCAGGCGAGCCACGACGCGTTCGGTGGCGGCTACAGAGGCGGAATGGTAAGTCTTGCCGTTCGTGTAGCCGATATAGGGCAGCCAAGCCTCCGAACGCAGGGCGCGACGATCACGGATCAATGTAAAGCGGGGATCAGCCGCGAGCGCTGGTAGTTCGACGGCGGCCATCATCTCGGGCAACGCGAGACCTAGGCCGGTGGCGAGCGTGCGCGCCATGAGTAAGTGACCAGCTTCATTGGGGTGCACACCATCGGGGCTGTAGGTAAAAGCCGGATCAAGGACGCGGGCCGCAGTCAGCGCCGCGCGCATCGCTTGGTGAAGATCAATGACCCGAATCTTGGGGGCTTGCTGGGCGATTTCAGCGGCGGCGAATTCTGCCAGCACGTCGTCGTAATTATTATAGGGATGTTTGTAACCGAATTCTGGGGCGGTGCTACTGACCGTACGCGAATTGATGGGCAATGTATCAAAAACTGGCGGTGTGATGAGCACGAGCTGAGCGCCGATCGCGTGAACTTTCTCGATTAATCGGCTGAGTCCATGGGTGAAGGCGGCCAGACGCTCGGGGGAGGATGGATGATAGATGCCATCGTTCATGCCGTAGCAGGCTAAGACGACTTGCGGTTGAATTAACTCCA
>Ga0114978_10005108_pt1 | contig 10529 bp, 11 predicted proteins | sample S_140212_EF_Meta_FD_87027 | JGI IMG/M metagenome (GOLD analysis project Ga0114978, IMG submission 87027) | Freshwater microbial communities from Lake Simoncouche, Canada to study carbon cycling - S_140212_EF_MetaG | ecosystem: Environmental > Aquatic > Freshwater > Lake | place: Lake...
CCGGTTGCGCGGCAGATCGAGGCTGATGTTCTTCAGGTTGTGCGTGCGCGCGCCGCGAACGCGTATCAGGTCGGCGTTTTTGGCGGACGCGTCGGGTCCCGCGGGTTGCAGGCGGACGACGGTGGGTCGAGGTGTAGACAAGTGGCCTGGCCGCTCAAGTAAACCTGCTAATATACCGCACTTTCGCAACGCTCCCCAAGCCGTATTTGATGAAGTTTCCCGGTAACCGCATGACCGTCGCCGAATTGCGCGCGAGCATCAGTCTCGCCGGCATTTTCGGCCTGCGCATGCTGGGCATGTTCGTCATCCTGCCGGTGTTCGCGATCTATGCCGAGCACATTCCGGGCGGCAACAACCTGACGCTGGTCGGCATCGCGCTCGGCGTTTACGGGCTGACGCAATCGGTGCTGCAAATCCCATTCGGCTGGCTGTCGGACCGTTACGGCCGCAAACCGGTCATCTATTTCGGTTTGGCAATTTTTGCGGCAGGAAGTTTCGTCGCCGCGGCGGCGGACAATATTTATATCGTGATTCTGGGCCGCGTGCTGCAGGGGGCGGGCGCCATTTCCGCCGCGGTGATGGCGATGGCGGCCGACCTCACGCGCGAAGATCAGCGCACCAAGGCGATGGCGATGATAGGTATGACCATCGGCCTCACCTTTGCCGTGTCCCTGGTGGCGAGCCCGTGGCTCAACCAGGTCATCGGCGTGCCGGGGATATTCGCCATGACGGGCGTGCTGTCATTGCTCGCGATGATCGTGGTTTACCTGATTTCAGACGCCCACTCGACGCAGGCGCAGGAAGCGGCTTTGGTTGCGCCAAGTTTTGCCAAGGTGTTGCGGGAGCCGCAGCTGGCACGGCTTAACGTGGGGATATTTGTGTTGCAGGCCGTGCTGATGGCGTTGTTCGTGGTGGTGCCGCTGGCGCTGCGCGATATCGGGCTCGCGGTCGATCATCATTGGCAGGTCTATCTGCCGGTCATGCTGGGCTCATTCGTGCTGATGGTGCCCGGCATCCTGATGGCGGAAAAGTACGGCCGCGTCAAAGCGGTGTTTATCGCTTCGATTGCGATGATACTGGGCGGACAACTGGCCATGCCGTGGCTGCTGGCCGGCGTCGTTCCCATTGCGTTCTTCCTGCTCATTTTCTTCACTGCATTCAACGTGCTTGAAGCGATGCTGCCGTCGCTGATTTCCAAGCTGGCGCCGCCCGGCGCCAAGGGCATGGCGATCGGCATATTCAGCAGCGTCCAGTTTCTGGGCACGTTTGTCGGGGCGGCGGGCGGGGGCTTTCTCTACCAGCATTACGGCGCGCGCGGCGTGTTCGTGTTTGACGCCGTCTTGCTTGCCGCGTGGCTCGCGCTGGCGGCTGGCATGCAGGCGCCGCGCTCGGTGCGCACCCGGACGTACGCGATCCCGGCCTTGGACAGCACGCAGGCGAACTCGCTGCTGGTGCGGCTGCAGGCGCAACCCGGCGTGCGGGAAGTGATATTGGCGGCCGGCGGGCGCACCGCCCGTCTCAAAGTTGACGCGACAGGCTACGACGAACGGGTCGTGTTACGATTGATCGAAGATATAATCTAGCAGAACTAATTGGAGGCCCGATATGGCATCTGTGAACAAGGTAATCCTGGTAGGTAATCTCGGCAAAGACCCTGAGTCACGCTTTTTGCCCGACGGCGGCGCGGTGTGCAATTTCAGCATCGCCACCACCGACAAGTGGAAAGACAAGAGCGGCGAGCAGCAGGAGCGCACCGAATGGCACCGCGTTTCGACGTTCGCCAAGCTGGCGGAAATCTGCGGCGAATACCTGAAAAAAGGCTCGCAGGTCTACGTCGAGGGCCGGCTGCAGACGCGCAAATGGCAGGACAAGGAAGGCAAAGACCGCTACACCACCGAAATCGTCGCCGACCGCATGCAGATGCTGGGTTCGCGCGCCGGCGGTTCCGACTCGATGTCGCGCGGCGAACCGAAAGAGGCCACATCTTCTGGCGGCGGTGGCGGCAAACCTGCGGCGGCCGCGAAAAAAGGCGGCGGCGCATCGTTTGACGATATGGACGACGACATTCCGTTCTAAGAATTCATAACGCGTGAGCGACATCGTTGACGCCTGCAAGGCGCAGGCGCAGGGACGTGGCAAACGCGTAGTTTTCCCCGAAGGTCACGACGAGCGCATCGTTGCCGCCGCGCGTCGTTTGTTGGACGAGCAAATTGCGCAGCCGATACTCCTCGGCGCGCCCGCTGAAATCGAAGCCGCCGCCGCGCGCGCCCACGTTTCCCTCGATGGCATAGTCACGGTCGATCCCCAGAGCAGCGAACGGCTGGATGCTTACGCCAGTCTTTATGCGGTCAGCCGGCCGGATGGCGCGAAGATAGCTGCGCGGCTGGTGCGCAAACCATTGTTTCACGCCGGCATGATGGTCAAGGCGCAGGACGCGGACGCGATGATCGCGGGTGTTGCGAATGCCACCGGACGCGTGATCGAAGCGGGATTGATGACCGTAGGGCTCGCGGAGGGCATGCGCATGCCGTCGAGTTTTTTCCTGATGATCGTGCCCGGCCGCGACGGCGCCGCGGCGCGCAACTTCATTTACGCTGACTGCGCGGTCAACGTCGAACCGGATGCAGAAACGCTTGCTGATATCGCGCTTGCTTCCGCTGCAACCTGCCGCGCGCTGCTGCACGAAGAGCCGCGGGTCGCGCTGTTGTCGTTTTCCACCAAGGGCAGCGCGCAACATGCACGCATCGACAAGGTGACGCGCGCGCTTGCTCTCGCGAAAGCGCGTGCGCCGGAACTACTCATCGATGGTGAGTTACAGGCGGACACCGCATTGTCACCGCAAGCGGCGGCGAAAAAAATGAAGGAAGTCGGCGCCGTCGCCGGCCAGGCGAACGTGCTGGTGTTTCCCGATCTCGATGCCGGCAATATCGGATACAAGCTCACCCAGTACATGGCCGGCGCGCGCGCCGTGGGCCCGGTGCTGCAGGGTTTCGCGCGGCCGCTCTCCGACCTGTCGCGCGGGGCGAGTGTGGAAGATATCGTCGCCACCGCTGCTATCGTGCTGGCCGGCGCTTAACGCATTAACGTTTTTCGATCGGCACGTAAGTCCGCGGCTCAGGCCCGTTGTATAGCGTAAGCGGACGCAGCAGGATATTGTTTTCAATCTGCTCGATGACCTGGATCGTCCAGCCCGGCACGCGCCCGACGGCGAAGATCGGCACGAACAGGTCCTCGGCGATGCCGTTCAGAAAGTAGACGACGCCCGCATAGAAATCCACGTTCACGTTGACGCCGTGGCGCGCATAGGGGCTCATTGCCGCCACCACCGCTTCCAGAATTCCATACCATTGTGGCTGGCCCATCTCACGCGAAAGTTTTTCCACGCCGGCACGCATGTGGCGCGCACGCGGGTCTTCGGCGCGATAGACGCGATGGCCGAAGCCCATCACGGGCTCCTTGTTCGCGCGCTTCGCTTTCACGTAATCGGCGGCTTTGGAGGCATCGCCGATTTCCTGCGCCATGCGCATCACGTTTTCCGCAGCACCGCCGTGCGCGGGGCCGGCGAGTGCTGCGATGGCGGACGTGATCGCGCCGTGCAGGTCGGCATCCGTGCCCGCCACTACGCGTGCGGCGAAGGATGATGCGTTCGAGCCGTGTTCAGCATGCAGGACCATGTCGAGGTCCATCAGGCGCGCGGCGTCCGCGCTCGGTTCCTTGCCCTTGAGCATGTAGAGAAAGTTTGCTGCATGACCGAGGCGCGGGTTGGGCGCAATCGGCTCACGACCGTTGCGAATATGCTCATGTGCAGCGACTATCATCGGCACCTGGACGGTGAGCCGGATGCCCTTGCGCAGTGTCGCCGCCGGTGATTTGTCCGCGGTCTCGGGATCGAACGCCGCGAGTGCGGAAACCGCAGTGCGCAATACGTCCATCGGGTGGGCGCCCTTGATGAGACGGATCACGTCGTAGATTTGCGGCGGCAGCACGCGCGCGGCCTTGAGTTCGGCGGTAAACGCGTCGAGTTCCGCGCGTTTGGGCAATTCGCCTTTCAAAAGGAGGTAGCAGGTCTCTTCGAAGGCTGAATGCTCGGCAAGCTCGTGGATCGAATAACCGCGATAGCGCAGCTCGCCGTTGCGCCCGTCGATGTAGCACACGCGCGAGCGGTCGAAGTACATGCCCTTCAGGCCGCGGTGTATTTCTATTTTTTCGGTGGTCTCTTCCATTACCTTGCTCCTTCTGAAACTCAATCTAAAAGCGCTAAACATCTTGAACCGCCAAGGACGCGAAGGACGCTAAGGACGCTAAGGGAAGCCAGACCATAGGCAAGAACCATCATTCCCCATAACATCGTTGCCCTATATTGTTCTTTCTTATCTATTCCTTTGCTTTTCCTTCGCGTCCTTTGCGTCCTTTGCGGTGATAGGTTTTCTAAGTACTCGCCGCCAGCAGGCGGCCGGTGTGGCGCGCAATCACGATCTCCTCGTCGGTGGGAATGACCCATGCCGTGGTGCGAGCGCCCGTCATAGTAATACACGTTGCATGGCGGGCGTTGGCGGCCGGGTCGAGTTCTACACCCAGCCATGCACATTGTTTGCAGATCAATTCACGTACGGGTGCAGCGTGTTCGCCGATGCCGCCGGTGAATATTAACGCATCGAGCCCGCCGAGGGCGGCGGCGAGCGAGCCGATTTCGCGAGCTGCGCGATAGGCGAAGAGTTCGACCGCCGTGCGCGCGCGCGGATCGGCGCTGGCGAGAAGCACGCGCATGTCTGAACTCACCCCGGAAACGCCGAGCAGGCCGGAACGCAAATACAGCAAGTCCTCCACCGCGTCGGCGCTCATGCCGCGTTCGCGCATCAGGTAGAACACGACACCGGGGTCGAGGGAGCCTGCGCGGGTGCCCATCATCAGCCCGTCGAGCACGGAAAATCCCATGGTGGTCGCCATGCTCGTACGTGCCAGCAACGCGCACAGGCTGGCGCCCGCGCCTAGGTGGGCGACGATGACGCGGCTATCGGCCTGCTTGCCCAGATGGTCGGGCAACACATCCGCAATATATTGATACGACAGCCCATGAAAGCCGTAACGCTTGATTCCGCTCGCGGACAGTTCCTGAGGCAACGCGTACATCCGGGCGAGCGCGTGTTGCGTGCAGTGAAATGCGGTGTCGAAGCAGGCCACCTGCGGCAAACCCGGACGCAGCCGGGCCAGCGCGCGGATCGCAGCGAGATTGTGCGGCTGATGCAGGCGCGCGAGCGGCACCAGCTTGTCGAGTTGCGCAAGTATGGCGTCATTCACGAGTACAGGTGCCGTGAACTGGTCGGCACCGTGCACCACGCGATGGCCGGCGGCGACGATGCGCAGGTTTTTGCATTGAGCATCGATCCAGGCGAAGAGCCGCTCCAGCGCTTGCTCATGCGTCAGCGCTGGCGTGGCGTCGGCTAGCGGGTTTGCGGTGAATGGTTTGCCGGCGGCGTCGCTCGCCGCGAAGTGCGGCTCTGTGCCGAGTCCGTCGATCGAACCGCGCAGCTTGCGTTCAGGCGTCGCGCCGGCGGTATAAGCGGCGAATTTGATGCTGGAAGAACCCGCGTTGATGACAAGGGTTGCGTCCGTCACTTATGGACTTTCTTCACGTGCGTGCGTAACAGAACTGCGATCGCAGCGGAGGCCATGCGCGCCTGCGCCGAATCGGCGCGGCTGGTAAGCGCGATCGGCACGCGCGCGCCAAGCACGATGCCGGCCGCCTTGGCGCCGGCCAGGTACTGCAGCTGCTTGACCAGCATGTTGCCGGCTTCGAGATCGGGCACCATCAGGATGTCCGGCCGTCCCGCCACCTGCGAAGTGATGTGTTTGGCGCGCCGTGCGACATCCGAGATCGCGTTGTCGAACGCCAGTGGCCCGTCGAGCAGCGCGCCCGTGATCTGCCCGCGATCGGCCATCTTGCACAATGCGGCCGCATCGATGGTCGAGGGAATCTTGGACGTCACCGTTTCGAGCGCGGACAGGATGGCCACGCGCGGGCGCGCGATGCCGAGCGCATGCGCGAGGTCAATGGCATTCTGCACGATGTCGCGCTTGGTCTCGAGGTCTGGATAGATGTTGATCGCGGCGTCCGTGATCAGGAGAGGGCGCGGGTAAGCCGGCACGTCGAGCAGGAAAACGTGGCTGATGCGCCGCGCGGTACGCAGCCCGGTGGCTTCCGCGACGACCGCGCTCATGAGTTCATCGGTGTGCAGGCTGCCTTTTATCAGGCCTTCGACGTGCCCGGCGCGTGCGAGCGCCACCGCCGCTTCCGCTGCGGCGTGGCTGTGCTCGGTGGAGACGATTTCGTATCCGCTGATGTTCAACCCCGCCGCTTTGGCGACGCGGTGGATTTTTGCCGCGGGCCCGACCAATATCGGCTTGATGAGCCGGTGGCGCGCGGCATCAAGCGCGCCGCGCAGCGATTCGGTGTCGCAGGGATGGACCACGGCCATAGGCAGCGGTGGCAGGCGCCGGTTGCGCGCGAACAGTTTCTGGAAAGCTTTATGTTGCGCGTTCAAACGGAAGGTCCTGTTGGATGGCGGGCGGCAGCGGGAGAGGTCCCTCCATCAGCGCCCCGTCTGCCGAAAGCATGAGTATAGCGGAGCGATTACCGTCTTCCTGCCGCCCCCGCCCATTGAGTTTTACCGTTTTCGGTCCCATCTCATCTCGCTGGGCGGGGCGCTTTCCGCTATAATCCAACCTTTTGAATTTGGGAGAAATTATGCCCATCTATGAGTATCGATGCACGGCGTGCGGGTTCCAAAAGGAATTCCTGCAGAAATTGAGCGATGCTCCGATGAAGGATTGCCCCGAGTGCGGGAAACCGGCTTTGAGCAAAATGGTGACTGCTGCCGGCTTTCAGTTGAAGGGCAGCGGCTGGTACGCGACCGATTTCAAGCATGGCGCCAAGACGGCGGACAAGCCGGCAGCGAAAGCGGACGACAAGCCGGCGGCAACGTCGGACGACAAGTCCGCGGCAAAAGCCGACGCCAAACCCGCAGCTGACGCGCCGGCGAAAAAGGCCGATGCACCCGCCGCGGCGGCAAAGCCGGCCGCGACGCCGGTGGCGAACAGCTGATCACGCCGGTCCGCCGGCGCGCCTGCAACAGGTTTTCCGCCATATCGTTTGGTGTCGCGTACAACCGCGCGCGCCGTTTATCAAAGTGTCCATGCGAGGATGCAGTTGAAAAAGTATTTCATTACGGGGCTGCTGATCTGGGTTCCGCTCGGTATTACGCTATGGGTCCTGCACCTTCTGGTCAGTGCCATGGACCAGATTTTGGTGCTGTTGCCGGAGCAGTTCCAGACCGAGCAGTGGCTGGGCATGCATGTGCCGGGCATGGGCGTGGTGCTGACGTTCGCAGTCGTCATCGGCACCGGGCTGGTGGCGGCCAATATGCTCGGCCAGCGTCTGCTCCAGTTCTGGGAAAACATTCTCGGCCGCATCCCGGTTTTCAAATCGATCTATAACAGCGTCAAGCAGGTGTCCGACACTTTGTTCTCGTCGAGCGGGCATGCCTTCCGCAAGGCGCTGCTCGTGCAGTATCCGCGCGCCGGCTCGTGGACCATCGCGTTCCTGACCGGCCAGCCCGGCGGCGACGTCGTCAACCACCTGCAGGGCGAGTACTGGAGCGTTTACGTGCCGACCACGCCTAATCCGACTTCGGGTTTTTTTCTGATGATGCCGAAATCAGACGTGATCGTGCTCGACATGAGCGTCGACGAGGCGTTGAAGTACATCATCTCGATGGGGGTAGTCTCGCCCGACACCAACGGCCGCCGCAACGGCAAGGTGCTCGCGCGGCCCGAAGTTGTGCAGCAGCCCGAGGCTGCGCGGCAGCCCGAGGCTGCGCGGCAGCCCGAGGCCGCGCGGCAGCAAGCCGTCAATCAATAAGCGGCGCCGTCGTTCATGCGCGGCGCCCGTCCCACTCAATTTTTCTGAAGCGGTTTCCATTATGCGTAGCGAATACTGCGGGCTGATCAGTCGCAAGCACCTCACTCAAACGATCACGGTGTACGGCTGGGTTCACCGCCGGCGCGACCACGGCGGCGTCATTTTCATTGACCTGCGCGACCGCGAAGGCCTGCTGCAGATCGTGTGCGATCCCGACAATCCGGCGACGCTGCAGACGGCGGAAAAGCTGCGCAACGAATTCGTCGTCCGCGTCACTGGCAAGGTCCGCGAGCGGCCGCCCGGCACCGTCAACGCCAACCTCATCAGCGGCGAAGTCGAAGTGCTGGCCGCCGAAATCGAAATATTGAATCCGTCGCTGACGCCGCCGTTCATGATGGACGACGACGGCCTGTCGGAGAACGTGCGGCTCGAGTACCGCTTTCTCGACCTGCGCCGGCTGCAGATGCAGAAGAACCTCAAGCTGCGCTACAAAGTTGCGATGGCGGTGCGCGTATTTCTCGACAAGCACGGGTTTATCGATATTGAAACGCCGATGCTCACGCGTTCGACGCCGGAAGGCGCGCGCGATTACCTGGTGCCGAGCCGCGTGCACGCCGGCAAGTTCTTCGCATTGCCGCAGTCGCCGCAGCTGTTCAAGCAATTGCTGATGATCTCGGGCTTCGACCGCTATTACCAGATCGTCAAATGCTTCCGCGACGAAGACCTGCGCGCCGACCGCCAGCCTGAATTCACCCAGATCGACGTCGAGACCTCGTTCATGACGCAGAACGAGATCATGGTCCTGATGGAAGAACTGATCCGCACCATGTTCAAGGACGTGCTCGGCGTCGATTTGCCGAGCCCTTTCCCGCGCATGGCGTACGACGACGCCATCCTTTTGTACGGTTCGGACAAGCCCGATCTGCGCGTGCCGCTGAAACTGACCGAGCTCACGGACGCGATGAAGAGTGTCGCGTTCAAGGTGTTCTCGGCGCCGGCCAATGCGGCGGGCGGGCGCGTGGCCGGCCTGCTGGTGCCGCAAGGCGGCGCGCTCACGCGCGGCGAAATCGATTCGTATACGGAATTCGTCGGCGTTTACGGCGCGAAAGGCCTCGCGTACATCAAGTTCAACGAAATCGCCAAGGGCCGCGACGGCATGCAGTCGCCGATCGTGAAAAACCTGGACGATGCCGCGTTGCAGACCATCGTCGAGCGCACCGGCGCCAAAGACGGCGACCTGGTGTTTTTCGGCGCGGGTACGGCGAAAGTGGTCAGCGACGCGTTGGGAGCGCTGCGCGTCAAGATTGGCCACGAAAAAGGCTACGCCAAAGCCGGCTGGCAACCGCTGTGGGTGGTGGACTTCCCGATGTTCGAGTGGGACGAGGAGGGCAAGCGCTGGAACGCCATGCACCATCCGTTTACCTCGCCCGCCGACGGCCACGAAGAATTTCTCGATTCCGACCCCGGCCGCGCGCGCGCCAAGGCGCACGACATGGTGTTGAACGGCTGGGAACTCGGCGGCGGCTCGGTGCGTATCCATCGCCAGGATGTGCAGTCGAAAGTGTTCCGCGCGCTCAACATCAATGCCGAAGAAGCCGAAGCCAAATTCGGCTTCCTGCTGCAGGCTTTGCAGTACGGCGCGCCGCCGCACGGCGGCATTGCGTTCGGTCTCGATCGCCTGGTGACGATGATGGCAGGCGCCGAATCCATCCGCGACGTGATTGCGTTTCCGAAGACGCAGCGCGCACAGTGCCTGCTCACGCAGGCGCCCAACACGGTTGATGAGCAGCAGTTGCGCGAATTGCATATCAGGTTGCGCCAGCAAAATCCGTGAGGCGCGAAGCGTGAGGGGTGAGAGGTGGCACCGCATTGCGGCGCTGTTTGCTTGCGCGGCAATTGCTTTTTCCGCCATCGCATTCCTGTTTGCGACCGGCGAGTCGGCCGCGCGCAACGAGGCATTCCATGAAAGCCCCGAGATTGCCTACGCTGCATTGCCGCGCGAGGCGCAACAAACTCTGCAGACCATCAAGCGCGGCGGACCGTTTGCCTTCGAGCGGGACGGCGTGGTGTTCGGCAATTACGAGCGCCTCCTGCCGCAGCGCAGCCGCGGCTACTACCATGAATACACGGTGCCGACGCCGGGCGCGCGTACCCGCGGCGCGCGGCGCATCATAGCCGGCGCGGGCGCGGAGTATTATTACAGCGACGACCACTACCGCAGTTTCAAGCGCATACGCGAATGAAAGACATTCCCCGCTTTCTGCTCGACGCCGCGCATTCAGGTGTGTACGCGGCGCCAGCCTCGACCGACGTTCTGCGGCCGGGCGCGCGCGCGAGTGGGTTCGCGTGGTTCGATCTGGATCTCGCGGGTGTCGCCAGCAAGGCCGGATTGCTCGCGCGCTGTCAGGCGGTATTCAGCCTGCCGCCTTCATTCGGCCACAATTGGGATGCGCTCGCCGATTACCTCGAGGATATGTCGTGGCGGCCGGCGCGCGGCTACGTGGTGGTGCTGACCAACGGCCAGGAAATCGCGCGCGATGCGCCCAGGGACCTGGCGGCGGCGCTTGAAATCTTCGCCGCCGCCGCCACCTACTGGCTGGTGAAAGACAAA
>Ga0114978_10005110_pt1 | contig 10528 bp, 9 predicted proteins | sample S_140212_EF_Meta_FD_87027 | JGI IMG/M metagenome (GOLD analysis project Ga0114978, IMG submission 87027) | Freshwater microbial communities from Lake Simoncouche, Canada to study carbon cycling - S_140212_EF_MetaG | ecosystem: Environmental > Aquatic > Freshwater > Lake | place: Lake...
AATAACAACTAATAACAACTAATAACAACTAATAACAACTAATAACAACTAATAACAACTAATAACAACTAATAACAACTAATAACAACTAATAACAACTAATAACAATTAATAATAATTTATATTTTCTATTTTTTATATTTTTATTTTTATAATATGAATATAAAAATACCTACAATTATAGACATAATTAATCTACCTAATGGCAATATATCTTCGCTTTCATTATCGATTAAATCTATATTATTAGAGATTAATTTGCATATCATATCTAATATTTTGTAGGCGATTGGTAATGATAAAAATACAAATAAGATTGATGCATATATGGCTGTTTTAAATTTGCAAATATAAAAATCATATAAGCTATTACTTTGCTCTTTGAATTGAATTCTTTCTGGAGGCATATAAATAAAATCAGGTGTATTCTTTATTAAATTATTATTATAACTATTCATTTACATATATTCTACATAATAATATAATAAAAAATTATTGCTTGGATTAATTGTTGATGGTTGCGGATCTTCATTCATATTCATGTTCATATTCATATTCATATTCATGTTCATATTCATATCATAATTTGTGTTTGTTATATTATACCTTAAATCATCAGTAATGCTATTAATATTATTTGATGTATTAATATTGCTACTATTATTTATAAGAGTGTTTATATAGGATGTAAAATTATAGATATCTGATATATATGATGGTGTTTCATATGACGACAACCATTCAGGGCTATTATTATAAAAATCATTCGAACATAATGCCAATGATTTCATATAATTGCAACATAATATATAAAAATTGTTATTGCATTCGTTAAACATTTTAATGCTTTCTTTGCAAAAATCATATGTAAATGTTTCATCGTTTATATTTAAAAAATATTTATTACTTTCCTCAATATTATTTGAAAAATCTCTAAATAATTTAATGCATTTTAAGAAATCCTGCTTTGACATTTTTTTAAACCATTCGGGATTGTTATAAAAACCTCGTCTTTCTATTTCGATAGATAAATCTGTATATGCATTCATTTCTGTTGTCCATCTGCATTCATCATTTTTCTTTGATATATTATGATATTTGAGTTTCATATTCAATCTCCAAATATTTTCATCATCTATTTTTTCACGTGTATAAGGGTTATATGGAATAACATTATCATCTAAACATTTTCTAATAAAATATTCAAACTCCACAATATCAAACCCATATATTCCTTTCGTATCTTTGATAGTAAATAGTTTGTGTGGAGGTATATCGCATATATTTACAGAGGTGAATACATCGTCATCATTTAAGAAATTAGTACCACCATTTCTATTTGATAATATTTTGTATTTAATAATATCTTGAAAATTAATTAGTATATTTACATTACATTTATTACTAAATAAGCGCGTATTTTTACATAGTAAATATATTTGCCGATACATATTGCCCTTTTTTATATTAAGAACATTATCGTATTTAATATATTTTTTATAATAATCGCTTAATTTGACAAAAGGAATATTTTTGAGTAAATCAAAAAACAATATATATGTAAAATCTTCATCATCACCACCTTGAGTTTTTTCTACTATATATATATACATTTCATAAATATCATGATATTGCAAATCTGATTTATCGTTAAATATCTTGTAAAACAGTTTATATAAATGTTTTTTTTTTGAATGAATATGTTTACAGCAAAAATGCGTGTTTTTAATTATAGTTTTACTACATATATGAAAGTTTTTTTTTCTGTATATGCATTTTGTTTTTTGCTCCATAAAATTAATAAAAATAATTTATATCTATTTAAATATAATAATTTATATTTATATGTAATAATTTAATAAATTTTATATATTAGCAGGCAAAAGAACCCCTGCATTTACATAACTATAATAATCATATAATTTGTCTTTTAGAATAACATATTTCTTGCCATTTTTTAATATTACTCTACCCCTATCTTTGCGAATATGTTGTTTATTTTTATATTGCAATATCTTCTTATCACTATCTATATTATTGGTATATGACAATTCGTCGTTATTTACATTTACTGGCCAATTATAACATTTATATCCATTTGACAAAGGATTATTAATATCAGATTGTATAACGCAATCCATTGATGCTGCTTTAAGCATCTTCAAGAATGAATTAATGAGGCCTTCTTTATTTTTTGCAATATTATAGATATGTTTATCAGTAGTTACTTCCTTATCTTTACTGCGTAATGTTGGATTGTCATTAAGCTGTTTTCTTGTAAAATTCATTAAATATGTGTAAACTTGGACATTCTGGTCTTGGACAGGCAACGATTTATGGCTACATGTTCTTACAGCACGCCCTATAACTTGGTCTATTCTTACAGAGTTCCAAAAATATTCGGTAATCAATACGCGCCTTACATTTTTTAAGGATATACCTTCAGCGCCGGATTGTGTAATCATCATTGCTTTTACAATTTTTCCATATAATTGATTTTCATCTATATTAACATATCTTAATTGCTCTTGTATAATTTTTGGTAAATCCTTGCTATTTCCATTAAATATATTCATAAGAATATTGGTTTTAACTCTGTCAGAATTAAAGACAATATACCTCTTATTATCATATTTTTCGTCAAATACATCCATATCATCTATCATATAACCAAAATCTTCGCTATTCACAATATTTATCTCTACATACCCTTGTCTATTTAGAACCTCTTTAAATATACCAAGTCCTTCAATCATACGAAACTGTGAATATATTAATACGCTTCCAGGTGAAGTATTAATATCTTCGTACATCTGTGCGAATTTGGGACTATATATTTTTTGTAAATTATCAATATCAAGATAGTCGCCTTTAACTAACTTATTCATTGCATCATCTAATTGTTCAACATATGCTGCAGCAACATCCTTATTTAATTGCTTTGCATCATCATTATCAGACTGGGAGCTTTTATCACCATCTATATTTACTAATTCTTTTTTCATTAGCAATTTTACATCTTGTGGGAATATACGATTAACTTCGTCAGGAAATGCAAAATTACAAATCATTCTACTGAATGCCCTATATACTGACCCAAAATCATCGTTTGCATTTCCCTTCTTAAAAAGTTTCTTTTTATCGTCCATTCTGATTTCTATCAAACGAACTTCCAAATATTTTTTAATTTGATGGTCTGCCATAAAAAGTTCTCTTGATACAGGCGGAAGCATTTTAGGGAATAGTTCAGAACCAGTTGTTTTATAATAACTAATTGTACCTAATATTCTTCGTTTGAATAAATCTTCATTTTTAATGTTCTTACTTTCATCGTCTGAACCGTGCTCATTAATGAATAATTTATTGAAAACCACTTTGTCAGTAGGAAGTGCTTCGTTATTAATTATTTTACTTTTGATAGATAATTTAACAATCCCAGATTTATTTAATTCGTCTACAATCTTTTTAATTAAATCATCCTGGCTATTTCCCCAAGGATGTTTTCCGATACTTGTGGAACTATCGTCAATACGCTTAAAGTTTTCTGGTAATAATGTGAAAGACATAATCTTATCATTATAGTCTATTGTATCTATGAAACAATATAAGTTTTTTGCTTGTAAATGTTCAATAATTGCTTTCAAATCTGGTACATTTGATTTTTTTAATAATTCAATATTATATTCTTTGATAGGTCCTCTGACAAGATTAATTAATGTTGCAATTTCATAAGGTTGATTTATTATAGGTGTACCGGAAAGCAATATTAATTTTGTCCCCGTTGCATTCATCATATGATTATACAGGGCTTTGGCAAGTCTTGACCCATTAACTATTCTGCTTATAAAATTATGTATTTCATCAATAATTATAAAGCAATTATTGAATGGTTTAGTACCTAATTCTTTAACCATTTTTTCGGAAAGACCATTGTAATTTATAAATGTATATCTATTTCTAATTATATGATTAATACTAATATCAATATCAGCTCGATATTTCGCTTCATTTGCATCTTTTGAATTATAACGTATTTTTTCTATAATAACGTTCGCCCCTTCTATATCGTCCTTATATAAGGGAACCCAAACTAACCCGTCTTTTTTAACAAATTTATCTGTGATTGCATACTTTGTCGTCAACTCGTTCATCATAGTGGCAGACTTTTTATTTACTTTTATTTGTGTCCATGATTTTTTAAGGCTCTTCCCTATTTTTGATACTTTTAATAATTCGTTTTCATAATTTTGAGACAAAGATGCGGGTGTCATTATAACTATCTTTTTAAGTGTTATGTATCCCTCGGCAGCTGCAATAGATGCGATAGATTTACCAGAACCTAATTCGTGATATAAAAGGATACCTCTATATGGACTATCATATTGCATATAATCTTTTACGATTTTTTGTTGCCTCAAAAGTTTTACATAATCATCGTCAATATCACAAGAATCATCTTTACATTTACAAGGTGCTGATAAAATTGCATTATCCGATATGCTTGAATAATTTGAAGGATTAAATGTATTATAAATTTCCTTATTATATCCTATACGATTTGGTAAAACCCATTTAGTTGGTTTTACTATAATATCCATATCTTCTATTATAATAATTCAAATTAAAAAAATAATTTAAGAAAAAAGTGTAAATAGATGCCTACTAATTATTAACTAATTCATTAGTACTAATTTGACTTTTAATTAAAGGTTCTAATATATAAACAGCACGCTTCATCCCGATATGTATTGATAATTCGACTATATGGTCGCATAGTAAAATGATAACAATACCAGTTATAAGAAGAATAGATATATTAAAAATTGCATTATAAATATAATTATTATTTGTTTTGTCTTTTTTTTCGGTTGTTTCGGGTTTTTCTGGGTTTTGGGGTTTTTCTGTTTCAACAGGTGTTTTGAAGCCTCCTGGCCCTGTATTTTCTTCTATAATAACTGGGTCTAATATAGATTTTCTATCATAACCGCTATTAATCTTTTCTTCAATACTTTTTAAATACAGAATGGCATTTTCAGCATTCTTTTTTTCTTCGGGTGTTAAATTATATCCACTGTTATTTAATAGGTTCGCGCCATGTTTAGGAATATTCGCAGTATTACTATATGCGGATGTATCATTATTTGCATAGGATTGTTTATTTGAGTTTGGCATATATGTGTTTGATTTATATTTAACCTCGTCATTCAAATTGTTAATATTGAAATATTGCTCTAAATCTTCTTCATAATAGGGCATCACATTATCATTTGAAACCTTCATATCACTAAATATATTTGTAGAACAATTTAAGCTTGACGAGCTTGACGTATTTGCAGAAGGTGGTGCAGACGGTGTTGAGTTATTTGTTGGTATATTTACATTATTTGCGTTTGATAGAGTAGAATTCATCATGGTATTCATCATGGTATTATTATTGTTTAAATTAGTATATACATTCATTGCATCATCGTGTTCCTTTTTGCAACTATTAGAAATAGGGATATTATAGTTTGGTGCTTGTAGGGGCGAACATGAACTACCTTGATTATTTTGATATTCTGAAACCTTGTTAGAGTTTAATGCTAATTTACTTGTTTCTACAAAAGACGGGCTTGTGTTTGAAGAAACTATCATGGACCCATTATTTTTATTTTGTTTTTGCACAACCTTGCTTTTTTTTTCAAAAGTATCTATATTATATGCTTCTTGTAATGTTGAATAATTCATTCGTTATATACTTCTATTATACAAAATGAAAAGAAAAATTAAAATTAAAATATTTATATAATATAATTGTAAAGAAGTATGGAAAATATATATATTGAGGATATATTCAAAGGAATATTAACAGGGATATTGACTTCGTATTTAATAATTCTGGGGATGCGTCCAGCCGCAATATATCCAGATGATATATTGGATATTATAGATAATCCTTGGATATTTTTAATATTATTCATAGTTAATTATTATATATTATTCTGGGATTTTACAATAGGATTACTGTTATTTTTAACATTAATTGCATTAATACTTGATATAATAATTTTTACGAATGGAGATTTTATCAAAGACAATATGAATATAGTTAATACCAATTTTTTTAACACCAGTTTTAAAATGGAAGAAGACAAAATAACAAAAGCTACTGCGACAACATATAAGGATGTTAATGATATTATATTAGAACAATTAATATATTACAATAAATTACATGAAAACAAAGATAATATCAAATCATACAATTCATATCTATAAAAATCTTCTCAAAAAATAGATTATGTCAACAATTTCACTAATACCTGGGTTAGATGGTATTGTAACAATAGAACCATTATCGATGATTTTCTTAATACTTGTTCAAATTGGTGGAAGATTTCTAAAAATAGAACTAACGCCAGCGCAACAAAAGATAATTAATAATGTAGTTATTCAGTCTATTATATTGTTTGCAATTATTCTTATGGCAACTAAAAACATTGTTAATAGTTTAATAATAGTATGTTTTATATATCTGTGTGTAAATATATTGTTCAATGAAAATCACAAATATAATATACTTTCAAAAAGATGGTTGGTTGAAGAGAATATAATATCAAGCAATGATTATAAATCTTTAAAAGATATATATAAGAAAAATATATCAACTATTATATAAATATTATCAACTATTATATAATATAATATTGTAAAATGAAAAAATTAAATAACACGTTTTTGGTTGATAAAAACGACACAACTGATGTAAATAGTATTATGAACAAACTATTTAGTTGCGAAGATGACAATCACCTATTTGATAATATATACAAAATAATTGAATGGAAAATGAGCGATTGGTTTATTAAAAAGGGTGTAAAACAAAAGAAGGAAGATATATATATATATGTTGAAACGCTTCCTGATTATTTCAAATCATATACTATCGAAAACGACAAATTCTTACGTATTTGTATTAAACATAAAATTAAGACTGACCAAACCGGTTATAAAAAAATTAAAAGCAGATTTATCATTAAAAATATTAAAGCAGGCTATACAAAAATAATAAATGGTCTTGCTTTAATTAAAATTATAAATTATATGGAAATAACTGAAATACCGAAAACAAAGCTTATTAATGTTAATATTGATACGGAAATAAATTTACGCATCCCTTCAAAAGATGAGTTTGAAAAATATCTTGTTGGTATTTTTGATACTATAAATGAACAGTTAAAAATCAAAATGTCTATTATTGCAAATTAAAGGCACAATAAGCTTTCCTTGTTTTTCATATATATATTAAAAATATATAAGGATTATCTACTATTATAAGGTAGTTGAGATGAAAACAAATTATCTCCACTAAATGCTGCTATAGCTCAGTTGGTTAGAGCACTCGGCTGTTAACCGAGTTGTCGCAGGTTCAATCCCTGCTAGCAGCGTTTTTTAATTTTCTCAATTTTGTTATATTAGAAATACTATAATAAATTTGCATTCATAAAAAATAATTGGTAAATATCTATATAGGTATGTACTGAATATGATATTATATTAGATACATTAGTTAATATATATAATTTTTTTAATATCATCTATATCTTTTTTTAATAATTTTATTTCTTTTTTCAATTCATTGTTTTCTATTCGTAGTTCTTTAATTGCTTCTACGAATACTGCGCTTAATCTTTCATAACATATTGTAAGATAATTTTCCCCACTTTTTGAAGCAACTTTTCCATCTTTTTTATAACTATCAAAAGGTGCCAATTTGACTATTTCAGGAATTACATTTTGAACATCTTGTGCACTGAGACCAATTTCATTATCGTAGTCGAACCCTAATTCAAGTGCTTTTTCATTAGGGACATAGTAGAACCCTTTCAAACTATCAATAATATCAAGCGGGCCAGTAATATTTGATGTTAATCTTTTTAATCTATTATCTGAAAAAGCAGAACGGACATGACCTGATGCATGAATATTACCATCTACTACTAAAACTTCGTCTGGGTAAGTACTGTCTGGTATATTTGGACCAATAATTAATCGCCCTGCTTTTGTAAATTTAAATTTAGTTATATTATTTTCTTTAATTAATATTAAATTATTTGTATTATTAAAAGTTGTTGATACATCAATATTATTTATAATTAATTTATTTGCAGTTATATCTTCACTACAACTTAATTTACTTGCTTCAAATGTTACGAGTTTGTCTGTACCAGCAAATATTTTCCATGTTTGACGATTACCATCTGTTGAAACAAGTAAATTAGTTGTTTTATCTGTATCAAGACGGCTTGCTGCCTTCAAGTCTATTTTTTCTTGTATAATAGTTATAATATCTCTCCCTATAATCCTTAATGTTCCATTACTTGTATTAATATCACCACTGACATCTAATGTATGTTTAGGAAATATTAAATTTATTCCTACAGAAAACTTTGTATCTATTGCAGATTCTTGTATTAATTGACTGGGGAAAATAAGATTATTACCAGCTTGATTTATAAACCATGAAGCGGTAGTTCCACCTCTTAATGATAATTTCCCATCAATAACATTAAATTCATCTTCGTCTACTTTTAATATTCCTTTAATTTCGGAAGTTGCATCTTGAAGTCCAACATCTCGAAAATTCAATGGAGAAATCACTCCATCTCTATCTATTAATATTTTTGAAGTTGTATCCCAATATTTTATAATTATATTGCTTACATTTAATGTATCCATTGTTAATGTATTTAATGACTTATTATATGATAATGATGGTGATAATTCAAAATGATTATCATCTTCTCCGAATGGTATTGCACCTGGTATAATCGTTGTCATACCTGTTCCGCCAAGTTTTCCAAGTAGGGTCCCCGTATCTGCGAGTCCGATATTAAACGCTCCTTCAAATTTTTGTGAATATAATGTACCATCTTCGTACTTCAACGCAGTTGCTTGTGTTATAGTATTATTTAAACCGCCAAATAAAATATTTGTTCTTGATATTTGGTTCAATCCTGTACCACCATATTTTGTATTAAGAGTACCAATTGATATATTGTCTGCATTAATATCTGTAATATTACTTCCTTTTCCATATATTTGTATTGCATATAAATTTGATGATTTAATATTATTTTTAACATTCAAATTTTTATCAACGTATATTTCTCCATAATTAGAGGTCTGTCCGTATATTTTAAGAGTATTATTACTATAATTTGTTGCCGAAGTATAATTTATTGTAACCGTATTGCTATTATTAATAAGCCCATAACCTATAATATTCGAAGTAATTAAATTAGATGTAGAAGAAGTGGCACTAACATTTAAATTGCCTATAATATGCAAATTACTATTAATACGTGTTTCACCATTTATATCTAATAAATAACGTGGGTCTGGATTATTATTATTAATACCAATATGATTTGTATCTGTAATAGTAAAGTAGCTTACATCATCATCAACAATCGCATAATTTATATTATTTCCATATTTAATTTGATATTTATTATCGTTTGTTGTTATTGCCCATCCCATTATAAACTCTATATATAATCTGTTATTATTTTTAAATAAATAATTAATATTAATATTTTGTTCTTAAATAAATCATATAAATATATTTCAATATGTATCTATATTATAATGCAACCATTATTTACAAATCATGATAAATATCATATACACAAAATCATGGGGTTTGGTTGCTTATTTAATTATTTTCTACGTATTTATTGGTTAATCACGTATGGTTCTATGTATATAAATGCTGATAATAGAAGTTCCATTGCAATTCCATTATTTCATTTATCACTATCACTATCATCCTTCATATTCAAAGTGCCCCAATTAAGAATTAATTCAAAAATTATAATTTGGAAAGAATTACAATTACATAATATTATATTTACATCACGGTCTGCGCTTATTATGATTTATAGTATAATATGCATGCGGGCAAATATTATTAGAACTTCTGATTATTATTATCTCTATCAATTTGGCAAGTTTTCAATAATAATAATACACCATATATTTGCAGATTACATAACAGCAAAATTTAATGTTAATGATAAAACAACAACACGTGATATAAATTGGGAAAATATAGAAGATAATGTAAAAAGAATTATTAAAAAATATTATGCAATTTGTCAAATATTTGCAATCAATGCATTGATATTAACAGAGAATGATAATGATGGTTCGGGAGTATTGGAATCAGCATTTGTAATAATGTTTCCAATACAATTATCAACTTTCTTAATGACACTTGTGAGAAAATCTATAATATCAAATATTAGTTGGCATATATTCTATGCATTGTCATTATTATCACCGTTTCTTATTACGATTAATAGTAATGTTAAAAATCAATTAGAAGTCGCAAAAATATTTCTACCTATCTTGTATATCATATTAAGATTAGAATATAATATGAATAAGTATTATTTAATGTCGCATGTTTTCATATTAAATATGTATATACAATATAAAAATGGTATTATTATATTACCATATATATCTTGATTATCTTGATTAT
>Ga0114978_10005112_pt1 | contig 10528 bp, 13 predicted proteins | sample S_140212_EF_Meta_FD_87027 | JGI IMG/M metagenome (GOLD analysis project Ga0114978, IMG submission 87027) | Freshwater microbial communities from Lake Simoncouche, Canada to study carbon cycling - S_140212_EF_MetaG | ecosystem: Environmental > Aquatic > Freshwater > Lake | place: Lake...
AAAAATATGGAAGTTGTTTGATGCAACAGGCAAGTAATGCTGCTTGCCAGATGATGATTTGTGGTCAATGCCATATGACCCGCAATTGAAGCGATATTAGGGTGTTGATATTAGATATGCAATATATTGACCCGTTATATTTTGATAATACCGTGCCAATACCGGTTCATCGTGATAGACTTGCAGGTGCAGTAACGACCATAGGGTCTACTCCATGAGCACCGAAACCGAAGTCACCAGTCAGGAATCCGGGATTTATCGAAGCGGTGTAGCCGCGCGGTTGGCCGGCGTACCGGTGGAGACGCTGCGCGTCTGGGAACGCCGCTACGGCGTGGTGCGGCCGCGCCTTAGCGAGGGACGCCAGAGGCTTTACTCTTCCGCCGAAGTGCGGCGCCTCACGCTGATCAAACAGCTGGTCGATATGGGCCACCCTATTGGCGCGATTGCCGCTCTGCCAACGGATGTGCTTTTCGGTATGCGCGAAGCTTCAAAGGCTTTGGAAGACTCTCAACACCATGCAGCGGACAACGCCATCGTTCGCGAGGTTCGCGCAGCATTGGTTGGGCCGTTACTAATCGCTGGCCGCATCGCAGAATCGCTGCCTGGCACTGCGCTGAAAGTGGTCGGCAGTTGTCCGGATGTCACCGCGGCAGCCACCGCGTTACGCGGCGTGTGCGCCGATATCGTCGTAATTGAATTGCCAACGCTAAACGATGATTCGGCAGGACTGGTAAACGAGATAAAACTTGCTTGCAGCTCCGCAAAAGCCATCATTCTTTACCGCTATGCTCCAAGCTCTGTCATCCGCAGATTGCGCACGGCTGGCCACGCAGTGGCGCGCACCTCGTCCGATGCGGTGGAGATCGAATCGATCTGCCTGAATCTTCTGCGCGTGCCGAAACCGCGGGAAAGCGTATTGTCCGCGCGGCTTCCGGAATCGGCTCCACCACCGCCAAAATTCGATCCTCACGCGCTGGCTGAACTCGCCAACGCTTCCGGCACGATTTATTGCGAGTGCCCGAAGCACCTCGTTGACCTTGTATTGAGTCTTGGCAGCTTTGAGCGATACAGCGCTGAATGTGCGAGCCGTGGCCCCGAGGACGCCGCATTGCATCGCGACCTCGAGCATACCGCCGGCTACGCTCGCGCGATGTTCGAAGAAGCACTCTTACGCGTAGCCGTCGCAGAAGGTTTTCCTATACCACCATTGTCGCCGAGCAAAACATGAATCTTTTGTCTGCATTGCGTACTGCGCCAGTCCCGGCAGTTGTGCTCGGTTTCGGGGGCTTGATTCCATTCGTGGGTCTCGCGCTGCTGGTCGCATTCGTGCCAGTGCCCTGGTATGCGTTTTGGCTTGGCGCGCTCTCCTTTTATGGCGCGCTCATTCTGTCCTTCGTCGGAGCACTTCAGTGGGGCTACGCGGTTCGCAGCGGCGTGCGGGGTGCCCGCGCATGGATGCAATATGGGTGGAGTGTGCTGCCATGCCTTATCGGCTGGCTGTCGCTGCATCTACCGGTGTGGACGGCGCTTAGAATACAGGCGGTGGCATTGCTGGCTTGTTATTCGTTCGATCGCATCATGGCGCGCGCGGACTCACTCCCCGAGTGGATGCTTCCCCTGCGCGCCGTCCTGACCGCAGTCGGTGCGGGTTCTTTGCTTTTTGCGAGCCTCGTATGAGCACCCTCCTGCAGTGCCAATCGACTTCCGATAACCGATTAATTTCTCATACTCCGGGTATAGTGCCACTTACGACCGCGGTCGCGACGCGCTTGAACAAGCTGCTGGATTTCGCGGGAACCGATCGCGTCTCGCAGACTCCAAAGTGCCCTTCCCCTGCCAAACTGAAGCCAACAGAAAATGATGATTAGCGACCCTCCAGAGCGCCACGACGAAGATCCGACGCTCCCCTTATCGGCAAGGATACGCGCCCGCATAAAGCGCGCGAAACAGCGATTTCACGCCAACGACAACATCGCCGCCTTTATCGGACCCGGCGAAATCGATGGATTGCTGGAAGAGGTCGCGGGCAAGATGAAGGGGGTGCTTGAAAGCCTGGTCATCGACACCGCAAGCGATCACAACACCCAGGACACCGCCAGGCGCGTCGCCAAGATGTACCTGACCGAGGTATTTCGCGGGCGCTATGTGCCGGCGCCGCCGGTAACCGAGTTTCCGAACGCCGAGCACCTCAACGAGTTGATGATCGTCGGCCCGATCACGGTGCGCAGCGCGTGCAGCCACCATTTCTGCCCCATCGTGGGCAGGCTCTGGGTCGGCCTGATGCCCAACGAGCATTCCAACCTGATCGGGTTGTCGAAGTATGTGCGGCTCGCGGATTGGATCATGAGCCGGCCGCAGATACAGGAAGAAGCGATTACGCAAATGGCCGACCTGCTCATGAACAAGGTCAGCCCGGACGGTCTGGCGGTTGTCATGGAAGCCGATCACTTTTGCATGCACTGGCGCGGCGTCAAGGACACCGATGCCAAGATGATCAACAGCGTAATGCGCGGCTCCTTCCTCAAGGATTCTGCGCTGCGCCGCGAATTTCTCTCTCTTATCAATCTCAAGAACTGAGGCCACCATGCTCGTCCGCCTTCTCTACGCCAGCCGCGCCGCGGCACCGCTGACAACAGCCATGGTGGACTCCATCATGGAACAGTCACGCGAGAACAATCCCCGCCATGGCATCACCGGATTGCTTTGTTTCAGCGGCGACATTTTTATCCAGGTACTGGAAGGCGGCCGCGATGCAGTCTGCGAACTGTTCAACACGATCGTCCGCGACGAGCGGCACCTCAACGTGCGTATCCTGATTTACCAGGAGATCGCCGAGCGGCGATTCGGCGGCTGGACCATGGGGCAGGTGAATATTGCCAAGGTCAATCCCTCGCTACTCCTCAAGCACGCAGAGAAAGCGGAGCTGAATCCCTTCGGCTGTTCAGGTCACGCCAGCATGGCGCTGCTCGATGAACTGGTCGCCACCGCTTCCGTCGTGAGCCGCGGCGGTTGACCGCCAGCGGGAAATCGGTCCGCGCAGTACCGACCGCGACTTATTGTCCGTCGACGACCGGTTTGATCATGTTTTCCGCACTCAGCGCTCTTGCGCCTTAAAATCAGCTCCGCCGCGTGCGCTCGGTGAAAATCGAGCGGGCGGCCTCGTTACGTCGGCGGTTGACGCCGAAGTCGCTATAGCCGAGACGCGAAGCGGATCTAACCGCAATGATTTCCTGGTCGGCGCGCAATTCGAAATCAACATCATCAAAGAATCCAAAAATGGCGCTTTTACATTTGGCATGCAGCGTATAGCCGGTGTCTGTGACTATTCTTGTCCGTGGAAGCGTCAACAGCGCGCCTTTTGCGGCTTGCCATGCTTTCCCGGGTGAATCGCTGAATTTGAGCGCTGCGACGGAATGGTTATCGTCCCTGGAATCGCTCGAAACACAATTGGGGGGAATTCGGACAGGGTTGCATTGTCGTCATCCCATAAAGTGAATCAGCCCGTCATCTCTACCGTCGCGCCGGACTCGAGCGCCCTGATGACGGCTTCGAACGTGGCAACAGTCCTCAGTACCTCGGCGGCGCTCACCGGATAGGCCGCGCGTCCGTCGACGGCGTCGGCGAAGGCTTCCAGTTCGATGCGCAGCGAATCGACGGGCGCCAAAGCTATCCGCTCGGGTTTCGCGTTTCTACGGTGCATCTGCAATTCATTCTCGCTGATCGACTCGGCCGAGCCGCGGTCGCCGAACACGTGCACCCGCCAGTAGAGCGGCGTCGCGCGCACCGTGGTGAAGGCGCCGCTCACGCCATTGGCGAATTCAAGCATCACGCTGGCGACGTCGCGCGCTACCGGCGGCGCCTTGCGCACAATCAACTGGCCGCGTACTTTTTTTACCGGCCCGATGATATTGAGGAAGGCATCGAGCACGTGCAGCCCCGCGCCGGTGATGCCGCCGCCCGGCGATTCCGCAGGCGAATCGCGCCAGGTGCCGGCGGTGTTGTTCGAATGCTCGTTACTGAAATGGCCTTCGATGTGCAGCAACTGGCCGAGCTCGCCCGTATCCACCGCGCGCTTCAATGCGACCATCGACGGCCAGAAACGCCGGTTGTGCCCTACTCCCAGCACGACGCCGGCGCGGTTGCAGGCTTCCACCATCGCTGCGGCATCCGCAAAGTTAAGAGCAAACGGCTTCTCGCAGAATATCTGTTTGCCGGCGCGCGCGCTGGCTTCGACCATGGGCCGGTGCAGCGAATGCGGGGTTGCGAGCACCACTGCTTTAATCGCGGGATCGGCCAGCACCGCCGCGAGATCGGTACAGAGACCGAAGCCGTGCTTCGCCGCGAAGTCGCGCAGTTTGTCCGGCGCCGCGTCAACGCCGCGCACGAAGCGTATCCGGGTGCTTTTACCCTGCACGGCTTCAACAAAGTTTTTGCCCCAGCGCCCGAGGCCGACGATTGCGGCGTCTATCAAATCGGCCCTCTATCCTGCATACACTTTTAAATATGAAGACCGCCCGCCGTCCGCGGCTATCGTAGTCCCCGTCAGCATCCTCGATTCGTCCGAAGCCAGAAAAACGGCAATCGCGGCAATATCTGCGGGATCGCCTACGGAAAACGGATAAAGTTTCTGCGCTGCCCTTCGTTCCAGAACCGCGGGCGAAGGATTCTCGGCGAGCATCCATTCCTTACTCTGGTAGCGCTTGAGCGACCGTTCCGTCTGTATGCTGCCGGGAGCAATGGCATTGGCGCGTATGCCGAATTGCGCGTACTGCGCGGCCAATGTTTTGGTAAAAGAGCCGATACCGCCTTTTGCCGCCGCATACGCGGGCCGCACGGAGCCCGTCAGACCCGTTTGAGAAGAGAAGTTAATAATCGAACCGCCTCCGCCGGCCATCATGTGTGGAATTCCGTACTTGCAGCAAATGAACGGATGGAGCAGATTGAGGTTGATCGTGCGGTGCCACACATCCAGATTCATTTCGTGCACAGGCGCGTCTTCGAGCAGCGAGCCGCCCGCGCAGTTAACCAGGACATCGAGGCGACCGAATTTCTCTACGCATTTATCGATCGCCTGCTTGACAGAATCTTCACGCGTCACGTCGGCCTCGAGATAAATCGCCTCTCCTCCCGCATCCCGCAATTCCTTTTCGGCACTGCGCCCGACTTCCGGATTGATATCAACCAGTGCCACTTTTGCGCCCTCTCTGACAAAAGCGAGTGCACTTGCCTTCGCGATGCCTGCTCCTCCTCCCGTAAGAAACGCGATCTTGCCGGCCATTCTTCCCATGCACCCTCCATAATTTTCATTCTTGTCAGACTGAGTTCAGATATGCACCGATATGCTACGATAAAGAACAAACTATTTATACATCGGAATGCGGTTGCACACCGAACGCATAAGGATGAAGCGCATTCTTTCTGGTGGTGGGCACCCGGTTAAAAAAACGCCGGCACTGCAAAAAAAGCACGCGGAACAAAGCTGACAGATATCGGCACACTGCACGCAGGCACGCCAACCGGACAATGCAGGTTCTTTGGAGGAGGTAAGTAATTTGCGCGCGTTTTTTGGAATGCCGATATCCAGGCTGTACCACTTGGGCCCCATCTCATTGGCTCTCGGGGGCTCGTTCATTTTCATTTCGCAGGCATATTGCGCAATGCCCGCAGACGCCAGGCGCTATCCTGACAAGCCGATGCGCATCATCGTTCCTTTTGCGCCGGGTGGAGGGGCCGATTTCGTCGCGCGCATGGTGGGGCAAAAACTAAGCGAGAACTGGAGCCAGGCGGTAGTAGTGGAAAACCGCGGCGGCGCAAGCACGACAATCGGCACCGAGATGGTCGCAAAAGCCCTGCCCGACGGCTACACGATTGGCATCGCTACCGCCGAGCATGCGATTGTACCTAGCATCTTCAAACGCATGCCTTACCATCCGCTGAAAGACTTTGCGCCCGTTACCCAGACGGTTACCCAGACCTACATCATGGTCATCAACCCGGCGGTCCCTGCGACCTCCGTGAGGGAAGTCATCTCGTTCATCAAGTCCAAAGGGGGAAGCTTTAACTTCGGCACCGCGAACTGGAGCATGGGCCACCTCGCAGGTGAGTTGTTCAAGTTGCGCACCGGAGTGGGCATGACGCACATTCCCTACAAGGGCGGCGGCCTTGTGGTCATCGATCTGATCGGTGGGCAGATTTCGCTGATGTTTGCGACGCCACCCACAGTAATGCCCAATATCAAGGCGGGCAAGCTCCGCGCTATTGCGATCACTTCCCCGAAACGCTCAGCGCTGATGCCCGAGTTGCCCACCGTCGCCGAATCGGGCTTGCCGGGCTTCGAGGCAACCGGCTGGAACGGATTCCTCGTTCCCGCAAAAACACCGCGGGAAATCATCGCAAAACTGAATCAGGAAGTCGTAAAAATACTGGCGCTGCAGGATATACAGGAACGAATGACGCGTGGGGGCGTGGAAACCGTCGGGGGCACGCCGGAAGAATTCGGCGCGTTTATCGCCCGCGAAATGGAAAAATGGGCGAAGGTTGTAAAAGACGCCAACCTGAATACCGACCAATAAACGTTGTCACGGAGTTTTCCACCTGGAGGCATCAACGATCTGCTGGCGCGATTGCTCGGTGCCCGGCTTAGCGAGCGTACCGGACAACAATTCGTCATTGATAATCGTGCTGGAGCGAACACCATCGTCGGCACTGACCTTACCGCGAAGTCGCCGCCGGACGGTTACACGATTATGATCGTCCCGGGTGGCCATGCTATAAATCCGAGCGTGTACAGGCAGCTTCCATATGACACGTTGAAGGATTTCCGCGGTGTAACGTTCATTGGCCACAGTCCGTATGTGCTCGCTGTGCATCCTGGTCTGCGAGTAAAGAACGTGGCGGAACTGATCGAGCTTGCCAAGCGAAAACCCGACCAGATCAGCTTCTCATCATCGGGGATTGGCAACATTACGCACCTGGCAGCGGAACTTATGAACGACATCGCCGGAACCAAGCTCGTGCATGTCCCTTACAAGGGCACCGGGCAACTCATCGCCGACCTTATGGGCGGCTCGGTCCCGGTGTCGATCATTTCGTTTTCGAGCGGCCGTAACTATGTCAAATCCGGCAAGATCGTGGCACTCGGGGTGACGACTGCCAAACGCAACCCGGTAATGCCGGACCTGCCAACACTGGCGGAATCCGGCCTCGCCGGCTACGAAGTGAGCGGCTGGTATGCATTTCTTGCTCCGGCTGGAACGCCCGTTTCAGTGGTAGACAAGCTGAATGCTGCAATTAAAGCGGTACTCGCAATGCCGGATATCCGGGAAAAAGTCGTCGACCAGGGCGTTGACATCACCGAGATGACACCCACCGGCCTGGATGCGCATATACGCAGTGAGGTTAGCAAGTGGCGCAAGCTGGTTGCGCGTCTCGGCATCGCGGAAGAATGGAATGCAAAGGTGCAGTAGCAGTCCTCGCGTACCTCGCGGGTGTTAACTCATCCGCCATCGCCACAATGAGCAGGTCAGACGTAACGTCCACCGTTAACGTCGAGCGTCGTGCCGGTGATGTAGCTCGCATCCTCGGAAGCGAGAAAGAGAACGGCTCGCGCGACCTCCTCGGGGCGGCCTATGCGTCGCAGGGGGATCGGCGCCGTCATGCGCTCACGCTCGTCCGCAGACCGCGCCTCCCAGCGGGGAATAACACGCCCGCTCATGATGGCGCCCGGCGCTACTGCGTTAACCGTGACCGCGAAGGGTCCGACTTCAGAAGCAAGCTGGCGTGTAAAGCCCAGAACGCCGGCCTTGGCTGCAGCATAAGCGAGACTCGCCTGTTCACCACGGCCACGCCCTGCAATTGATGACATGTTGACGATCCGTCCCCAACGGGCTTGCTTCATGCCTGCGATTGCAGCCCGGCTGCACAACATGGCAGCCTTCAGATTAAGCGCGATCGCGGCGTCCCACTCCGGCTCATCCATAGACTCCAGTTGCACGGGCGCCCCACCCTTACCCGCGTTGTTCACGCGATAGAACCCGATGTGCCGGTAATAGCGGCACTGCGCTTGATGGCGGAGCACGGTATCAGCGCGTTGCCGGTGGTGGCCGATGGCCGGCTGGCGGGTATTTTGTCGGAACGCGATTACGCACGGAAGATTGTTTTGCAGGGCAGGTCGTCACACGACACACGCGTCTCGGAAATCATGAAGGCGCACGTTGTTTACGTGGGGCCACAGCGGACTGTTGAGGAATGCATGGTCCTGATGACCGAGAAGCGCATCCGCTATCTGGCGGTGATCGAGGACGGCAAATTGACCGGACTGTTGTCGATTGGTGATCTGGTCAAAGAAACAATTTCAGAGCAGCAGCTCGTGATCGCACAACTGGAATCTTACATACACGGCTGACGAGGCCGATTTCATGCAACCTCGTTAAGTCAAAATATCCATCGGCGCTGATTTCCGAAAAAACAACAGCATCTTCGCTGCGACGATCTCGGCTACGTAAAAAACAGCGGAATTTCTGCGCACACGCCACGCGCCAACACCGCCGAAACGAGCGGACACAATGCTCGCCCTGCCCCGCCCCGCTACGACGACCGCGCCCAGGCTGCCTTGCGATGATAAAAGCGCAGGAGTCCGCCGATCCATCAAGTCAACCCGTGCTTCTCGGTTTCGCGTCCGCAGCGAATGGCCGTACCGACAGTTCGAATCCAATCCCGATACCCAAACGCTCAATTCACTGAATCTGCAATCCTTAGAGTTTGATTCCGTTCGTGGTGAGCTTGTCGAACCATAAACGGAATCAATTTGATCAGCGATTCTCTAAAGCAGTTCCTCCATCCCGGGCAGGATGGAGATGAATATCACCTTGAGGTGTTGCCACACGCTGGCGCCCGGTTCACCGGTAAAGCGCACCGTTTTTCCTTCGCTGCTGCCGTTCCAGACAAGATGCGTTTGAGCGGAACTCGAAGCCGGCTCAAGAGCGAGCCGCCAGCTGTTCTCGGCGGAAAAATCCTGTTCGATGGTGGCGAGCAGGCGTTCGGCGAGGACGTTGCTGTCGATCATCAAGCCGTCCTCGGTGTTGAGGCGGCGCGAGCGCGGATCGAAATTGGCGCTGCCGATCCAGACCAGATGCCGGTCATAGACCACAACCTTGGCGTGCAGTGCCGACGCCGAGCGTCCGAGGTGCATGAGCTGCTGGCGTCGTTCCGGGCGCGGCGCGTCGGCGCGGTATTCGTGCAAATCGATGCCGCCGCGGAGCAGCCCTTCGCGATAGCGCGAATAGCCTGCATGCACGGCAGGCACGTCGTTCGATGTGAGCGAGTTAGTGAGTATGCGCACGCGTACGCCGCGCTGTACCATTTGCGACAGCAGTTCGACACCGCGCTCGCCCGGCACAAAATAGGCGACCTCCATGGTCATTTCCTTTTGCGCCTGCTGGCGTGCGATGGCATGCGCGCGCGCGATTTCGGATGAGGGCTTCGCCTGGCCCGGCGCCTGGCGCACCGGCGGCTCGGCGATCGCCGAGCCCTTTGCCCAGATCAGCTCGTCGTGGGCATGGCCGACGCGGCGCCGGTATTCGGCACTGCTTTGCAGGTATTCGGCATGCGGGCCGATCGTGTCGTCGCCCGGCTTGAGCCGTGCGAAGATTTCGGCGGCGGGCTGCAACGGTGCGCGCGCAAAGGCTGCGACGGGCGTGACGATTTCGCTGTTCCAGAACGCGTCGAACTGGCGACCGACCTCATCGACGATGCGGCCGGTGGCAAACACGTCGACGTCGCGGAAGTTGGATTCCGCGCGCGCCTCGAAATAGCGATTGCCGATATTGCGGCCGCCGAGCACCGCGGCCTGACCATCCACCGCAAAAACCTTGTTGTGCATGCGGCGGCCGAGACGGTCGAGGTGCATGACGAGTTGCAGCGCGCGCGACCAGCGTGCGCGGCCGGGCAGGGGGTTGAACAGGCGTATCTCGATGTTGGGGTGGGCATCCAACTGCGCCAGAAAGTGGTCCTCGAAATCGAGTTCGCTGTCGTCGAGCAGTATGCGCACGCGTACGCCGCGTTCTGCGGCAGCGAGCAGGCGTTCGAGCAGGAAGCGGCCGACATCGTCGTTGTCGAAGATGTAGTACTGCACGTCAATCGCCTTTTCGGCAAGATCGGCCATGGCGGCGCGCGTCATCAGCGCCGATATGCCATTGTTGAGCAGGCGGTAGCCAGAGTCACCGGGACGCGCGTATTTGGCGCTGTCCGCATAGGCGCGGCCCAGCGCGGTTTCCTGCGGGCGACTGAAGGCGTCGGAGCGCTCGGCTTTGTGTTGTTCCGGGATCGTCGCGCAGCTTGCGGCAAGAACGAGCAGAAGCAGCGCCGCGACCTGGCGGCCAGGGAATCGACGTGCTGGGCTATCTCTAAGCTGCTGATCCATTCGAATAACTGTAGTACGTGGGCGCCGCCGGCGAATAGGAAATTTAAACGCCTCTTTTGACGGTCGGCAACTATATCGCCGGCCCCGGAAGCGGTCAATCGCGCGGTG
>Ga0114978_10005113_pt1 | contig 10527 bp, 8 predicted proteins | sample S_140212_EF_Meta_FD_87027 | JGI IMG/M metagenome (GOLD analysis project Ga0114978, IMG submission 87027) | Freshwater microbial communities from Lake Simoncouche, Canada to study carbon cycling - S_140212_EF_MetaG | ecosystem: Environmental > Aquatic > Freshwater > Lake | place: Lake...
CTTGCAATCGCACCCACAATGACGCCGCTGAGAATGAGCGTCACCGGGTCGATCGATCCGCCCCGTCGTGCGAGGAAGAGCACCACTCCAAGCGCCGTGACTGCACCAATGAGCGCTGGGACACCGAGCGCCGCACCCACGGGAGCTGCAACGCCCGCCCACGCCGCAGCAAGTGATGCAAGCGCCACGCCGGCACCCGCGCCGCTGGTGACGCCCAACACAAACGGCGAAGCCAGTGGATTGCGCAACAAGGTCTGCATGATGGCACCGGAAACACCGAGCGCAGCACCAGCCGCGGCAGCTGCAAGCACTGCATCGATCCGAAACTGACCAATGACCGCGCCTGGCCAGCCGATAGCGAAGGTGCCATCAAGCGTTCGCACAACAAGGAGCCGCGCAGCAACAACGACCAGCGTTGCCGCACCGACCATGGCCAAGCCAATCATGGGTCGCCGTGATGTCACTTGATGCCTCCCGACTGAGCATTAGTGAGCGCAACAATCGCATCATCGGCCCGGCGCAGTGAGGATGGACCCTGTACCAACATCCACGCGCTTGGCTCAAGTAAATCAGGCGCATCGATCGCCACGCGCGCGCCGCTTGCATCCGCCATCCATGCGGGGATTTCGCTTCGACCAATGGAAACGATGGCAGCCGGTGCAAGGCGAACCACATCTTCCGCGGTGATGGCGGGATAGCCGGGACGGCGCATGGCGTTGGTGCCTCCCATAGCGGTCCAGAGGTCGTCTACGTAGGTGCCAGTGCCGAACGCCATCGGCGGATCGACGGCGAACAGGAACAGAACTGGTCCCGTGGTGTGAACCGGCGCAGACACCGCGTCGCGATGCAATGCAGTGATGCGAGCGGCAGCCTCGGACGCAGTGGTGATACCGGCATGCGCAAGGAGGTCAGCGATGGGCACCAAGCTGGCTTGCACATCGGACAAACGATCAAAGTGCCAGGAATGGACTTCCGCACCGACTGATCGAGCCACTGTTTCGAGCGCGGGATCGGCGACGCTTGACTGGCGAAGAATCAGGGTGGGATGCAAAGCGGCGATGGCTTCCAAGTCACGGTCTTCAAACGACCCGACGATGCGCGCGTCGGCGGCTTCGGGCGTTTCACACCACGGGGTTCGCCCCACGATGGCTGCCCCGCCGCCAAGATCGGTGACCGTTCGAGTGAGCGCCGGACTCAGGGAAACGATCCGCGCGCCCGCGTGGGCACTGGGGCTCACCGGTGCGGGCCGGTCGCATGCTGCCGTGCAGGCAAGCAGGAGCAAGCATGCAATCGGATGGATGATGAAAGTCCGCGCGGGCACAAGGTCGATCGTACGCCGCGGCTACGGGCATTTCTTCCGCCCAAGCCGCCCGGTTCCCCGTTAACCTTCCCCCCTGATGCCCGGTTTCCTTGCCACGCTCCGAACCCTCTTCCTTGGCAGCGATGATGCGCCTGCCCCGGTCCGCCGTTCTGGCGCCGAGCGGATCGATGCCGTTGGCACCATGCCCGTTCCTGCGGACTCGCAGGAGATTGTGACCATGGCACGCGAGTTTCGGATGTTCCTTGATGTGCAGGATCAACGTCAGCAGGAACTTGCCCGTGTGGTTGCTGCACTTCCGCAGAGCATGGGTTCGCTTCCGGAACTTGTTCGGCAGCAGACTCGCTTGGCGGACTTGGTTGCGCAGCAGCTCATGCTGACGCGACAGCGCGATGACCACGTTGAGAAGACGCTGGCACGCATCACCCAGGGCGTTGAGCAACAGCGCGATGTGATGAGTTTGGTGCAGCAGCAACTTGACCTCAATCACGAGAGCGCTATGAAGGTTGCCGATGGCGTGACCACCCTTGCCAATGCTGTGGTGCAGTTGCAGTCCACCACCGATCGAAGTTCCGCTGCGCTGCAGGGGCTTCTTGAGAAGACCACGGAGCGCGACGCAGGCGTACAGAAGTTGCACACTTCGCTGCAGAATTGGATGCTCTTTGTTGCAATCATTTCGTGCATGACTCTGGTTGGCGGCGTGATCTTGGCGTGGATCGCTTTGGAATCCGCGCGAGGGCCTGCCACGATGCCAATGCCAACAACTGCAGCCTCAATCACTGCTCCAGCCACGGCCCCCGTCACTACCGATGGGATTGGAATCATTTCGCCATCGGGTGGATTACCTGCAGTTCCTGCACCGGAAGGCAGCGCCATGCCCGCTCTTGGCGGCGCACCAGAGCCCACCACGGGCAGCGCCATTCCAGCGACAGGCGGAGCAACGGTTCCGCGCTGATGGGTGTTGAGTTGGTACGTGCGCGGATGACCGGGTGAACGCGCGTTCGAATCTAACTAGTGACATCACGCCATATTGAGCTGCGTGCGTGCAATCCGCTGATAGGCAGCGCACGAGGCAAGCAATTCTTCATGGCGTCCAGTGGCCACGATTCGGCCTGCGTCCATCACCACAATGCGATCGGCAGCAAGCACTGTTGATAGCCGATGCGCAATGACTAGCGTGGTGCGACCGGCGCCAAACTCGGTGATGGCGGTATTGATGAGATCTTCACTTTCGGCGTCAACCTGACTGGTGGCTTCATCAAGAATCAGAATGCGTGGGTCACGCAAGACGGCGCGCGCAATCGAAAGGCGCTGGCGCTGGCCGCCCGAAAGCGAGGTTCCGCCCTCGGCAACCACCGTAGCGAATCCATCCGGAAGGCGATCGATGAATGACTCCGCATACGCGCGGCGCGCTGCAAGTCGCACAGCTTCATCCGACGGAGTGTCATGACCAAAGCGGATGTTCTCTGTAATGCTGCCGCGAATCAAGAATGCGTCTTGGGTAACCACTCCCACTTGGGCGCGCACGGTCTTCAATCCATGCTGAGCAATGTCCGCGCCGTCCACCAGTACTCGACCCTTGGTGGGCACAAAGAGACGTGAAAGCATGGAAAGAAGCGTGGTCTTGCCGCAGCCGTTGCCGCCGACAAAGGCAACACGTTCTCCGTGCTGAATCACCAGGTTCACATCCTGCAATGCGTCAACCTCGGCACCTGCGTAGCGGAACGAAACATCTTCAAATCGAATCTCGCGCTTATGCGGCGGCAGTGGCTGCTTGCGGCGTTCGCCTGCATCCTCGCGGCCGACTTTCATCACTTCCTCAAGCCGCTCGGCCGGCGCAGATGCAGCCTGAATGTCGTTGACAAATCCAGCGATCGGCTTCAGCGAACCACCAGCAGCTGCCAAAGCTCCCAGCGAAAGTACAAAGGTGTCAAACGCCAATTTGCCGTCGATGATTTGCCGAGCCGCAATCAGTGCCAACACGCAAATGGCAACAATGGCGATCGATTCAACAATGGGCGAAGACATGGACTGCGCAAATCGCACGCGCATCTCTTCACGAAGAACGATCGCATTCACTGCATCAAATCGGCGAATTGCCTCTGCCTCGGCGGTTGCTGATTTCACAGCGCGCATTCCTTGCATGCTTTCATTGGAAACACGCAGTAAGTCCGCCTGCGCGCGGAGTGAGCCGCGGACGCCCTTACGAATGCGCTTTCCAAACTTTCGCAATGGAATCGCAAGCACCGGAACCGCAACAAGCGCCACCAGGGTGATCCGCCAGTCAAACCAAACCGCCGCCAGAAACGCTGCGCCGCCCTTGGTGATTTGCGCCACGGTCTTACCCGTGAGCGCCACCAATCCGCGCTGCAATTCAGCGCTGTCGCGCACCGTACGGCTCACCAGATCAGAGGCGCCGCGCTGCAGCACTGTGCCGAGCGGCAGGTTTACGGCATGCTTAAAGACATCGTGGCGAATTTCCGTGACCGTGCGCACGCACAGTGTCAGCGCTAAGTATTGGTGGCCAAAGTTCGCAGCAGCTCCAACGGCCGTCATCACCAGTAGCCCAACGAACACCACCACCACGCCTCCGAATGCGTCCTTTGGCAAGTGCTCCGTGAATTCCGGTGGCACCCACGGAGCGTTCTGATTGATCCACTGTCCAAGCGACTGATTTTTACGGAGCAGGAACTCCAAGACGGGCGAGAGCGCCACCAGTCCAGCACCGAGACCACCAGCTGAGATAAGGGCCAAACCCATGGCGGTGGCCAGGCGAGCCTTATGCTTGAGTAGTCGAGCTGCAAAGTGCCAAAATGCGTGCATTGAGGGAGAGTATTCGATCGATGCGCGCCCTGCACGGCTGACAAGACGCTGCGCGGCTCAGTGCGTCACTGCGGCCGAATCATGCGTGCCAGGTCCGTCCAGAATGCCGGGTAGCTCTTTGCAACGCAACCCGGATCAACAATGTGCACGCCGCTTACCTGCAATCCAAGCACTGCAAATGCCATGGCAATCCGGTGATCACGGACTGTTTGGATGAGTGCCGTCGTGTGAGTGGCGCTGCGACGCGCGGCGCTCATGGGCGTAATGATCAACGAATCGCCTTCGATCCGCGCCCCGGCGCTCATGGCAATCAGACCGTCGCGGAGCGCCGCGAGGCGGTCGCTTTCCTTGACGCGCAGCGTGGAGAGACCATCGAGCCGGGTTTCACCGTCTGCAAGCGCAGCGATCGCCGCCACCGCGAGTACCCCATCGGGAGCGCTGGACAGGTTGAATTGGCCACCCCGCAGCGGCAACTGACTGTCCGCTACCGCACAGGCCACGCGAGTTGCGCCGTCTTCCATTGGCGAGGGCCCAATGATGGCTCCCATGCCACCAATCGCTTGGATGGCGCGCATGTCAGGCTGTCGACTCTGCTGCGGCAGACCCAGCAGCTCCACCACACTTCCTGGAATGATGGCCGCTGCAGCTGCCCAGTAAATGGCGCTCGATGCGTCCGCTTCAATGTGCACTGCTGGTCGCGCGCGCGGCGGTCCGTATGGAACAGTGATCGCCGTGAGCTGACCAGTGGCATCGCGTGATTCATCCACGGCAACGCCCCAGCGGCGGAGTTCATCGATCGTCAATTCCAAGTAACTCTGGCTGGTGGGTTGCTCCGTGAACTCCACGCGCAGTCCGTCACGAAACCATGGCGCGCACAGCAAGAGACCGCTCACGCACTGACTTGTTGATGTGCGTGAAACACGCACCGTGCCACCATGTGGCGCTGCGATCCCAGGAGTCACCGTCAGTGGCAGTGCAGCGTTCGTGCCTGATCCGGTGCTGCTGACGCCAACGCCAAGTGCCGCTAGGAGCGTTACGCCGTCGGCAACCGGTCGCTGACGCATCCGCGCGCTGCCATCAATAGTGACTGGCGCGCGAGCAAGCGATGCAGCCGCCATCATGAATCGTGTGGGAGTTCCGCCGTCGCCAAGATTGATATGCACCGGAAGATCAGCGGCAAATCGCCCGCCGCATCCGTGAACATGCACGGAATCGCCGGTCACAGTGATCGCGCAACCAAGCGCTCGCAGCGCTTCGATCAAGCCGTCCGTATCGTTGGAACGCAGGGCGCCATGCAATACCGAGACGCCGTCCGCAAGTGCCGCCAGTATCAGGGCGCGATTAGTGATGCTCTTGGAACCAGGAACGCGGATGGAAGCGCGGAGGGGACCACTGGCGCGGGGTACCGGAAACGGATCCGGAAGCAAGCCGGCGGTGTTGGATACCCCGGCACCACCATTCGCACCAGCGCCGCCGTTTGCCCCGCCGCTAGTCACTCGCTTTGCCCAGCGTCCGCGGCGCGGAACACCGCCACGATGTCTTCAATAGGAATCACAAACAGCCGGTTGTCCCCTTCAAAGTCCACGGGGACACCGTGCTTGGGGTTGAAGAGCACGCGGTCGTACTGCTCGATGGGGTAATTGTCGTCCTTGGCCACTTCCGCGGAAATGGCAACTACGCGCCCGGTGATGGTGGGAATCTCCAGCCGGTCCGGCAGGTGAATCCCAACCTTGGTGATTTTCTTGTCCTCGTCCTTGCGGATGAGAACTCGCTTTCCGATGGGTTCAACCGTCTCGAGGCGGGGGTTTCGTGAGGTACGCGGCATGACCAAATGTTATACCGCCGGGCGGGATATCATTCCCCCAATGACGACCGCCACCACACAGACCGCGCACCGCGCCGCCACGGGCACCGATCCGTTGGCCTTGATTGACGTCGACCACGTTCGCTTCTTTGTCGGGAACGCCAAGCAATCCGCGTTCTTCTATGCGTCGGCGTTTGGGTTCCAGGTGGAGCAGATCCGCGACCTGACCACCGGAAGTCGTGAGTCCGCGCAGTACCTCCTGACGCAAGGCAACATTCGCTTCCTCCTTGAGACTCCACTTTCCAAGAACCACCCTGCGTCGGCAGAACTTGCCAAGTTTGGCGACGGCATCAAGGACATCGCATTCAACGTCTTTGACGCTGAGGCAGCATGGAAAGCCGCTGTGAAGAACGGCGGCGAGAGCGCCTATGAGCCAGTGACTGTCAGCGATGCGCACGGAACCGTGACCACCGCGGGCATCAAGACCTACGGACGCGCGGTACACACCTTCGTGAGCCGCACTGGCGAGTACGCGCTGCCCAAGATCAAACAAGGTGCCACATTCATGCCCGGCTTCCGATCGATCGGACCGTTTGCATTGAATGAGTACAACAAGCAGCACCCATGCGGACTCAAATTTGTTGATCACGCGGTTGGCAATGTTGAAGAAGGCAAGATGAACACGTGGGTGGACTGGTACGCAAACGTACTGGGCTTCCAGATGTTCAAGCACTTTGATGACAATGACATCTCCACGGAATTCTCAGCGCTGATGTCCAAGGTGATGGCCAGTGGCAATCAGCTGATCAAGTTCCCGATCAATGAGCCAGCGGCCGGCAAGAAGAAGAGCCAGATTCTTGAGTACCTGGAGTGGCATGACATGACTCCGGGAGTTCAACACTTGGCCCTGCGCACCGATGATGAAATTGCCAGCGTTGCCGAGTTGCGACGTCGTGGCGTTGACTTCTTGAACATTCCAGAGTCGTACTACAAGGGCGTTTGGGCGCGCGTTGAAGCCATGCTCAAGCAGCACGGGCATGCCGGCGTGAAGGAAGACCACGCGCGCATCAGGGATCTGGGCATCTTGGTTGACGCTGACGATGAGGGCTACCTCTTGCAGTTGTTCTCCAAGCCGCTGCAGGATCGACCAACGTTGTTCTTTGAAATCATCTGCCGTCGCGGCAGCCAAAGCTTCGGCAAGGGCAACTTCAAGGCACTGTTTGAGAGTCTTGAACTTGAGCAGGAGCGCCGCGGGAATCTCTGATCCCGTGCATCACCGCCGTATCGCCATCATCATCGCCGCGTCCAGCGTGCTGGGCGCGGCGATATTTATTGTGCGCGGCGCGGTCCTTGACCACGCTTACATCGAAAGTGCGCGGGTCGACCTGCGAGTAGTGCGGCAAGACGTTGCCGCGACGCGTGTCTCATCAGCACTTGAGTATCTGCGTTCGGCGGTACTTCTGAGCCAACCAGTGCTCGATGGGTCATGGGCAATGCATGCGTGGTCACGCACCGTTCGACGCAGCGAATTGCAATCGTTGCGATCAGAACTGGAGCAAGCAGTGGCCGCCGTCGAGGACGCTGTTCGCGCTCGAGCGGTACGAGCGGACCGGCTCCGGATCATGCGTGATGATGTCGATCGCGCCAGCGACAGCACTGAACTGGCGGCGATCGACGCGCGGCGCGCTGAAATTGAGACGCAGCTGGATCGTGACTCGCCCGCCGCGCTCGCCAGCCTTGAGGCTCGCATTGCCGAACGGCGCGCCGAGTTTGAGAATGATCACCGCCGCAACGCCGAAGCGCTCGCGGCTCTGCAATCACGAACGGTGACTGCCGCAGCCAATGATCGCAGTACGGAGCTATTGGCAATCATTGATGCAGTTCCGCCTGCTCCGATGCGTGGAAACGATAAGCGCAACTTTGACTTGGCGCGCAGCAACGCGGCCACGCTGCATGGAGAGGTATTGGTGCGCACTACGTTGCGCCCTGCTCTTGAGCAAGCCAAGTCCGCCAGTTCGGCACGAGCGGCTCGTGATGTATTGCAACGCTTGCGCGATGACCCGCAGCTTGCGCGCGTGCCGGCACCAAGCGGCGCACGTGCCTTGGCTGAAGCGCGCAGCCGCGTGTTGGAACGCATTGCGGAGCTGGACGCGTGGGAGGCGGGAGTGCGCGGTATCACAGAGGCACTGAATGCCGGTTTGCCTGGATCCGCTGCAGCGGCGCTGGCACGGTTGCCGTCCTGTGATGATCGGACCGCTACGGAACTCACGGCGATTCGCGCCGAATTCCCAGCGCGTGCAGTGGCGTCATTCATTCAGGGGGCAATCACGGCGGTTGACCGGAGCGACTGGAGTGCACTGGCCTCGCTGGCCGACCAAGTGCGCCCAGGGACTGTTGCGTGGATGTCGCTCGATGCACCCGCGCGCGCCGCGATCGCGCGCAGTATTGAGCAAGTTGACCTCCGTGTTGATCGGGGTCTCTATCAACAATTTGCCCGTGAACCACGGGTGGAATTGGCGGATCGATACCTGCAGGCCTGGCCGCTGGTGAATCGGCGAATGGCGCCGTTTGTATTGGCGTGGCGTCGATCGGCGCTGGCAGGCGGAACCACCTTGGCGATGGTCGGCGTGCGGTGGAGCACCACCGGAGCCGAATCGCCTGTGGTTGGCTTGGAAGACCGCCCGGACGCGCGCGTGGAGATTCGAATCGGTGGAGAGACGGTGATGATTGCCGACGCCGCTGATATCCGCGAGGGCGAAACGTCCCGCTTTGACCCGCTCCCCACCTACCAATGCTCCATGTTGCCCGCTGAAGCACTGCGCGTCGCAGCCGAAGCGCGCATTGATCTGCGTGATGCACTGGTGACGGATCCGATCGCCGTTGGTGCCGTCACCATGGCGGTATGCGAGTGGCGCGCAGCCCGCGTGGTGGAGATTCCTGCAAATGACGCCACCTGGGGCACACGTGCGCATTCCGTGGTACTGCGCGTGTGCATGCCTGATGCTCCGGTGCTACCTCCGTTTCCTGCCGCCGCGCGGTAGCCACCAGTTCACTGCGTAGCCCTAGCCCGAACGCGACACTCATGATCGCGGTACCCTGCCCGGCATGAACCAATCGTCACAACCTCCATTCGTGCCGTTTGATCCAACGCCTCCAACTGGTCCGGGCGCATCCGCGTCAGCGGCACAGGGAAACAACGATTCAGATTCAACATGGCCCGGTTGGATCGGTGGCATTTCCATCGCTATTGGTGGATTGACGCTCTTGGCAAGTTGCTGCGGTATGGCGGGCATCTTCTCCATGAAGTTGTTTTCTGGCGCCATGCCGATCAAGTTTCCTGATGCGCCGCGCGCCATGATGCTTGGCATGGGCGTTGACCTGGTGGCATCGCTGGTCCTGAGCACACTTCTTCTGCTCGGAGGCATTGCCACCCTGCGCCGTCGCTCCTCCGGACCGCGGCAACTGCGTCGCTATGCGTTCATTCGTATTGGATTAGCGATACCGCTTTTAGCGATCGGGTTCTGGATGCTTGGACCTGCTACGGAGTGGCAAGCCGGCATCGTCCGCGCCACCAATGAATGGAAAGAAACCCAGAAGCCACCGCTGCCCGTCAGTGAGGACGAGCGCGCGGGCGAAATTCCTGGCGAAGCAACTTTCTTGCAGCGTGCCCAAGTGGTCGGCGGATGCATCATTGGCTTGATCTATCCAACCATACTGCTCATCGTGCTGGCGCGACCACACCGTCGCGAAGAGATTGCACGCTGGGAGTCATGATTCGGAACAGCGCAGGAACACGTGCCGCGGCGATCGGTATTTCGCGCCGTCCGCGTTTCGTTGCGCCCTGCACTCCGCATTTCAGCCTGTAAATCGCGCATCTGCAGGGCATTCAACCTGCTCGCCATCAATCTCGACGCGCCATGCATGGAGCGCCGGGTGGGTATGTACCGTGGTCGAGCCGCCGTACAGGGCGTCACCCGCCAGTGGATATCCCAGATGCGCCAGTCCCGCGCGAATCTGATGCCTACGACCGCGCCCCACCAGTTCCACTTCCACCAGATCATGGATGCCGTCCACCAGTCGCTTCTGCACTTGCCAGCGGCATCGACCACATTCCGGCGCGCCACCCTCGGTGGCAACGGTGACCTTGCGCGAACCCTTGTGGCGACTGACAAAGTAGTAACGGAAACTCCCTACCTCAGCGATGCCGCTCACAGCCAGCGCTAAGTACGTCTTGCGTGCGCCGGCTGCACTGCCAACCGCGGCGCGTAGGCGTTCGTACGCCTCCACGCTGCGTGCGGCAACCAGGCAACCAGATGTACCAAGGTCCAAGCGATGGACAATGCCGGCCTCAGGAATGGCGGCGTGTTCGGGGCGTTGCGCACGGAGCCACTCTTCGACCGTTGGAATGATCGAAGCACCTTCATCGGCACCGGCAGACGCACCAGACCGGGCCACGGTATGCCAACCCGCAGGCTTGGAAATGACGATCCATTCCGGGCGCTCGGCAAGCAGCGCGGGCGCCTCAAGGGGCGCGGAAACGGGAGAATTCACGGTGGTTTCGTCTGTCATAGTTCGTGCGCCA
>Ga0114978_10005114_pt1 | contig 10525 bp, 32 predicted proteins | sample S_140212_EF_Meta_FD_87027 | JGI IMG/M metagenome (GOLD analysis project Ga0114978, IMG submission 87027) | Freshwater microbial communities from Lake Simoncouche, Canada to study carbon cycling - S_140212_EF_MetaG | ecosystem: Environmental > Aquatic > Freshwater > Lake | place: Lake...
ATTGAACCAATAAAGCTGATACAAATGGTTGTGTCTTTGGATATTCTTTTGGGTGGTGATAAAGAACTTATGATTCATTGGGTGAATACTCATAATAAACACTTGGGATATTGTCCTGGTGCTTATTTGACGAGTGAGTATCATATGGATAAAATTTTAGGATATCTTGACGCAATGGTGGAGCACTGATGAATAAGTTTGCCGTCATCCTATCATCTATTGTAGATGGTGCAACTGTAAGAATACAGTTTCTTGTGAATAGTGAAATGAGTTCTCTGCAATTGAGAACTTATTATCTTATGAAAGGTGGATTTTCTGTGAGTGATGTGGAGGTATTCTCATTATGACATTCTCTAAACGAGTATTAGCAACAGACAAACAGAAAACCACACTCAACTGGTGGGAGTATCATATCGGGCACTGCTGGATGACTGGATGGCAGACTATTGGTGATGCGTTCCGTATCTGGGCAGACTTAATGTGTAGTAATTATGAAAATTATGATTTACCCAGAACAGTAGAAGACCCAGAAGCAGAATGTATTGAATGGTTCTGGGCAACTCTTGGTGAAGATGAAGTTTATTCCAAAGAGTTCCTTGAATATCTTATGGAAATGGCAGAAGATGTAAGAACTGGTAAAGAAAAGACAATTCCTATGGAAGATGTTATGGAAAACTTGAAGAAATGGTGTGAGGAAGATGATGAGTGACACAATTGATCCTGGCACATTAGAAGATTGGTTAGGTGAAGCACCTGCACTAGATAAACTTCAATACCTAGAAGAACGAAATAATCGTCGTCTTGAGATTAAGAAGCAGTTTGATGCTTGGTTTGATGAAGTACAAGGTTATTCCTTTCGTTCAGAACGATTCTGGGATGACTTTGACTATGCAAAAGAAACTGGTGACACAAGAAATATTAAAAGGTGGTTGCGAACTGCCTATGAAATGGGGTATAATGAGGGGCAACGACTTTATGGAGGAACAGACTAATGACTAAACAAGAAGAGTACCCTTTTGATCAGTTTCCTTGGAAGTTGATGCATAAAGATGGTAAGGATGGTAAAGAGACACGCAAGTGTTACTTCCAATCCGAGGAGCATATGAAGAAGCACATTACACGATACAATCTTAAAAAGAAAGACTACACTATTGGATACAAATATGAGTGACACCGATCCCACAGCACCTTGGTATGATTTTATTTCATATTGTAGGTGCTGTGAAAGCCTAGATAGACCAATCAGAATTGGTGGTTTTATGAGATACAGAGCATACCTTATAGAAATAGGGATACTATAATGTTTTTTAATTGGATTAATCATTTTATAAAAGGATATCAAGAACCTGAAAGTTATGAACTTTTAGTTACTGATGTTGCTGGGAACGAACATTCTCTTGTAGGACTTTGTTCCTCACTTGCAAAAGAAGTTCTAGCATTAGAAAAAAGAATAAAAAAACTGGAAGAAGAGAATATTAATACAACTAATTGCCTTTATGAGATTGAGAACAGACTACAAGCACAGATTGACAATATTCATCCAGTGACTTATAATCTTAAAAATACTAATTGGGATCAGTAAATGACAACGGCAAAGCAAATAAAGGAGGAGTTTTTATATCCAACTCCTCCAATCAATCCAAATGCTGATATGTCCTTTTTGGATATCGCACAAATTAATAACCTGAATAATTTTACACATCACGTTAGTTATTTGACTAATTTGGCAATTGGTGGGAAAATGGCAACAGAAGATGCTTATAAAGAAATTAAAAAACTTTATAGGGCAATGAGACAATCTCACAAATCTCTGAAAGGTTCCTGGTTCTGATGGAAGATAGTCTCAAAATTGTAGAACAACCTGATGGTTCCTTCCAAATGGAATGGGACAAGAACGACCCCAAGTGGAAATTTTTAAATGGCTTGACATCTGCCGAAATTCAGGTTATTATGAAACAAGCAATCAACGAGGAACTTCAAAATCGTGACTGACTACAAAAAATACGCACTCGGACAAGTTGAGAACTTTCTGTACGATGCTATGAGTTCTGGTGCAACACCACAAGAAATCTATGATGTGATTAAAGGTGTTGTTGAGGACAATTATTATACTTACAAGAAGTGTGCATCAGAAGCATATGAACTTCTTGGTCTTCTGAATGGTAATGGTGAAGGTCACATTAATGGTTGGAAAGAATCCAGTCAATACACTGATGAAGATCTGGATGCAATGTGTGATAAAGCAGAAGCAGAAGAAAAGGTAAGAATGTTAACACACCAAGAATCAATTGAGGCTGGGTGGAGTTTGTCCGATGAGGGTATTTGGATGTCTCCACAAAAAGGAGACAAAGTGAAGAAGTGGATTCTTCCTGTTGATGATGACTATAACATCACATTCCCAGAAGATCTTCTAGAACAAACTGGATGGAAAGAAGGAGATACTCTTCAGTGGATTCCCCAAGATGATGATAGTTTTATTATGAAAAAAGGTAACTAAAATGGCATTGGGCACACAAGTAGAAGAATCACTGAAAGAAGCACAAGGGTGTTTGCGAAATGCCCTACATGGAGCAGCAAGAAATGAACGTCCTATGGTAATTTCAATTATTGCTGATTTGATTGGTCGTATTGAAAGTGTAATGAGTACTGATTCCTTGTTGGATAAACTGGAATCACGCAAACCAGGAAGTAGTGGTGACTTTGGAGCATTCTTCAATGATTGATAATACTCACGCAAGTGGTCCTGCATCTGGATACATTCCACCACAACCTAAGGGAACCGAAGGAGTATCTGCAACTGGAGAAGCAAAGAAACCAAATAAGTTTGGGGAAGCACTACAAGACTGGTGGGATTCGGATGCTTGTAAGGAAATGCAGAAAGCAAATGAAGAAGCACGACAACGAGCAATAGGAAAGTATCATATGTTATCTGAAGAAGATAAGATTGATATGGTGGAAGCAATCACTAGCATTATGTGTAAGGCAGAAAAGGAAGGAACATCTCATCGTGGACTACAATCTGCACTTGGCATTTATCCCGCTGGGTTTTGGATAGACCATCTTATGGAAGTTCATAATGCCCTGTGGTCTTATTATCACGATAAGAAGCAAGAACAAGAACTCAAAGAGGATTTAGAGACTTTACAAGGATTTACTGAAACCTGAAGACATCATTAAGTTTCTACATAATAATGAAGATACGTGTTAGAATCAACACAATCGCATTTGACAATCATGACTCTAGCCAGAACAAGCACAGAATACCTCACAACAGAAGAATGGAATGAGTTAAATGCCCTTAGAATGGCAATTAACTACAGTCCACACACAGTTTCACCAGAAAAAATGGAGAAATTCACAGAACTTATGGTGAGATCTCTTGAAGGAAAAGGTGATCCTGTATCAGTACAAACAAAACCAACTAACTATTAAAATAAATAGGATGATATTTTAGCAAGTCTTATGGATACCATAGACCAACACATTCAAAGAGATATTGAGATTTTGAATGATCCAACAACATCACCACAGTCAAGAAGACATACAGAAGAAGAACTGACAGCATTAGAAGCATACAAAACAAATCATCCTGAAGAATCACATGATCCAACGGCACTGGAACTGTATTGTGATGCCAATCCTCATGCACGAGAATGTAGAATATACGAAGACTAAGACAGTTTCTGAACTGGCACACAGGGGCACACAGGACCCTCTGAGTGCCTTATAATATGAGAGTTCTCAAGGAAACCAATGACTGCCACCTTCGCTGACTACGTTGCCGAACAGGATGCCCGTAACACCATTCAGTTGAATGTTGTTAAGTATGGTCTGATGCTGTGTGATGCTCTCATTCAAGATGCTCCTGATGGTTATGGTTACGAACTGAATTCTTCTGGCACAAAGTATCACAAAATCTTTATGTGCATCAATGGTCGTCGTGATAGCATTCATGCTTTTATTGATAAAAAGACTGGTGAAGTTTACAAACCTGCCAGTCTTAAAGCACCCGCTAAAGGTGTTCGTTATGACCTTCGCCTGATTGAGGATCGTGAATGGTTGCTTGAGAATGCCGACTGGGCAGGTGGTTATTTGTACGCAAAATGAATATGACACCAACTGACAAACTTATCTTTATCTCTTCATTCATTTGGTTTATTCACTGGTTATGCAATCTATCATTGAAATTGCTGGATACGGTTATAGCAAGTCAGTCTGTGAGAATGTTGCCACTTGGTTTCTGAATGAGTTCTTTCCGCGACATAAACTCTATGTTGAGATTGTGCATCGTGGACTGAAACGTGAGCAGGCATATGGATACTGTGATTATACTGGTGAGGCATATCGTCCTCGTAAGTTTCTGATCGAATTAGATACTCATATGGGTCAGGAATTGTATATTAAGACGCTTCTTCATGAACTGGTGCATTTGCAACAGTGGGTGACTGGTACTCTTCGTGCGAAGCGTGGTAAAAGGTATTATAATTCCATTAATGTGGAGGATATTGAGTATTGGGACCAACCACACGAAATAGAGGCACGGGAACAAGAAGTGATCTTATATCAACAGTATCTGAATGCAATCAACCCTGTGCCAATTCACAAGGTGGCACACTACTTCCCCAATCGACTGCTGAATGCAGTATAATTACAAGGTAATCAAAAGAACACCATGAAACTCGAATCCACCACCAGCAACAACATCGTTGATTATTATCCTGTTAAGTTTGTGGATGGTACTATTCTGTCTGATTGGTTTCTGCGAGTTGTATCATTCAAGGGGATTGAAACTACATCAAAGAAGTTTCTTCGTAAGAAAGATATGTTTGATGAAGTGAATGATCGTATTGCATATGGTTATGATGTGATCGACTTTAATCTTATTCCTCAAATTGGTAATCCGATTGCTGGTGCTTGCTAAATGACTACAATTCATCGTTTTAATAATCTCTTTGATGCAGTGAGGTTCTTGACTGATTCTTTCCAGATGACAAATCAAGATGCAACACATTTTGTTTGGGATCATCAGTCTACTATTGGAACTGATCGTGGTATTTGGATTGATGTAAAGTCACTGATTGGATTGGTAAAATGAAAACCATACACATCTATCTGGTTGTGATTGGACTGCTGATGTACGTGTCTTATTCCTCAAAGAAAGATCACCATCAACAGCAACAACAAGAAGCACATGTTCATAGACTTTACTGTTCTGAAAATCCTACAAATTCAAATTGCAAATGAACTTTACACTTGAACAAAAGAAATTGATTTATGATGCCGTTAGGTATTATCAAATGAATCGTGTACCCCTGAATAGTAATCACTATCAGATATGTGATGAGATATTGAATGGTCTTTTCAAAGAAGTGAAGGCAATCTATGTTGAACCTGCATATGAAGTTCAACCAGTTCCTCCTGTACCACCTACGAATGGATTTGGCTTTAATGTATGAACAACGAAGACCTTCAATCATTTATTACTGCCTTTGATGATTTTATGAAACACTTTGAGACTGAAGAACTTTATTATGAAGGACGTATGGTTTATGAGAATCATCGTGCCGAAGCACTGAGGATTCGGGAAGAACAAATCGAAGCAAAAGCAGCAGAATTAGAAATCACAGTTGATTATTATATGGCAGAATTCATGTGAAACAAGAAACTAAACTACTTCTGGCATTATCACAAGTGCAAGGTATTAGCAAACTCATCAAAGATAATGAGTATGAGTATTACATCAATACCTTTCTCACTCCAGTACATGCAGAACTTAACCGACAGTTGACAAATCTCAAACAATCATCTAAAATGAAGGAGTAATTAACCAAACAAATGAAATCACTTTATATTGTAGACTACTGGGTTCCTTTTCCATGCTCTGAGTATGGTGGTGTGGTATCTCTGATTGCCGAGAATGATACAGAGGCATTTGCCATTCTATCACAGGAACAAGAGTTTGATGAGAGTTATGTGGATCGTATCATGCCAAATGTAGTGAGTGCTCAGAAGTTTGCTCTTGTAGATGAGTATGAGTCTGGTATTATTGATTCCTTTACGACATGATTGTAGAGTTTCCCCATTCACCTCCTAAAGATTATAGTTATGAATTCGAAACCTGGAATGCCTCTACTGTTCGCATTATGCTCCGTTGTGATCGGCAATTTGATTATAATCTTGGTGCCCGTACCCGAACTGTATGGGGATTCTACAAACCAAAGAAACGTGCCTATTATGCACCAGTCAATGTTAAAACAATTGGTAAGCAAGTAGATATACATAACACAACTCCTTATACGGCAATGATACCGAAACAAACTCCATTAGAACAATTTTTTGTATGACAACTTTCTATAAAGGATTAAATGTTAAGTACAAGGATCATGTTGGTGTTGTTGAGTTTATGTGCGATCAGTACATTACTATTTGTATACAGAGATTAGAACATAAGTCTAAGGATGTCTGTTTACTTGTGTATCAACCACAATGGAAAGAAGTACAGTTACTTAAACAATCAGAGAAATGAAGTACCAAGTAGTATACCTCAAACCAAAAAAGAAATCATACTCTAAACAAGTCGCAACTTTTTATAGTATTGAGGATGCATCACATTATGAATTAAATATCAAACAGCACGGATGTAAGAACACAGAAATTGTACCAGTATTCTAAATAGCAAAAAGGTATTCTCATAATAAAGATGGCAGTCAGTGTAAGTAAGACTTTATTATTCACTTCTGGTCAAATTAAATTTAGTGAATTAAGATCAAGTTTTAAGGAAGCATCATCAGGTCCAGTCAGTGCATCAGAATTAAGACGAAATACAAATACATCGAATGCAAATCCAATTGTACCGGACGCAACAGAGAATGTTGCCGTTTCAACCGGAAGTAATTTAAAAACCTCACAATTTAGGAATACGATTAAGTATTATGATTTGAATCAGTCCGGAACTGATTTGAACCTGAACATTTTTGCACAAACTTGGAATTCAAATCTTTCTAAGAATATTATAAAGAGAATGAATATTGATGGAGTATGTGGGTCGAATACAACTGCAACTGCGGCACTTATATTGAATGCGGTTGTTTATAATTTACAGGTCATTGTAAATGGTTTTGTGTATGGTGCGGGTGGTGCTGCGGGAACATCAACCAGTGGTGGTAATGGTGGACCTGCCATGAGTTTAATTTCTTTGGGTGGTTTAATTAATGTATTAACCACCGGCACGGCACAAGTTTATGGTGGAGGTGGAGGTGGCGCCAAAGGAGCAACAGGTGCGCCTAATCCTGGTAACACTTGTTCTTATGTTGATACATATACGACAGGAACTGCATGTAATAGTTGCCCTGGATGTAATGCTGGATATGCTCAAAACTGTTATCGTATAGGAGGATGTGGTCGAAAGAATAGAGGTCGAAATAATCGATCTGATTGTAGTGCAACCATTTATTATACAAGTGCTGTTCTTGCTGTCGGTGGTGATGGTGGTGATGGTGGTAATGGGCAGGGATATAATCAAAGTATCAGTAGTGCTCAAACTGGTGCCGGTGGTGCATTTTCAAATTGTACCCCAAATACTACTGTAACACAGACACAAGGAAATACCGGAGAGACTGGTGGCAATGGTGGTGATTGGGGATCTAATGGGAGCCCTACATCACTTGCTACTGGTGGATCTGCCGGTGCATCTATTACCGGGTCAAATTATACTATTGATTCAAACTCTATTACTGCCGTATTCAGAGGACCTAGATAATAGGAATTATTTTTAATTGTTATGACTGATTATCCCTCATTACCCGAACAGGGAAAGAACTTGGCAAAGTTTGCATTTGAAGTAGTGAAGAGTGCTATGCAATCCGAGGCACTATTTGTATCGGATGAAGTTAGAGAACAAAGACTTGCAATCTGTCGTACCTGTAGTTATTATGATTCAAAACAGGTTAGGTGCAAACACTGTGGATGTATGCTAGAACATAAGGCAAGGTTTGCATTAGATTCATGTCCTATTGATAAGTGGGTAGAGTCTGATACTGATTGGATGAATGGTAAGTATGATGAAGTATTAGAGTCTATGCAAACACCAGATGAATATCATGGTCCACGATTCCCTGCCGAACCAGAATTAAATGATACTTATACATGGAATGAAACGACCTGGACCTGGAATGGTGCTATGTGGGATATTTCTCAATAAATACTAAAAAAACAATTTAAATGGAAAATAACAAAAAGATTCATTATACTATACAGTCAGCATATGCATCCATCTATGAGAAGAATGATCATGAAGTATCCATGATACGTTCAGAACTCAAGACTGCAATGGATGCAATCTCCAGATTACAGAGTAAGATGAAAGGTGAGGAGAAGGATGTAGAGGCATGGGTACAATCAAAGATTACTAAGGCTGCTGATTACTTACAGGCTGCTGCTAATTATATTGATAGTGGAGAGTCTGAGGTTAAGTAGTAAAAGAGTCAAAATAAATCTTTTTACCCCTTTTTAGGGGTTTTTTAATGTATTTCTAATTAATTAATATATTAAAAAACATTATATTGATTTTTATTACTTTCTCAATAGTGTTGTGTTAATGAGAATCAATAGGGTATATTAATGAGAATCATACCTCATAAAAGCATTAGTTAATACCTCATAAAGACCTCATAAAGACCTCATAAAGACCTCATAAAGACCTCATAAAGACCTCATAAAGACCTCATAAAGACCTCTGAGACTTGTGACCTTTGCCTGCGTATTATAACACACAGAGTTCATAATGTCAACCCCCCCGCAGAAATCTCCGAGAACCCACACAAATCTCGACGAGACTTATACACTAAATCTAGTCGAGAAAGTTCACATAAGCACACAAATCTAGTCGAGACATCATATATACATACAACAATCTCGACTAGGATCAGGCATCATACTTGCATCTCGTCGAGATTTGTGCTATAATCATACAATACTCACAGGATCTCGACGAGCCATGTACGACGACTACGATCTCGACTATACATACACCAACGATGCATCATATGATCTCGAAGAGTATACACAAGATCTCGACGAGGATTATGCACGAGATGCACATGATTACGAATCACTTGCATATAGACACTATGCATGATAGAATCTAGTACACATCATACGAGATGCACATGATAGCACAGAAACGCCTGCTTACGGTTACACTAGACATCATGTGTTATGATGATCTAGATGTAGAACATCTGGACTGGAAAGAGTTATTAGAACTCGAAGGTAATGAGGAAGTTTATTGTAGCATCAAAGAGTACGATCCTTTCTAGTCTTGTGCCAGTTTAAAGATTGGACCTCATTCTCAATAGTACCAGTCTTATTGATTCTCAATAGTAGAATCTTATTTAGAATGAGGACAGTCGAGAGACTGGCACAGACCCCCTTGCAATATTGCCGAATCCGTTCTACATTACATTCGTACCTGAGAAAACCTCAAATGCCCGTGACTCTGCAAGTGAACTACAAAGAGATCTTCTCTGCCGAAGTTGTTGAGAAGGTTGATCAATTGGTAGAAGACAATTACGATCTGGATGATATCCTGGAGTTCGTTGATGCAAACTCAGAAGCAGATCTTGTTGCTTACTATGAGGAGTATTGCACTGCTGGTGAACGGATTGGTTACGATGTAGTTGATGCATTCGTCAAGTATCACGGTTCGATGTGTTATGTTGAGTATGTGGAAGATGCGTTCCGTTCTGCATACTATGATGAGGAAACTTTTGCCGAAGAGTTTTACAACGACGTTTATGGTGAAGTTCCTTCAATCCTAGTTGTTGACTGGAAAGCAGTTTGGGAGCAGTCACTTTCTTATGATTACGATTTCATCGAAGGTTTCGTATTCTCCAGCAGTTTCTAACACTTAGTGCAGGGGGTGTGCCAATTCACAAGGTGGCACATACCCCCTAGACTTTTGACTCGATCCGTTCTACATTACATTCGTACCTGAGAAAACCACATGGAAGACACACTCTGGTCTGAGATTGCAGACATGGAAGGTGAGATTTTCGATCTGGACATTCCTGAACTCAAGCAAGAAAAGTTCGACTTTAATGAGTACCTTAACGCAAACTACGATTACTAATGAAAACCATTAAGATCTTCGGCATTCGTTACACTTACGTTGTAGACAAAACTTACCTGAAATGACTCTAACTTCTTTGACTTTCGAAGAACTTGATGCACTACTATCACTCATTGAGTTTCATGATGATTGGGATGAGGTGAGTGAAATTGTGGGTGCAGATGTGCATCTACTCTATGAAAAACTTTCTGAAATGAGGGATGAAGTTTAATGCCTGACTCTTATGGATTCGTGGGTGACGGTGTTACCTTCCTTGGTTTGATTGGTGTGATTAGCACCGCAATCATCGTGATCACAGTGTTTCGTTCCTACTCTAAATCTCCCCTGAGAAAATGAATCCCAAACTTGAAATGTTGAGTGCTCGTGAACAACTCATGAGCGACATTGAATGTATCG
>Ga0114978_10005116_pt1 | contig 10524 bp, 9 predicted proteins | sample S_140212_EF_Meta_FD_87027 | JGI IMG/M metagenome (GOLD analysis project Ga0114978, IMG submission 87027) | Freshwater microbial communities from Lake Simoncouche, Canada to study carbon cycling - S_140212_EF_MetaG | ecosystem: Environmental > Aquatic > Freshwater > Lake | place: Lake...
AGAAAACCGGGCGTCCTTCGATTTCGCGAATCTCTGCCGGTGTTCCTAAAACTTCAGCTGCAATTTCACTAGCAACTTTTACAACTTCGCGGCACGCTGCGAGATCTTCAGTTGGAGATTCACATCGAACTAGCGTCTCGAGAGCCTTTAACATGGGGTTAAGTCTGCCGTATTCGAGGCTTTGTGCGTTGGTCATAGCGGTGCGACCCCAGTAATACGCGGGATTCTAAAGCTCTGCATCTCACCAGTGGCATGATCTCGCGCAACAAGTGCGCCTGCCGAAATTCTCACTGGGTCAACAATGCGATGTGAAACTGACCCATTATTATCGGCGTATCCAATTGAGAGAGCTTGTTGCTTCTCGACGTAGATAGCCAGTAGATCCATAGTTTCATTTGCAGTAGTTCGCGGTAATGAGCCAAGTGCACTTGCAGCTAAATCACGAATCTTGCTCTGCTTGTGACTTGATTTTTCGCCAGCACGAATAGAGCGCACTGCAGCAGCCAGAGTTGTCTCTGTTGGAGTATCGATTTCACCAATTACTCTTGGTGGCTTTGGTTTTGCCTTTGCGCGATGTGATCGATGTCCAGTTATAAGTGCACCATTGCTTGCTTCAGCTGCCGGCAAGTAACCAGCATTACGCAAAACATTCATAGCATCGGCTGCATCTAAATCACATATCAAAACTTCAGGGGCAATTTTTCGAAGGGATAAAACATCTAACCTTTTATCGCTCATAATTTGGGCAATCAGTGAAGTATCTTCGCAACGAATAAAACTTGCAGTATTACCAACTCTTAACTTGCCATGTTTTTTTGCCACATCAGCAATTAAATATTCCAGCGGTTGTGGCATGGGAGTTCTGGAAGTTTTGACTAAGAAAGTTCGAATTTCTTCACCACTCTTGCCATGATCAAGACCGCGCCGAATGGAAGCTTCGCTAAAGCGATAAACAGTTGCACCGCCACGACTTTCAATGTCTGCAACAGCCGAAAGTTCGCGGGCAATGTCATGCTCGAGTGGCCCTGGTGCAATTGCGGTGTTATCACTTTGTATCAAGATGTGATCGACTGGCTTGGGTAGATCTGCATCAATACCAAGTTCATCTGCTTCGGCCATAAACGAACGACCATACTTTGCAGATGCTCCTTGACCGGTGAAGCCCAGCCATTCGGCTTCGCGCAGCGTCCATTGGATAAGTTCTTCTTGAATACCCGGATTACGCTTACTTGGAGCCAGCCACTTCATGGTTCGGGTAAAGCTTTCTAAATCTGGCGCCAAGTTTGGGTGCTCATTAAGCAGATTAATTACCAATTTACGGGTACTTGATGCATTTACGCGATCTAGTTCGGGACCTAGCGCTGCAACGCTTTTTGCTTCACCGCGACCGACTAGACCACTAACCCGTGAAGTGGATAACCAATTAGCGGCAAGTGTGCGCCAACGCGTTTCGGCACTTTGCGATAACCAGATATCAAAATTATTACTTGGCAAGATTCGATCATCGCCATCAATAGTAAGTAGCCCGGCAAGATAAGAAATCTCAGCTATAAATGCAGCACAATTTTCATCGATTCCAATATGCGCAGAAATTAACTTAAGGTCACGAACACCTAAGCCGCCAGAGCGAAGCGAATCTGCTGGTTCTTGGGCCCAGAAGTGAAGTAGTTCTTCGACCCAGCCAAGCACTGTGGCCACATTTGCCGCTGCCGCCATATCTACAGATTTTTGTACTCGCTTAGTTCCAGATACTTCTGGTGCAGTACTTGCGTAACTTTTATGGACTTTTCCGCCACGTAAATAAATTCCAACTTCACGCGGCATAATTACAGTGCGCTGATCAAGTGGCACTAAGAATTTTCGATCCAACAACCAAGCGATTCCTGGGCCTGGATTTTTGATATCGCCAACACTTCCGCGTGGTGGCCCCCAAGTCAATTGGGTGAGAACGCGATTAGCAGATTCTGGCGCTTCGCTCAATTCGGCTAATTTTAACTTTGCAAGTGAAGCCGGCCCTAGGCCAGCAGGTTCATTGATTAATAATTGACTAACCGAAGTTGGAACTCGCAAACCTTTTTCAGTCGGATAAATCAGCCCAAAGGTGATTAGTCGTACCACTGCAATGGCAGCATCCTTATGAGTAATTGAAATAACGTTTTTAAGCGTAAATTCTTCAGGTAAAGCTAAAGCTGCTTCGAGAATTTGAAATTCAAACTCAGTTAGAGAATCAATAGCTCGTGCAATGCTGTGCGAAGAAGAAGCACGTACTGCTAAGGAGGCTAAATCAGGTGGAACTGGTGAAACTAAATCCGGGCGGGCAGCGAAAAGCTCAGATAAACCGGCATCGTCAAGCGAGCGCAGATAATCGGTAAAAGAGCGAATTTCCATAACCGTCCTACATTAGTGGAAAGAAGGGAGATCCGCCTACTCGCTTTTCGATTAGCGAAATTTAGGCGGGCGTAGCCAGGTTAGCCCGGCGGCTAATCGGCTAACTAGCGGCCCAAAGATTTGGCTAAATTTTCGGCCTTTGCGAAATTCATGTATTGGCCAGCCTTCACTCATCGCGCGCAATTGCAAAATCGCATCCGGGTTGATGGCATTTGGTTTTCCGACCGCTCGCAATAACGGTAAATCATTGTGGCTATCTGAATATGAATAGCACTGGGCTAAATCGAAGTTTCGCTCAGCAGCAAGTTTTTTAATGGCGACAGCTTTCTCGGCACCATGCAATAAATTACCTTCCAAAGTTCCGGTGTATTTGCCATCCTTTATTGTGGCTTTGCTTCCTAATGCGCCAGTGAAACCTAATCGATTCGCAATTAGAATTGCCATATCTTCAGGAGCGGCAGTTACCAGCCAAACTTCCTCATCATTTGCTAAGTGCGCACCTGCAATATCAATGGTGCCTTGCCAAAGTGCCGGCGAAACATATTCATCGTAAATTTCTTGTCCGATAGCTTCGATCTCAGCGACATCATGGCCACCAATAAAATCAGTAGCAGCATTTTGGAATTTAAGAATCTCTTCTTTATTTTCTTTACCGGTTAAGCGAAATCTCAGGTTGGCTAAGACGAAGCGCGAAATGTCAGCCTTAGTAAAGAAACCGCGCTGATACATGCCCCTTCCGAGAAAGTAGAGCGATGATCCATGGATCAAAGTGTTATCTACATCGAAAAAGGCCGCTCGTTTTTGGGTGAGTGCCATGTCACTACCTTAGCGAGAGAAGAGGAAATCCGACGCTTTATGCTTAGCGCATGACATCCACCGTCCACGTAATTCGCCATGGCGAGGTAGAGAACCCACAGAAGATTCTTTATGGGCGTCAACCTGGTTGGCGACTATCCGATCGAGGACAATCCATGGCTCAAACTCTGGGTGAATGGTCTAAAGCTATCGATCTTGGCGCGCTACATGTTTCACCGTTACAACGTGCTCAAGAAACTGCGGCACCAATAGCTGCGGCTCACAATATTTCGATTAACACAGACGAAAAATTAATTGAGGCGGCAAATGTTTTTGAAGGCAAACCATTTGGTATTGGTGATGGAGTTCTAAAGCACCCATCTGCTTGGCGACACTTATATAACCCATGGAAACCATCTTGGGGCGAACCATATGAAGAACAGATTTCTCGAATGTTGGCCGCAATCTTTGCCGCCCATAAAGCAGCAAATGGCAAGGATGCAATCTGCGTATCTCATCAATTGCCAATTTGGATTTTGCGAAGCGCAATTGAAGGCCGTCGCTTGCTACATGATCCTCGCAAGCGCGAATGTTCCTTAGCATCAGTAACAAGCGTCCATTTCGATGCCCAAGGTTTAATTTCAGGTCTTTCATACTCTGAACCTGCGAAACATTTGTTGCCTCCAAAAAAATGAGCCGTAACTATCTCCGACTTCTGCTCCTAACTGCTTGCGCTCTTTTGTTAACAGGTTGTGGAAATGTTGGGTCATCCTCGGCCCAAGAGAGTTATATCGCAGGAAATGGAGCAGTGACTTTTATTTCAGCCGATAATCGCCAAGCGGCGCCGAAACTTAGCGGCAATACTTTGTATGGCAGTAAATTTAATTTCAGAGCAAATAAAGTTGCCGTAGTTAATGTTTGGGCATCTTGGTGCTCACCATGTCGAGCTGAGGTTCCAACCTTAATTTCGCTCTCGCAGAAATACCCAAATGTGCAATTTATGGGCATATTAACTCGCGATAATTTGGCCAATGCTGAAGTATTTGCCAAGCAAAAAGGCGTTCAATACCCAAATTTTATTGATGATTCTCTGCTTTTAGGCTTTCGCAATACGCTACCGGCAAATGCAATTCCAACTACGGTAGTTATTGATCAGCAAGGAAGAGTTGCCGCTCGAATATCTGGGCCAATAACTGTGGCAAGTTTAAGTGATTTGATTGAACGAGTGAGTAGCGAATGAGCAGCTTTGTAGTTGAGCAAATATTTTCGGGTTACTTAATTATTGCGCTGCCAGTTGCAGTTATAGCCGGGCTACTTTCTTTCTTGTCGCCCTGCGTATTGCCATTAGTGCCTGGCTATATTTCCTACGCTGCGGGCTTTGCAACGAGTCGTGGTCGCATCTTGTTCGGCTCTACGTTATTTGTACTAGGTTTCTCAGCACCGTTTGTTTTGTATGGTGCACTTTTCGGCACTCTTGGATCGCGCATAACAGAGCATGAAACTGGAATTACTCAAATTCTAGGTTTCGTAACAATTTTGATGGGATTAATTTTCCTAGGCAAACTGCCGCTTATGCCAACGTTTCACCTGAAGAGTTCGGCATTTGGCGGATTAATCGGTGCGCCATTACTTGGATTTGCATTCGGGGTAAGTTGGACACCTTGCATTGGTCCGGCACTTGCTGCAGTACAGACACTGGCATTCCAAGAAAGTTCTGCTTTGCGAGGCGCACTATTGTCAATTGGTTACTGCATTGGCTTGGGCCTACCGTTTATTCTCTCTGGTTTATTCCTTGATCGATCCGAAAAGCTGCGTAAATTGTTGGTACGCAAAGGAAAAATAATCTCGATAATTGGTGGAACTCTATTAATTATTATTGGCGTACTTCAACTACTTGGCCTATGGAGTGATTTAATGATTTCACTTCGCTCGAGCATCTCTGATTTTGTGCCGGTGGTCTGATGAGTGAGAAAATTCAAGTTCCCGAACTAGGGGCAGCGGGTTTAGCTAGATATTTCTGGCGCCAATTGACCAGCATGCGGACTGCACTAGTTCTGCTGCTATTGCTTGGTTTAGCAGCCATTCCTGGCTCGCTGATTCCACAGAATTCGCAGAACCCCATGGCCGTTACTGACTATTTTGAGCAGCATCGAACTTTGGCTATCTGGTTTGAGCGCCTTTCACTATTTGATGTTTATTCGTCAGCTTGGTTTAGCGCGATTTATATTTTGCTTTTTATTTCATTGATTGGCTGTGTCTTGCCTCGCTCATTCGAACATTTTCATGCTGCTCGTGCACTACCGCCCAAAACTCCGAAGAACTTAGCTAGGTTAGAGCATTTCCAATCTTGGTCAGCAAGCGGCGAAGAATTGGCAATCGCTAAAGAATGGTTAAGATCGAAAAAATTTAGAATTTTAGAAAGCGAAGGATCTATTTCAGCGGAGAAAGGTTACTTACGTGAGACTGGAAACTTATTTTTCCATGTTTCATTAATTTTAATTTTGATAGGTGTCTTGATCGGTGGACTTTTTGGGGTACGCGGAAGCGCCATAGTTAGCCAAGGCGAACGATTCGTAAATAACGCAACTTCGTATGACACCATTAGTTTTGGGCAGATTACAAATGAGAATTCACTGCCGCCCTTTACTATTACGGTGGATAAATTTGTGGCAAAGTACAACACATTGACAAGTGCGCCTGAGGATTACACCCTCTACGTCACCACTGTTGCCGAACCGAATGCAAAGCCAATAAAGCAAGTGGTAAAAGTAAATAGTCCGATTACATTTGGCAGTACTCGCATTTATTTGCAAGCAAATGGTTATTCGCCAGTTGTTACAGTGCAAGATAAAAAAGGAAACGTTACCTTTCAAGGACCAGTTCCGTTTTTGCCACAAGATGGAAATCTAAGATCAATCGGCGCCATCAAAGTGCCAGATGGAGATCCACAACTAGGGTTCGTTTCATCATTTGTGCCTACTTATTCTCGAAGTTCAGATCAAGGCGCAATTTCGGTCTTTCCTGAGTTGCTAGACCCAAAATTACTCTTTTCGATTTGGCAAGGGGATTTAGGTTTAAATAACGGTAAACCACAATCGGTTTATCGCATTGATACTGCAAAGATGAAACAGATTGGTTTGAATTCTTTGAAACCGGGGGAGTTCCTGAAATTTGGTGAGGGCACCATAACTTTCGAAGGCGTTGTTCCTTGGGTAAATCTACAAATTGTGAGTGATCCCGGGAAGCGTTATTCCTTGATCGGTGGCATAGTTGCGATCCTTGGGTTATTAGCTTCGCTATTTACCAGACGTAGACGAATTTGGATTCGGGTTAGCGCTGGCGAAGTGGAAGTTGCCGGACTAGCAAAGAACGGTGCACCCGGACTGGAAACCGAGATGGCAGAATTCGTTACGAAGTTGAGAGGAATCTAATGTCAGCACAAGATTGGGCGTACTTATCTAATTACGCCATTTATTCAGCAATGGCACTCTTCACTCTCGCCTTCTTTGGCCATGCTTATGAAACAGCTTGGGCAGTGCGTACTCCAATTGCATCCGCCGAAACCGAAGGAAATTTAGTTACTAAAACTTTTGATAACTCGCGCACTCAGAAAGCAATGCGCATTGCAACTGCAATGATGATTCTTGGTTTTGTTTTCCTGCTCTTTGGCGTAATAGCCAGAGGAATTTCAGCTGGTCGTGTTCCCTGGGGAAATATGTATGAGTTTTCGATTACCGGCGCTCTAGCATTTACTGGTGCTTATTTATTTGCACTTCGTAAATACGATCTTCGCTGGCTCGGAGTACTGGTTTCTTTTTCGGTGCTTTTAACTTTGGGAACTGCTATTACTTTGCTGTATCGAGTTAGCGCACCACTGGTTCCAGCACTGAAATCAACTTGGTTGGTGATTCACGTATCTGCTGCAATTATTTCTGGTGGAGTTTTCTTACTGGCAAATGTGATTGCTGCGGCTTATCTATACTTGGATAATATGGAGAGTAAGGGGCCTCGTAAAGTTTGGGCACAACGGCTACCTTCTCTCGATGTGCTAGATCAACTTTCATATCGTCTAGTCGCCTTTGTATTTCCGCTCTGGACATTTGCCGTAATCGCCGGTGCCATCTGGGCCGAAAGTGCGTGGGGCCGCTATTGGGGCTGGGATCCAAAGGAAACTTGGGCATTTATTACCTGGGTTGCCTATGCTGCTTATTTGCATGCCCGCGTAACTGTAGGTTGGCGCGGACGTCGTGCGGCCTGGCTCTGTTTACTTGCCGGGTCAACATTCCTATTTAACTATGTATATGTCAATGTCTGGGGCACCGGAAAGCACACTTACTCCGGTCTATAAAACCTATCGGCAACTAATTAATAGCGAATGAAAGCGTCCGGGATATTGGAACTTTCCGATAGTGTCGAAGGATATTTCTGAATCTGGCAAAATTTCCCAACTTATTATTTCGCGCAAGAATGTTGAAACCAACGCTGCTGTTTCGACTTCAGCAACATGATTACCGATACAAGTATGTGGGCCAAAGCCAAAAGCCAGATGTGGATTTCGTTCGCGATGAATATTAATTATGTCTGGTTCGCTAAACACTGACTCATCGAAATTTCCAGAAACAAAACTTAAATGGTCATAATCTTTGGGATCACGTAGCTCTTCTGGAAGTGCTAGCACGGCAGCCGGGACTCTCTCCATTCGGGGTAACGGAGACAAATATCGCAATACCTCGTGGATTGCTTTGCCTAGTTTGTCGGGATTTCCGATAAGGAATTCACGATCTTCCGAAGCTGCTGCTAAATGCCAGATCATGCCCGTCATTAACTTAACTACTGTGTCTCGGCCACCGGCTAAGAGCACATTTGCAATGCCATACATTTCGGTTCGAGAGATTGACTGTCCATCTAGCTTTAGTCGAGAGATAAAAGTCCAAGCGTTTTCTTCATCAGAAGATTCGGCTTCATCAAAGACAGATTTTAAATATCGATCTAAATGCTCTCCGCTGCGGCCAGCTGGCGTTGTAATCCAGACATCAGAACCCCAAGAGAGCCATTCTGAAACATCTTGCGGGCGGTTATAAATAATGCCTAAACAGTGGCCAACCATCGGAAGAGCTAGTTCGGAAACTACATCCCCGCCACCATTATCTCGGAACTCTAAAATTAAATCTTTTGCAATAGCCTCAAATTCCGGAATCATCTTTTCGATTTTAGGTTTTACGAATAAAGGACTTAGCGCCGTGCGGTAAAGGTGGTGTCTAGGTGGGTCAACTTCAAGTGGTATTTGGCGGTAGGTGCGCACGTCTCGGTCGCCTTGTAAATCAGAAGAGTAATTATCCGTGTCTCTTGCTGCCGAACGGACATTTGCATGTCCAACTACTTCGCTCATTCAAATAAACTACCATTGATAGATGAATGTAACGGGGCTGCAAATACCTGTTGAGATAACAAAATCACTACAAACTTTAAAAGGCTTAGTTTCTGAAACTAGATTCAATTTGGCACAAGGAGCCATTGAGCGTCTATTTGCGAACACGTTGAGTAGATCATCCGATGGTTCTATATTCGTGATTACCGGCGATATTCCGGCCATGTGGTTGCGTGATTCAACCTGGCAAGTTAGACCACTGCTTGCATCTGCAAATGATCTAGAAGTTGCCCAAATTATTGCTGATGTTTCAAGGCGACAAGTTGAATATGTATTGCTCGACCCATATGCCAATGCATTCAATCAGGCAGCCGATGGAAATTGCTGGCATAAAGATTTCCCCGATCAAAGCCCTTGGGTCTTTGAACGCAAATTTGAACTAGATTCGTTAGCTGCAGTTTTAGATTTGGCTATCCGACTCTATTTGGAAAGTGGATTTACCAATCACTTCACTGAGCGCTTTAATAAAGCAGTGGTTGTTATCTTGGATTTATTGCTTCGGGAGCAGAGACATAATCCCGAGACTTATCGATTCAAGCGCAAAGATGTGCGGGACTTTGATTATTTAAGTCATGATGGCTACGGCGCACCAGTTGCCCATACCGGAATGGTTTGGAGCGGATTTAGACCTAGCGATGACGCTTGTAAGTACGGTTATTTGATCCCAGCTAATGCCCACATGGCAAAAGTATTGGCTCAATTAGCTGATTTACCAAACGAGGTTTTTCCCGATCAAATTAGTAAAAATAGGGCGAGCCAAATTAGTAAAGAGATTAAGAACGGTATTGAAAAATTTGGGATAGTCGAGTTCGAAGGCAAACAGATATTTGTTTATGAATGCGATGGATTTGGAAACTATTTATTACAAGATGATGCGAATATTCCCAGCCTCTTATCGCTTCCGTATCTAGGGGTTTGTGCAGAATCTGATTCGGTATACTTAAATACTCGTAGCTTTGTGCTGAGTGACAAAAATCCATATTTCTACCAAGGGCAGGTCTTAACTGGCTTAGGTTCGCAGCACACTCCCATTAATCAAGTTTGGCCACTTGGAATAGCGATGCAGGGAATCACGAGTAGCTCTGCTGATGAAATAGAGGCTTGCTTGCAATTTCTAGAGCAAAGTCATGCTGGCACTAATCAGATGCATGAGTCTGTGGAAATGAATAACCCTAAGATTTTTACTAGAGCATGGTTTTCATGGGCCGATATGACTTTTTATCACTTGCTTTTAAAGTCAGCTAACTTGATTTAACTACTCGATAGCTCTGCAAAGTTGGGTCTGTTGCATACGCAATACGAACACCCGCTGCTTTATTTGCAGCTAAGCCCGTTAATATATTTTCGGTTAAGACTTCGCCAGGTGCGATAACAGCAACTCCAGGTGGGTATGGCGCAATTAGATCTGCTGAAATGCGACCTTGCGCGCTTTCTGCGCTAACCATTTCGGTATCGGCAAAGTAGGCATCGCGCATTGAGATACCTATTTGCGGAACTACGGACCAGCTAAGTGCAGTTGCTGAATCACGCGGTGAGCTAACAAGTTTCTGCAGAATCGGCAAGAGCGAATTTTTTAATTGCCCAAAACTCTCGGCATCGTCAGCCAAAGTCGCCAAGAAAACCACAGTGTCGCGATCTGCCATTTCAACGCGGATGTTTGCCTTTAACAACTCATTTTCAATTTCAACGCCAGATGTCCCTAATTGATTAGCGCGCAGAACAATTTTTACTGGATCAAAGCGACCAGTCCCAAAATCAGCGGGTGATAGGAAGATTGCGTGATCAAAGTGCCCAGAAATCTCGGCTTTAAAATTTATTACATTAGAAATTAGTTCGGTTAATAGCTCTTCGCCGCGAGTTTGCAGAAGTGCGCGGCAGCCATCAACAGATGCTAGGGGAGCACCCGCAGGTGA
>Ga0114978_10005117_pt1 | contig 10523 bp, 2 predicted proteins | sample S_140212_EF_Meta_FD_87027 | JGI IMG/M metagenome (GOLD analysis project Ga0114978, IMG submission 87027) | Freshwater microbial communities from Lake Simoncouche, Canada to study carbon cycling - S_140212_EF_MetaG | ecosystem: Environmental > Aquatic > Freshwater > Lake | place: Lake...
CACGATTTGGGAATTGGTGTAACGGTAGCACAACTGACTCTGACTCAGTTTGTCTAGGTTCGAATCCTAGATTCCCAGTTTGACGGTCTTTGATTGCGCACAGAACGCCCGGTTCATCGCCGGGCGATTTCGTTTTTACTGGCGAACCTCACCGGATGCCATGGGTTCAAAGGCAATGGAACGAACCCCGTCCGACCAGATGACCGTCGCACCCGATGATGGACGAAACCATGTGACGAAATCGATGGCCGTACCTTCAATGCGATCGCTGCCGCCATCATCAAGGAGCGAGACCTGGAAGCGATATCCCTCGCCAATCAGGCTGCGAAATCTGCCAAGGTCGAGATCGCGGGTCGGAATGCTCCACACGTGAATGGGGTGGTCGCCGGGTGCCGTTGCTGAACCCGCGGTGCCCATGCGATACGCCGCAACATTCAATGTGCCTTCGCGCCACACCGGCGTTGGGTACGGCCGCGCAAAGAGGTAGAGCTCAATACTGAGCCGATCGGGGCGACCGTTGGCGTCGCTATCGGTTGGTTTCGGCGCGTACAGCACACTCATCGCGTTGATTGCCACGCCATCAGGTGCCGATTGCGGCACACGCGCACGCGGAGGCATGGGACGCCCGTCCGACGTCTCCTTCGTCACGGTCTCACAACCAGCGAGACTGAGGAAAGCACCGAGCGCAAGGCAGATGTATGGCGAAGAATTCATGGTGCCTTTGGTGTAATCGGATCAGTCGATGGCGAAGGTTCTGCGCTTGGGGCTGGCAACTTGGGACCAATGGTGATGCTGCCGTTGGGCTGCTTGGTGGTGACTTGATCGCCAGGCTCTGACGTGACGGGCATGATCAGCGTTGAGTCGCCCTTTGTTGGCATCGGTGCGTCGCCATCGGCGGCTGGGCCTTCGGAAGGCGCACCGATCGGATCGACCCACTCGCCCTTGTCGTTGTACCTGCCTTGGGTGCCCTTGAGTTCAGCCTTGCGAATCTGTTCCTTGAGGCCAGGCTGCAAGGACATACGACCGACCGACTCCTCGGTGATCTGTTGCATGCGCTGCGGCGTGCGCACCACGTGCGGTCGCAAGACGATGAGCAGTTCCGTCTTCGCAGTTGTCTCGGTCTTTTGCCGGAATGCCAGGCCAATGATGGGAATGTCCCCAAGAATTGGAATCTTGCGGTCGGAGCGCTCGTAGCGATCGTTGATGAGACCGCCGATCACCACGGTTTCTCCGTCACGGACGGTGACGGTGGTGTTGGCACGGCGTCGCTCAATGATTGGACTGCGGAAATTTTCCGAAATGTCCACCGTCTGCTTACTCAGTCGGCTGATTTCTGGCTCCACAGCCATCTTCACAAATCCGTCCGGATTGATCGATGGAGTGACCTCCAGAATCACGCCCACTTCTTCTGCACTGACTGCGCTCTGCTGTCCGGCAGCACTGACAGTCACCGCGTCAGGAACTCGAATGGTTTCACCAACCTGAATACGCCCGCGCGTGTTGTTCGCCACCATGACGCTTGGGTTCGAAAGCATCTGCACGCGGTTCTGTGATGCTAACGCGTTGATCAACAAGTCAAAGTCCGGTCCGCCCACGGCAATGTTGGGAATACCGATACCAGAGAACAGTGCTGGAGCAAGACCAACCAGCCCGGGCGCCTTCGGCTGCAACGTGCCAAATCCAGTCTTATTCAGGCCAAATCCGCCCGCCGAGTAGTAGCCATCGCCATAGTCAATGCGTGAAAATTCAATACCAATGTCCTCATTGTCAACCAACGTCACCTCGGCCAGCATCACCTGAATCAACACCTGCGGCGGGTCGACGTCAAGTTCCTTGATCACACCCTTCAGTTTTTCCACGTAACGCGGGCTGCCGGTCAGCAGCACCGAGTTGGACTTCTGATCACCAACCACGGTGACCTGCGCGTCCAGAAGGCGACTTGAGGCGGCCTGCCGATTGTTTCCGTACACCTCCAACAGTTTGTTGCGCTCGCCGTCTGCAAACTTGGTGAGCGTCTGCGCTACCTCGTCAGCCGTGGCGTTCTTCAGATGCACAATGTGCTGATCGCGATTGCCAAACTGATCCGTGTCGAGTTCTTTGACTACCTTCTCCACCGCACTGAGATAGTTGGGGGTACCGCTTACGAGCAAGCTATTCGTGCGCGGGTCAACAGTAATGGAGAGCTCTTGACGCTCGTCCGGCACCATGTTCAGTTCAAGGCCGGCGATCGTGGTGGATCGTCCGGCGTTCTCTGGGGCAGTTCCGGGCGTTGCGCCATCGGCAGACGGTGGTGTTCCGCCATCGCGCGGCTTCAGAACGTAGAGATTCCCCTGCTTTTTCAAGCGGAACAGTTCGTTCAAGATTTCCAAGATGCTCTCCGCCTCCGCGTGAGCCATGCGGATGACGCGCACATTCTGGGCGGAGCTGTCGTCGTGATCAAGGTCCTCGATCATCTTTTCAACCAAGTCCATGGAGTCCTTGGGCGCACGAACGATCACCGTGTTCGACCGAATGTCCGGAGTCAGGCTGATGGACTGCCGCACGGCGGCGTTGATTTCCATTTCCGCGCTCTCGGTATCGACGCCAGGCAATTGTTTGAGATAGCGAACAATGGTTGCCTGCTGAGTACCGCGTGATGCCAGCGAATTTCCAGAGAGGACGCTGTCAATCAGACTGATGAGTTCCAGCACGTTGGCGCTCTTCAGCTGGATGTACTTGATCTCCACCACTTCCAGTGGCTTGGTGGCTTCGAGCTCGGCAACAATCTTGCTCATGGTGGTAATGTCGGAACCAGCACCTGAAAGAATCACTGCGTTGGTTCGGCTATCAACAATTGCGCGCACGCTGTCGTTGCCGCGGCGGCGATTCTCTTCGCGGATGTACATGTTCTCGAGCAACTGCACGATGTCGGTGGCGCGGCTCTTCTTCAACTGGATCGTCTGGAAGTCCCGGGTCAGCGCGCTGTCATTTCCTACCGATTTCAGGCTATCGATCAGCTGTTTGATGATCTCCGCGTTCTCGTGGCTTGAAGCAACAATCAACGTATTGGTGGCAAGGTCGCTCTCGATCGAGATACGGTCCGATGGACGCGCCGTGTCACCGAGCGTGGCCATGCGTTCACGCATCACGGTCTGCAAGCGCGGGGCAATGGTTTCCACGCGAACACCCTGCACGGGAATGACATGAAGGGCAACCGCTGGATCTGTTGGCTGCTCCTCAATGCGCGCTACCAAGCCTTCAATGTCTTTGAAATCGGGTTCGGTTGCGGCAATCAGCAAGCAGTTGGAACGCGGATCGGTCATCACCAAGGGACGTGCGCGTTTGGCCACGGTCTGCGGCATGTCTGCGTAACGGCGGTCCATGATTTGATTGACGGCGGTAGCCACGCGATCAAGATTGCCGCGTTTCATGGGCAACACGTGCAGCGGCGCAACATCGGTTCGCTCCAAGGTGTCCAACTGCGCAACAATTCCCTTGATGACATCAAACGCATCGGCGCCGCCGGATACCAGCAGCGCATTGGCTTGTTCGTCAGCCAGTACGGTCACTTTCTGCAGATCAGCAGCGCGTGGTTCCGCGGCACGCACACGTTCAAGGCGCGAATCCATGAGTTGCTGAATGAGCGGTGCCAAACGCGTGGCGCTGGCATGCGTCAATTGCACCAGTTTGAGTTCGCGCAGATCAGCGGGGATTTCGCGGTCGAGCTGCTTTAAGAGTTCCTCAAGTACTGAGAAGCTTCGCTGTGAAGTGCTCACTACCAGCGTGTTGGTGCGGTCATCAGCCACCATACGCACCTTGTCTTCTGGGCGGAAGTTCTTCTGTTGTGCTTGGGCGTTGAAGAACTGCTCCAGTCGCTGCGAAACCGCCGTGGCACCCGCGCGAGTCAGTGGATAACTACGAACCGCTGAAGCAGCCGACGCATCGGTAGTGTCCAGCCGCTGTTGCATCGCTTCCACAAGCGCCACTGCTTCGTCGCGACCCGCAACGATCACGGTATTAGTGCGCTCCACCACGGTGAGCGCAAAGTCATCGGCGAGCGCGGTTCCAACATCACCCTGTGGTGCGCCGGTGAGCGTCGTGCCGGGAATCTTTCCAAGCGCCTTGCCCTGCGTGAAGAGTTCACGAACGACCGTGGCAAACTCTTGCGCGTCAATGTTCCGCATCGGCAGAATGCGCATGGTGACCGAGCCGGTCATCGGGACGTCATCGAGCATGGCAATCAGTTCGCGTGCCGCTTCTACATTTTCCTTGGCACCAGTCACCATGATCGAATTGGTCTTCTCGTCAGCCACTAGTTTGAGTGGCTTGGTGAGGTCCAACATCAAGTCTGCGGTCAGCATGCCGCTGCGACGAATTCGCAAACGCCGCACCTGCTCCTGTAAAGCCTTGGCAAGGCTGTTGGCTCCAGGAGTTGCCGCGGCATCAATCATCTTCTGCAGCGAAGCTGCAACGGCAGGAGCTGCCGCCTTACTGAGGCGCACCAACTCGCCTTCGCTCTGCGCCCAAGTTGGTTCGGTATCGATGCCAGCGACCAGATCTGCAATCAGTGCTCGATCTTCTGGGAGTGCAGCGATCGCTAATGAGTTGCGACCAGGCACAGGAAAGACTTTCACTGGTCCACGAACCACTCGGCCTTTCGGGTCGGTGGCGCCAGCAGACGTCAGGCCCAAACCGTTGACTGTTTGCGCAGCGGCATCGGCAGAGAGATGCTTCAACTCCACCATAAAGAGCGAACCGCTTGCTTCTGGGCGCATGCCCTGCAGTGTCGCGGCCAGTGCTGCCATGTCTTCGTAGTCCTTGTCCTCCGCGCGAATGATGATGGTGCCCGCCGTCTCGTCCGGCACGATGCGCGGCGAATTCAATCCCCGTGGCTGGCCATCCGCTGGCGCAAACACCGTGCGAAGCGCTGCGGCAATCTGCGTTGGGCTGTGACCTTCAAGTACAGGAATGAGACGCGGCGCCGGAAGACCGGCTACTCGCTCTGCATCCAACTGCTGAACGATCGCCTCAATCTTGCCAAGGTTTTTGCGGTTTGCACTCACAATCACGGAGTTGGTCACTGGATCCGCCACGGCGCTCACCCAACTCTCGCCCTTGACGAGATACGCAGGGGCTTGCCGCGTCGGTCGACCATCGGGGCCAGCGGGCGCTACCTGCTGCCGCTCTTGCGGATCGCCCTTGAAGGCGGTGTTGATGGCGGTTGCCACGCTCGTTGCCTGCGCGTACCGCAATGAGAAGACCCGCAGTTGCAAGTTGGAGTCATAGTCTTCGCTGTCCAATTTGCTGATCATGGAACGCAAGCCGTCCCATTCTTCCTTTGGGGAACTCACAACCAGCGAATTAGTGGCGGGGTCCGTCACAATGCGCACTGCGCGCCGGCCGGGTGTCTCGGCATCAACCGCATCGGGGCCATAGAAGTAGTTAAGCGCCTCGCGAACTTTTTGCGCTTCCGCGTGCTTCAACGTCAGGAACTCGGTGGTGCGAACCACATCCGACGGACGATCGAGCTCTGCCAAGAGTTGCGTTGCGGTTGCAATTTGGTCTGCACTGCCTGCCACAATCAAACGGTTGCTAGCGCGGTCAGCGTCAAGACGAATTCCCTGCGAGTCGGTTCGGGCCGACAAAAGCTGCCGGAGCGTCCACACCAATTCATCTGCTTGCGCATGCGCAAGAACGAAGGTCTTCACCTGAACGTCTGCAGCGGGTGAACCCGTGTCAAGCTTGGCAACCAACTCCTCGACTTCAAGAAGTGCTGTTGGAGAGGCGGTGACCATCAGCGTGTTGGTGCGCTCGTCGGCACTAAATTGTGGCGCGGCAAGCGGATTTGCACCACGGCGGCTGCCGAACAATTGCTGCAGCGTGTTCGCCAACTTCCCCGCCCGAGCTTGCGACAGTGTGAACGTACGAAGGACCGGCTTGTTGGTGGGCTCGGTGCCCTTCGCGCCAGCAACGATCTTGGCGGTGGCATCAAGAATCTGATCAATGTCACGCGCGGGTGCGGAAATCACCAGCGTTCCACCTTGCGGATCAGCAACCACTGACGATCGCCGGGCGATGTCACCAATGCGCCCACCCGCGGGGGTCATCACTGCAACGGTTTGCAGCACTACCTCGCGAAGCGCTGCCGTATCGGCACCAGCCGGAAGCTGCACAACGCGGACCACGCTGCCAGCCGGAGCGATGGACTGCTGCGCTTGCTGAGCAAGTCGCTGCGCGCGCTCCACGGCGCGCTTGGAGCCAACGATCACCAAACTGTTGGTCTTTGGATCAACCGTAATAGTGACACGCGTGTCATCATCTTGGTCGATCGTTGCCGCCTGATTCATCCCGCCGCTCGACTGCGCAAGCGCAGTGGCAAGAAGCGCGGCTGCAAATCGCGGCGCGCGCGGAGTGGCTTGGGAGCGCGCGTTCGGCTGGGGAAGCGGAGCAGCGCGCTGTGCTGGAGTGCTCGGATTTGGAGTTGCGGCGGGCGCGGGAACGGCAGGAGCCGGCGGCGTGGTTGCCGGTGCAGCAGTTGGTGCACCAGTCGAGGCGGGCTTGGCCTGCTGCGCACGCTTCATCAACTCTTCCATCGTTACTACTTCAGCGCCGCCGCCACCTTCGCGATTCAATGATCGCTCCAACATGCGTGCAAGCTCAGAGGCATCGCCACGTGATGGATCGATGGCTACTGTGCGCATCTCCCGTCCAGACACGCCTGCTGCGGCGTCCACTTGCTCAATCACGCCTTCAATTTGCGTGTGCTGTGCCGCAGTGGCGCGGACAATCAAACTGTTGGAGCTGGCGTTGACGGTGACCAATGGTGCAGCCGCGCCGGATGGATCGTTGGCAAACATCTGTGTGATGGTCTGCGCAATTTCTGCCGCTTCTGCATTACGCAGGGTGACCACGCGCACTTCTTGCGCGCCGCCTTGCGGTACCGATTCTGCATCAAGCTGCGCCACCATCTGATCCGCGGTTTCCAATACTGCGGGCGGACCGCTGATGATCACCGCGTTGAGCCGAACATCAGCCGCAACACGTACGGGTGCCCTGTCAAGGCCGCGGCGCAAGTATTCCTGGCGAAGGCTCTGAGGCATATCGCGCAAACTCATCATGGCGCGGTCAGAGAGGAGTTTCTCCACCAGCGGCGCAAGCGTTTCTGCGCGCGCGTGCTTCAGCATGACCGTCTTTACTTGCGCAGTATCCGCTGTCCCATTCTTATCAAGCGGATCGATCAGCTTCTCAATGGCGTCAAGATCCGGGGCGATTCCCGTAAGAATCAGCGCGTTGGAGCCAGTCGCAGGGACAATGGAAACCTTCATCGGATCTTGGGTCGCTGGACTTGGCATCGCAGCAGAAGCCTGCTGCAGCGCGGGTGCCAGTTGATTTGCATCCGCGAATGTCAGTGCATGAACGCGGACTTGCTGCGTGTCGGCGCCGGCAACCGCCGGAGCTGCGTCCAGTTGAGCCACCAATTGGTCAGCCACTGCAATCAATGAATCCGGTGCGCTGACAATCAATGTTCCAGTACGGCGATCGCTGGTCACTTCGACTTGACTTTCGCCACCAGGAATATCGCGCCGAGCGCGGGTAGTGAGCACCTGCTTGAGCAGCGAGCTGACCTGATCAGTGCGGCCACTCTTCAGTACATACGTCTTGAAGCCTGCAGCTGGCACACCTTGCAATTCCTTGACCACTGCGTCAACCTTGGCAAATGCCGCCTCGTCGCCAGTGACAATCAGCGTTCGGCTCGCAGACTCCACTTGCACGGTGACTTCTGGGCTCTTGCGACCGGCAACCGACGGAGCAGCCAACGCGCCACTCTGCGCAAGACCACGGATACTCGCGGCAATCTTGTCGAGGTCGCCACGATCGATACGCCAAGTGCGCACCCCTGCTTGCGGCGGCGCTTCAATCCGGTCAAGCTGTGCAACGATTGCCTCAAACTGCGCTTTGCGTTCGCCTGGGCACTCAACAATCACCGTATTGGTTGCCGCATCAGCGCTGATGAAGATGTCTTTCTGCTTCTGCAAGTGCGGAAGCGGACGACCGCGCGCATCAAGCGGCATGGGTGGTTGCGGATAGAGCTTGTCGAGCGCAGCCGCTACTTCCACCGCACGACCAACCCGCAACGGGATGATCACCGTCTCGCGCTGACCATCTTTTTCTCCGCTGCGATTGACACTCTCAATGAATTCGCGAATTTCTGGGAACACCTCTTCATGAGCAGTCACGATGAGGGTGTTGGTAGCCGTGTCCGCATCAACACGAACTGGCTTCTCGCGGCGAAGGTCTGCGGGACGTTGGTCGTAACGCGCCGTCAACAGTTGCGCCATTTGGCTTGCATCGGCAGCACGGACCTGCAGCAGTCGCAGCGGCGGGAGTTGGCCAGGAGTCACAGTATCAAGCTGCCGGACCACTTCTTCGACCGCTGCCAGTTGCGCGGGCTCGCCGACAATCCACAGTGAATTGGTCTGTTCGATCGGTTCAATGGTTGGCGGCGTGAACGGGCGCGATGGATCGTCCATCTGAGTCTTGGCAACCAAGTCACGAACTGACGTTGCCAGTTCAGACGCCTTGGCCTGGCGCACTGCCACCATGCGCCCAGTTCGATCCGCGCGGTCGAGTGTGGCGACCAGCGTGGCGATGGATTTCAATTGTTCTTCCGTGCCCGTGACACTCAACTGACGAAGCGTGTCGATCCCCTCAATCTGCGGCTCCGAATACTGCGTGCCGTCCTTGGGAGTCAGAATCTGCTTCGCCATCTGCTGCAGTGCTGGTGCAACCTTGGTCGCCTGCGCGTACTTCAGTTCAAACACCCGAGTAGAACGTTCGATCACCGTCGCTTGCTCCGCCAATTTCAGAGCCTGTTCAAACCGGGCGATCGCTGCTTGGGTTCCAGCAACAGTCAACGTGCGGCCATCGCTTGCAATACCAATATCAAGCTCGCCTTCCGGACTCCGTGGATCGCGCTCCGACGCAAGAATGCGCTTGGCGGCAGCGATGGCGTCGGCGGGCTTGGCTGCCTGAACCTTCAACACCTGCGTGCGACGTTCTATGCGACCAGCTTGATCAAGAATATCCACGATGCGACGCACTTGATCGCTCTCGCTGGAGAGTGCGCTCACGATAACGCTGCGGCCATCGGGACCAGCGGCAATCGTGACCACCTTGCGCTGTGCGGCAGTTTGCAGATCACGGATTTGCGGAATGATGCTGGTGGCGTCGGCGTTGCGAAGCGGAATCAGCGTGACGGTCTGCGGATCAATGTCATCAACGCGAGCGCTGCCCGGAACGCGGCGATCACCATCGAGCGCTTCGATCAGTGCGGCACCCTCGGCAACGCTTTGGGAAGGACCAACAATTGCTAGCTTGCCGACCTCGTCCATCGCCAACACCGTGGGCTTCAATTCCTTGGGAAGCGTGGCGTACAGCTCGTCAAGTCGCAACTTCGCTTCGGTAGGAGTCACGCCGCGCAACATGACGGTTCGAACACTCCGTGTCACCGCTGCAGGCGCGCCAGGAATACCAGCACCGGCCGATCCCTCAGAGGGAACATCGAGCAATTCAATCACATCAGCAAGTTGCAACAAGCGCGACCGAACTCCACGCGCAACGATCGCGTTCGTGCGCTCGTCAGCGGTCATCGAGAGACCTTCCATCTTGCTCTCTTCGATCTTGGTCTTCTTGCCGTCTGCGCCGATTACATACTCAACCTGCCGTTGACCAATCAGCGATGAAAGGCTGGCAATCAGCGTGTTCGCCTTGGCGTGACGGAGCGGGTAGAAGCGCACTTCATTGTCTGGCTCAGCATGATCAATCGAGTCGATCATCTTGAGCATGCGTCGCACTTGACCTGCAGTCTCCACCAGAATCAAGGAATTTTGCGCTTCAAGCGCGGTGACTGATCCATACGTACCAACCAGATTGGCCAACTGCGTGGAAATTGGCCCAACCCGCGCGGTCTTCAATGGCAGCATCAGCGTGACAATGGTGTCATCGGTCACTGTTGCGGGAAGTTCATTCACAAACGTAGGAATGTTCTCCCGCTTCATATCTGCAAGCTTCTGCAAATACAGCTTGTCCTTCTCAACCCGCAACATCACGTTCTGGGTTTGTAGAAGTTGATTGAGTGTGGAGAGCGCTTCCGGCAGCGTGTAAGCGCGCGCGCTGATGTAGTCCACCGATCCTTTGGGAACTTCCGTCTCGCGGACGATTGGCAAACTGGTCGTGCGACTGAAGTAGTCAAGAATCTGGTCCCATGACTGACCTTTGAACGCAAAGCGAATGCCGCCCGATGTTGGTGCGGGCGAATCCTGCATGCTGCTCGCCGCTGAATCCGCAACCGTGCTAGCCACGCTGCTTGCGTGCGCCGCAACGACCGGCGTAGTGAGCGTGGTGGCAGAGACTGCAAGGATTGCAAGAACCTCTGGAATCATTCGGCTGGCGTTCGATATCTTCGTATTCATGTGTCGTGTCCTGCTCACGGCGCTTCAAGCGCGCGGGCCTCCAGACTTTCTCCAACGCGCACGCGATACGTC